>Ga0315268_10000289_pt1 | contig 57862 bp, 51 predicted proteins | sample C1_top_MG_FD_204535 | JGI IMG/M metagenome (GOLD analysis project Ga0315268, IMG submission 204535) | Sediment microbial communities from Yellowstone Lake, YNP, Wyoming, USA - C1_top | ecosystem: Environmental > Aquatic > Freshwater > Lake > Sediment | place: USA: Wyoming | collected 2017-08-01 | reverse complement strand
CCGGACGCATTGGCTGGCAGACATTGTGGCATGGTTGGGAACTATTTCAGGAGCAGCTCAAGGGTTGGATGTTGGCCATGCAAACCTTCGGGGCGCGGGCGTGAAAGATGCGATCACGAGTCAGCCCCATCAGTGCCTCGCGTTGACCCCGGCATCGGTCACCGAGGGCCCCGCCCCACCGACCCCCCATCAGTGCCTCGCGTTGACCCCGGCATCAGTCACCGAGGGCCCCGCCCCACCGACCCCCCATCAGTACCTCGCGTTGACCCCGGCATCAATCACCGAGGGCCCCGCCACCTGACCCCCCCATCAGTGCCTCGCGTTGACCACGGCATCGGTCACCGAGGGCCCCGCCACCTAACCCCCCCCCATCAGTGCCTCGCGTTGACCACGGCATCGGTCACCGAGGGCCCCGCCCCACCGACCCCCCATCAGTACCTCGCGTCGACCCCGGCATCGGTCACCGAGGGCCCCGCCCCACCTGACCCCCGTCAGTGCCTCGCGTTGACCCCGGGGCGGGCGGCACAGGGCCCGGCTATAGGGGGACAACGCTCACCGCGAGCGACCGAGCCGACTGCCGACCCTCGAGCGCGGGCGGCGACCGAGCTCGCCGCGCCGACGAACGAGCCCTACAACCCGCCCGCATCCTGGTTCGGATCGTACTTCCACAGCTTGGCGTTCTCGTCGCTCCCGGGTAGCCACAGGAGCTGCTTGCAGCCCGGGCACACGACCACGACCACGGGGTCGAACTCCGTCTTGCGTTCGGCCTTGGCGAACTTCGCGCTGCACAGTGGGCAGGCGCGCTCTGCGTTGAACGTATGATCCATGGCTCACTTGTGAGATTAATCCTTCGCGACGCGCGAGGCAAAGCCCTCGTTCCCGACGCGAACGATGCCGACTCGACCGCTCCGACTCGCCACCGAGACGTGACGCAAAGAGCGCGAGCGCACGCGTTCCTCCCCAAAAAGACGCATCGACTAGAAGACGTTCGCGGCCGTGCGGGCCATCACGGCCAGCGGCTCCCAGAAGATTCCGAACACCAACGTCGGCACGGCGAGCGCCACGGCCACAGCCCCGGCAGCATTCCACAGGCGCACGGGCTTGGCCTCGCCCTCGAACTTCTCGATGTACATGGCGCGCAGCACCCGCGCGTAGAAGTAGAGCGAGACGACGGAGTTGACGACGCCAACGAGCGCGAGCGCGATGTACCACACCGACGCGCCGTGGCTCTCGCCGCCCACCTTGATGAGCGCCACGAAGAGATAGAGCTTTCCGACAAACCCAGCCGTCGGCGGCAGACCGGTGAGCGAGAACAAGAACACCGCCATCACGAGCGCGAGGAGCGGCGCGCGGCCGGCGAGCCCACGGAACATGGCTATGTCCTCGCTGCCGGTCGAGCGATCAATGACCGAGACTACGGCGAAGGCGCCGATGTTCATGAGCACGTAGATGGCGAGATACATCACGACCGCGGTGAAGCCCTCCTTGCCACCCGCAACTACGCCCATCAACAAGTACCCGGCGTGCGCGATGCTCGAGTAGGCGAGCAACCGTTTCAGATTGTCCTGCATGATGGCCGCCAAGTTGCCGAGCGTCATCGTCAACGTCGACATGACGCCGAGCACGAGCAGCCACGGCATGGCGTGCGTCGCGCTCGTCATCAGGCCCTGCGTCGCGCCACCGACGGTCGGCGCGACCATGGCCTCGAGCGGCACCCCACTCGACCAAAACAGCAGGCCGAAGCGCAGGAGCACAGCGAAGCCGACGGCCTTCGGGCCGACCGACAAGAGCGCCGCGAACGGTGTCGGCGCGCCTTCATAGACATCTGGGCACCACATGTGGAAGGGCACAGCAGCGATCTTGAAGCCAAAGCCCGCGATGACAAAGACGAGCGCCACGAGCGCCGCCCACTGACCGGCAGGGCTCGCCAACGCTGGCGCGGTCGCGACTACGTTGCGCAGGGCCTCGAGCGACAGCTCGCCGAACAGGCCGTAGATCATCGACAGGCCGAAGAGCATGAGCGCCGAGGCCACGCCGCCGAACAGCACGTACTTCAAGCCGGCCTCGCCCGAGCGCTGCGCGCGGTCATCAAAGCCGGCCAGAGCGTACGAGACGAGGCTCACGCTCTCGAGCGCCACGTAGATCATCAACAGGTGATTGGCGCCGGCGAGCATGCACATGCCGACACAGAGCAGCAACACGAGCGCCTGGAACTCGAAGGCGCGGTGCTTCGGCACCGAGGGACTGCCATGTGCGAGCACGAGCGCGATGGCGGTGGCGCTCATCACGAGGCCGCGAAAGAAGATAGCGAGCGGGTCCTGCGCGAGCATGCCAAAGAATAGACGCGTCCCCTGCGGCAGCACCAAAGCCTCGGACGGAAATACGATGAGCGCGAGTGCCACGCCTACGCCGAGCAACGGCAGCGCCCGCTGCACGAGACGTCCGACACCCGAGCGCACGTTGACCACGGCCTCGAGAAACACGAGCAACACCGCCGTGCCGAGGAGCACGAGCTCCGGCAAGATGTACATCAGACTTTGGCTATTCGACACGCTTTGCCTCCGCTTGCCTTGGCGCCCTAGAGGCCCACGCCACCGTTGAGCGGCAACACGAGCGCGTGCAGCGTCTTGTTCATGAGGTCGATGATCGGCATCGGGTAGAAGCCGAGCACGATCATGATGACCGCGAGCGGGTAGAGCGTTAGGCGCTCGCGCCAGTTCAAGTCGGTGATGGTGGCGTACTTCTCGTTCACCTTACCGAGGAACATGCGCTGCAACGTCCACAGGTAGTACGCCGCCGTAATGACCACGCCGAGCGCGGAGGCCACCGTGAGCATCGTAAACGTCCGGAACGAGCCGACGAACACCAAGGCCTCGCTGATAAAGCCGTTCAAGCCCGGCAAGCCGAGCGACGCCATGAAGGCCAGGCCGACGAACGCCGTGTACTCGGGCATCGGCTTCGCGAGCCCGCCAAAGCCGTTGATCTCGCGATGGTGCGCGCGATCGTAGACGACGCCAGCGATGAGGAAGAGCGCCGAGGCGATGATGCCGTGATTGAACATCTGATAGACGGCGCCGGTGATGCCTTGCGGCGTAAAGGCCGCCATGCCGAGCAAACAGAAGCCCATGTGGCTGACGCTCGAATAGGCGATGAGCTTCTTCAAGTCGCGCTGCGCCATACACACGAAGGCCGCATAGACGATGTTGATGACGCCAAAGGCCGCCATGCCGTATTGCGCCCACTGCGTGGCCTCAGGCAGCACCGGATAGCAGATGCGCAGGATGCCGTAGATGCCCATCTTCAAGAGCACACCCGCCAGGATGACCGAGATCGGCGTCGGCGCCTCGACGTGCGCGTCCGGCAACCACGTGTGGAACGGGAACATCGGGATCTTGATGGCGAAGGCGATGAACATCCCGGTCCAGACAATCTTGGCGCTGTCGACGTTGTCGCCGAAGAAGGCCGGCAGGTGCAGCGCCTTCTCACTCGCGAGCGCCGCGAGCTTGACGAGATCGAACGTGTGCCCGCCCGCAAAGTAGAGCGCGATCATGCCGAGCAGCATGAGCACCGAGCCCGCGAGGGTGTAGAGGAAGAACTTGATGGCCGCATACTCGCGGCGCGGGCCGCCCCAGATGCCGATGAGAAAGTACATCGGCAGGAGCATGAGCTCCCAAAACACGTAGAAGAGAAAGAAGTCGAGCGAGCAGAAGACGCCGAGCATGCCCGTCTCGAGGAGCATGATGAGCACCATGTAGCCCGGCACCGAGCGACGCGAGAAGTGGTGGTGGTCGTCGGCGGCGATGCCCCAGGGCATCGAAGCGATGACGGCGAGAAACGAGACGAGGGCCGTCAGCAGGATGAGCGTCACCGACAGGCCGTCGATGCCCATGTAGTACTCGATGTTGAAGGCCTTGATCCACGACAGGCGGTGCACGAACTGCATGCCCGTCGTCGTCGCGTCGAAGCCCCGCCAGATCTGGATGGCGAGCACGACCGGCACCGCGGCGCCTACGAGCGCTAAGCCGCGCGCGATCTGATCGAGCGTCTCTTTGCTAAAGCGCAGCGCTGGGCGCAGCAGCATCGCGACGCCGATCGCCAGCATGGCGATGCTCGGGGTGAAGGTGATCCAGCTGAGAATCGTTGATCCGGTTTGCATGCTGCTCCTCAGTGCACAATGTCGAGAACGAAGCGCGCGACCACCACCAGCAACAGCGCGCCGACGGTAGCCCCCGCGAGATAGCTCGTAAGGCGTCCGGTCTGCAGTTGCCGCGCCGCCACGCCACCGCGATGCACGATGCGGGCCACGAGGTTGACCGCGCCGTCGACGAACTGCGCGTCGATGAAGCCGTCGATGGCCGAGACCACGCGCATCAGGGCGCCGACCAAGTTCACCGCGCGGTCGATGAGGTTGCGATCGAGCCAGTCCGAGATAGTGCTCGTGCCCATAAAGGCGAAGACCACGGTCTTCTGGTAGCCTTCGTCGACGTAGTACTTGTGGTAGACCCAATCGTGGACGCGCGGAAACAGCGCGAGCAGGCGCGCCGGCACGTCGCTCGTGCGGCCGCGGTACAGCCACCACGACACGCTCAAGCCGAGCGAGGCGACGCCGACCGAGACGACCATGAGCAGCCACTCGGCCCAATGCCCTTCGCCGTGCGGGAAGACTTTGGGCAGGTCCTCTGCGGCCACGAAGACACTCGATAGGAAGTGCTCGAGCACGGGCGCGTGACCCGTCCATAGGACGGGTAGACCGAGCAGCGACGTGAGCACCGCGCCCGCGGCGAGCACGAGGAGGACCCACGTCACGACGGGCTTCTGCTCCTCGGGCTGGCCGTGACCGTGGCCATGACCACCGTGTCCACCGTGATCGCTCGCGGCGCTGTGATCGTGCGCAGCGCCGCTGGCAACGAGGGCTGCCGCGTCTAGCGCCGGGGCTCCGTGCGGATCACCCACCCTCGCTGCCGCATGCGCATCGCCGCCATGCGCCGAGGCTCCGTGCGAATCACCAGCCCTCGCCGCCGCATGCGCGTCGCTGCCGTGCGCCGCGAGCGCGTCGTCGTGCCCGTGCCCATGCCCGGAGAGAACAGCCAAAGGCCCGGTGAACGTGAGGAAGTACGAGCGCCACATATAGAACGACGTGAGGCCAGCGGCGACGAGGCCAATCGCCCACGGCACATAGCCCGGCACGAGCAGCGCCTTCGAGTTGAAGGCCTGCCACAGGATCTCGTCCTTCGAGTAGAAGCCGGCGGCGATGGGAAAGCCCGAGATGGCGACGCACGACACCCAGTAAGTCAGGCGCGTAAGCGGCATGACGCGCCCGAGGCCGCCCATCTTACGCATGTCCTGCTCGTGGTGCATCGCGAGGATGACCGAGCCCGCACCCAAGAACAGACAGGCCTTGAAGAAGGCGTGCGTCAGCAAGTGATAGGCGCCGGCCCAGTAGGCCCCGACGCCGACACCGATGAACATGTAGCCGAGCTGTGAGACCGTCGAGTAGGCGAGCACCTTCTTGATGTCGTGCTGAAAGCAGCCAATGGTCGCCGCGAACAACGCCGTCGCCGCGCCGATGAGCGCGACCACGGTCATGGCGGCCGGGCTGTGCACGTACAAGAAGTTCATGCGCGCGACCATATAGACGCCGGCGGTCACCATGGTCGCCGCGTGGATGAGCGCCGAGACCGGCGTCGGGCCAGCCATGGCGTCCGGCAGCCACACGTAGAGCGGGATCTGCGCGCTCTTGCCGGTCGCGCCAACGAAGAAGAACACCGCCGCGAGCGTCAGGATGGGCATGCCCCAAATGAGCTTGTCGGAGGCGAGGCCGACGAGCGCCGGCAACTCACGAAAGGTCAGCGAGAACGTCTCGGCCGCGCCCGGGAAGTAGTGGCCGTTGTAGAACGTGCCGCCGACGCCCCAGAACAGAATCATGAGGCCAATGAGAAAGCCGAAGTCGCCGACACGATTGACGATGAAGGCCTTCATGCCGGCGCGCGCGTTCGCGAGGTCTTTGTACCAAAAGCCGATGAGCAGGTAGGAGCACAGGCCTACCCCCTCCCAGCCGACGAACATGAGCAAGAAGTTGTCGGCGAGCACGAGCGTGAGCATCGCGAACATGAACAGGTTCAGATAGGTGAAGAAGCGCCAGAAGGCCTCGTCGTCGCGCATGTAGCCAAGCGAGTAGACGTGGATGAGGCTGCCGATGAAGGTGACGATGAGCACCATCATCCCCGAGAGCGGGTCGAGCGAGTAGGCGAGGTTCACCTTGAGCACGCCGACCGTGAACCAGTTGCCGACCGAATGCAGCAGAATGCTGCCGCTCGGCTGCTGTGCGAGCGAGATGAAGGCCGCGACCGCGAGGACGAAGGACGTCCACGGCATGGCGAGGCCGATCGCCCCGACCGCGAGCCGACCAAAGCGGCGCTGCAGACGCCAACCCATCGTGCCGTTGATAAGGGCGCCGATGAGAGGCAGGAGCGGAATCAGCGCGAGAGTGTGATTCGCGATGATGAGCTGCGTGGTGTTTACGGCTTCGGTAGCTTCGTGCATCGGCTAGCCCTTCAGAGTCTCGGTACGCTCGAGATCGACCGAGCGCAGGCGCTTGTGCATGGCGAGGATGAGTCCGAGCGCGACCACCGCCTCGGCGGCGGCGAGCACGATGAGAAACAGAACGAACACCGAGCCCGGGACGATGCTGCCGCCGAAGCGCGCAAAGGCGATGACGTTGACCCCGGCGCCGTTGAGCATGAGCTCGATGCCGATGAGCACCGCGACGGCGTTGCGCCGCGTCACGACGCAGGTGAGGCCGAGCGCGAAGAGCACCGCGGCGAGCGAGAGGAACTGCGAAAGACCTACCGTCACCATGGCCTAGACGCCCTCCCCGCTCTTGCGCGCCAAGGTCACGGCGCCGATGACCGAGCCGAGTAGCACGATGGCCGCCATGGCAAAGGGCAAGAACGCGGCGCCACTGAGGGCTTCGCCGACCGCTTCGGTGGTCGGCATCGCCTGGCTCAAGACGGCGACCTTCTTCCACGGGGCCGAAAACGCGAGGCCGACGAGCACGACGCCCGAACAAACGCCGACGAGCAGGCCCATCCCCCAGCCGCCCGAGCGGTTGCTACGCGCGACGGCCTCGATGCGGCTCGTGAGCATGACCGCGAAGAGCAAGAGCACGAGGATGCCGCCGACGTAGACCATGAGCTGCACGACGGCGACGTAGTCCGCGGCGAGCAAGCCGTAGATGATGGCCACGCCGAAGAACGTGCCGAGCAGCGAGAAGACGGCGCGTACGATGTTGGCCGTAAAGACCGCGTAGGCGGCGGTGACGGCGACGAACAGGCTGACGCCGTAGAAGATGAGGTCCGGGATGCTCATGCGCCGTCCTTAACGCTCGCGCCGCTCGCGGCAGGTCCAGCCGACGGGCTCGCCGGCGCGTCGGTCGGCTTTGTCGCGGTCGTCGTCGCGGTCGTCGTCGTCGCTGCCGTTGCCGTTGCCGTTGCCGCCGGCGCGGCGGCCGCGGGCGCTACAACGACCGGCATAATCTTAGGAGCGCGCGGCATCGGCGAGGCGAACGCTGTCGGCAAGAAGTGCAGCAGAATGCTGCCGACGGGCTTGCGCACCGGCTCGGGTTCGCCCTTGCGCATGGCCTTGGCCACGGGCTTCGGCTGCTCGACGAAATCGATGACCAAGTTCGAGACGCGCGACGTGCCGCCCTCGAACTCGCGCGTGTGATGAATGCCCGCCGAGGGGCACGCCTCCTCGCACAGACCGCACGACATGCACTTGTCGAGCTCGATCTCGAACTTGGTGATGAAGCGCTCCTTGCCCTTGGTTACGTCGATGTGAATGCACGACAGGGGGCAGACGCGCTCACAGGCGACGCAGCCCGTACATATATCGAGGTCGATCTCGAGCAACCCACGCGAGCGCTTGGGCAGCATGACGACGACCGGCTTCGCGGTGCGATCCGGATACTGAATCGTCACGGGCTTGCGCAGGAAGTACGAGCCCGTGACCGCGAGGCCATCGCCAAAGCTGACGACCGTGCGGCCGATGGCCGAAAAATAGGCGCCGAGAGCCGCAATCATGGGGACTCCTTTGCCGCCGCGGCGGCGGCGACGGCGGCGGCGAGCCCGGCCTTGCGCAAGGCGCCGTAGCCACGCTTCTGCACGCCCGCGTCGAAGACGCTGCGCTCGCCACGCGCCAAATCAATCGAGATCCGATCGTGCGTGTGGCGGATGTGGTAGAAGACACGCCAGACGAAGAAGGCGCCGGCCGCTCCGGCGAGCGCCGTCACGACACCGTGCACGGCGAGATCGAGCGTCGAGCCGGCGGTCACGAGGTACAGATAGGCGCCGTTGCCGAGCAGGCAAACGAAGGCGAGCGGCAAGAGATAGCGGTAGCACAGGCTCGTGAGCTGATCGACGCGCAGGCGCGGCAGCGTCCAGCGCAGCCAAATGACCAAGAAGCAGCCGCAGCAGACCTTCGCCACGTAGACGACGAGGCCGAGCGCCTGCAACCCGATCGACGCCGACTGCGCCGCGACCGAGACGCCGGGCAGCTGCCAGCCGCCGAAGAACAAGCAGGTGGCGATGGCGCTCATCAAGAAGACGTTCGAGAACTCGCCCAAGAAGAACCCGGCGAAGCGCATGCCGCTATACTCAGTATTGTAGCCGGCCACGAGCTCGCTCTCGGCCTCGGGCAAGTCGAAGGGCGTGCGGTTGCCTTCGGCGATGGCGGCCGTGAAGTACAAGAAGAAGGCGACAAAAGAGAACGGGTTGTGGAAGATATACCACTGCCACGGCCAGCCGCCCTGCTGCCCGATGATGGTTTGCAGCGACAAGGAGCCAGCGAGCAACACGATCGACAAGAGCGCCATCGTCGAGGGGACTTCGTAGGCGACGATCTGCGCCGCCGAGCGCACGCCACCGAGCATGGCCCACTTGTTGTTCGAGCCCCAGCCGGCCATCAGGATGCCGACGGCGGTCAGCGACGTGATGGCGAGCAGGTAGACGACGCCGACGTTCAAGTCCGCGGCGATGAGCAAGGCCCCGAACGGAATCGAGGCGAAGGCCGCGAAGACGCCGATGACGACGAGGTAGGGCGCGAGCAAGAACAGCGGCCGGTCGGCGTCGCGCGGCACGAGGTCCTCTTTGGTGATGAGCTTGACGCCGTCGGCGACCCACTGCAAGAGGCCGAGCGGGCCGACGCGATTCGGGCCGACGCGGCTTTGCACGCGCCCGGCGACGCGACGCTCGACGTAGCTCATGATGCCGCCGATGGTCAGGACCACGAGCGAGACCAAGAGCGCCACGAGCAAGATGAGCCCAGTCGAGAGCAGCTCGCGCTGCAGCCCGGCGAGACCGAACATGGCACTTAGACGATTGGCAAGAGCTGGCATGGGTGGCGTATCTCTCCCTAACGGTCCATCTCGGGGGCGAGCGTGTCGAGCGTGGCGATGAGCGCCACGAGGTCGGCGATCATGAGGCCGGGGCTGACGTGCTCGACGATGGACAGCGAGGCGAACGAGCCCGAGCGCACCTTGACGCGATAGGGCTTGTCGGTGCCGTCGGCGACCACGTAGTAGCCGAGCTCACCGCGCGCCCCTTCGACCGCGGCGTAGGTCTCGGCGGCGGCGGGCTTGATGCGCGTCACCTTGGCGCGGATGTCGCCGCTCGGCAGCTTGCGCAAGGCCTGCTTCAGGATGCGGCAGCTCTGGCGCATCTCGAGCACGCGCACGAGGAAGCGATCGTGGCAGTCGCCGAGCGTGCCGAGCTTGCCCTTGCCAAGCGGCACGTCGAATTGCAGCTCGGGGTAGGCGCTGTAGGGCTGGTCGCGGCGCAGGTCCCAGTCGACACCGCTCGCGCGCAGGTTCGGGCCGACGAGGCCGAAGCCGACGGCGTCGGCGGCGCTGATGGGCGCTACGTTGACGAGGCGCTTGACGAAGATCTCGTTGCCGCTGATGAGCGAATCGAACTCGTCGATGATGGGCTCGAAGCCGGTGACGAACTGCTCAACTTGCTTTAGCCATTCGTCGGTCGCGTCGAAGGCCACGCCGCCGATGCGCAGGTAGTTGAAGGTCAGACGCTGACCGGTCAAGGCCTCCATGAGGTCGTTGATGTGCTCGCGTTCGCGCAACAGATACACGAACGGCGTGTAGGCGCCGATGTCCATGGCGACCGAGCCGAGCGTCACGTAGTGGCTCGCTAAGCGGTTCAACTCCGAGGTGATGACACGCAGCATCTCGGCGCGCGGCGGCACTTGCACGCCGAGCAGGCGCTCGACCGCCATGACGTAGCCGTGGTTGGCGAAGATGGGCTCGAGGTAGTTGATGCGATCGGTGAAGGGCACGAAGCCGGCGTAGGTGTTGCGCTCAGCGAGCTTCTCGATGCCGCGGTGCAGGTAGCCCACGTCGGGGACGGCCTTGCGCATCACCTCGCCGTCGGTGTGCAGGATGAAGCGCAACACGCCGTGCGTCGAGGGGTGGTGCGGGCCCATGTTGAGCATGAGCTCTTCGCGGCCCTCATCGGCCGTGACGCGCACTTGATTCGGGGTCTCGCGACTCTCGGCGACCATGGCTGCGGCTCTCAACCCTTTGTCTCCATTGCTGGGCGCGCGGGGCGCATCATGGGAATGCCTTGGTAGGAGGGCGGCTCTTGGTAGTCTTTGCAAAGTGGGTGCCCGACCCAGTCTTCGGGCAGCAGCAAGCGGCGCAGGTCGGGGTGGCCGTCGAAGCTGACGCCGAACAGATCGTAGGTCTCGCGCTCGTGCCAGTTGGCGGCCGGCCACACGCTCGAGACCGTAGCGAGGCGCGGCGCCTGCCGGCCGACGCGGGTCTTTAGGACAAAGGCGTGTTTGTGCTTGTAGCTAAAGAGATGCGCCACGACCTCGATGCAGTTGGCGGCCGGCCGGTCAACGCCGCAGAGCGTGCGCAGAAAGGCGAAGTCGAGCTCGGGCAGGTCGCGCAGCGCGAGCGCCGCGGCGTACCACTTCTCGGGCGCAACGACGAAGGCGGCGTCCGCCGGGCCAGCCTGCCACTCGACCGGCTCACCGACGACTTGCACGAGGCGGTCTTTGATTTCGACGGGTGTCATACCGCGCCCCCACGCGCGCTCGCCGGCCAGGGGTCAGCGGGCGGCGGCAGCTTACCGCTCGCTTTGGCGAAGAAGGGCTCGCGCTCCATCTTCTGTTGGATGAGCATGAGGCCTTCGAGCAAGGCCTCGGGGCGCGGCGGGCAGCCGGCCAAGTAGACGTCGACGGGGACGATGAGATCGCCGCCCTTGACGACGGCGTAGCTGTCATAGAACGGCCCGCCGACGTTGGCGCACGAGCCCATCGCGATCACGTACTTCGGCTCGGCCATCTGGTCGTAGAGGCGGCGGATTCGGCTCGCCATCTTGTAGGTGATGGTGCCGGCCAAGATCATCACGTCGGCCTGGCGCGGGGTCGGCCGAAACACCATGCCGAAGCGATCGGCGTCCGTGCGCGGGCCGCCGGTCTGCATGAGCTCGATGGCGCAGCAGGCGGTACCGAAGAGCAAGTACCACTCGCTGTGCTTGCGGCCCAAGTTAATCAACGCGTCGAGCGTACCGACGGCAAAGCCGCCCTCAGGACCACGATCGAATTGCAGCTCCATGTTACGCGACCTCGGGTTTGGCGACGACGCCCGCCGGTCGGCTTCCTCCGACCGGACGCGTCATGTCGCGGACCCAAGAAAGGTCACCACGACGCCAGACATACGCAAGCGTCAGCATCATGAGGCCGAGGTAGCCGAAAAAGCCGGCGAAGGCGAAGCCGGCGTCAGGGCCAGCGAGCAGACCCCGCAAGACGACCGCGACCGGGATGGCGAGGGCGACCTGAACGTCGAAGGCGACGAAGACGAGCGCTACGACGTAGAAGCGGCTGTTGAAGTTGAACCACGCTGGGCCAAAGGGCAGCTCGCCGCACTCGTAGGCGCTCTCTTTGACGGCGCCGGGCGCGCTCGGCCGCACGAGGCGACTCACGAGCAAGAGCACCCACAACAGGCCCCCACTGACTACGACAAAACCCAAGACGGTAGCGAGATCGAACGACATGGCAGGCGCACATGACTCAGACCCGACGGGATGTCAATGCGGTCGCGCGCGACGTCGACGTCAGAGGCCCTTGTCGCGCCGGCCGCGCATGGCCTTGCGGATCTCCGAGATGGCGTGGCGAAAGACGCCGCTCGGCGAGACGAAGCGCAGCGCGAAGCCGTGCTCGGTATGCCGCACGACATTGGCGCGACAGGTGAGCGCGGTGCGCGGGGCCGGCAGGCCGATGGCGAGGTCGACCGCGCGGTCGAGCGCCGGGGGCAGGAGACTCGCGAGCGGCGGCAGGCGCAAGACCACGAGCGCGCCCATGGGCGGCTGCGTCTTCGAGACGAGCGAGGCGCCGTCGAGGCTCACGTCGATAAAGCGGGTGCGGCGCCAGCGGTTGTACCACACGCGCCACCACTTGCCTTCGGGCGCGACCGCCCACGAGACGAGAAGCGAGCGCAGCGGGTCGGCGACCGGCACGTGGCCCTCGCCCTGGCCCTGCGGCACGAAGCGACTGATGATCTCCTCGACGGCGCGCTGCGGGCCACCCCCTTCGCCATCGCCGACGAACTCGAGGCCAAGACCGCTCTTGAGGTGACTCGCCACGCGCGCCTGCGCGCTGATGCGACGGCCCTCGTGGATGATCTCGATGTCGAGCAGCGTCCCGACCGGCCAGCGCTTGCGCGCGCCAACGAGCATACCGTGGCTGCTCAAGTTGCGCGTCAGACACGGCTCGCTCGTGCCTTGGTGGCGAAGGACCACGCCCAAGGCCAGGTCGACGCGTTGCTCGTGCCGCTCGCTCATCTAGTGCTTAGGGTTACCGCGTCTCGGCTGAGAATGCCAATTGTTGGACGGCGCTTGACGCGGCGCAGCGAGCACGGCGCGACACGATTGTTAGCCTGGGCGAAGGTAGTGTAGGGGTAGGCCATGACCGCACGCAAACGTTCGACACTGACGTCCGGCGAGAAGAGCGGACCAGCCGCCATCGACTACTTCGCCGGCTTCGGCGTCACCGCGGCGCTCATCGCCGACGCCCTCGGCGTCGCCATGGCAGAGGGCGGCGACTATGCCGATCTCTTCTTCCAGCACCGCCTCGACAACACGCTCGGGCTCGAGGACGGCGCCGTCAACCGCGCCTACGCGCGAGTCGAGCTCGGTGTCGGCGTCCGCGTCGTCAAGGGCGAGCAGACCGGCTACGGCTACTCTGAAGACCTCTCGCGCGCGGCCTTGCGCGAGTGCGCCAAGACCGCCGCCGCTATCGCCGACGGCCCGGGGCGCGCGGCTCCCTCGCGCTTCCACGTGGGAGGCGACCTGCCCGCGCGTTACCCGCTCGCGCGATCATGGCAAGACGTGCCGACCGAGGAGCGCCTGCCCTTGCTCGCCGCGCTCAACGAACAGATCTTCGCGGCCGACGCCCGGGTCAAGAAGGTCACGGTGCACTTCGCCACGCAGGCGAGCGCGGTGCTCATCGCCGATTCGAGCGGACGCCTCGTCGAAGACCTGCAGCCCATGACCTCGCTCTACGCGAGCTGCGTCGCCGAGCAGGACGGACGACGCGAACAAGGCGGCTACAACGTGGCGGGACGGGCCGGCCTCGACTTCTACACGCCCGAGCGTCTGGCGCGCATCGTCAAGGAGGCGGTCGGCCGCACGGTCGTGCTCTTCGACGCCGTGCCCTCCCCGGTCGGCGAGATGCCGGTCGTGCTCGCCGCCGGCTCCTCGGGGATCCTGTTGCACGAGGCCATCGGCCACGGCATGGAGGCGGACTTCAACAGGAAGAACATCTCCATCTACGCCGACAAGCTCGGCAAACCGATCGCCCAGCCCTTCGTCAACATCGTCGACGATGCCACGCCACACCACGCGCGCGGCGCCATCAACATCGACGACGAGGGCAACGCCGCCGGCTGCACGCGCTTGGTCGAGAACGGGGTGCTCGCGACCTACCTGCACGACTCGTTGAGCGCCCGGCACTTCGGCGTCGCGCCGACCGGCAATGGCCGCCGCGAGAGCTTTCGCTTCGCGCCCCTGCCGCGCATGCGCGCGACCTACATGTTGCCCGGGCCGCACAAGGCGGACGAAATCATCGCGAGCGTCAAGAAGGGAATCTACTGCGTCAACTTCACGAACGGCGAGGTGAACATCGGCGCCGGCGACTTTACGTTCTACGTCAAGAACGGCTGGCTCATCGAGGACGGCAAGCTGACGCGACCCATCAAGGACGTCAACATCATCGGCAACGGTCCGAAGGTGCTCGAGAAGGTCGACATGGTCGGCGACGACCTCGCCATCGACGAGGGCGGCTGGACGTGCGGCAAGGACGGCCAGAGCGTGCCGGTCTCGCAAGGGCTGCCGACCGTGCGGGTCTCGTCCATCACCGTCGGCGGACGCGCGGGCTAGCGCGAGCGAGGCACCTGGTGACCCACACACTCATCGACATCGCCGCGGCTGCGCTCGAGGCCGCCAAGCGCGCCGGGGCCAACGAGGTCGCGGCTACGGCGTCGCGCGCCCGTGAGGTCGAGGTGCAGTGGCGCGACGGCAAGATCGACAAGGTGAGCGAGGCGACCGCGCGCGCGCTCGACCTCGAGCTGTATGTGGGCGGCAGCTACGCGGCGATGTCCACGTCCGACCTGCGCCCAGACGCCGTCGCGAGCTTCATCGCGAGCAGCGTCGCCTTGACGCGCAAGCTCTCGCCCGACCCGTTTCGCGCCCTGCCGGACCCGCGGCTCTACCTCGGTCAGGCCAAGATCGACCTCGACCTCGAGGACGCACGCTACCTCGAGCTCGACGCCAAGCAACGTCGGGACCTCGCACGCGACATGGAGGCCGCGGCGCGCGCCGTCGCGGGCAAGGGCACGCTCCTGTCGGCCACGAGCGGCTTTGGCGATACGCAAGGACAGAGCGTGCGCGTGCACTCGAACGGCTTTGTCGGCGAGCGCCGCGCCACACGCTTCGCGATGAGCACCGAGGTGGCCGTGCAGGACCCCGACGGCCGCCGGCCGGAGGACTGGGAGATGGGCGCCGCGCGCTATTTCGCCGACCTGCCGCGCGCCGAGGACGTAGGGCGCATGGCGGCCGAGCGTGCCTATCGCCGCATCGGCGCGCAGAAAGGCGAGTCGGCGCGCCTCATGATGGCGGTTGACGCCCGCGCCGCCGCGCGCCTGCTCGGCTACCTGCTCGCGCCCCTGTCGGCCGCGGCGTTGCAGCAAAAGCGCAGCTTCCTCGACGGCAAGCTCGGCCAGAGCGTGGCGAGCCCGCTGCTGACGCTGCACGACGATCCGCTCGTGCGCCGGGGCTTAGGCTCACGCCTCTTCGACGGCGAGGGGCTCGCGGCCAAGCGCTTCGCCGTGTTCGAGGCCGGCAAGCTCGCGAGCTACTACGTCGACGACTACTACGGCAAGAAGCTCGGCATGGCGCCGAGCACGCGCGGCATCTCCAACCTCGCCTGGCAGCTCGGCGCGAAGAGTCAAGGCGCGCTGCTCGCCGAGCTCGACAGCGGCATCCTCGTCACGAGCTTTCTTGGCGGCAACTCGAACGCGACGACCGGTGATTTCTCGCTCGGCGTCGTCGGCTATCGCGTGCAGGGCGGCGTCAAGGCCGAGCCCATCGGCGAGATGAACATCTCGGGTAACCACCTCGAGTTCTGGCGTCACCTCGTGGCCGTGGGCAATGACCCTTACGCCTACTCGGCGTTCTACACGCCGACGCTCGTGTTCGAGGACGTGCAGTTCGCGGGCGTCTAGCCTTAGCAAGTCCGGAGGACTCAGAGTGTTGCGCCGCCCTTGACGCGGCGCGTGCGCTGGCGTGTCGAAGCCGCCGCGACGCGCACGCGTCAAGGGCCGAGCGTCGTCCAGCCGATGTCGTATCAGTCGCGCAGGAAGTGGCAGGTATAGCCGTCAGGGTGCTTGACGAGGTAGTCCTGGTGGTAGTCCTCGGCCCGCCAAAACTCGCGCGCCGCTGCGATCTCGGTCGTCACCCTACCCTGCCAGCGGCCCTTGCTGTTGACCTCGGCGCGTACGGCTTCGGCGACGCGGCGCTGCTCGGCGTCGGCGACGAAGATGGCCGAGCGGTACTGCGTGCCGATGTCGTTGCCCTGCCGATTCGGGGTCGTCGGATCGTGCAGGCGGAAGAAGGTGCGCAAGAGGTCGGCGTAGGCGAGCTCGCGCGGGTCGAAGACGATGCGCACGGCCTCGGCGTGGCCGCTGCTGCCGCTCTTGACGTCCTCGTAGGCGGGCTTGGCGAGCGCGCCGCCCGTGTAGCCGACGTCGATCTCGATGACGCCCGGCAAGGCGCGCAGGATTTGCTCGACGCCCCAGAAGCAGCCACCAGCGAGGATGGCGACTTCGCGGGTGCGCGACTCTGACTTCACGTCACGAGCGTCGGCAAACAGCGAAGCGTAGCGACCGAGCCCCTCTTGCGCGAGACGACTCGCCGGCACGAAGCGCAACGCCGCCGAGTTGATGCAGTAACGCAAGCCCGTCGGCGCGGGGCCGTCGCTGAACACATGGCCGAGGTGTGAGTCGGCGGTCTTCGAGCGCACCTCGGTGCGCTCGGCGAGCAGGCTCGTATCCGCGCGCTCGACGACGTTAGCCGCCTCGAGCGGTCGCACGAAGCTCGGCCAACCCGAGCCCGAGTCGAACTTGTCGGTGGAGCTAAAGAGCGGCTCGCCCGACACGACATCGACGTAGAGCCCGGGCTCGTGGTTGTTCCAGTAGGCGTTCTCGAACGGCTTCTCGGTGCCGCACTGCTGCGTCACGTAGAATTGCTCGGGCGAGAGCGCGGCGCGCAGGTCAAGTGCCCCCTTGTCGGCCATAGCATCACCTCCACACGTCGGGCCGCCCTTGGCCTGTGCTGCCATCGCCAGCAGGAGGACGGGCACGAGGGCGACAATGGCCGCGGCCGGCCGCGGCAAGAATGGAGCACTGCTTCTCACCCGGTTTCGATGCCGGAGGCGAAGCACCGATGCGCGTCAGGAGTTCTTGAGGCCCCACTCGTAGCCGCGCTCGAAGGCCTTCAAGTTCAGATCGGTCGTCCCCCTCGGCACCGAGTCCGAGACCGCCTTGCGCATCGCGTCGGCGTTGATGAGCTTGGTCACCGAAGTAAAGAAGCCGACCATGACGATGTTGAGCACCATGCGCCGCCCGAGCTCCTCGGCGATGCGCGTCGCTGGGACCTTGAACAGGTGCGCGCCCTCGGGGACCTTGTCGGCCTGCACGAGGTCTTGCTCGACGAGCAGCTTGCCGCCCTTGGCCACCTCGGGCGAGAAGCGCGTGTAGGCGTCCTGGTTCATGAGGATCATGATGTTCGGGTGGTGCACGTAGGGGTACAGGATGACGTCGTCGGAGACGACGAGCTGGGCGCTGCACGAGCTGCCGCGCGCCTCAGGCCCAAACGCCTGCGTGAGCGTCGCTTCCTTCTTGTCGAAGAGCGCCGCGGCCTTGCCGACGATCATGCCCGCCAAGATGACGCCCTGACCGCCGAAACCACCGAGCTTGATCTCTGTCGTTGCCATCACGTGACTCCCTCGCCGCCTAGTTGGCGGCCTCCTCGGCGCCCTTGCCGGCCTTGGCGACCGCGACCGGACCTTCGGGGTGCGGCGTGTACTTGTCGCCGAAAACTTCTTTGAAGCGCGTGTTCATGGCCTGCAGCCAATGCGGGCGCTGCCGATCGACGAACGTGCCGACCGTGATCTCGCTTTGGAAGTCGATGCGCAGCTCGCGCGTATCGGCGCCGTTCTTCAGGACCGACTTCTCCTTGTAGAACTTCATGGCGTCGAGACCGTCGCCGAGCTTGTTGCGGCGCTGGTAGAGCGTCGGGCAAGGCGAGATGACCTCGATGAACCTAAAGCCCGTCTTGCCCATGGCCTCGCGGATGCTCTTGGTGAGTTGGCGCACGTGGAACGTCGTCCAACGAGCGACGTAGGTCGCGCCGCACGAGTCGACGAGGTACGGCAAGCTGAAGGGCTCCTCGAACTGGCCGAAGGGCGCCGTCGTGAAGGTGGCGCCGCCCGGTGAGGTCGGGCTCACCTGGCCGCCCGTCATGCCGTATGTGAAATTGTTGACGCAGATGACGAGCATGTCGATGTTGCGCCGCGCGGCGTGAATCAGGTGATTGCCGCCGATGGCTACGAGATCGCCTTCGCCCGAGTAGACGATGACGTTGAGCTCGGGGTTGGCGAGCTTTAGGCCCGTCGCGAACGGAATCGCGCGACCGTGCGTCGTATGGAACGAATCGAGGTTCAAGTACCCCGAGACGCGCCCCGTGCAGCCGATGCCGGAGACGATCGAGGTCTTCTTCAAGTCGAGCTTCGCCTGCGTCAGGGCGCGCGCGAAGCAGTTGACGCTCGTGCCGATGCCGCAGCCCGGGCACCAGATGCTCGGCATGCGGTCCATGCGCAGGTAAGGATTGACGGGGTTCTCGGCAATGGCGCTCATGCGTTCCTCGCGTTGCTCACCTTGGCAGCCTTGATGATGGCCTCGGCGATGACTTCGGGGTCGTGCACTTCGCCGCCGGCGTGGCCGACGAGCACGGTGCGTGTCTGGCCGTTGGCGGCGCGCTCGACCTCTTGGACCATCTGGCCGAGGTTGAGCTCGGGGACGACGAAGCCCTTCACCTTCGGCGCGATCTCGGCGATGCGCTTCTCGGGGAACGGCCACACCACGATGAGACGCAGCATGCCGACCTTGACGCCCTTGGCGCGCGCCATCTCGACACCGCGACGCGCCACGCGCGAGGTGATGCCGTACGAGACGACCACGACCTCGGCCCCTTCGATCTGGTCTTCATCGAAGCGGCAGATCTTGTCGGCGTTCTTGGTGATCTTGTCGGAGAGCCGTCGCACGAGCTTGTCTTGCGCGGCCACGTTCATGGCCGGGTAGCCCTTCTCGTTGTGGGTGAGGCCCGTCACGTAGATGTGATGGCCGTCGCCGGCCTTGACCATGTCGGGCACGAGATCGGGCCCGACCTCGTACATTTGGTAATCGCCTGGCTTCTTCTTGGTCCAGCGGCGCTCGACGACGTGGATCTGGTCGGCGGGCGGGATGACGACGCGCTCGGTCATGTGGCCGACGCACTCGTCCATCATCATCATGACGGGCACACGCCACTGCTCGGAGAGGTTGAAGGCCTCGACGGCGAGGTCGAAGCACTCTTGCGGCGAATCGGGTGAGAGCGCGATGAGGCGGTAGTCGCCGTGCGAGCCCCAGCGCGCCTGCATCATGTCGGACTGCGCGGGGAGCGTCGGCAAGCCGGTCGAGGGGCCGCCACGCTGCACGTTCATGAACACACACGGCGTCTCGGTCATGGCCGCGAGGCCGATGTGCTCCATCATGAGCGAGAAGCCGGGGCCGCTCGTCACGGTGATGGCCTTCTTGCCACCCCACACCGCGCCTTGCAGCGTAATCGACGCGGCGATCTCGTCCTCCATCTGGATGAACATGCCGCCCATCAGAGGAAAGCGCGACGCCATGCGCTCGACGATCTCGGTCGAGGGGGTAATCGGATAGCCGGAGGCGAAGCGACACCCCGCGGCCAACGCGCCTTCACAGGCCGCGTGGTTACCGTCGAGATAATGCTGGCCGGTCAACACACCAGAGGGATCTGCAGGCATCACTACACCTCACTTATCGAGCTTGGTCATCACGCCATAGATACTGAAGTCGGGACAGTACAGGCCGCACAGGTCGCAGCCGTTGCAGTCGTCGCGGCGGGCGAGCATGGGCGGGTGGTAGCCCTTGGCGTTGTAACCCGCCTCGAGTTCGAGCGCCTTGGTCGGGCAGAACTCGACGCAAAAACCGCAGCCCTTGCAGCGCTCGCGGTCGACGTAGACGTCGCCTTGGACCTTCTTCTTCTTGGCTACAGCGGGCTCACTCATACACAGCTCCTCGTGCCCTTTCGGAAGTCACGACGCGCACGATGCTCGTGGCCGCAAAAGCGCGCGCGAGCGGCATCGCTTGCCGCCGGCACAGCGCTCATGTCGGTGGTCACTTCGCTTGGCAACGGGCGCGACCTGCCGCCCAAATGAGACATGAACTACCATCGCCGTTGTGCGTCATAGAGACGGTTGGGGCAGGTGTCAAGCGCCGAGCCGCCGCGCCGGTGCGCGCTACTAGAAGACGAAGCACGTGTGGTCAGGCGGCGTCCCCTTCGCTCCTAGGTAGCAGCGACAGGACGACGGAGAGTCGTCGTCCGTGCACAGACCCTCGCGCGCGGACGCACAGTCATCGTAGGGGGCGACGCACTGGCCGAGGCAATCGGACTGCTCGTCGCAGCGGCACCGCTCCTGGCCTGTCGGACAGAGGCACGGACCGCCGTCCGGCGAGGTGAGCCACCGCCCACCCGCGAGCTCGCAGTCGAGGCCGGTCTTGGCCGCGTGGCACGCCGGGTAGCGGGCGAGCAGCACCGCGTTGCCGCAGCCGAGCGTGGAGATATCGTCGGGCGGGGCTGGCGGTGCAGGTGGATCGTGGTCGGCCTGGTGGCCGCATGCGCTCGCAGCTGCGCCGACTGCGAGCGCAAGCAATGCGAGCCGCCGGACGCCAGTGCACGACGGGACGGATAGCGGGCGAAACGGGCGCGGCGTGACCATCGAAGGCGCTCCCATCGGGCGGCCGCGCCTAGCGTGCCGCACGAAAGACGTGATTGCCTGTATCGAGCCAGTAGAGATACGGCCCATCGATCGTCATCCACACGATGGGCGCGGGCGACACGGTGAGGACGCGCGGCGGGCCGGGCTTCTTTATCGTCGTATACCGAAGCTCGCCGTGGGCGCTGCTGCCCCAGTATACATAGGGATCGCCAACGGCGAGGCCCGCGGGCGCCGTCTGGTGAGCCACGCGCGCTTGGCTGAACCCGCCCGGCGGGGCGATGACCACCATGTCGTCGAGGCCCACTTTTGTCCCTTGGTCGAGCCAGAAGACGTTCCCCTCGCGGCACGTCACAAACCAAACGTCGGCCCCGTTGTTCACGAAGTCGGCAACGCCGCCCGCAGCCCGCCACAGCATGCTGCTCTGCCACCCGCCGGGGTTTGGCGTCGGCCCAGGATCAACCCAGCAATACGTTTCCCCGTCCGCTCTCAAACGAAACGGCCTCGTGATATCGCTCACCACTGTGGCCTGTTCGCCGGTCGCGGGCGAGTAGCGGACGATATGCCCGTCAGCATAGCCCTTGCTCTCGCTGCCGAGCTCGCTCCAGCAAAGGCTCTGGCCGGAGCTATCGAGGTCGCTCGGGTGCTCGAGGCCGACGCCAATCGCGCGCGGTTTGACGTCGACACCCGGCGTGTACGCAAAGATGGCCTCCTGACTGCCACCTGCGGCGCTCGGGCCGATGAAGTAGACTGTGCCAGCGAGCGCTACCATCGCCTTGAGCGAACCGAGTCCCTGCAAAACTGCCTCGCCCGTCTGGTTCGTCGCGCCTTTAGTCGCCCGAAAGATACGCCCTTCGCTCGACCAGTACAGGGTGTCCCCGTCGACCGACAGCGACTCGAAGCGCAGCACGTCAGCGGTGCCCGCGGCGCTCGCCACCAGCACCGGCACACAAGCCCCGGCAACGCATGGGGCGTCCAAGCACGAATGGCCGCAACGGCCGCATTGGGCTGCGTCGTCGAGGAGATTGTGCTCGCAGCCGTTCGCGAGATCGCCATCGCACTCGCCGAAGCCGGCATCACACTTGACGAGGCAGTTCTCACACACGCCGTTTGGGAAGACACTGCCGGCGTCGCACTCGCCTGCGTGGCGGTTGGTGATGCCGTCCCCGCATTCGACGAGCGTGCAGTCGGCGTCGCAGTCGGCGGACTCGCCGCGCGTGTCGCATTGCTCAGCGGCGTCGGCGTTGACGATGCCGTCGCCGCAGCGCGAGATCGTACAGTTGGGGTTGCAGATGTGCGCCTTGCCTCTGCCCGGATCGCACTCTTCGGTGGAGTCCCATACGCCGTCGCCACACCACGGTAGGACACAGGTGGTGCGACAGGCGTCGGGCCAGGTGTCGGAGTTGAGCGGGCCGTCGTCGCACTCCTCGGCGGGGCGAGCGATGCCGTGGTCGCATACGGCGCCGGGGTCGAATCCATCGGCGTCGCACGGCAGGGCTGGGTCAAGGACGCCGTTGCCGCAGGTAGGTGCTGGAATGGGGTCGGGCGGAACGCGATGAGGTGGCGGGGTCGTGCATGACCATGAGTATAGAGCGCCGACGAATGCGACCACGGCCAGTGCTTTCATTCCCCTCCTCCCCCCCCCACATCATTTCACATCCTCATATGACCCACCACCCGAACATGCCGTCACACCGGGGGGGGGCTATCGCGGCAGCGCCCAGCCGCGCGCAAACGGGAGAGTCGCGGCGCGTCGTCGGGCTACTCCCACTATTCGAGATACGCGAGCGTCATCGGCCGTGTGACTGCGATCGTGTCGCTCACCGCAGCGACACGATTTGACCAAGGAGCGCGGCAATGGCTATGCCCACCTCGTCGGCTCAAACGCGCTCGAGCGTGGTGAGAAGGGCCTGCAGCGCCTGCGCATACTGCGCCAAACGCGCGTAGATCTCGTCGGCGATTTGCTGATTGTAGGTGTGCGTCGTGCGATTGCGATCGTCACGCATGTCGAGCCAAGTCGCATCGTCCTCGATCCAGCCCAAGGTCAGCGCCGCACGCATCGCCTGGCGCGGTGAGGCACACGACAGCCCTTCATCGAGCGCCAGACGCGCGACGACCTTCCAAGCGAGCTCAAAGGTGAACTCAAAGCGCTGGATGGCCGCATCTCGCGTCCACTCGCTCTTGGGCTGCCGCAAGGCATCGTCGAGACGAGCCAGCGCGGCCCCGAAAGCGCGAAGAAATGGCTCGGCGGCCGTCATAGGAGCCGCTCGCAGTGCTCGAGGGCGCGGGTGCGAAACGACTCTGGGACCGTCGTCAGGTCGACCACGTCGAAGCGGTGGAGCGTGCGCAAATCCTCGAGATCGTCACGAATCGCCTGCAACACGCCGCCCCGCACCGGGGCCGGGCCCGAAATGCCGATGTCCCAATCGGACCCCGGTCGCGCCCTGCCCGTGGCGCGCGACCCAAAGAGCACTGCCTGATAGTCCGGCGTAGGCAAGTGCCGCCGCAGGATATCCGCGATCTCGTCGGTGCGTGGCGCCGTTCCCAAGAGGGTCCTCCTAGGCCAAAGCCTCTGGCGCATCATAGAACGCTAGCACTCCTCGCGCCAAGGCCGTGACGCTCAGATCGAGCCGGGCAGCCAGTGACATTGCCTTCCTCTGCCTGCGCGATTGCGATCCAGCGTGGGTCGTACTGGACAATTATACATAAAACTGTCCATTATGACCCATGGAGGGCCTGGCAGACATCCTGATCTCACAGAAGGCCGAGCTTGCCGCCCGGCTGAGACAACCTTACGTCGAGCGCGCGCTGCCCGCATGGGCGCAGGCGCAAACCGACCTCGTTCGCGTCATCCTCGGCCCGCGCCGCGCCGGCAAGTCGATGCTCGCCATCCATCTGCTCCAGAGTCTCGGCGGCGGCGGATACTTGAACTTCGACGACGAGCGCCTCGCCGAGGTCACAAGCAGTGACGCCCTGCTCGCCGGCATCGACTCTTTGTATGACAAGCCACGGCTCTTGCTGTTCGACGAGATCCAGAACTTCCCCCGCTGGGAGCTCATGGTCAATCGCTTGCAGCGCGAGGGACGGCGCCTCATCATCACGGGCAGCAACGCGAATCTTCTCGGCGCCGAGCTCGCGACTCATCTCACCGGCCGCCACCAAGCGATCACGCTGCTGCCGTTCTCGTTCGCCGAGGCCCTCGCGGCCGAGCGCGAGCCCGCCACCACCGCGACGCGAGCGGCGCGCCTCGAGCGGTATCTCAACGAGGGTGGCTACCCCGAACCGCTGCTGCGTGGCGCGCCGCTCGCCGAGTACTTGCGCGACCTCGTCCGGGCGACGCTGTTAAAAGACATCGTGCGCCGCCATCGCCTGCGCGCGCCTGCCGGTCTCGAGGCCTTTGCCTTCCATTTGTTTTCCCACGCCGCTCACAAGCTGTCGTTTCGCACGTTGGCCAAGCTCGGCGTCGTTACGAGCCCGACTTCGGCGACGAAATACCTACGTCTCATCGAACAGTCGTTCTTGGTCTTTACGCTCAACCGCTTCAACTGGAAAGCGAGCGCGCGCGTCGGCAGCGACAAGAAGCTCTACGCCATCGACCCCGGGCTCGCGGCCCAGCTCGGCATTCGCCCCGGGGCGGACTGGGGACGCCTCGCGGAGAACGCTGTCGCCTGCGCGCTGTGGCACGACAAGCTCAACGGTGACATCGACGTGGGCTACTGGCAAAATCCGCAGGGCGAAGAGGTCGACTTCGTCGTTCGTCGACGCAACCAGATCGAGGCCCTCATTCAGGTCTGTTGGTCGCTCGCGAGCGAGCGCACGACATCGCGCGAATGGCGGGCGTTGCTCAAAGCGGGCGAGGAGCTGCGGTGCACGCGCCTCATTTGCCTGCACCACGGGCCGCCCAGCAAGGTATCGGTCAAATGGCAGCGCTGGCAAGGCGAGGTCGAACTCATACCCATCGCAGAATGGCTCGCACAGCGACGGCGACAGTGACCGCGCCCGCGATGAAGCGCGGTGCCAAGGTCTATGCCGAGCCCGACGAAGCCTGCGCGTGCTCGCTAGCCGGGCGCGGCTGCACGCTGAGCGCGGCGCCGCCAACTCGGACCAGCCCTCGGACCAGTCACGCCAGGGCCCTGCTCAGAGCCACTCAACGTCAATCTCGCTGCTCACGCTCTCAAATTCCGGATCACCCGTCAGCAAAGTGCCGCCGAGCCCCATCGCTGTTGCGGCGGCAAATGCGTCGGCGTAGCTCAAGCTGCCCCTGGCCTTGAGGCGCGCGGCGGTGGCCACGAGCTCGCGGTCGATGGGCGTGACCTCGATAGCCAGGCCATCGAGGTGCATCAGGCATTGCCGCATCGTCTCGGCCCCCCTATCGCGCTCGAGGATGTAGGCGACCTCGCCCCAATTAATGAGGCACAGGTGCAGTCGCTCTTTGCGCCGCAGGAGCTTGGCGACTTTTTGCCCACCCGGCTCGCCGCCATAATAGGCGAGCAGCGCGTAGCTATCGAGGACGTAGCTTCTCTTCACCCGCACGGTCGCGCATCCTCTCGGCCCGCAAAGCCTCGGTCAATGATGCCTTGCCCTTGGCCAAGCCAAAACCGGCCCCAACCGGATCGGCGGGCACCGCTCTGAGCGTCACTTCGCCCGCCGTCGCCACGAGATAGACCCGTCCTCCCGGACGAATACCCGCGGCGGTGCGCATCGCCTTGGGAATCAGAACCTGCCCTTTGGCCGAAACCTTGGTGGGGAGCATGATACACCTTCGAGTCAAAAGTAACACCTTCACTAAGAAAGTTCAACTCGACACCGAGAATGGCAACCATGTCCCGAATCTGGGGCTGCGACCGGTGAGGCGACGAGTCGTAACAACTTAGTTTGACAGCCCTTCTGCCCTTGAGTACCCTCACCAGAGACGCCATGCCCAACCGCAACCGCCGCTTCTTCCTCGTCGTCATCGACTCGTCGGGTCGGTCGGTTCGGCGCTTCAGCGTCGCGCGGCGCTCACTCGAGATCGCGGGAGGCGTGGCAGGGCTCGTGCTGCTCATCGCCGCGCTCGTCGTCATGCACGGCCTATCGCGCCGCCAGACGGCGTTCGAGGCCGAGGAGCTGCGGCGCGAGAACGACATGCTGCGCGAGATCACCGTGCAACTCGAGAACAAGCTGCCCGAGGGCCGGCTGCTCGGTCTGCGCTCGGAGCTCACCTTCGCACAGCTTTGGGCCAAGAGCGGCCTCGGCCTCGACACCAAAGCGATGGCCGTCGGCCCGGTCGAGAGTGACCCGCTCGCGAGCCTGAGCGAAGGCGCCGAGGTGGCATTTCGGCCCGGCCACAATCAAGTGCTCAACGACGAGCCGGGAGCCCTGCCGCTCGAGTTCGACCGCCTCGAGACCGAGGGGCTGGCGCTGCAGACCGACCTCGGCGAGATGCTCGAGTACTTTCACGACGCGGCGCGCCTGCTCTCGAATACGCCGTCCATTCGCCCCGCCTTCGGCGCCTACATGACGAGCCACTTCGGCAAGCGTCACGACCCGATGAACCGCTCGTGGGCCTACCACAAGGGCGTCGACTTGGGTGGCCGCATCGGCATGGAGATCATGGCGCCGGCTGACGGCGTGGTCATCTTCACCGGCCTGCGCGGCGGCTACGGTCAAACGGTCGTCGTCGATCATGGCTTTGGCTTGCAGACCCACTACGCGCACCTAAGCCGCATCCACGTGCGCCAGGGCGCCCGCATCCACCGCGGCGATCACATCGCCGACATGGGCAGCACCGGCCGCTCGACCGGGCCGCATCTGCACTATGAGGTTCGTCGCCACGGGCAGCCGCTCGACCCGAGCCGCTTCATCCTCGACTAGCGGCGCGGCGACTGCGCGACCTTCATCGCCGCGCCCAAGCGAGAGCGATCGCAAGGCTCCTCAAGAATGTCTGAGCAACGTTGGTTCAAGGTTTCCGGCAAGGGCGCGCTCGAGCGCCTAGCGGCCACCCCCGAAACCCTCGCCGGGCCGAGCGAGGGGTATCTGTGGCTCGACTTTCACAATCCAACGGCCGCCGAGCTGCACGTGCTCGTCGAGCGCCTCGGCGTGCATCCCTTGTCGATCGAGGACTGCCTCGATGACGACCAAGTGCCGAAGGTCGACGACCTGCCGACCTACACGTTCATCTTGTTCAACAGCTACCGCTACGCCGACAAGACACTCTTCGTCGACGAGGTGGACCTGCTCGTCGGCAAGAACTTCCTCGTGACAGTGCAAGGCAGTGCCGACGGTAACCGCCTGCTCTCGCAGCGCCTCGACGACGCCATCGCGCTCGACGCCGGCAACGTGCGGCGCGGCCCGGACTTCCTGTTGCACGTCATCCTCGACTTCATCGTCGACCAGAAGTTCGCCGCCATCGAGGGACTGCAAGAGGAGCTCGACCGAGCCGAAGAGAGCATCCTCGCCGACCCCGACGCCTTTCGTCCAGCCGCGCTCATGCGCCTGCGTCGGCACCTGCTCGTCTTGCGCAAGAGCCTGTTTCACGAGCGCGAGATCTTGGTGCGCATCTGCCGCAAGGACTCGCCCTTCATCAGCGACAAGGCCATCTTCCACTTTCGCGACATCTACGACCACCTGGCGCGCTTCTTCGAGACGACCGAGATCCTGCGCGAGATGGTGTCGTCGCACATGGAGCTCTACCTCTCAATGGTCAACCATCGCATGACCCTGCTCGCCAACCAGACGAATCAGGTCATGCGGCGCCTTACGTTCATCACGACCATCTTCATGCCCCTGACGCTGCTCGCCGGCATCGGCGGCATGTCGGAGTGGTCGATGATGACCGGCGCCGAGAACTGGCGGGTGAGCTACCCCGTCTTCTTGCTGCTCATGGCGCTGCTCGGCGCGGCCAACTACTTTGTGCTGCGGCGCGTAGAGATTCACCGCGGCGAGGTCGGCCCGACGCGGCCGCGCAAGGGGCGCCGGCCCGCGTCGAGCGTCTGACACCGACTAACGCGCCGTCCATGCAAGCCCTCCTGCGCGCCATTCGTGAATCCTGCTCGCCGGCCACCTGGTCGCGCGGCGTCGAGCTCGCGCGCGGCGGCGCGGTCAGTCTCGAGCGGCGCATCGAGGGTGCACTCGAGCTGCGGGTCACGACCGCGCCCGGCATACCGAGCCCGCTCGTGGTATTGGAGCCGGGCGACGAGGACTGGTCGTGCGAGTGCACGAGCCGCGAGGGGGCCTGCGTGCATGTGGCCGCGGCCGCCATCGCCGCGAGTCGCGCCAAGACCGAAGGCCGGGCGCTGCCCGAAGCCGGGCGGTCGGCCGCGCGCTTGGGTTATCGCCTCGTGCGCACGGGGGGTGGCCTCGCGCTCGAGCGCTCGATCGTCGGCGCCGGGCCCGAGCGGCCGCTCGCGACGAGCGTGGTCACGGCGAGCGCGGCGGGCAGCGTCGTGGCGACGCAGAGTGATCTCGGGATCGAGGCCCTGCTCGGTGCCCGCGCGCGCGGAGTCTTGCCCCGCGAGGTGCTCGCGCGCCTCTTACACCTGCTCGTCGATTGCCCGGACGTGCAGCTCGATGGGCAGGCGGTGACCATCGGCCGCCCCCTTTGCGGCGTGCGCGCCGTCGTCGAAGACTGCGCCGCCGGAGTGCGCCTGCGCCTCGAACAAGACGCCGCGGTGCGCGAGCTGTTCGCTAACGGCGCCCTGTTGGCCGAGGGCGCGCTGCACGCGCTCGACGATACAGGTCTCGCGGCGCGAGAGATCGACGAGCTACGCCGCGGGCGCGTCTATGCGCCGAGCGAGCTGCACGAGCTCGCGAGTCGGGTCGTGCCGGACTTGAAGCGTCGGCTCACGGTGCAGGTCACGAGCGAGCGTCTGCCCGGCGTACACCGCGTCGCCCCGCGCCTCGTGCTCGAGACGGCGCGCGCGGGCGACGCGCTCAGCGTGCTCGCGACGCTCGTCTACGGCGCGCCGGCCGTAGCGAGGGTCGACGGCGACGCGCTACACGCGCTCGGCGGCCCGCTGCCCGAGCGTGATCTGCGTGCCGAGCAGCATCAAAAAGCGCGTCTCTTGCGCGAGCTTGGCTTGGTCGTCGGCGAGCGGCGCGAGCTCGATGCCAGGGAAGCCATCGCTTTTGCGGCACGCCTCGGCACGTGGCAAGGCGAGGTGCGCGGGGCGGGTCATTTGCAGTTCTTCTTCGCCGGTCGGCTGACGCCGCGCCTCGCACTCAGCGGGGCGGCCTTCGAGCTCGAGTTCGTGGCGCAAGCCGATCTAGCGGCGTCTTCGCCTGACTCGCCGACGACGACACAGGAGCGCGGCGGACAACCGCCGAGTGCTCGCGCCGACGCGGTGCTCGCCGCCTGGGGTGCCAACACCGCGCTCGTGCCGCTTGCGGGCGGTGGCTTCGCCGAGCTGCCGCGCGACTGGCTCGCCGCGCACGCTCGCCTCGTCACCGACTTGCTCGCGGCGCGCTCCGCCGCAGGCACGTTGCCGACCGCGGCCTTGCCCGACCTCGGGCGCCTGTGCACAGCTCTTGGCGAGCCGGCCCCCCCCGCGCTCGATGCCCTCGCGCCGCTGCTCGCCAACTTCGCGGGGCTGCGCCAAGCAGCGCTGCCGGCCGATCTGCACGCCGAGCTACGCCACTATCAGCAACAGGGCGTCGACTGGCTCGCGTTCATGCGCGAGGCCAAGCTCGGCGCGTTGCTCGCCGATGACATGGGCCTCGGCAAGACCCTCGAGACCCTGTGCGTCCTTGCGGGTCGCACGCTCGTCGTGGCGCCGACGAGCGTCGTGCCCAATTGGGCGCAGGAGATCGCGCGCTTTCGGCCAAGCCTGCGCGTCGCGCTCTATTCTGGACCCGGCCGCGCCCTCGACCCGCACGCCGAGGTGACGCTCACGAGCTATGCCCTGCTGCGACTCGACAGCGAGGCGCTCGGCAGGGTCGCATGGGACACGGTGGTGCTCGACGAGGCGCACGCTATCAAGAATCCCGACAGTCAGGTGGCGCGTGCCGCCTATGCGCTCACGGCCACGCACCGCATCGCGCTCAGCGGCACGCCCGTCGAAAACCGGCTCGACGAGCTTTGGAGCCAACTGCACTTTCTCAACCGCGGTCTGCTCGGCTCGCGCGGCGATTTTCAAGAACGCTACGCGCGGCCGATCGAGGCCGGCGACGAGGCGGCGCTCTCGCACCTGCGCGAGCGCACGAAGCCCTTCATTCTGCGGCGCAAAAAGAGTGTCGTGGCGCCCGAGCTGCCGCCGCGCACGGAGGTCACGCTGTGGGCCGAGCTCTCAGAGCCCGAGCGCGCGACCTACGACGCCGTGCGCGCCGCTACGGCCGACGAGGTGGTCAAGAACCTCGCGGCCGGCGCCTCGGTCATGCAGGTGCTCGAGGCGCTCTTGCGCCTGCGCCAAGCCGCCTGCCACCCAGCGCTCGTGCCCGGCCAAAAGGCCGATAGCTCGGCCAAGATCGACCTGCTCACCGAGACGCTCGCCGAGGCGGTGGCCGAGGGCCACAAGGCGCTCGTCTTCTCGCAGTGGACGAGCCTGCTCGACCTCGTCGAGCCGGCGCTGCGCGCCGAGGGCTTGGGCTTTGCGCGCCTCGACGGCCAGACGCGTGATCGCGGTGCCGTGGTCGCCGACTTTCAACGCGACGACGGGCCGCCGGTGTTGCTCATCTCGCTGAAGGCCGGCGGCGCGGGGCTCAACTTGACGGCCGCTGACCACGTCTTCTTGCTCGACCCGTGGTGGAACCCCGCGGTCGAGGAGCAAGCCGCCGACCGCGCGCACCGCATCGGTCAGACGCGGCCGGTGTTCGTGCACCGCCTCGTCGCCCGCGACACGGTCGAGGAGCGTATCCTAGCGCTGCAGGAGAAGAAGCGCGCGCTCGCCGGTGCGGCCTTGGCGGAGGCGAGCGGCGCCGCGGCCATCACCAAGGACGACCTCGTAGCCTTGCTCGCCTAATACCCGCTCGCCTCAACTGCAATCGGCCCTTGACGCGGGTGCGTCGCGGCGGCTTCGACACGCCAGCGCACGCGCCGCGTCAAGGGCGGCCTCGCGATCCATGGGGCATCGGGAGCCGCTGCTACGACCGCATCAAATCGTGCTCGAGGCGAAAGATCTCGTCTTTAGCCGCGAGCTTCTGCTTCTTCAAGCGCGCGCACTCGACCTGTTCCTGGGGCGTCAGCGAATGGTGTCGCTCGAGCGTCGAGACGCGCTCCTTGAGCGAGGTGTGCTCGATGCGCAGGCGTTCGAGCAGGGCACGGGGATCAGGGGCCGAAACAGCGTGGGACGTATTCATCGGTGCTTCCTCTCTCTCGCGCGCGTCAGTCACGAGCCAAACACGAGTCAACCACCTTTGGCAAGGACCCGCGGCAGGCCGTGCACGGCAGCCGGCGCGCGTGTATACGACGTGCATGCCCGCCTGGTCGCAGATCCTCGCCGAGACTCGTGACAGCTTCCGCGGCCTCGGCCGTTTCGCTCTGCGCGCCTACTCCGAGTCGATGCCGCCGCCCTGGGTGGCGATCAAACCCTACGCGCCCGAGCACCTCTTGCCACCAGCCCATGGAGAACGCGGCCTCGCTATCTCCGAATATGAGCAGAGCGAGCAACTTCGGCCAGGCCTGACCCGAATCGCGGCCCACGTGCTCGCCGAGCTCGACAAGCTGCGCCGCTCGGGCTCGCACCAGCTCTCGAAGACGCTGCTCGAGAACAATCCCGCCTGGCCGGCCGAGCTCGCGGCCAAAGAGGCAGAGCGCCGCGACCCGCTCGTGCTCTGCCTGCCGCTCGCCCTGTCGCGCACGCAAGACGAGAAGGGCAACGTGCCCTGGACGCTCTTTGGCGGCAGCCACCTCGGGCCAGCACGACCCTTGTGGCGCTCGTTCGGCGATGACGCGACACCGCTCGTGCGCCTGCTCGCGTTCGTGACAGGCACTACGGCCACGAGCGTCGACGAGCTGCGCGCCGCAGGCGTGCGCATCCTGCCGCGCGGTGACGACCAAGGCTTCGCGAGCTGGAATGAGCCCTTGCCGCGCGCGGCGGGCCCGCTCGTGCTCGATCTCGCAAGTGAGCCGCTCGGCGCCGTGCGCACCGTCTTCACTTTGCGCGCCTTTGCCGAGCTGCCCGAAGCCGTGCGCCAGGCCTATCTCGCTGGGACGCTACGCCTCTCGCCCTCACCCGCCTCGCTCGTCTTCTTCGAGCACCCGCGGTATCGCGAGCTCGCGCGCGAGCTCGTGCTTGCCATGCAGATCCCGCTGTTGCACCTATTTCCGCGCAGCGAGTCGTCGACGGGCCTGCGCATCCCGCAGTCGGGTTGGCTCGAAGAGAGGGCCAACGCCACCGAGCCGCGCTCGGGCGCGAGCCCACCGACCCCGACGGCAAGCGCCGAGACCATTCGCCGCACGCACCGCTTCGAGCGTGTCGCGCGCGAGGAAGACCAAGCCGTGCGCGGCTTCGAGCACCGCATCACGACGGCGCTCTTCTCGTCCGACCCCGACGACCTCGGGCTATACGGCAAGCCCATGGCGCGCAACGCCCAGATCTGGAGCGACACCTATCGGCTGATCCTCGACGGCCCGAGCGCGAGCACCGAAGACTTTGGCCGCGCCACCGACCTCATCCACGCCGGGGGACGTTATGGCTATCGCTTCTACTACACGCCCATGCGCGCCGGGACGCGCTGGCTGTGGTGGCATCTGCCGCTCGTGGCGCGGCAAAGCGAGAGCGGCGACGTCGAGCTCATGCCCGATGCGCCGCAGGGCCTCGTCACCGCCGAGGCCATCGCCAAGCCGCCCATCGAGCTCAAGCCCGTGCTCCTCGCCCGTCCCGGCCATCAGGCGGCGTCGCGGCTGCACGAGCCGCGCAAGGGCTACGCGACCTACACGAGCTCGCACAACGTGCGCCGCATCTTCGAGCTCGCCGAAGCGCTCGGCGCCCCGCTCGCGCCGAGCCTGGCGCGACGGCTGCTGTGGATCAACGACAACGCCAAGGTCGAAGAGTGGATCGACAAGCTCGAGGCCTCGGGCGCCGAGCCCGCGCTCATGCGCTCGGTGCGCCGCCAACTCGGCCCGCCTCTCGAGCTCGCCTTGGACGCGGACGGCCTGCCGAGCTCACGCACGCTCGCTACGACGCACACGCGCGAGTTCGAGGAGCAGCTGTGGCGCAGCATCGCCTCACTCGCCGAGGGCGAATTTCGCGACAAAGACAACGCCGACGTGGTGCGCGTCAACGCCGGTCGCACGGGCGGCGCGCGGGCGCAGGAGGTCGGGCGCAAGCCCGCGGCCCAGCGCGACATCGACGGACTCGCCGACCACCTGACGCGCCTGCACCGCGAGGCCATCGCCCGCCACGGCATGACCGGCCGCGCCTATGTCGGGGCGCAGGTCTTTCGCTGGACGACGGACTTCGACTTCGCCTGGTCGCAGGCCTGGCGCGACAACCGCCAGGGTGCGCACGAGCGCAACGTCATGGTCTTTATCCCCGGCAAGAACACGCGTGAGGCCGTCGTGATGGCCGACCACTACGACACGGCGTACATGGAGGACCTCTATGATCGCGCGCGCGGCGGCGACGGCCTGCGCGCCGCGGCGGCCGGGGCCGACGACAACCACTCGGCGACAGCGGCGCTGCTCGCCGCGGCGGACGTGCTCTTGCCGATGGCCAAGGCCGGCCTGCTCGAGCGCTCGGTGCTGCTCGTGCACCTGACCGGCGAGGAGTTTCCAACCGACTGCCTCGGGGCGCGCATGTTGGCGCAGGCGCTCGTCGAGCGCACGCTCGTGGTGCAGCGCGACGGCGGCGGGCGCGCGGAGCTCGGCGAACTGCTCGTGCGCGGCGTCTACGTGCTCGACATGGTCGGCCACAACAACGACCGTCGTCACGACGTCTTTCAAATCTCGCCCGGCGAGGGCGTCGGGTCCGCGCGCCTCGCAGCCATCGCCCACCTCGCGAACCAACGCTGGAACCACAGCGCGACGGTCTGGAATCAAGCGCACGCGCGCCACAACAAGGGCCGCGCGCAGCGCGGCCACACCCTGCCCCCAATCGCCGAGCACCCCATCGTGCGCGGCGAGATTCGACCCGAGTGGGACCGGCGCAGCGCCCTGTACAACACCGATGGCCAGATCTTCTCCGATGTCGGCGTGCCGGTGGTCCTCTTCATGGAGGACTACGATATCGCGCGCACGGGCTACCACGACACCTACGACACGATGGAGAACATCGACCTCGACTACGCAGCCGCCGTCGTCGCGATCGCCATCGAGAGCGTCGCCGAGGCGGCGACGGCGCCATGGAGTCAAGGGTGATAGAAGGTGCCGAGCTTGGTCGGATCGAAGCTGGCGTTGCTATCGTTGCCGTTGTCGGCGTCGCAGTACAGCCACGTCACGCCACCATCGAGTGAGAAGCGAAACGCCCAACTGAGCGTGGCCGAGGCGGCGGCGGTCCACTCGGCCGACGTGGGCGCCCAGAGCGTGCCGAGGTGCTCGTCGTTGTTGGAGTTGCCGAGCGCCGCGCCGTTGTAGGCGGTCGCGCGCCAGTGCCACGCAGCCCCGTCGGTCACTGGGTTGTGACCGGCGTAGGCCCAGCCTACCTCGCCGAGCGGCGTCGGACCGGCGCCGGCGCTGCCGGTCACGCCGTCGGCCCACACTTGGCCGTAGAGAATGGGGGAGCGCGTCCCGGGCGTCAGGACCACGCTCGAGATGGGCGGGCTGCTCGGATCGACCCAGTGCGTGTCGCACCAACCGAGCGCGCCGCTCGAGAGGGGCGCGACCGCGAACCCGTAGGCCTCGGTGCTCGTGTAGCCATCGGTGCTGCCGTTGCGATCGAGGTAGAGCCACGCGCCACCGCCGAGGCGGGCGCGCGCCGCGAGGTCGTAGTCGCCCGGCGCCGCGGGCGCGGTGACGCTCACCTCGAACTCGTCGTTGGCGAGGACACCGTAGCCGTCGGTGTCGCGGGCATAGGTCGCGGCCACGTAGTGCCAGCTCGCGTCGCTCGCCGGATCGCTGCCGCGCGCGCCGATGCCGACCTCGACCACGAGCCCGGCGCCCGCTCCGGCCCCTGGGGTCACGCCGTCGGCCCACACCTCGATAACGGCCGGGATGCCGTAGCCCGGCCCGAGCTTGGCCGAGACTCCGAGCACCGAGAGCTGCCCCCAGCCAACCACCAGCGTAGCGATGCTCAACTGGCCGGCCTTGCGCGGATCGAACGCCAGGTCCGTGTCGGTGTCGAGCCAAGCCCACTCGCCGGCGCCAACCTTGGCCCGCGCGACATAGGCATAGATACCGTTGGCGAGACTCGCAGGCACGGCGAAGCGATAGACGTCGTTGTTACCGCTGTCGCTCACGTAGGCGGCAGCGGTGAAGGTCCAGCCGGCGGCGACCTGACTCGGGTCGCTGCCGAGCGGCCCGATGCCCACCTCGACGCTCACACCGGCCCCCTGCCCTAGCGGCGCAGTCACGTCCTTCTCGTAGACCTCGACGTCGATGTCCCCGGCGCTCACGCCGCCCGCGCCGACTAGGGCGGCAGGACGCACGGTGCCCCAGTCGAGCAGCGGCGACACGACGCTCAGATGGCCGGCGTCCGCCGAGGAGTAGCCGTCGCTCGCGCCCGTCAGATCGCAGTAGAGATAGGCGCCGCCCGCCGCGAGCTTGGCCCGCACGGCGTAGTCGTAGTTGCCAGCGCCGACGGGCGCCGTGAGCACGGCGGAGAATTCGTCGTCGTTGAGCACGTCCTGCGCGTACGTGGCGGCGCTGTAGCTCGTCCAGGTTGCGGGGTCGGTCTCTGTCGGGCCATAGCCGAGCTCGACCACGAGGCCTGTCGGCGCGCCCGTCGCGTCGGTGACCCCGGGCTCGTAAACCTTGGCAGTCACCGTTGGCCCCGCGAAGCCGGGGTTGAGCTCGGCCGTGGCCGGCCCTTCCAAGATACACCAATCGACGCCGAGCAAATTGACCTCGAGCTGACCCATGACGTTCGCGTCGAACGCCACAACGGCGTCGGTATCGAGCCAGACCCAATGCTCGGCATCGAGGCGCACGCGCGCCGCGTACGAGTAGTGCCCGACCGCCTTGCTCGGTATGGCGAGCGCGTAGACGTCGTTGTTGCCGCTGTCACGCACATAGGTCGCGGCCGCGAAGGTCCAGCTCGCCGGGTTCTTGGTCGGATCGGTGTTGCGATCGCCGACCCCGAGCTCGACCACGGGTCCGACACCGCCGCCCAGGGCGTCGGTGACGCCGGGCTCATAGAACTCGATCTCCACTTGGCCGGCGCTTACGCCATCGTTGCCGGCGAGCGCCGCCGGGCGAAGCGTGCCCCAGTCGATCTTGGGCACACCCACCTCGAGCCTGCCGGCCGCGCCGGCATCGTAGCCGTCCTTGGCGAGGTCGCGCAGATCACAGAAGCGCCACGGGCTACCGGTGGCGAGCTTGAGACGAAACGTGTAGTCGTAGACGGCAGCGCTGACGGGTGCGCTAAGCGTGGTGCCAAAGACGTCGTTGTTGCCGTCGTGCCGCGCGAAGGTGCCGGCGCTGCCCCAAGTCCACGTGTCGTCTGGCATCGTGCCGACGGGGCCATAGCCCACCTGAGCCGCGAGCGCGGCCGGGTCGCCGCCATCGGTCGTCCCGGCGTCATAGACGGCGACCTCGAGCGTCGGCGTCACCTGACCGGGGGCGACCGCTACCGTGCCGCTGCCGAGCAAACGGCACCAGTCGACCATGGCCGGCGCGATGACCAGATGGCCGGCCTTGGCAGGATCGAAGATCGAGGTCGCGTCGTCAGCGTCGAGATAAGTGAAGTGCGCGCCGCCGTCCATGCTGGCGCGCGCCGCGACGATGTAGCTGCCGACCGCGAGGGTGGCGGGCAGCGTGTAGCGATAGAGATCGTTGGCGCCTTCGGGCCCGACATCGGCGACGTAGCTCGCGGCGCCGAACGTCCACGCGGCTGCGTTCTGCGCCGGATCCGAGCCCTCCGGGCCGAAGCCCACCTCGACGCTCATACCTGGACCCACCCCAACGGCATTCGTGACGCCGGGCTCATAGACCTCGACGTCGGCAGCGCCCGGACTCTTGCCGGCCTCGCCGGTGAGCGAAATCGGGCGCAGCGCGCCCCAGTCGATATACGGGATTGCCACGGTGAGCTTGCCGGCGTAGCCCGCGGCGTAGCCGTCCGATGAGCCGTTGCGGTCGCACAAGAGCCAGCGGCTCGTCGGCCCGAGGCGAAAGCGATAGGCGTAGTCGTACGTGCCCTCGACCGAAGGTAGGGTGAAGGTGGCCGAAAACTCATCTTCCTTGCGCTCGAGCTCGTCGATGTTCGTGGCGAACGCGGCGCTCGTCCAGTGCCAGGTCTCGCTCGGCGTGCTGTCGCGCGGCCCCCAGCCGACCTCGGCCTCCATGCTCCCTGGGGTCGGCTTGTCCGTGACGCCAACGTCGTAGACGCGACCGAAGACGGGAGCTGAGGTCGCCGCGGGCGGCCCAGTCATCACCTCGGGCCACTGCAGCTTGCAGTAATCGACGTCGGCAACCACGGCGGGCTTGACGGTGAGCTTGCCAGCACTCGCCATGGCGAAACCGTTGTCGCTGCCATCGAGGTCGGCGTAGGTCCACGCGCCGCTGCCTTGGCGAAAGCGATAGGCAATAGCGTACGCGCCGGGCGTGCGCGGCAGTTGCAGCTTCGCCGTGTACTCATCGCGCCCATCGGCGGCGTCACCCGCGTACGTTGCCGCGCGAAACGACCACAGCGACGGATCGGTCGACGGCGAGCCGATACCGGCCTCGGCGCTCACCCCGGCGCCCTGGCCAGCGGGCTCGGTGATGCCATTGGCCCAGACCCGTCCGACGGCGACGAGGGCGGCGCCCGTCTCACCACTGTAGCTGGCCGGCGACTCGAGGCGGCCCCACAGCGCGCCCTTGTTGGCCGGTGGCTTGGCCTGGTCGTGACACGCCGTAAGAGCCGTGACGACCGCTACGAGGCCTATGCAAATGCGCTGACACATGAGCGTCTCCGTTGCGTGCAACCGCAAGCCTACCAGATGACAATCGCGAGCACCCGTCAACCTAGAAGCCCGAGGCCAGCGGCCCCAGACCACGCGATGCCTCATTCGCGGCCACTTTGGATTTGTTGTTCGCTGCCGACTTGAGATAGTCTGCCCTCAGCGCCGCGCACCGCCGAACAGGCGCGCCAACCAGACGGGAGGACCTCATGTGGTATGTCATGATGATCGCTTCGCTCGCGACAGCGGCGGCCCCCGCACCGGGTACCACCATCGCCGTTCTGCCGATGACAGCGACCGGCATCGCCCACGATACGGCGATCATCCTCGACGAGATCTTGCTCACCGAGGTCGACGGCTTCCACAAGTACAAGGTCCTCGGTGCCTCCGACGTGAGCGCCATGCTCGGCCTCGAGCGCGTGAAGGACGCCATCGGTTGCGATAGCGCCGCCTGTGCGAGTGAGATCGGTGGGGCGCTCGGCGCCTCGGTGCTGCTCGCCGCCCGCGTCGGCGTGCTCGGCGAAGAGCTCGTCATCTCGGCCAAGCTCATCGACACCAAGGGCGCGACGGTGCAGAGCCGGGCGACAGCGACGGTGCCCAACGTAGCCTCGGCCTACGCGAACGGCGTGCGACGCGTCGTCCGTGAGCTGTTCGGCGAGCAGGCGCCTGCCCCAGCGCCTGCCGCGACAGCCGCGACAGCCGCGCCTGTCGCGCCCGCCGCCCCCCCTGCGCCGCTCGCTGCGACTGCGCCCTCACCGGCGCTCGCCAACGGGCTCGAAACCTTCCTTGCCGTGGGCCTCACCGCCAAGGATTACACGGAGTTCGCCGGCAGCGGCGTCCCCTATTGGCGCTGGGCCGCGGATCGCAACGACGAGAGCTGGCTGCTCGAAGCGACGAAGTGGGCCTTTACGGGCATGACCGTACTCCTCGTCGGCGTCGGCATGGCCGTCGACAAGGACGCCCGCGGCTTCATGATCGGTACCGGCGTCTTCTACGGCCTCGCGGCCGGCGCCGTGTGGACCGTGGACCTCATGAATATCGGCAACGTCCCCGCGCGGATCACGGGCGTCGGACAGATGGAGTTTGCGCGGGCACGCTAGCCGCGCGCCACGACCCTTGTCGTTCGCGCACCAGGCGCGATGCCAATTATGCGGCCGAGCAGGTCGTCACGAAAGCGCGCCCGAAGGCGACATCTGATTGTGCAGATGACCGCCGCGGCGCTACACTCACACGTGATGCGCACCGGCACGAGCAGCGGTCGCGCCTCAGCGCCATGGCGCGGTGAAGACGCGATTTTCAAAGGGCTGCTCGCGGCGAGCGCGGTCGTCCTACTCGCCCTGCTCGCGTGGAAGCCCACGGCCGAGCCCGAGCCGCGCTCAGCGCTGGCCCTCGTGCGCCACGAGATCCTGGACGCCAGCATTCTCGAGCCGGCGCCGCAGGCCGATCCGCTGCGCGCCATCACCTGGCGCCTCGAGGGCTGGCTCGGCGACACGACGCGCGTCCGCGCCACAGTCGTCGTTGCGCCCGAGCGTGAGCTACACTTACGCGCCCTGTTTGCCCGAGCCGAGACGCTCTTCCCGGCGTTCGTCGGTGCGCCGCCGCGTCCCTCGCCGCCCCTCGAGCTGCGCCTCGTCGATCGGGCGTTGCTCAACGACTCGACCTACTTCGATCTCGGCGAGCTCGACACCGTGCTCGGCCTCTACTTCACACACGCCAAGGTGGTCTATGCCGTGCCAGCGGCGACCGAGGCCGACGAAGTCATCGTGCACGAGCTCGCGCACTATTTCTACGACGTCTACGAGATCACGCTCGCTGCCGAAGTCGAAGAAGCAGAGGCGCGCCGCTTCGTGCGCTATGTGCAGGACGCGCGGCCGTAGCCGCCGGCCCCAAGATTCGCGCACGAGCAACAGCCAACTCGCCATGCCCTCACGTATGGACCCCCCGCATGACACTCCTCGTTTCAGACCCGGCGCTCCGCTTAGCCTTTCGCCAGGGCGAGAGGCTCGCCCTCGAGCGCGTCTACGAGGCCTATGTCGAGCGCGTGATCGACGTCCTGCGGCACGGCTTTGCCTTCGATTCGGGTGAGCGGCGCCTGCGCTTCGCCGGGTTTGCCGACCCCTTGGAACTCGAAAATTTCGCGCAGGAGGTGTTCGTGCGGGCATTCGCCGAGCGCGCACGCCTCATGTACGACGGCCTGCGGCCGTTCGAGGGCTACCTGTTGCGCATCGCCAAGAACATCGTCATCGACGAGCTTCGCCGCCGGCGCTCCACGCCGGAGCTCGTGTCAGCCGATACGGCGTTGGACGTCGTGCTCTGCGACACGGGTCCAAGCCCCGAAGACGTGGCCGTGGCGGCGGCCACGAAGAAGCTCGTCGCGGGCTTCCTTGCCAAATGCACCGGTCTCGAGCGGCGCTACGTAGCGTTGCGGTACGAAGAGGACGCCTCGCTACTCGCCGCGGCGCGCGCGCTCGGTATCTCGCGCATGCGCGCCCGCTGGCTCGAGCGTCAAGTCTTGGGCGAGCTCGCCCTGCATTTGCATCGCTCGGGGTTTGCTGACTCTGCGGCGCCCGTCGCGCCCGCGCCTTCACAGGAGGTGGCATCATGACACACCCGTCAGTGCAGGAGCTCGGGCACTATGCTCACGCTAACCTGTCGGCCAAGAAGCGAGCAGCGGTGCGCGCCCATGCCACGGCATGCGCGGCCTGTCACGCCGAGCTGCAACGCGGCCTCATCGCGCAACGAGCGCTCGCTGGCCGCGCGGCCGATGAGCCGACACCGCGCGAGCTGCGCGCCTGGGGCCAAGAGGTGCTGACACGCACTCCCGTGACGACGACGCGGCGCTGGCCGACGTACGTGTTTGGCATCGCAGGGAGCGTGGCGAGCGCTGCCGTGGCCGCAGGCCTCGTTCTCGCGCTCGCGCGCCCGGCGCAGGACGACGGACTCACGGCCCGCGGCAGCGTCGCCCTGCCAGCGTTCACCCTGCGAGTACTGTGCGCGACGGTTGACGTGCGAGACCAGGTCGACATCCTCGACCCCATCCGCGGCGCCTGCCCGGCCGGCGCCTACTTGAAGCTGCTCGGTGGCGCGCATGCCAGCGCAGGGCTCACCTTGCGCCTCTTTGCCGTGCGCGACACACGTGCTTGGCAGGTGTACCCGGCGCTCGACCAAGAACCGGTGCGTCTCCTGCCGGGCGAGGCTGCGCCGCTACCGGGTGTCATCAAGCTGCCGACCGAACTGTCGGGTCGCCTACGTCTCGTCGCCGTGGCGAGCCAGCCAGACGCCACACTCGACCTTCCGGCGCTCGCGGCCTGGGCGACGACAGCCACCGAGGGCCAGCACGCCAAGGCGGTCAACGGTTTCGACGCGTTGGTGCAGGACCTCGGACTCGACGCGAGCGATGGAGCCCGACGATGATCCTCGCCGCCACCTTCGCCCTGGCGCTAGCCGCACCACCGGGCATGACCCCGCCCGCGCCACCGCGCCTGGCCCCACGCGAGCCGCTGCGCCTCGCGCTCATCATCGGCAACAACGAAAGCCGCGACGAAGGCGTCAAGCCGCTGCGCTTCGCCGACGACGACGCCGCGCGCTTCTACGAGTTGCTCTCGGCCGTAGGCTACGACGCGCGCCTGCTCACCGTGCTCGACCCCGACACCGCGCTGCAACACCCGGTCGCCGCCCAGGTGGCGCGCCCACCGTCGTGGGACAAGCTCATGCGCTCGGTCGCCGAGCTCGCGCAAACGGTGCAGGCAATACATGCGACCGGCGGCGAGGCCGAGCTCGTGGTCACCTACAGCGGTCACGGCGCAGTCGGCGAGCGAGGGGACCCCTACGTGAGCCTGCTCGACCGGCCGCTGTACCGTGGCGACTTCTTTCGCGACGTGGTCGCCGCTGTCGGCGCCGACTTTGCGCATGTGATCATCGACGCCTGCCGCGCCCACGACTTCGTCGACGCGCGCGGCGGTCCGAACGGCCCGGACTTCGACGGCGCGCTCAGCCTGTTCCTCGGCAACGAGCGCCGCGCCAAGTACCCGCACATCGGCATCATGGTGGCCGAGAGCGCCGACGGCGAAACGCACGAATGGTCGCGCACGCGCTCGGGGATCTTCGCCCATGAGGTGCTCTCGGGCCTGGCGGGCGGCGCCGATGTCAACGACGACGGCCGCATCGAATACAGCGAACTGCACGCCTTCGTGGCGGCGGCCAACCAGGCTATCAAAGACCCTCGGGCACGTCTGCGCGTCGTCGCCGAAGCCCCGACCCAGGGTGCTCGCCGACCGCTGCTCACCCTCACGAGTGGCGGCCAAGCCGAGCGCGTTCGCACGCCCGCCTCAGGTGGACGCTTCACCGTCGAGGACGAGCGTGGTGTGCGCTGGGTCGACGTCAACCAGGCTCCAGGCATGCAGGTCACGCTGCATCTTCCCCGGAGGCCCCGGTACTTCGTGATTGATGTCGACAAGGCACAGGAGGCCACGATCGACGGCCGCGCCGACAGTGCCATCGTCGTGCTCTCGGAGCTCGCCTTCGTCGCACAAGAGCCGACGCAAGCGCGCGGCAGCGTCAGCGCGGCGTTGGCGAGCGACCTGTTTCGCACGCCCTTTGGCGCGAGCTTCTACGAGGGCTTTGCGCTCGCCATGCAGTACCCGTCGGTGATTGACGAGCGGCGGGTCGGCGACGCCCGAGCCAACTTTCCCCCTTCAAGCGACAAACCGCCGACGCTCGAGGTCGCCACGAAGACGGCCGTGGCGCACGCTGCTGCACTGAACCCTCTCACCCAAGGAGTTGCCACCCCGCCCATTTGGTCAGGATGGCGCGTGGCGCGGTACGTGAGCGGGCTCGGCGCCGCCACCACACTTCTTGCGGCATTGGTGGTCGGCAGAACGGCGCTCGCCAACCACAACACGGCAGCGAACGGTTACGCGTCTCTACACGATCAGGAGCAGTCTATCGTCGAGCGTGAGGCTCGGACTGCCGACATTCTCTTTGGCATCGCCTCGGGCGAGGCCGCTGTTTGGGGACTATCATGGCTATTTTGCGAGTGAGTCAGGCTTTCATTGGCAGGGCAGCGTGCATCGGCATCCTCGTCGCTGGCGGCTGTACTTTCTTGGTCGGCGACGATGGCAACTCCAAGAGATGCGATCCGGACAGGGCGTGCCCCGCGGGCTCGAGTTGCCTCGGCAATTATTGCTTCGCGGACCATTCCGTCGGCATGGACGAAACGTGCACCAAGGACCAGCAGTGCCCGCTCGACGCAGTGTGCTCATCAACACCACACTATGCCTGTCGTATACCGTGCACGTCGTTCTTCGAACGCACTTCCTCCGAGTGCGCGGGCGGTGAGTACTGCGTGCCCTATCCCATACTACCGGAGAATGCGGACAGCGCGTGCACCAGCGCCGACTGCACGCCAGCGGCTGGCAAAGCCCTGCCCCTCAGAGGCGCATGCGCTAGGAGTGAGTGTAACGTCGATGCAGACTGCGCGGGCTGGGCCTCCGATTTGAGGGTTTGCGTGGGCATGCGTGACGGAGTCTCGGCCTGCCTACCCGGCTGCGGCGTCACCTGGCAAGCTGGTCTTTACAGCGACGATTGCGGGAGTACTGCATCGGCAGCGTACTACTGCCAGCCGGTCGGCAAAGCCCCGCAGCGCCTGGCATGCCTCTTCACCTCAGCCACAGCGCAAGCCGAAGGCGCACCTTGCTCCCCCGTGCTGCAACCGTGCCTCATTGGCCTCGCGTGCATCGATAGCGTCTGCCGACGCCATTGCGACCCGAGCGCTCCGTCGTGTACAGGCCCTGGGCAGCAGTGCGTGGCGCATGCTGGCTCCACCGGCGCCGATACCTTCAACGTGTGCCAATGAGAACCATCTCCTTCACACCCGCCGCCATTCGGCACCAAGAGGCAGGCGCAAACATGAGCACCTGCAACAACGACGTCGACTGGACGCACGAGACGCCGACCTGAGCGTCGCCCCCGCGAACGGCTGCACGGCAAGCTCGCCGATAGACGAGCCGCCCGCTCCCTAGTCGAAGAGTCCAGCGAAGTCGTACCCGACCGAGCCGACAAAGACCCGCGTCACGCCACGCAGAGTGCCTCCGACCGCCGACAACGCGTCGGTAGACTTGGCTTCAGCGGTGGAGTTGACGAAGGACACGCGTAGGCGCACGCCGGAGTCGAACGCGTATCCGGCGTCGGCGTGCACGAACAGGCGCCCACCTGCTTTGCGATAGGACTCGCTGCGGTTGGCCAGCAGCGGGCGCTCGACGTTGGTGATCACGCTTACGCCCGCAAAGAGCGACAGGTCGAGCCCGGCCCAAACCCTCGCGCTGCCCCCGGCCGCCGCGCTGCCGATCCCCATGTGCGACGTCGCGCTGTCGCGATAGAGCCGTAGTGTATCGATCATCATGAACTCACCGCCGACGCCGAAACGCTCGCCCACCTTGGCGACAAGACGCAGTGTACCCATCGTGACATCGCCGACGCCCGGCGACGCCGCGAGCTCAGCTGCTAGGTGTGGACCGTCGTAAAAGAGCGAGAGGTAGAGCGGCGTGATATCAGTGGTCGAAACGTCCCCCCCCGCTACCGACACATCGGAGGTGGCGCGGGCGGCGCCGAGGAGCAGGCCGAAGTGATGGCGCCGCGAGGTAGGATGCTCAGTTGTGGAAGGTGTGGTCGCCGCCTCGCTCGGCGCCGCGGCCGCGCTGGCGGACGCAGGGGCCGGGCGCGAATCCGGGCCGTCTACGGGCGACGCCGCGCCGGGCGACGCCGCGTTCGCTGACCCGCCTGGCGCGGGGCCTGCTGAAGCGCTCGTCGGAGCGTTCGGCGACGCGCTGGCGGCCGCGGCGCGGCGACCATCGCTCGGTGTCGGGCCGAGCAAGCGCGTCACGGCGCGCTTGATGGTCTCGATGAGCACGTCGTCTTCGCCCTTGACTGTCTCGTAGACGCGCCCGTCCACGGTTGCCTGTTTGATGTTCAAGAGCTTGACGTTGACGACGAAGGTCTTGCCGAGCGCCGCCACGTCGGTGATGAGCAAGAACTCGACGCCGAGCGCGCCGCCGATCTCGGCCATGCACGTGACCTCGGTGCAACCGGCGAGCTCCTTTTGCTTCTCGAAGCCGAGCAGAGCGCCAATGTCGCTCGAGGAGACGACCTGGTGCGTGCCACGCTCGGCAGCCTCGGTCGTGACGATCTCGGTGAGGATGGCGCCGAGCTGGGCGTTCGGCAGATTCGCCCGCACGTCGAGGATGGCGAGGCGGGGTTTTCCGGCTGCCGCGGCCGACGTCGACGCCGACGCGGCGAGCAACGTGACAGGCAGAACCGCAACGAGCAACCGAAGAAGTAGAGCGCAGCGCATACTGGAGCCTACGCGAATCCCGCTGCCGCGATCAATGCTCCTTCGCGGCGGTCGAGCAGCGGTCGAGCATCCTTGACAGCCGCCACCCCGTGCACTAGGAACGCCCCCTTGCCTCGCAAGAGGCAGGGACCAACCACGCGCCCGCGGGCCGGAGAGCGTCCCTTTACCCCTTAGGGAGTTCGGCAATGAAAGAGCGTAAACTCGGACTGTTCGGCAAGAAGGTCGGCATGACTCGTGTCTTTACGAGCGACGGCCGCTCAGTCGGCGTCACGGTGGTCGAGCTCGGCCCGTGCACAGTGCTCGGCAAGCGCACCAAGGCCAAGAACGCGCGCGGCTTCGCAGACGGCTACACGGCGCTGCGCCTCGGCTTCGACCCGAAGCCCGAGCGCAAGATCAACAAGACCGAAGAAGGCACGCTCAAGGCCGCCGGTGGCAAAGAGAAGGCTCGCCGCTTCGTGCGTGAGATGCGCGTCGACGAAGCGACCCTCAGCAAGTTCGAAGTCGGCGCCGACATCACCCTCAAGGACGTGGAGTTCAAGACCGGCGGGCTCGTCGACGTGGTCGGCATCAGCAAGGGCAAGGGCTTTCAGGGCGTCTTCAAGCGCCACCACTTCAGCGGCCACAACGCGACGCACGGTACGCACGAGTACTTCCGCCACGCCGGCACGATCGGCAATCGTAAGTGGCCAGGCCGCGTCATGAAGGGCCGCCGTATGCCCGGTCACATGGGCGACGAGCGCGTCAGCGTGCAGAACGTCGAAGTCATCGACGTGCGCCCCGACGACAACGTCATGTTCCTGTGGGGCGGCGTGCCCGGCCCGACCGGCGCGTACGTCATGGTTCGCCCGGCCATCAAGAAGAATCCGTAACGCAGACCGTACCGAAGCCTCGCGGCTGACAAGGGCGCCTGTCACCGCTTTTTTTGGGGGGGGGCGCCCCGAATCTCAGCGACCAGCACCCGACGCCGTCCACCGCTTGAGCCAAGCGAGCACGGTCTCGTGCCACAGAATGCTGTTGGCCGGCTTTAGCACCCAGTGGTTCTCATCGGGGAAGTAGAGCAAACGGCTCGGCACGCCCATGCGCTGCGCGGCCGTGAAGGTCATCAGGCCCTGCGTGTCGACGACGCGGTAGTCCTTGCCGCCGTGCACGATGAGCATCGGCGTGCGCCAGTTCTGCACGAAGTTGATGGGGTTGTGCTTCTCGTAAGAGGCCGCGTTCTGCCACGGCGTGCCCATGTGATCGTGCTCGGGGAACCATAGCTCCTCGGTGTCGAAGTAGGCGGCGCGCTCGTCGAGGTTGCCGTCGTGCGCGACGAGGCAGCGGAAACGCTCCGACCAGTTGCCGGCGATCCAATTGACCATGTAGGCCCCGAACGACGCGCCGAGCGCGCAGACGCGCGTGCCGTCGATCCACGCGTAGCGACCGAGCGCCGCGGCGAGACCGGCCTGCAAATCTTCGAGGGGCTTGCCGCCCCAGTCGCCTTGAATCGAGTCGGTGAAGGCCTGGCCGTAGCCGGTCGAGCCGTGAAAGTCGATGATGAGCGCCGCAAAGCCGGCCCCAGCGTAGGTCTGCGGGTTCCAACGATAGTGAAAATCGTTGCCGAACGAATTCTGTGGCCCGCCGTGGATGAGCAAGGCGAGCGGGTACTTCTTGCCCGGCACAAAGCCCGCGGGCTTGATGGCGTAGCCCCACACGGTCTCGTTGTGCCAGCCCTTGAAGCTAAAATGTTCGACCTCGCCCGTCTCTGCGACCGCGAGCACACTCGCGTTGAGATGCGTCAGGGCCTTCGGCTCGCTGCCGTCGAGGCGCGCGGCATAGAGCTCCGCGGGCGCACGAAAGTCCTCGTGCGAATAGACGAGGCTGTCGCCCGCAAACGCGGCCGACTTGTCGAGGCCCTCGCTGCGCAGCGTCTTGACGTCGCCGCTCTGCACGTCGATGGCGAAGAGCGCGCCCTGCCCCGTGTCTTCGGCTTCGGCGAGCAGCGTCTTGCCGTCGGCCGACCAGGAGATGGCCGAAGGGGAGCGGTCCCATTTCTCAGTGAGCACGCGCTCGGGCCCGCTCGGCCAGGCGCGCAGCATGACGCGAAAGCGGTCGGCCTCGTAGCCGGGTGTGGCCATGGCGAGATAGGCAAGTGTCTTGCCGTCGGGGGAAAAGACGGGCTGCGTGTCCCAGGCCTTGTTGGCGGCCGTGAGGTTCTTCGGTTTGCCTTTGCCGGCCACGTCGAGCTCGACCTCGAACAGATCGAAGTTCGTGCTCCACGCCTCCTGCCGTCCGGCATCGCGGGCCGTAAAGACGAGGCGCTTATTATCGGAGGCGAAGGCGACTTCTTCGCCGCCGCCAAAGGGCTTCGATGGGCTGTCGGCGTCCATACCGCGCATGACATCGACCGCCGTGCCATTGCCTTGGCGCGGCAGCACAAAGAGGTGCGCGCGCCGACCATCGCCCCACGTATCCCAGTGGCGCACGAACAGGGCATCGTAAAGACGGCCGCTCGCCTTGTCTTTGCCACGCGCTAGGAGCCGATCCTTGGTGCAGGCGAGCGTCGGGCAATCGACGAACACGTCGACGCTGACGGCGAGCATCGCGTCGTCGCGCGAGAGCACGAAGGCGTTGACGTCGAGAGGCAGGGCGGTGACCGCTTCGGCCTCGCCGCCGTCGATGGCCACGCGCCATACCTGCGCGACCTCGCTGCGACCGGAGAGAAAGTAGACGAAGCGGCCGTCGCGCGACCAGCGCGGGCTGCTGTCGCTGCCGCTCTCGTGCGCGGTGAGCCGGCGCAGCCCGCCGCCATCGGTGCCGACGAGCCACAGGTCGGCGCGGCGTCTATTCGCGTCGAGGTCGGTGCGGCTGCGCACGAAGGCGACGAGTCGGCCGTTGGGCGAGACCTGCGGCTCCTTGAGGCGGTCCATCGCGAGCAGATCATGGACCGTGAAGGGATGCGTCGTCGGCGGCGGCGCGGCCGCGGACGTTACACTCAATAGAACAAAAACAGGCATCAACATCATGGGTTCACCTCGTCAAGCGCCGATGAACGTATGCGCCCGCCCCGCGAAAGGCAATTGGCCTCGGCAAAGCCCTGCGTGCTAGCGTGCCTGTCATGGCGCGCACCGTGGTCATCGACGAGGCCAACGCCGGCCGGCGTCTCGACGTCTACCTGCGCCTGCTGCTGCCCGACGTGACGCTCGGTACACTTATGAAGTGGATACGTAAGGGCGCCGTGCGCCGCAACGGCAAACGGGCGAAGCCTGAGGCGCGCTTGGCCGCCGGGGACGAGCTGCGGCTGCCCGAATCGGAGGACCGGCCGGCGTCGGCGCGACGAGGCGCAGAGCCGCGTCCTGAGGCAGACACGCCACGACAGACCACCGCCCATTCAGGTCCTGCCGTACGCTCCCGCCCCGCCGCTCGCTCGCGAGTCGCATCTGCGACCACGATCGGAGCGGGCCTCGCCATCGTCTACGAGGACGCGGATATCATGGTCGTCAACAAGCCCGCCGGGCTCGCCGTCCACCCAGGCTCGGCGCACGAGCACGACTCGCTGCTCACGCGCATCCTCGAGCATCTCGACGCGCATGACGCCGCGCCCGGACACCGGCCCGGCCTCGTGCAGCGCCTCGACCGCGACGTCTCGGGCCTGCTCGCCGTCGGCAAGAGCACCCCCATCCTGCGCGCCCTCGGCGCCGCGGCCAAGGACGGCACGCTCGAAAAGACGTACGTCGCCCTCGTCGACGGCGAGGTCACGTCGGCTAGCGGCACCATCGAGCTCGCGCTACGGGTCACTGACGAGCCCCGCGGCGACCGCCCCCGCGTGCTCGTCGATCCGCGCGGCGACGCTGCATATACTGAGTATACTGTGCGCGAACGCCTGCCTGGCGCGACCCTGCTCGCCGTGCGCCTCAGGACCGGTCGCATGCACCAGATCCGCGCGCACCTACGCGCGCTCGGGCATCCCATCCTCGGCGATCCGCGCTATGGCATTGCGGCACGCAACCTCGCTCTGCAACAACACACAGACCTCGGCCGTCCCTTCTTGCACGCCGGCGAGCTCGCCCTGCCCCACCCGCGCGACGGTCGAGCGCTGCACTTCGTCTCGCCGCTGCCGAGCGACCTGGCGCGCGCGCTCGCATACGTCACTCACGCCCGCAAGAGACCTCGAGCGCTCACGTAGGCAACGGGCGGCAGCACCTTCGCACCAACGGCTGCGCTCGCCAAGCGCAAGGAGCGCGAGCCCGCGAGCCTAGGCGAGCAACGCGAAGATGAGCGCCACAATCCCGACGACCGCGAGCGCCACGAAGGGAATGACGACCCACTCGAGCGGTAGGCGACCCTTCTTGGGCGGCTCGATGAGCGCCGGGTCGATGCCGGAGAAGTCGGGCTCGGGATCCGCCGGGGGGCCGACGACCGGGCTCGGCAGCGCTGACTGCGGCGCGCCGAGCGACTCGCCCGACTCGCCGCCCGGGCCGCCGAGCGGGACGCCCCCGCCCCCGTGCGCCTGACTGCCGCCGCCCACCGGCGGCGCCGTGGCGTCGGCCTCCTCCGCCTGCTCGTCCTCGAAGCCCGGCACGTCCTTGAGCGCCGCGAGCAAGGCCGCGTCGGGATCGATAAAGAGGAGCTTCACAGGGCCTATCGTGACCTCGTCGCGGTCGCGCAGGCGCCGCTGCTTTTGAATGAGTCGGTCGTTGATGAGCACGCCGTTCTTCGAGCCTAAGTCCTGGATGAGGTAACCGTTCCAGTCTTTCTTGACGATCGCATGCCGGCGCGAGACGTTCGGGTCGTTGAGCATGAACTCGCAGTCTTTCGAGCGACCGAAGGTCCACTCGGTGTTCGTGCCAACGAGCGCATGACGCGCGCCTTCGTCGGGCCCAGCGATGATGCGAAAGAAGGGCCCGTCGCCGCGCTCCTGGCCGAGCTGACCCAGGATGCCTTGCACAGCCCGCGCCGCGAGCGCCTGCGTGCCCTCGTTCGGATCGCGCGTCGGCCCCGCCTCTTCCTCGATGGCCGCGGTGACCTTGGCCTTCGTCATCTCGATGACGTCGCCATTGTGCAGCACGGTCTTGGCCTCGATCTTCTTGCCGTTGACGAACGTGCCGTGCGTCGAGTTGAGATCCTCGATGAGATACGTCTTGTCGACGTACGTGATGCGCGCGTGCTGACGCGAGATCGTCGAAAGCGGCAACTGGAAATCGGCCGAGCCATCGCGGCCCATGACCACGGCCGCGGCGGTCGACTCGTGTGTCAACGCCCGCGGCTCCTTGCCGTCCATATCGATGACCGCCGTGAGTCGAATCACTGCCGCTTTACGCCGAAGCGCCCTCGCCGTGTTATTTGAACTTCAACTCTTTGACGCGTTTGACACACCAAGACTTCTGCTGCTCGTAGCGATCATCGCGCAGCATATCCACGAACTTCTCGCAGGCGGCGACGGTCTCGTTCGTCTGCGCGTTGCGGTCGTGGATCTTGGCCGCGCGATAATACGCGAGCAAGAATTTCGGATCGAGCTTGATGGTGTTGAGGTACTCGTTGAGGGCGCGGTCGTACTGCTGGCGGTCTTCGTAGACCGTACCGAGCGTAAAATGCGGCTCGGGGTCGCCGGGGTTGGCGCGAATCTTCTCAGTATACTGCAAGACGGCGCCGTCTTGCTTGCCGAGGCAGTCGTAGGCGGTCACGAGGTTCTGGCGCGCCTCGATGTAGTCCGCCTTGAGCGACAACGCCTGCATGAACGCGTCGACGGCGTCGCCGCAGCGCCCGAGGCTGAAATAGGCGAAACCGAGGTTGTAGAAGCCGTTCGGATCTTGCGGGCAAATCTCGGTGAGCTTCTTGAAGTGCGTGCGCGCCTCTTCGTAGTCGTGCTTGTTGAGGGCCAAGATGCCCATGCCCATGCGGCAGTCACACAACGTCGGGTCGAGCTCGACGCAGCGCAGGTACTGGTCCCGGGCCTCGGCGTCGCGCTTCAAGTAGATGAGACACACGCCGAGGTTGAGCCGCGCGTTCAAGAAGCCGGGGTCGATCTCGATGGCCTCGCGAAACTGGTCCTCGGCCATCTCGTACTCACGCTGGTCGAGGAAGATGGCGCCCAAGTTGCTGTGCGCTTCGGCGAAGTCGTTGCGGTAGGCGATGGCCTGCTTGTAGTACTCGACGGCCTTCTCAGTGCGGCCGCGCGCGACCTCAATCATGCCGAGCAGGTTGTAGGGCTCGGCGTAGGCGACGCCCGCGTACTCGATGGCGAGCTTGCACCTCGCCTCGGCCTCGACGAGCTTGCCCTCGCGCAGGTACTGGGCGCAGAACGTGGTGTGCTCCCGGGCGGCATCCGGGATGACCTTCTCGGCGCAGTGCCCACAGGCCGCAGGGATGACCGCTAGGCCGACGATGGTCGCGATCTGCGTCGGCCGGCGCAGGAGGCCTCGCCACATAGCGCGCCCGCGGCGCATCGAGTTACCGAGCTTCATGACGATCCTCTCGCGAATGCAGGGTCAGTCTCACCCGAGAGAAGTTGTAGGGCGAGCCTTGGGGCGTGTCAATCTGGGGGCTTGGGGCGCCGAGACGCTACGCCGTCAGCCCACCGCAAACCGCTTCGCCATGCCGGCCAGCGTCATGTTCTCGGCGATCTCATCGTGAGGAATGAGCACGTACTTCCACGGCTTGCCGTTGTACGTCTGCGCGTGGTCGGACGCGTGCCTACACCACTGCACGGCCACGTCCTTCTTGGCGACGACCTCGGGGTCGCTCACCTGGTCACGGCGCTTGGGCTCGAGCATGTAGATGGCATCACTCGTCTCGGCGACGAAGTCGGGCTGGTATTCGCGTTGCTCAGACTGCCAGCGGTAGAAGATCTTGAACTGCCCCCTCGGCGGCCGGAACCACTTCAGGGCCTCGCGCTCGAGGATCACCGCGAGCTTGCGCTCGGGGTCGGACTGGAACTTCTCGACCGGGTACAGGCACTTGGAGAAGCCGCCGAACAGGTACCGCGCCATGTTGCTCTTGTCGGTCGGCGCCTGTCGGAAATCGAGGGGCGCCTCGTTGGCGATCGCGCTGTAGGCGCAGGCCTTCATGTCCGAGAACCCCTGCTTCACCTTGACCTCGAGCTCGACGACCTCCTCCCAAGAGTGGTCCTGCATTTGCGCGTGGATGAAGCGCGCGATCTCGCGTCGGTGGCAGCGCAGCACCTTGGCGGTCTCGTCCTCCGAAAGGTAGCCGCGCAGGTGCTTGACGGTCTGCTCGGCGAGCTCGTAGAGCAGATCGGCGTGAGCATCGTAGGAGATGTCGTCGAAGTCGACGAGGCCGGCGACCACATGGTCCTCGAGGCGCACCTCGTCGATGCCGCCCTCACCGAGCGAGACGACCTCGCGCTCGTTGGTGCGCAGGTGTTGAATCCACAGCTCCTCGGAGACGGCCGGATACTTCATCCCGCCGAGGCTCAGCGTAAACGCCTTGAAGCCCGACTTCACCTCGCCCTTCGGCATCACCAAGATGCGCGGGATGTCGATGGTCTGCTGCGTGACGAGCTCGGCGGTCCGCGCGACGATGGCGCCGATATCGGGCGCCTGCACGACGTGAGCGAGATCCATTTGCGTCGGCCGATATTCCTCGGTCACCTTGTCGCTGACCATCTCGAGGATATCAGGCAGCAGCACGTAGGCGACGCCGGGCGCCTTATCGGGCTGGTTCGCGAGGCTGCGGATGGCCGCGTAGGCGAGTTGCGCCACCTTCTGGTCTTCGGGCTGCGCGAAGACGGTCGCGGCGGCACCCTCACCCGCAACGACAGTGCTCGACGTCGCGTCTGCCGGCTTGATGCCAAGCTGCGTATGCAGGTTGGGCGCCGAAACCACGGTCACGCTCTTGTGCCCAAGCTCGTCAGAACCAAGAATGATTTGCTGCAACCGGACGGTCGAGTTGGGCTTGTTGGCCTCCTCGATGATCTCCTGAAACCTGTCGTGGGCCACGATGTTGAGACGGTCAACGGCGTTGACGCCCGTGCGCCGACCAAACGGCAGGCGCAGGCCACGTCCGATCGACTGCTCGATGAGGGTGCGGGCATTGGCCGCGCGCAGTGGCACGATGGTGTACAGGTTCGTGACGTCCCAGCCCTCCTTGAGCATGTTGACGTGGATGACGATCTCGGTCGGCTCGTCGGTGTGCTCCACCTTGAGCAGGCGCTCGATCATATCCTCTTCCTCGGCGCCGGACTTGCTCGAGTCGACCTGGATGACCTTGTCTTTGTACCGCCCATCGAAGAACGCCGGTGACTGCATGAGCTGCAAGAGCGCGCTCGCGTGTGTGGTGTCGCGGGCGATGACGAGCACAAACGGTTTGACGATGACGTTGCCGCTCTCACGCGCGTAGGTCTCGAGCTCGACCTTGACGCTCTCGTGCAGGCGCACGCCGTCTTCGAGCTTGAGGCGCTCGATCTCGTCTTGCGACATGCCGTTCGTGCTGAAGTCCTTGCGCGTGACGACCGCCGGCTCTTTGACGAAACCATCGGCCATGGCTTTGCCGAGCGGGTAGTCGAAGATCACGTTCTTGAACGGGTCAGTGCCTTTGGCCTTCTCGACAAACGGCGTCGCGGTCAGCTCGAGCCCGAGCACCGGCTTGAGCTCGTTGATGGCCTTCACCCCGGCGGATGCACGATAGCGGTGCGACTCGTCCATGATGAGCACGAGGTCTTTAAGGCCGGCGAGGTAGTCGAAGTAGCTCTGGCCGATGTATTCGGAGAGACGCTTGATGCGCGGCGCCTTGCCGCCCCGGACCTCGGAGTTGATCTTCGAGATGTTGAAGATGTTGACCTTGCAGCGGATGAGCTGATCGAACAGTGTGCCCGCCTTGGTCTCATAGTTGTCGCCGGTGATGATATCGGGGGCGTCGGTGGCGAACTCGGCGATGCCCTTGAAGACGTACTTGGGCGTGTTCGGCGTGAAATCGGCGATGAGCTTGTTGTAGATGGTGAGGTTGGGCGCGAGCACGAAGAAGTTGTTGAGCCCGTGGGCGAGGTGCAGGTAGCTGATGAAGGCGCCCATCAGGCGCGTCTTGCCGACGCCGGTCGCGAGCGCGAAGCACAGCGACGGGAACTCGCGCTCGAAGTCGGTGACGGTCGGGAACTCGCCGTGGATCGCGCCAAGCACAGCCGCCACGTCGAGCTGTTTGTGCGGCGGCGCGAGCTCGGTGATGCGGTCGAGGATCTCGAGCGACCGCCGCTGCGGCGCGCGCAGGCTCAAGCGGCCGGCGATGGCGTTGACGTGGCGGTTCATGGCTCTTTCCCCCTCAGCTTCTTCGTGGCGGTCTTGGCAAGCTCGGCAAGGCGGCTCATCGTGTCCGCCTCGGCGTCAACGTCAGCTTGGGCCAGCCGTCGCTCGTGGAACGCCTCATACTCAGCGTGGGCGCGACGGTCGGCGTCTTCACGCGACACACTGCCCGCGCCCGGGAGGACGTTGCGTTCGTTGAACGCAAGGAATTCGTCGAGCCTCTGGCGCCACTGCTGCATGAAGATTTGCTTGCGGCGTCGCGCTTGGTCTTCGGCGAAGTCGAGGAACATCGCCACGATGCGATTCAGCTCGGCGATTTCGTCCTCGTCCAGGTAGTTCTTGGCGACCGTGACGTCGGTCCTACGCACGACGTCGCCCTTCCACGAGGTGAGACCCATGTTCGCCCTGGCGTGGTCGGCGCGCTCGGCGATGAGCTCGGGAGCGGTCTTGCCTGTCGCCGCGAAGTGCAGCTTGTTCTGGATGACCTGGAAAAAGACCTGCGTCTCCTGGTCGCTTGGCTGGTAGTCCGCCGCCAGGGCCAGCACATTTCGCACCTGGAGGTACATGCGCTTTTCGGCGGAGCGGATGTCGCGGATGCGTTCCAGAACCTCGTCGAAGTAGTCTGGCACTCCGGGGCCGGGCGGGTTCTTCAGCCGCTCGTCGTCCATCGCGAAACCCTTGACGAGGTACTCGGTCAGCCTGGCCGTGGCCCACTTGCGGAACTGCGTGCCGCGCTGGCTTCGCACGCGGTAGCCGACGGCAAGGACGACGGGCAAGCTGTAGTGCTCGAGCTCGCGCGCAACCTGTCGCGCCCCCTCGAATCGAACTATTCGGAATTTCCTAACAGTTGCATCAGGGACAAGCTCGCCCTCGGCGAAGATGTTCTTCACGTGCTCGTTCACTGTGGGGACGGTAACCGAAAACAGCTCGGCCATCAGCGCCTGGGTCAACCACACAGTCTCGTTCTCGAACCGACACTCGACCTTCGTTGACCCGTCCTCTGTCTGGTAGAGAACGAACTCGCTCGACTGCGCCGGCACCAACGATGACGGCGGTGGCCCGTTGGCCTTAGTCATTTCGGCGCCCCTTCCCCGAACAGGCTCTGCTGCCCCTTCGGCGGCGGCGCCTTCGGCAGGTTCTCCACCTTGAGGCTGTAGCGGCCGGCGATGGCGTTGACGTGGCGATTCGCGGCTGCTGGTTGGCGTCGAACTGTAGCATCATGCTTGTGGCTCATGTGGGGCGACATGTGAGCCACAAATCCAATTGCGGCCAATGCGTGAGCTAGAAAACATGGTAGCCCTCCGCGATATTCAGCAGGGCTGGGAACGCTAGAATTGACGCCTTGCGTCCACGCCCCTGCTCGAGCGGCTTCACGACCTGTTGTTTGGTGAGCACACCGAGGATTCGCTTGGCTGTCGCGGCGGGAATGCCCGCGCTCTTTACGAAATCGGAGCTCTTGAACGTCGGGCGCTCGAATAGCCAATCGAGGGTCTGCACCGCATACTGGGAGCGGGTAAGCGTTTGCAGCTTGGGCTTGGACTCCTCGTAGAGGCGAAGAATCTCCACGGCCTTTTTGTGATTCAGCTCGGCCTGGGCGCGGACCGCACCCAAGAAGAAGACGCACCACCCCGTCCAGTCGTTGTCGCGCGATACCGCCAACAAGTGGTCGTAGTATTCCTCGCGATGGGCCTCGAAGAACGCGCTGATGTAGAACATGGGCGCATGGATGAGCTGGGTCTGCCACAAGAACAGCGGCACCAACATCCGCCCCAAACGACCGTTGCCGTCCAAGAACGGATGCAGTGCTTCAAACTCGGCGTGCAGGATGGCGAGTTGCACCAAGCGATCTGGTGCGTCAGCGTTGGCGTACTTCTCCCATGCGGACATGGCGTCAGGGAGCTGATCCGCTCCGACTGGAACAAAGCGGGCGTCCTCCACCGAACAGCCGGGCGGGCCAATCCAGTTGGGGACGCGCCGCAGCTTCCCAGGGGCCCTGCCGTGCCCGCGCACGCCGTCCATCAACACCGCGTGGGCGCTGGTGATCACGCGCAGGCTCAGAGGCAGCGTGCAGAGCAGACGCTCGGCCTCGCGCAGCGCTCGCCGATAGTTCAGCACCTCGTGAATGTCCTCGCGTCGCTCGGACGAGACCTCGGAGGCGGCGCCCTGGGCCTCGAACTCCAACACCTCGCCAAACGTCGCTTGCGTGCCTTCGATACGCGACGACAGCACTGCTTCTTGCGTGGTGAGCGGGCTGAGCAACACCGCCGCATTCGGAACCGCCGCCAGTGTGCCGTCGTAGCGCGCAATCGCCGCCGCCGTTGGTCCAAGCAACGGAATCAGCGCGCTCCAATCGAGCCTATCGGGCGGGAAACGCCCCGTGTGGTAAAGAACCGGTTTGCCCATGAGCTCCCTCACGCCGTCCTATAACTCTTGACGCCCTTGGTCTTGAAGATCTGGACGGCGATGGCGTTGATGTGGCGGTTCACGGCTGTTTCCCCTTCAGCTTCTTCGTGGCGGTCCTGGCAAGCTCGGCAAGGCGGCTCATCGTGTCCGCCTCTGCGTCGGCGTCAGCTTGGGTCAGTCGTCGCTCGTGGAACGCCCCATACTCGGCGTGGGCGCGACGATCGGCGTCCTCACGCGACACACTGCCCGCGCCCGGGAGGACGTTGCGTTCGTTGAACGCCAGAAATTCGTCGAGCCTTTGGCGCCACTGCTGCATGAAGATTTGCTTGCGGCGTCGCGCTTGGTCTTCGGCGAAGTCGAGGAACATCGCCACGATGCGATTCAGCTCGGCGATTTCGGTCGCGCCGAGGTAGTTCTTGGCGATGGTCACATCGGTCTTTCTGACCACGTCGCCCTTCCACGAGGTGAGGCCCATGTTCGCCTTCGTGTGGTCAGCGCGCTCGGCGATGAGTTCGGGCGCGGTCTGGCCGGTGGCCGCAAAGTGGAGCTTGTTCTGGATGACCTGGAAGAAGACCTGCGTTTCTTGCTCGTTGGGCTGATAGTCAGCCGCCAGGGCGAGCACATTGCGCACTTGCAGATACATCCGAAGCTCGGCAGAGCGGATGTCGCGGATCCGCTCCAGGACCTCGTCGAAGTAGTCGGGGACGCCGGGGCCGGGCGGGTTTTTGAGCCGCTCGTCGTCCATCGTGAAGCCCTTGACAAGGTACTCGCTCAACCGCGCCGTGGCCCACTGGCGAAAGGCAGTGCCGCGCGCTGAGCGGACGCGATAGCCGACGGCGAGGATGGCCTCCAGGTTGTAGTGCTTGGTGTCGTACGCTTTGCCATCGGCGGCAGCTATCCGGAAATTCCGGATAACTGCGTCGGGAGCCAACTCGCCCTCCGCGAAGATGTTTTGCAGATGCTCGTTGACCGTGCGCACGTCCTTTTGGAACAGCTCGGCGATGAGCTTCTGGCTGAGCCAAAGACTCTCGTCGACGAAGCGAACCGCGATGCGTGGCCCGCCATCCTTCCCTTGGTAGAGAACGATCTCGCCCTGCTGCGGCTCGTGGTCGGTCATTTCTCGCCACCGTCGTCGCCGAACAGGCTCTGCTGACCCTTCGGCGGCGGCGCCTTCGGCAGGTTCTCCACCTTGAGGCTGTAGTCGTCGTGGCCCCACTCGCAGCGGGCGAGCACGGCCTTCGGGAGCTTCTTGATGGTGAGGTTGGCGAAGTCGGCCTTGCCCCGGAACGCCGAGCAG
>Ga0315268_10000288_pt1 | contig 57893 bp, 57 predicted proteins | sample C1_top_MG_FD_204535 | JGI IMG/M metagenome (GOLD analysis project Ga0315268, IMG submission 204535) | Sediment microbial communities from Yellowstone Lake, YNP, Wyoming, USA - C1_top | ecosystem: Environmental > Aquatic > Freshwater > Lake > Sediment | place: USA: Wyoming | collected 2017-08-01 | reverse complement strand
CTAAAGCAGAAATCCAAAGTGTGAAACAAAAAAACGGCTGCACTCACAGCCGTGGACGATCATCAAAAAAAGTCAGAGCCGAAATTATTTCTCCACCCCTTGACACTGCAAGTAATCGGTACTGGCGCTGGGGCGGGCGTGGACTCTGTTCGGGAGCAGGAAAAACTCGAAGCGAGGAAAATGCTCGAAAATGCCGCAGAATCCCCAGCGTCCAGTGCACGCTTTGTTAGGCTGCGTTTTGGATTATAGCCTTTGATTCTGGAAAGTATACATCTGTTACGAAGCCTTCATAAAAAACCATCCGAATTGCAACTCTTGGGTCGGACAAGGTGGCGACGACTTGATAATAGAACACGTCGGGATTCGTTCCGAACCGTGGAAGTTTCGCAAACCCTTCATCGGAGATTATTCTCCAGTTCGCATGTGCGGCATTTGTCTCATGCTTTTTCTCGCTCGAAATATCGAATAACGAGTATGAAATTACATGAGACTTGCCTTCCACTTTGGCATGGAAATGGTGGAAGTAAATTCCTCTTGCCATGTAATCTAAACTTGAATCAAAACGTTCACGATCAATTCGAATTGCGCCAGATTGTGCGCCGCGTACAATGGCAGGGGTTGTTGAATGAGCCAAATCTACTAAGCGTGCAGGCTTTCGCATAAGTCCACGCATAATTTTGTTGTCAAAGTGCGATTGTGCAACAGAATTGTTCTCGAAATGTGTTGTTATGACCGCGCACAAATACTCATCATCTTTTGACTTCACGAGATTATGTTCATCGCATGATGGGACTGTAATTAGATCTTTGCGAAAACCTTTATTGCCTAACGAGTCTGAACTATCAGGAAAGAAGCATTTGGGTGGGACATGCTCTCGCGAGGTTGAAAGTTTCTCGCACATGTAGCATGTAGTTATATGTTTAGAGCGTTTTCTTCTTGTCATTATTAACTTGTTAGAGCAGCCTAACGGTTTGCGTTACTGGCGCTGGGGCGGGCGTGGATTCTGTTTGGGAGTAGAGAAAACTCGAAGCCAGAAAATGCTTGTAAACTGCGCAGAATCCCCAGCGTCCAGTGCACGCTTTGTTGGGCAACCTGCTGCCTACCAAAACGATGATTGAAAAAAGACAACATCGCCAACACGCCAAATTTTTACACACAACTTGATCTTTGGCAATCACCAAAAAACGACCTGCTAACAATGTTTATATTTGATTGTTAGTGTTTTGCGAGAGCGATGAAGATTCCTATAATAAATATGGTAACAACTGCGGCGATAATTGTAAAGATATAAAGCCCAATGAATGATAAAAGAAGTAAACTGCCTGACCGAAAGCCACGTGACTTGAATACATACACAGGAAACATTAATGGCCAACCAAAAAATATGTACATTGCTTGATCCAAGCCCATTGATATGCCCAATGAAAGAGAATCATAGTGAACCCAAAAGGTTAGGGCTGTTGAAACAAAAATGGCATATAAGGGAAACAAAGAAGCGGATTGTTGAATTTTTAGAAAGGATGAAAAACCAGTTGCAACAATTTCTATAAAAAGCACAATGTTGAGAAGGATTGCTAATCCAATTTGAGGAAGCCTGTTTTGATAGCGTGTGAGGAGAGTCTGCATATTTATCTACGGAGGTTTATTTAATCTCAAAAAGAGTGATGCTGTTAATAAGACGGGTTGCCCAACGGCTTGCGTTAGCGGCGGACGCGGGTGGGGTAGAAAAAGGCTTGAGATGTAGAAAAAGCTCAAAGCCAGAAAAATGCCTGTAAACCGCGCAGACTCCCCGCCGTCCGCTGCACGCTTTGTTAGGTGTGTGCGGTTTGAGCAAGACTTGCTGCCCAAAAAACAAAACCCAGCCTTTCACTGACTTGATTTTACACGCTACAAAATTTTTGGCAATGCTTACTTTGCAGAAACTAAAACTGCGGAAGTACAAAACGCCAGAGCCGAACTTACCAAAACGCTTGCTGAAAAAGGTGACTTTGCAAACCATAACCTTTGTCAGAAAAAATGAACCTGGCTAAAAAGCCCGAAGCCAATTTACCGAAACCTTGTTTGAAAGCCGTGAAGCCAATTGAAAAAACCTGACTTTCCCATAAATGGCGATTGCCACAAAGAGAAACTTGGCCGAATGAGACTGCTTGTTCGCCAAGACTTAATTTGAAAACCTTGAAGCCAATTTTAGCGACCTGAGCAAATTGAGGATGAAAGCAAGCGAGAAAAAGACAAACGCTAATTTTTGAAAACGCCAGATTTGGAAAGTACCACCGCTAAAAATGCCAACTTTGACGAACCAAAGATTTTGCTAAAACCCGAACCTTGATTTGAAAGACTCAAACGCCAATTTGAAACGCAACTTAATTTTGCGAAGAACCCGAAAGCCTTACTGAAAGCACACACCTAACGGTGTGCGTTACTGGCGCTGGGGTGGGCGTGGACTCTGCTTGGGAGCAGAGAAAACTCGAAGCCAGAAAAATGCTTGAAAAGCCGCACCGTACCCCAGCGTCCAGTGCACGCTTTGTTGGGCAGTGCCAATTGTACAACACACCATTGCGTTTAATATTACAGCCGTCTTTATTTGGTCGCTTCATTTGGATAAACAAAAATATTATCTACTGTCAATAAACTTATCGGGTTTCCCCAAAAGTTTTTCCAGTTTGGATTTACTTCAACGATGTATCTGAAAAAGTCCTGATAGGTTTGGAGATTACCGCATAATTTGTAATTGTCGTAATGGAGTTGCGGTAAATGGTCTGCCCCAGTATCGCCAGACATGCCAATTATTTGCCCATGATAAATAACTTGACTTGACTGAATGATGTGCGGTGATGCTAAATGACCATATTCAGAATACCATGTGCGACATTTGTCGGATGAGTTTGAAAACTCTAATCCTATTCTAAACTCATCTCCTGTTATCAAATAATACACTCTTGATGTTGGACCGCCATTAACAACCCAAGAGCCTAATGGCAATGGCAAAAAATCAACCCCGTTGTGAGAATCTCCAACGCTTATTTTTCCAGAGTGGGGTCCAACATCCTTATTATATTTGCCGTTGTAGTTTAGGCTAATTCCATCCCTTGATTCATTATATCTGCCAATGGCGTCATCCCATGCTCTAATTCCGAGAATATCAAAATAATTTTGAATACGAGGAGCAGGGTATTGAGTCGCTAAAAAAGGATATGTAAATATTCCTTGCATTAACCCGATAACATTATCGTCACCAACCTTTGCGCTAAAACCTTGAGCCAAAGGAAATATTTTTGTGTCATTCAGGTTTTGTTCAGGAACAGACACTCCATTCAGGATGTAAGCAGGAATTACAACAGCCTTATTCCATTTATTGATATATCTTAAGGCTAATGCGGGTGTTTGAGCATTGAGGTCAGTCACTTTAAGATTAACTGACTCTCCGTTGGCAACCCCCGATATTATAAAAGAGTAAGTACCATCTGTTCCTGTGGTTGTGCAATTTTCGTTGTAACAAACACTTATTCCTTGAAGACTTGGCTCTTGAATTGTTACCAATTGCCCGACATTGTCTGTAGTGCAAACTTTAGGGAAAAAATATTCTAATGATTCAGACACGGTATTTGTTTCGGGACAAATAAATGATACGTTATCTCTTAAGCCACTACCATTTGCGTCCAAAAACAACAAACCAGAAATTTGGACAGGCTCAGGCGTGGCAGTAGGTTCTGGAGTGAACGTAACGGTTGGTTGCGGACTCGCTGCCGAAGGAACAGGCGTTGACGCTGGAGCGCAAGAAACCAAAACAACTGCGAGAAAAATTATGACAAGTAGTTTTGTACTCATTTCTTTACCTTCGTTTTGCAAGGAACTGCCCAACGGTTTGCGTTACCCGCGCTGGGGCGGATGGCGGAACGCCGTCCGATTGGGAAAATGCTGAGGCGTAGAAAACTGCTTGAGATTTGCGCAGAATCCCCAGCGTCGGGTGCACGCTTTGTTGGGCATTTCACGGAACGCAAGACTCGTTGTCTGAAAAAAGACACCACTGCTTTTAATCACTACTTTCCTGCTCTTACAAACAATATATTTTGACCTAATGCGTCTTTGAATGTGAGTCTTGAATTAGATACTGTAACGGTGCAGTTAATTTCTCCTTGCACTTGTACTTGACTTGGAGTTCCAACAATAAGCCCAAATGCGTTAGTTCCAGATTCTTCGTGGACACCTGAAGTTGTAGCATATAGATTATTGCCGTTGATTGTATATTGACCGTTCATTGCATAATTGTAATATCCACCTTCGGAATATGAAACAGTTCCACCCACTCCAAAAATTATCTCCTGTGGAATGGATGTTACTCCAGTCCCTTTGAAACACTCATTTTTATCACTGAGCATTCCAACAGGTTTCCATGTTCCTGCTATAACTTGCGGGCTAAGACTAAACTCTTCGTATTTTTTGAGAGTCATAGAAGATGAATCAGTAGTAAGAGTAATTTCATTGTCTGATAAAACATATTGATAAATAGCCGCAAGACTTCCCATTTCAATTTTTATATGAGTTTTGTCTGGAAAACTGTATTTGCTTGCAACTCCAAATGAGTTGCTTATGTTCACCGTTCCGTCTGGGAAAAACTCATATACCGAACCAATACTTGTTCCTGAAACAACTTCCCATTTACCAATAATTGCACCTGACGGATTTATAAAATTAAATCCAGAAATTCCATTGCCAGCCGTACCATTGAACATAAAAAAGCCAAGTAGACCAATAACTCCACAAGCCAGTAAGCCCAAAATAAATAAAACCCCGACTTGAAAACTGGTCATTCCGAAAAATAATTTTTGCTTGCGGTTTACGGCTTGTGACATGTGATTACTTTATCCCTTTGTTTTATGATTTTTATTTTGCAAGGCAAATGCCCAACGGCTTAGATTACCCGCTTTGCGGATTTTCAATATCAACACTTCTGGTTCCGACAAGTTCGCCGTCTTTATCCAAAATTGGCACAGACTCCAGCAAAGTCGGGTGCATCTTTTGTTGGGCGGCTACTGCTAATTCGTGCGCCAAATTTACGAGAAAAACAAAATCCATGACGATCACATGATTGTGGCTTTCCAAAATTCTATAAAACTCATTTTCTAACTCATCCATTTTTACTCCTTGATTGTGTTGAGGGCGAAGCCGCCCAACGGCTTGCGTTAGTGGTTTGTGGGCGGGACGAGATTCACTTTGAGAGCAGAAAAAACCCGAAGCCAGAAAAATGCTTGTAAACCGCGCAGAATCCCACAAATCCACTGCACGCTTTGTTAGCCCGCTTTTTGCCATTAACTTTTTAGCCTTTTACTGAATGACAATGCTGAGAAACTGAGTTGAGCCATTTGCGGTAATCGCTAAACTTCCTGTACCCGCATTTGTTTTTGGACTGATATTCCATGTCCATGAACATACTCCATTAGAGCCTGCGGTTGTTGTGCCTAATCCTGCCGCTTGGCTATCTGTTCCCGAAGGTGTTGTGTAACTCAAATAACAACTTGCACCCGCCACAGTTTGAATCCGAACAGTGGCATTACTGCCAGCACGTACTGGCGAAGTTAAAACTAAAATCGTGAAATCAGATGCAGACGCTGTATTTGTTGGTGCGAGTGTAGAAGTTGATTCAGGTGTAAACGTGACTGTTTCCGCTAACGTACTGGTTGCTTGTAAAGTTGGAGTTTGAGAAGGAACGAGAGTAGCCGTTGACGGAAATTTTGTTGGCGTAGGAGTTATAGGAGTTGGAGTAGGTGTTGGCGTTATCACTATTGGGCTAACCCATGTGCCAACCAAACAACAACAAAGAGGCAAAATCAAAGCAATTGGAATTGCAATAGACGCAATCGGATTTTGCCTAAAATAATTGACAACTCCGTCTTGAGTTAATTTTGAATTATCAGATTTATCTTCAATGATATTAGTTAGTTGAGAGGTTTCTTGAACTTTATCAACAGATTGTCCTTGCTGTGTTGTTACTGCCGATGTTATGCCCCAACCTTTAATAAACCAGCCGAATAATAAAACAAGACCAACAAGTCCCATTATTGCCGCTGTTATTGTAGTATCAGTTTTCCCGAAACTCCCCAATAGAAAAGACCAACTCAACAAAGACAAAGGCAAAGTATAGGCTATTGTTGAAAGTGCCAGTGTCGTAGGTGACGAAGATGCCATGCCTGGCAACTTCGATAATCGAGATTGAAAACCACGCTGGTTTTTTAGCCAATTTCTATAAACTGGGCTGGTGTAGGCAAGAACTGCTCCAATAATACCAAGTGACAAGCCGTAAAAACCTAAGCCTGAAATTGCCAAAGCAAAAATGATTAAATAAACAAAAATCCAAAGACAACCCGAACAACCTTGATTTACACACCCTTTATTTTTCATAAAATCTCCCTTTCTAATGTTTGTGAAGTTTTGTTTTGCATAACACCCAAATATCAAGGGGCGGGCTAACTATGTGTTCAGCTAGAATTGTTGTAAAACATCCCTGTGCGGGGTGTTATACTGCACAAACTTGTATAACATACTATATACATGACGACCATTTTACCAGAAAGGCAAAATAACGCTCACAATAAAAAGCAAGGCAAGCCATAAAAGCCTGCCCTGCTTTGGGTTTACGCCGCAGGTTTTGCCTTGCGGTTGCGCGGTTTGCGTTCGCTGACGCGCGTGCCGCCTGCCACTTCATATTGCGACGAGTCGTCGCCGTAAATGGCTTTGACCGCCGCGCGCATCCGCTTGACCTTCTTCCATAGTTCGCCGTAGTGCGCGTCGCGCCGGTTGCGCTGGTCGGTGAGTTGGATTTCAAGGGCGCTGATCGTCCTTTGAAATTCCGCGCCTTTATCGAGATCAGCCTTAAGCGCGGCAACGGTCAATTCACCCGCCTTCAAGTTGGGATCAATCTTTTCCAGGGCTGCCGCAAGCGTTTTGGCTTGATCGAACAGGGTGGCGGGGTAGCTTCTTTGGTTCACAGAGAGACCTCCAGAGCATGTTTTTGTGGATTATACGGCATTTTTAACGAATCCACGCTTGGTTTTAATGATTCAACGCTTGGTATAAGATAAACCACGCTTGGTATAAAATAAAACATGCTTGTTTTTAATGATTCAGCGCTTGGTATAAAATAAAACACGCTTGTTTTTAATGATTCGGCGCTTGGTATAAAATAAAACACGCCTGTTGTAAGATAAAACACGCTTGTTTTTAATCATATCAGGACTTACGCTTGTCACAGACGCTTCGACTAAAAATATATCCGAAAAATATTGCGTCTCGCCACAAAGACTCGAAGACTCGAAGAAAAAAACTTTGTGATTTTGTGTCTTCGTGCCTTTGTGGTTAATTTTCGGATAGACTCCAAGTCTGTTTTTTTGACCACAAAGGCGCCAAGTCTCACACCTGCCCTGGCGGGCGGTGCCAGGGAAGACTCAAAGGGAAAAACTTTGTGGCTTTGTGTCTTGGTGACTTAGTGGTGAAGTTTTCAAACAGCCTCTCAGCGCGGAGTCTTCGTCCTGAGCGTAGTCGAAGGACAGTTTTGAGCGAAAGTCCTGAGAAGATTTATCCGTGAGAATCCGCGTAATCCGTGTACAAAAAAGCTTCAAGAAACACGCGCTAAAGCGGGCAAACTTATACTACATTGTATTCTTTGATCAAACGACCTTCTTCAAAACGTTTCAGGTCAAGCATTGAAACATCCACGCTTGAAAATTTCCCGTCCAAAATATATTCGGTCATTAATTTTCCTGAAATAGGACCGTGCATAAAGCCGTGTCCCGAAAAACCCGCGCAGGTCAAAAAGCCGTTCACGGGCGTCGCGCCGAAGATCGGGTGCGCGTCCGGCGTCACTTCATAGAGACCAGCCCAATGAGAAGCGCGCCCCGCTTTTTCCACCAAAGGCATGCGCGTGATGGCGGCTTCCAAATTTTCCAACTCAAAATCTTCATCCACGTTTTGGTCAAAGCCCGGCTTTTCATTTTGATTGCTCATGCCGATCAACAAACCCTCGCCCTCGCGGTGAAAATATAACGATTGAGCGAAGTCAATCACAAAAGGAAAATCCGCCGGGACTTCAAGCAGAGGCGTGGTGGTAAACATCTGCCTGCGGATCGGGATTAGAGGCATCTCGACTCCCGCCATCTTTGAGACTTGAGCCGACCACGGTCCCGCCGTATCCAACACCATGCGCGTCTTGATGGACCCCAGGCTTGTTACCACTTCTTCGACTTGATCCCCGCTGACGCGGATTCCCGTTACCTCCGCGAGGTTGAAAGCTTTCACGCCCATCTTCATCGCCGCGCTGACATATCCCATCACCACGCTGTTCGGGTCAACAATCCCATCTTTCGGATTGAATGTGCCTGCCAGCGCGTCGTCAAAACGCATGAGCGGCAGGCGCGCGCGGACTTCGTCACCGCTTAACAATTTCGTTTTCACGCCAAGACTGTTTTGAAGTTCCACATTATGTTTGAAGGCAGTCGCATCTTTTTCATTCGTTGCCACCAGAAGGTAACCGCACTGGCGATAATTTATATCCTGACCGATCTCTTCCTTGAATCGTTCAAGCATCGGCAGGCTTGCAATCGAGAGTTTGACGTTGATATCGGTTGAAAATTGATAACGCACTCCGCCCGCGCATCTGCCTGTTGCTCCCTGCCCGAAGAACTCCTCTTTTTCAAGCAATACTATATTCTTCATGCCGCGTTGCGCGAGATGATACGCGGCGCTTGCCCCCATAACTCCACCGCCGATGATGACAATATCCGCTGTTGTTGGTAGTGTGTTCATTATTTTTCCTCTTTATCTGTTTGGTGAATACGGATGCGATCAGGTTCGACAATCCACAATTGCCCTTCAACGCGATCTTGCTTTAGCGCTTTCAGGAATTGTCGAATTAATGATTCAAGCATGGACAAAGTTGGGTTTCTTGATATTCGAATAACGACGATTCCTCCTGTAACTTGCGGTGAAAAGCGGGTTACATCCGCGAAATCGAGATCGAGGGTAATCAAGCAACGTTGTTCCTGCCGGCAGGTTGTGTATATGCTGTTATCTGATGCGCCAATTAAACCTTCTTCGCGAACAGTATGCACATCATGCCCAGCTTGCCGAAAAATATCCTGCGTTCGTTGTCCGAAATTCTCATCAAGTTTAAACTTCATGCGGCTTCCTCGGCTGGAATCATAATGTATCGTTCGCGCGTCATTTCTGCCCCGTATGCGATCGACGCTAGAATATCTTCATGAGTTAAATATGGATATTCAGCCAGTATATCTTGCGTGGTCATGCCGCTGGCAAGGAAATCAAGAATTAAGGAAACCCAGATGCGTGTGCCTCGAATACAAGGCTTGCCAAAACAAATATTTGGGTCTATGGAAATGCGCTCAAGTAGCGGGTTCATGTTTACTCCTTTACCATTTTATTAGCATTTCTTAAAGCCTATTATGCGGCTATTATATCCTGAACGGTTACTCCGAAACTTAAATGCAAAGCGCAGAGGGTAGGAAAGCCCTCTGCGCTTTTTCGAGATTTATCTTTTTTATTCCATGCCGAGATAGGCTTTTTGAACTGTCGGATTTTTCTTTAGATTCTCAGCCGTGTCGCTGATCACGATTTCGCCCGTCTGCAAAACGTAACCGCGATTGGCAATGGTCAGAGCCATCAAGGCATTTTGTTCCACAAGCAGGATGGTCGTGCCTTCCTTATTGATCTGCTGGATGGTGTCGAAGATCAATTCCACCAGAACCGGAGCAAGTCCCATGGACGGTTCATCCATGAGAAGGATGGTCGGACTCGACATAAGGCCGCGTCCGGTGGCAAGCATTTGCTGTTCGCCGCCGGAGAGTGTGCCTGCCACCTGCGTACGGCGTTCTTTTAAACGCGGGAAGAGCGTAAACACTCTTTCCATGTTGCGGTTTAATTCTTCTGTGCTATTAAGGCTAAACGCGCCCATTTCAAGGTTTTCCAATACCGTGAGCCGCGCAAATATACCGCGCCCTTCCGGTACCATCGAGACGCCTTTATAGACGATCTCATGGGCTTTATATTTCAGGATATCCTCGCCGTTCAGGCTGATACTTCCTTCACGCGGCTTCAACAAACCGGAAATGGTGCGCAGGGTGGTCGTCTTTCCCGCTCCATTGCCTCCGATCAGCGTTACGATTTCACCCTTTTCAATATTAATGGATATACCTTTTAGGGCATGGATATTGCCATAGTAGGTGTGGACATTGTCAATATTTAATATGCTCATCTTTGCCTACCGTGATTTAGATTTGGTCTTACTGTCGGAAAAACGTTCATGGGCATTTGCCATGCCTGCGGTGGATGCGCCGCGACCGAGATAAGCTTCGATCACCCGCGGATTGCTCTGGATTTCGGCAGGCGTTCCTTCGGCGATCTTTTCACCGTAATCCAGCACGGTGATGCGTTCGGAGATGCCCATCACGACGCGCATGTGATGTTCAATGAGCAGGATCGCAATTCCCAGCTCATCGCGTATGTGATGGATGAATTCCGTCAGGTCTTCGGTCTCGCGAGGATTCATTCCCGCTGACGGTTCATCCAGCAAAAGCAATTTTGGTTGGGTTGCCAAAGCTCGGGCTATCTCAAGCCGGCGCTGTGCGCCATAAGGCAGGTTGCGTGCAAGCATATCTCCCTTACCTTTGAGGTCAACGTAGTTTAACAACCTTTGCGCTTCAGCCAGCGCCATCTTTTCTTCCGCGTGAACTTTGGGCGTGCCAAGCACCGCGCTGATCCAACTGGAGTGCAAAAATAGATGCTGTCCAACCAGGATGTTTTCAAGAGCAGACATATTCGCAAATAAGCGGATGTTCTGATAGGTGCGCGAGATTCCAAGATGTGTAATCTGGTCTGGGCGCAGATGATGGATTGGCGTTCCCTCGAAGGAAATTTCTCCTTCGTCAATCTTTCCAAAACCAGTGATCATATTGAAGAATGTGGTTTTGCCTGCGCCGTTTGGACCGATAATGCTGACGATGGACTTTTCCGGTATATCAAAATCAACTGAATTGACAGCAACGAGGCCGCCAAAGCGTTTGACAACTTTTTTTGCAGTTAAGATAACAGCCATTGCGACCTCTTTATCCCTTTGCCTTCAACGATTTTGGCGACGCGCTCTCCGGTTTGATATCGGCATCGTCATGATGCAGTTCACGAAGCGTGGCTTGAGATGGCCATAAACCCTCTGGTTTGGAGAGCATCATCATAATTAAGGCTGCGCCGTAGAACAGGAAGCGATATTCCGAAACTTCACGGAGAAGTTCGGGCAAACCGATCAAAGCGATGGCGCCGACGATGACGCCGGGAATACTTCCCATGCCGCCGACGATGATTAGAGAGACAACGTTGATGGAAACAATCAATTGCATACTGGTCGCGAAAATGGAGCCGACCAGCACGGTAAAGATTGCGCCGCCCAGTCCGGCAAATGCCGCGCCAAGCATGTATGCGAGCAGTTTCGTTTGGATCAAGTTGATACCAAGAGCTTCTGCCACATCTTCATCTTCGCGAATAGCCATCCATGCGCGGCCAAGCCGGGAGCCTTGTAAGCGCAACGCAATAAAAGCGATCACTATCGCGCTAGCAACGGCAAGGTAGTAAATTTCTTTTGGTCCTCCAAACTCAATGCCGTTACAAACACGCGGCACGTCTACTTTAAGAAACGGTCCCAGTATTCCCAGGCATGGTTTCTGAATACCAATGATACCTTGTGGACCGCCGAGGAAAGGGGCAAGGAAATCTGAGCCAGCCAATAAGCGGACAATTTCTCCGAAGCCGAGCGTGGCAATTGCCAGATAGTCGCCGCGTACTCCGAGTACTGGCAAACCCAGGAATGCGCCAAACATCATGGAGACTAATACGGCTATTGGCATTGCCACCCAAAAGGAGATGTGTTGCAAGCCGAATGCTCCATAGGACGTAAGCAAACCGACAGTGTACGCGCCAACTGCAAAGAACGCCACAAAGCCAAGATCCAGCAGACCTGCAAACCCAAGTGTAATGTTGAGACCAAGTCCCATTAGGGCATATAAGCTGACTATTACGATAACCTGTGCGATGAAAGGTCCGGAAACTTGAGGCAATGCCAACGCGACAAATGCGAGCAAAACAAATACGACTATTCGTATGGTGGTCTGACCTCTTTTGGGAATGCGCGAGTAACCTGCTTGAATATTTGTAGAACGCGCGGACCAAAACATGGAAATTGCAACGACAGCGACAAAGAATATGGTCGCGCCAATTAAGGTAAGCCCGGTTTGCCCGAACAGGTATTTTGCTAAGTTCGCAATAGCGCCTGATTGATTGATCATCACTACGCGGAAGAGACCCGAAAACAGCGCCATCAAAAAAGTGATGAAAATCGCGCGCGTGATGGGTTGGCGGAATTTTTCAGGCAGAAGGAATAAGACTGCTCCCAGTATGCCAGCGGCTATACCAATTGCGGGATATATCCATACCCCGCCCTTGGATGTGAGTAGATTAAATAGCGATGGCGATGCGCTCAGAAATACAACACGCAGGTTAACCTTCAGACCTAATTCTATAAACGCGGCAATTAATATGCCGGTGGTTATTCCAGCAAGCGCGCCTGCAATTAGGTTTTTGAAAGGTTGTTTTTGTTGGTCGGGGTCTGAGGTCGCGCGGGCGGCGATCACTCCCGAAGAGACAGCGGCGGCAAAGAGAATAAAATCTCCGAGCGTGATGACATGTTCGATGACATCACGCTTGCTAAATACTTCCACCATGCCAATCAGGCAAAGAAATATTGCAATAGCGCCGCCGAGTAGTCCGGTTCGAATTGCAGTCCAAATGAGATTTTCTTTTTTTATCATCATTTTCACCCTGTTAAGCCTTCTTGGAAACGCGCTCGCCTAAGATGCCGGATGGGCGGAACAGCAGGATCATAACCAGCATGATGTAGGCAATCGCGTCTTTGAGTTGGTAGGGACGGGGAATACCAAGACTATCAAGGAAAAGGGCGGGCCCTACGGATTCAACAATCCCAAGAACAAGACCGCCTACCATCGCGCCTGGGATGTTGCCAATTCCTCCCAATACGGCGGCTGTAAATGCCTTGATACCAGGGGTGAAGCCTGTGAAAAAGTTGATCTGACGGTAGGTCAGCGCGTATAGTACGCCCGCCGCGCCAGCCATCGCGGCGCCCAATGCAAAGGTGGAGACAATAATGCGATTGACGTCAATTCCCATCAGCGCGGCTACATCTTTATCTTCAGAAACAGCGCGCATGGCTTTGCCAATTTTTGTAAACATGACAATGGAGTATAGAATACCCATCATTACGAAAGCGGCAATCGCAACAATGATCTGAACCTTAAGAACCCCGACGCCAAAAAACATCCATTCGCCATCCAAAGCTGTAATACTTGGGTACGCATAAACGCCAGGACCAAAAAAACCGCGGAATGTATATTGCAGGAAAAATGAAGCGCCAATTGCGCTAATCAATGGCACGAGACGCGGCGCGCCGCGCAGGGGGCGATAAGCGATGCGTTCAACCAATAAGGCAATCAGGGTGGAGACAAGCATGCCGGACAAAATCGCAATCACAAAACCTAAAGCGGGATACTTATCCATAAAGCCGCTGACAGTCAGCCATGTCGCGATGAAATAGCCGCCGAATGCCCCACTCATGAAAATTTCGCCGTGAGCAAAATTGATCATTCGCAGGATGCCATATACCATTGTATATCCCAGCGCTATCAGGGCATAAATACTACCCTGGGAAATTCCAAAAACAACAAAATCAATCCACTGTTCGCCGGTGTATTTTCCGGCGCGGATTGTCAAGAATGTACCTAATACTACAACCAGAACTATTAAAATACGAAATCCCCATAGGAAACCGCTAACAGCCAGATCTAATAGTCGTTCACCAAAACTTGTACGCATAGATGCCTCCTTACCGTGAGAGGGTGTTAGTAATGAGGCAGACGCTTGTCTGCCTCATTACTTTTCTTACTTAACTTATTTGCTTACGACTTACGGCCAGATCTTCTTGGGATTGGGATTGGTTGCATCCGACGGATTCCAAGAGGCTGGATCGGAGTTCATGATCTCGTATACAGCGATGACGGGGGCGCCGCAGTCGCCATATTGTGAGCAAGTGAGGTTACCGGTGATGCCCTTGAAATCTTTGGTGGCATAGATAGCGTCACGCAGAGCCTGGCGCGGAACATAGATCGTGCCGTCAGCTTCTACGACAGCAACCTTAGTAAGAGCCGCAAACAAGATGTTGGTGGCGTCATACGCATGAGCATGGAAGGTTGAGAGTGTCGAACCGCCGTATTTGGCTTTATGCTTGGCAATGAAGCCAGCATAGTCGCCGGTGAAGGCGCTGAAATCGGGGCTGGAGAGATACATACCCTTTGTGTTTGGTCCGCCGGCTTTCAGCAAATCAGCCGTGAAGATGCCGTCAGAACCAGCGAGCTTGACATTCTCAAGACCGGCAACATCGCGGACTTGAGCGGTGACGAAACCACCCACGGCTACGAAGACCGGGTAATACAGGAATTCAGGACCAGCCGCGGCGATGGTGGTAAGAACAGGCTTCATATCAGTCGCGTCTTTTGCAACAGCTTCCTGAGCGACAATCGTTCCACCGAGTTTCTTGAATTCATCGGCGAAAACTTGTTGAAGAGCCTGCGCATAAGTGGAGCCATCATGAAGAGTGGCGGCTTTGGTGACCTTGAGATAGTTATAAGCGAACTCAGCAACAGCCTTGCCTTGGAAAGCATCACTGTGGGCGGTGCGCAGGTAACCAGCATAGTCAGGTCCGCGATCTGGGGATGTCAGGACTGGGCGGGTGTTGGACGGGGAAATCGTGGTCAAGCCAGCTTTGGTAAGCGTGGCGATACCGCCAACGGTTTCATCCGAGCAACTGGAGCCAATCAAGCCTACAATTGAGGTGTCAGTCGCGAGCTTGGTCGCGGCAGTGGCGCCACCTTCTGGTGTGCAAAGGGCATCTTCGGTGGTCAGAAGGATACTGTGGTTCTGGAACTTGCCACCCATATCGTCAATGGCAATTTCAACGCCACGCTTGGAATCTTCACCGAGACTGCTGTCAGCGCCGGAAAGAACGCCCCAATACGCAATATGAACGGGGTCGCTTGGTCCAATGGTTACGCAACCGAGCGCGTCGGTGCAAGTATAAGTCGCCGCAGCGGGAGCTTTGCTACCGCAGGCAGCAATCAACATGCTGGCGAGAACCAGCACTGAGAGTATAGCGAACAAACGTTTGGTCATTTCTTAAACTCCTCCGAAACAGATAGGTGAATCTTTGTTACCCTTCTCAGGGTACGACAACCGGCAGACAATGCCATGTTTGTCAGCGCCACCTCCTTTTGGCAAACTTATTAACGCGCTCCATTTAGCACAAAGCCGGAGAAATCCCCTTGCAATAAGTGAATTCTCTCACGGCTTTCTTTTAGACGCTAAAAATTTCCTGCGTTAACGTTAAGTGCCAATAGTAAGACCATTCCGTTGATAGGTCAAGAGTATATATTGGGACTTTTAACTATTTTTATCCGGAGGCTTATATAATAACTGTTCGCGAATATGCAAGTCAGTGTTTCGGATCTTCATTGCCAGGTCTGCCGCAAGGTTATACATAAGCCGATACCCCAAATGCGGATAAGTTTCGCACAGCATAATCAACTTATCGCGGCCAATCACAAGCAGTCTGGTTTCCTTTTGAGCAGAGCGAGCCGAAGCAGAGCGCAACCCTTCATCTACAAGGGCAACTTCTCCAAACGACTGCCCTCGCCGAAGTTTGGCAACCACTGTATCGCCCTTTTTATTTTCACTTGAATTGATCAGTATATCCACTTCCCCTTGCGAGATTACATACAACTCTTTGCTCGAACTATTCTCGCGAAAGATAATGTCTCCTTCATCAAAAGAGACCTCCTGGCATAAATTTGCCACCAACTCTAATTGAGTCAGCGTAAATTGATAGAAAATATCGCTTTGTTTGAGAAAATTAACCAGATTATTCATAGTGTTAAAAGTGTAGCATAAATGCAGATGAAGTGCAACGGCTCATACTACGGATAGGCTTGGGTCAACCAATCAAGCGGATCCACCTGGATGCCGTTTACCCACAATCCCCAATGCAGATGCGGACCGTTGGCTCTGCCAGTTTCTCCAATCTTGCCAACCAATTGTCCGGCTTGTACACGTTCGCCGGCGCTTACATAAAATTCTTCCTGATGACAGAATTGGCTATAGATGCCCTGACCATGATCAATGATGGTCGCATTTCCACAGACGACGAGATTGCCGGTGAAAACCACAATGCCTGCCGCAGGCGCATACGCGTCGAATGGGCGAGTCTCAGAGCAGACGCCATAATCCACCCCAGCATGAAAATTGTTATATGTACCGCCGTTATATGACCTTCGTTCGCCGAACCACGCCCGGATGCAGAATTGAGCGTCCACCGGCAAAGTAAACGGCGCTTGCCAGTAAGTTTCGGGAGTGATGGGACTCACAATGGAAAGGATTTTTTCATTCTCCGGGTCAATCACTTTTGGATCAAGGGTGAGCGGATCAACGCCGTTGACGATGGCATCGGGATAGTTGCCTGAAACAATCAACACCATCTGTTCATAGGATTGTTTGCTTCCATCCGGAAGGGTTGCGTCAATCCGCAAGGGATAAACGCCCGGCGGAAGCAAAGCGTGAACGCCCTGCAACGCAACTTGTGTTCCATCTTCCATCGGAAAGAAATGTAATGGATGGTCAACTAAAATTCCGCCAAGCGTAACATTTGGAATAGTTTTTACTTTGATCTCGCCTGTGCCGCCTTGCTTGATGGGCAAGTAGCGTATCTCCGCGCTAAGGAACGCAGAAGGAAGTCCGGTGGCAGTTTGATCGCCGGATGAACCGCGCACATATAGCGCATCGCCGGGTAAGCCGTCCCATGTTCCAGCAAGATAATTCGTACTCGACAGTGTCCATGTGTCGCTATTGTGTTTGATCGCAAGTTCAAATAGCGATTCGCCGGCAGTAGGCGAAAGCCGCGTACCCAAAGCGTTTCCATTTTCCTGTTTGGAAACGATCATGCTCGCGCCCACGTAAAACTCCGAAGGGCTGACAAGACGGTTTAATTTCTTTAATAGTGGTTCTGAGATTTGTGTGCGCCGCACCAGGCTTCGATAGGAATCTCCAAAATTAATGATCTCGGTATCAAGGATACCGGTGACGCCATCCAGCCCCGGGATAATAAGTTGTTGATCTGCGGCGAGTAAATCTGGATTGCTAATTCCATTTACATTCATCAAGTCTTTGAGAGGAATATTAAAACGCGCTGCAATGGATGAAAGACTGTCGCCTGCTTGGACGATATAAATGGGTCCGGTCTGCTCTTGCGCGCTTACCGGGTAGGCGGATAAAAATAAAGTAATGATGAAAAGAAGACAGATAGCGCGTTTATACATTTTTGAATTCGACACGATCCCCGGTGTTGTAGTCGTTGAATCTATCGGGATGGATTTCCAGTATGTATTTTGCTTTTGTTTTTGGGAAGTAAGCCGGCCGCCATGACTTGGCGATAACTTTATCAACCACTTCCATTTTTGAATTGATCCAAAATACAGCCAGATCGAACGGCACAAAGAACATGTGAATGGAAGAGTCAAGGCGTGAATCACGCGATTGGACCAGGAGCAAGCCTTCGTCTGGGGCGAGGCGGGACCGGAACATTAATCCACGCAGGCGGCAAAGGAATGAATCGCAATATCCTACACATGCAGGTTTCGCGAGAGATTGTTTCAAGTTGTGGACGAAAATGGGACGGGGCATATTTTTCAAAAAAATAAGGCGGGCAATTTGTCCGCCTCAAAGATATATGATTTTGATTAGGCAGCGCCTAGAATTTTTTCCACACTTGCCAAAAGTTCCTGGGGGCTGAACGGTTTGGCGATGTAATCATCCACTTTGGCAATATGTAGACCGAGTACCTTGTCAATATTTTGGGCTTTGGCTGTAACCACAATTACGGGGATATCCCGCGTGGTTTCATCGGCTTTCATTTGCTGGTAAACTTCCCAGCCATCCATATCGGGCATCATTAGATCAAGCAATACCAGATCAGGATGTTTTTCGCGTACGAGGCGAAGCCCCTCTCTGCCGCCATTTGCGCCGGTTACTTCAAATCCGCGCCGTCCCAGAATGATGCGAATTAGATCAATCATTTCCAATTCATCTTCGATACAAATTATATGTTTGGCAGGTTTGTTTTCCATGGATACCTTGGTATTAGGGCTTACGCAAGGACCAAAAACTGTCCGCGAATTCACGCAAATTTTTTTTGATTTCAAACCAATTCGCGGAGAAAAAAAAATATTCTGCGTACGTCCTGAGTAATTCAAGTTTACCATAAAAATATGCGGAACAAACTTGCGGAATTATTGTGTTGAAAGCCATGATGTAGAACGCATGGCTTTACCAAAGTCGCTTGACAAAAATTGCCCTTCATGGCGTTATGTGAACAAATTTTGCCAAAACCGTAAATCTTTGCTTTCTACACGAAGCCAAAACGAAGAATTCCTGACTTTGGTAAAGCCATGATGTAGAACGCGCGTAATCTTCTCATTCATGCGCGAATCGTGTATAATCCCGCCCGCAGGTTTAGTTTGAGGAAGTATCCCCTCACAACATAGAGGAGTGTGAAGCGCTTATTTGATCGTTCGATCATGTTATCGTTTCTTTATTTATTCGCCCTTGGCTGAGTCTGTGACTAGCCAAGTTTTTTTTATTCCTCGACGATATTTACAAAAGAAAAGAGGTGAATTCAGTTGGCAAGCGTCAATCTACGCAGTGGTGAATCGCAAGACGCCCTGCTTAAACGTTTCCGTCAGAAAGTAGTAAGAAGCGGAATATTGAGTACGATTCGCGATAAACGCTGGTTTGTCTCCAAAAGCGAACAGCGCCGAATGGCGAAAAAGAAAGCAGTCCGCCGTGTCAAGCGGCGCTCTAAGGATAATGAGTAAGTCAGGAGTCGTGTATGGCGAAGGAAGAAGATAAAATTCGCGCAGAAGGCGTTGTGATCGAAGCTCTGCCCGGGACCCAGTTCCGTGTGCGGCTCGATAACGGACATGAAGTACTTGCATATCTCTCAGGTAAAATGCGCAAGCACTATATTCGTATTTTGCTGGGCGATCGTGTAGCAATGGAAATGACGCCTTACGATCTGACGCGCGCACGCATCACTTTCCGTCAACGCAAGAATGCCGCCCCGGTTCCTGTCGAAAGTTAATCGTCTGATTTGAATTTATCAAAAGTCCTCCGCTTTCATGGAGGACTTTTACTTGAAACCGTCCTTCGACTACGCTCAGGACGAAAACCTTCGCGCTGAACGTAGTCGAAGCGCATAATAAGAAAAAGCCCTATACCTGAAAATTCTTTTGTTGCAACTTTCCTGTAATTACTTTTTAAAGTTAGCGGGGGATAATTCATCGAAGCGGCATTTAGATGAAAAATGAAATTACGTCAAAAGCCTTGCATATAATTCTTGTTTATATAACAACAGGAAAAAATTCAAGAGGCTCAAAAAGATGACAGTCTGGTAATAGTATTGAGATTTTTTGGTAGTAATATAAGCTTGCAATTCGGTCTTTGATACATTTTGGAAATTATCGCCTGATATTTTATATGTTATAGTAAAAGGCATGGGACAAATTATCCCTCAACAAAAATTTCACATCCACATTGAACCTTCACGCGGCTGGGTCTCGCTCAAACTGAGCGACTTGTGGGCTTATCGCGAGTTGTTCTATTTCCTCACATGGCGCGATATCAAAGTTCGCTATAAGCAGACTGTATTAGGCGCGGCATGGGCGATCATCCAGCCGTTTTTTACGATGATTGTATTTAGCTTGTTTTTCGGAAAATTGGCTAAAGTGCCGTCTGATAACATCCCATACCCGGTCTTCAGTTATGCCGCGCTCGTACCGTGGACATTTTTTGCCAATGGCTTAACGAATGCCAGCAACAGTTTGGTTGCCAGCGCCAACTTGTTGCAAAAGGTTTATTTTCCACGTCTGATCATCCCCATCTCAGCTATACTTTCCGGTTTCATAGACTTTGCTCTGGCATTCATTGTCTTGTTAGGTATGATGCTGTTTTATGGCATTCACCCTACCGCCGCGATTATCTGGCTTCCGTTCTTTTTACTTTTGGCGCTTGTCACATCTTTGGGCGTCGGATTGTGGTTGACTGCTCTCAATGTGCAGTACCGCGACGTACGCTATGTTGTTCCGTTTATAGTACAGTTCTGGATGTTCGCTTCGCCTGTGGCTTACTCCAGCCGTTTGCTGAGTGAACCCTGGCGCACGATCTACGGTATCAATCCCATGGTTGGTGTGCTGGACGGCTTTCGTTGGGCTTTGCTGGGCGTGGATCAGACGCCAGGATCAATGTTGTTTGTTTCCGTTGTAGTTTCCATATCAATTCTAATCAGTGGGCTGTATTATTTCCGCCGCATGGAAAAGACCTTCGCGGATGTGGTGTGATATGAGCGATATTGCTATTCGTGTTGACAATCTGGGAAAACAATACCGCATCGGACGCAGTGAAGGAAGAGCTTCTTATAAGACCTTACGCGAGTCCATTTCCGGCGCTGTCATAAGCCCATTTCGCTGGCTTGGAAGGAATGGTCGCTCACAAGAAGAGACCATCTGGGCTTTGAAAGATGTTTCATTTAAAGTCAAACAAGGCGAATCCATTGGCATTATCGGACGTAATGGCGCAGGAAAAAGTACTCTGTTAAAGATTCTTTCCCGGATCACCGAGCCTACCCGCGGTACCGTTGATCTTTACGGGCGCGTAGGCTCTTTGCTTGAGGTGGGAACGGGTTTTCACCCGGAACTGTCCGGTAGAGAGAACATTTATCTCAACGGCGCCATTCTTGGAATGAGACGCGCTGAGATTGATCGAAAATTTGACGAGATCGTGGATTTTGCAGAAATCGAGAAGTTTATTGACACGCCTGTTAAACATTACTCCAGCGGAATGTATTTGCGATTGGCATTTGCTGTGGCAGCACATATGGAAACAGAGATCCTGCTAGTAGACGAAGTGCTGGCGGTGGGAGATGCGGGATTTCAAAAGAAATGTCTAGGGAAGATGGGGGATGTGGCAAAAGGTGGAAGAACAATTTTGTTTGTAAGTCACAATTTACCCGCGATTAAACGCATTTGTTCACGAGGCATTGTATTAGAAAATGGCTTTATATCTTTTGATGGCGAAACGGATACCGCTGTCCAAAAATATAAGGGGACAATTCAGGACAAATGGTTTGCAATTTTTCAGCCCAACAACCAAAAAGCCATTCGGATCAATCGGTTAGAAATCTGCGCTTCCAATGACACACTGGAGACTGGAGAAATTGATACTGCCGATGGGGTACTAATAAAGGTAAGGTACGATGTTAATCGAGCAATTACCGGGGCGCATGCATTTCTTCGAATTCACACTGATGATGGTGAAACTCTACTTAGTACAAGCGATGCCGATGTTCTTCCATCCCGACTTGGATTAAGAGAACCGGGCCAATATAATTGTCAGATATGTATTCCCCCGCGAATTCTGGGAGAGGGGAGTTATACAATTACGTGGAGTGCAGGCATTCCTTTTCAGGAAAACATTGATGTCGAGTTTCATGCCTTGGCTTTTCATGTCGTTGATCAAAAAACCAGCAGAACCCAGTTTATTCACCGGGGACGACCTGGATTATTGGCATTAGATATTGATTGGAACTATGAAGAAAATCATTCGCAAAATTCGTGAAAACTATATAAAGTTTTTCGCCCCAAAGCGCATCTCAACTTATCAACAGTCTGCATTTTACACCAAAATTTGGGCTGGAAAGCGAATACTACTCTATACAGACAGTAGGGGAATAAATATTCCAAAACATTTCGATTATTTGCACTTTAGCACAAGGTTTTTGCGGCGATACAACGTTGACGCTTATCTTTGTCCGGAAAAATGGACAACCATTCCAGACTTTCTCAAACTATGGAAAAGCGCCAAGTCTGTCTGTTATGATCATGTTATTTTATACGCTGGGGCTGTAGACGCCGCGCCGCGCCACCAAAAAATTTTGATCAATGAAATTTATCCATGCAAGAAAGACATTTTTAACGAATTGTTTGGCGCAAGAAACATATGGGATTATATAAGGACGGATTTTAATTGTGACTATGAGGGTGATAAAACCATAAATATGTACTCGCTTGAGATGGCGCAAAAACAACTTATCCCGAGGTTGTTGGAAATTCCGCAGTTGATTTGGATTGGCGCAAATAAAATTGATCCCACATGGCGCGGAAATTATTGGAAAGACCGTCCCAAGAACATTCGCCTAATCGAAGAGTATTCAAATTTATTCGCTGATAGTCTGCCCCATGTTGTAGATTTATTGGACTTATGGTCTCTGGATGATGTTCGCACACATACTTTTGATAATATTCATCCCAACAAACTCGGCAGCGATTTTATCTACGATGCATTAGAGCGTCTGCTAAACATGATTGACTAACATATAGGATTATTAGATGAACAAGGTACTCAACCTTATAAAAAAACTTTTAGTGTTTTTTCGCTTCCCAATAAAAAAAGAAACTGACGAAATAGTTTTTCCTCAGATTATGGAAAGAAAAATGGGTGAGCAAACCGCGAGATTCGAAGCTGTTGTTTCAGATGATCCCGTTCGTATTTCAGATTTGTGCGGTGAAGAGACTTGGTGGCAGGATATAGTAAATATGTTAGAACCCATTGACTGTTTTTGGGACATTGGGAGTTTTACGGGTCTACTAACGGTATATACAGCCAAGAAGTGTTCCGCTGGGACAGTTGTCGCTATTGAGCCTGACCCTGATTTCATGACAAGAGTGACCAGAAATATGGAATTGAATAACGTGCAAAATGTGAGAACATTCAACCTTGGTTTTTCTGATGTTCCAGGTACTTTAAAACTAAATACATCGGGAGTTGAGGGCTGGTCGCCCTCATTTTTTCAAAAAGAACTGAGGGAGTGGATCGAAGTTCCTGTAACGACCATGGATTTATTGTGCAAACAGTATCCAGAACTTTCACCAAACATCATCAAGATTGACGTTGAGGGATTTGAAGGGAAAGTTTTGGCTGGCGCGCGAGCTGTCTTGGCGTCTCCCAAACTCCGTGCAATATTTCTTGAACTCCATCCGGAATTTCTTGTCAAGAACGGACAGTCTATTGGAAAGGTATTATCGTTATTGGAAGATAATGGATTTGTTCTAAAAGAATTCCGCCAGCGAAACGCTGAAATTCACGTTCTCGCGCTAAAGCAAAAAGTATGAAGGCAGGAATATGAATATCAGATCACTTGTTAAGAAAGTGACGCCAGAAAAATATCATCCGATATTACGTAAGGTTGCTGGCGTTATTTCTGATCTTGCCGGGGTAAGTATGACAATCATGCCTAATTTATTAGTAGACCCTCACACATGGATCCATCGGAAACATATAACCCTTGCTAAAGCGCTCGGCAGAACCGCAAGATATAAACTTGCTGGAGCAGGCATGGCTATCACTCAAAATGAAAAAAAACTACTTGCCTTTCGTTACTTACATACAGGTCAAAGAGCTTTTATTCTTGGGAATGGTCCCAGTTTGAATAAATGCGATTTATCCATGCTCAAAAATGAAATTACCTTTGCTGTAAATAATATCTTTCTTAACTATGAGAAAATGAGATTTCATCCTACTTACTACGTTGTTGAGGATATACTGGTCGCGGAAGATCGCGCGCCGCAAATAAATGAATATCATGGTCCTAAAACCAAGTTCTTTGGAAACTATTTGCGATATTGCATTAAAGACGCCCCGGATACAATCTGGTTGAATGTGTGTACGAATTACGAAAACTATCCCGGGTTTCCGCACTTCTCCGAGAATGTAGCCAGAATGATCTGGGTCGGCGGAACAGTCGCCTATATGTGCCTTCAGTTGGCATACTATATGGGTTTTCAAGAGATATATTTGGTCGGGTTCGATCATTCCTACACCATACCTGCCGACGCTGTTCAAGCGAGTGGAAGAATAATTTCTCAATCAGACGACCCCAATCATTTCCATAAAGACTATTTTGGAAAGGGTTATAGATGGCATGATCCGAGGGTTGACAGAATGGAGGCGGCCTTTAGAAAGGCTAAAACTATTTTTGAAAGCGATAACAGGAAAATATTTAATGCGACAATAGGCGGACATCTTGAAGTATACGAGCGTGTTGATTACCTTTCGCTGTTTTGACGGCGGCAAGTTTTAGTCTTTTTTCGACGATGTATCGCCAGTCTTGGAGTTCAGATAAATAATGAAACCTGTAGTTACAGTTGTTATACCTCTTTACAACAAAGAAAAAACCATTCTCAGAACCTTGAATTCTGTTCTTAACCAAAGCGAGCAGAACTTTAAATTAATTGTTGTAAATGACGGTTCAACCGACAATTCCGCCTCAATAGTGGAAAGCATAGATCTTGATGAGAGGCTGATATTAATTAATCAAAAAAATACAGGCGAAAGCTCGGCGCGAAACCGGGGCGTTAAAGAGGCTGATACTGAACTGGTCGCGTTTCTTGACGCGGATGATGAATGGAAACCGGAATTCCTGGAAGCTATTTTGGAGCTTGCGTCACGTTATCCCGATGCAGATGTTTATGGCGCGTCATATTTTGTTCAAAACGAGAATGGCGAAACATCTCTGTCTGGATGTTACAGCTTTTTTGGCGACGGTTGGAGCGGCGTCATCTCGAATTATTTTGATTTGATCCAGACCGCTTTTCCATTCAACGCTTCATCTGTCGCTGTGAGAAAGAAAGCGCTTGAAAATATTGGCGGTTTCCCTGAAGGCGTCCGTTATGGAGGAGATGTTGACGTCTGGTTTCGTCTCTTCCTGACGTCGAAATTCGCGTTCATTAACAAGCCGTTGGCTGTTTATCATTTGGATGCGGAAAACCGGGCATGTGTTTTATATCAGGATACATTAGATGAATATTATCCCGTCAAGAATCTGAATCAACTTTTGAAGGCGGGCGCGCTGCCCGAAAACATAAGACAATCCGTAGTGGAGTACATCGCGCAATCGCAACTCCTCCGCGCCGAGAATAATATACGTCAGGGTAACAATATGAATGCGCGCAGACTGATATTCTCCTGCCGGGGAACGCGAAAATACAATAAACGCTGGTATTTTTTATTATTCTGCGCTTATGTTCCGCCAATAATTATCATGAGAATGCTTGGACTCCGCCGCCATATTCGAAAATTTTTAGCTGGGCTTTTCTTCCATGATAAGAAGAGATAAAAGAGTCTATGCAGTTTAGTATTGTGATTCCTCTCTATAACAAAGAGCCTTACATTCAACGGGCGCTCGATTCTGTGCTGGTGCAAACGGTTCAGGATTTTGAAATCGTTATTGTGGATGACGGCTCAACGGATGGCGGCGCAGACCTTGCCAGACGTTATACCGATTCGCGTATTCGGCTGATTCAGCAAACCAATGCCGGGGTTTCGGCGGCGCGTAACCGAGGCGTCGCTGAAGCTAAGGCTGATCTAGTCGCGTTTCTGGATGCAGATGATGAATGGGATAATAACTTCTTGGAACAAATAAGTTTTTTAATAGATACATACCCGGCGGCAGGTTTATTTGCCGCGTCTTACAGAATGTTTAGCGGTATTGATACTCAATATCCAAAAATAAAAAATCTTTCCATTCCTATTGGCGGACATGGCATCCTCGAAAAATATCTTGCCATCATGCTTGGTCATGCCCCATTTTTTTCATCTTCCGTAGTTTGCAGTAAGGAAATATTACAAAAGATAGGCGGTTTTCCGGTTGGCATTACGCATGGCGAAGATTTGGACACCTGGCTTAGAATTTATTTGCACTCAACCCTGGCTTTTATATATTCACACCCGGTGGTATATTTTACAGGATCGCCCGCCCGCGCCGCTTATGGTTGGATCCACGAAACTGACTTCGCGCCTACCCAAACCGCCAAAAAATTTCTCGATTCCGGCTCCGGTACTCCTGAATTGATCGCGGATTTGTATGAATACATTGCTTATTACGAATTGCAAATTGCGAAAAGTCAGGTTTTTTATGGCATGCATAAGCAGGCGCGCGCCCATTTGCTTGGGATAAAAAAAACCAGGCTCTATCGTCATGAAAAAATCCTGTGGATCTTTTGGACATTTATGCCCCACTTTATTACCCGGATGGCTTTTCGATTAAAAGCATTTTTTCGACAAAGCGAACATTAAGGTTTTTCGGTATCTTATGATTATCTCTGCGGTTATCGCGTTATTGGGCATTATATTTTTCTTTTTTAATCCGACCCTGTTGGTCAATTTGTTCATAGCATTAAGCCTTTGGGACGAAGCAATGGGCATATCGGCAACGGGCAACCTTTCGATTACACGGCTGGTCGGAATAGCCATATTGGCGCGCTGGCTGTTGGATCATATCGGCAGTAAAAGAAAAAAATTCCCTGCGCTGACTCGCTCTGCCAAATTGGGGTTTGTATTTATCTGCATAGCCGGCTTGTCTTTTTTCTGGTCGCAATATCCAGATATTAGTTTGGAACGTTTCATTACCTTGTTCCAGTTATGGATTCTTATGGTTATTGTTCCCGTGTATTTGCTAGGCGAAAAAAAACTGGATCAAGTGGCGATCACAATATCTTTGGTTTCATCTCTGATGGCTGTGGTGGTATTCCAAAATTATCGAAACGGGATTGGGTTTTTGGATGAACAAAGCCTGTTACGCGGAATGGTGAGCGCCGGTTTTGACGCGAATATTGCGGCGACGACCATGCTAATGGGGTTCGCGCTCTCCATTGGCCTGATAGTTTTTGGAGAGAAAAAATCGGTCAAATTCATTGGCATATTAACCACGGTTTTTACGTTGTTTGGCATAGTACTAACGCTTTCCAGAACAAGCATAATTAGCGCGGCGCTGCTGGTACTTGTTTTTTTATACTCGGTAGTGCGAACTTATGGACTAAAGGCGTCTCACGTGTTGGCAATGGTCATAACGGTAGCCGGGTTCGCATTGATTATCAATCAGACTCAACTCGCTAATTCATTGATTATGCGTATGGATACCATTGTAAATCCCGTAGCGGTAAACCCTCGCACGGAAATCTGGAAAGTCGCCATCTATTCAATTCAGCAATCTCCATTATTTGGCATAGGTTTAGGAACTTTCAGCGCCCAATACACATATTATCAGCAGCTCATCCCAAACTTGGAAAGGGTTTGGTACACGGGTCGCGATGTTCACAACGTTTATTTGGAAATTTTGGCTGAAACTGGCGCGATTGGTTTTTTTGCTTATATAGCCTTTCTTGTGAGCCTCATGATTGACATGAATAAATCGCGGGTTAATATCGCCATTGGGAAGTTGAACTCAGGCATTTTCCTGTCAGTTTTATTATCTGCCATTGCGCTCCTGATAAATTCCTTTTTCTTGCCGCTGCTGTTCCGAAAGATATTGTGGCTTATTCCTTTATTTATCACTACGCTTTTGCTGCAAACAGAAAATGAAAAAGATGGCGATGCTGTAAAACCGCTTTCCACTAAAACGCTGATTGAGCCGGCAAAATGACAGGGACTATTTTTGCCAAGCCGATAAAGGTTATTATCTTTACAGAGAATCTTGCTTTTGGGGGAATCAACCGCTACTGTCTGGATTTAGTTGACGGACTGATGGCGTATCCTGATTTGAAAGTTTATTTGCTGGCGCCTCGGAATTCAACTGACCAATGGTTGATTACACAGGCGGAGAAAATTGGTTTTGCGGTCGAGACGGTGTCTGGCAATCGGCGCGCCGCCATCAATGAACTCTACAAAAAATGTGTCAGCATACAGCCAGATATTTTGCATACACAAGGCTATTATTCCAGCGTGATCGGCAGGTTGGTTGTTCGGGCGAATCGTCTGCCTATCAAACTCGTGAATACGGTGCATGGGATTTACCACTTTTCATCTGCGCAGTTCAGGTCAAAAATCTGGTACGCGCTGGATTATGCGACCATGGGCTTATCAGACAAAATCATCGCCGTCTCAAAGTCAACAGCCCAACAGCTAAATTGGCTTCGGCTTCAAAAACGCATTTTAGTCATTCCGAATGGGACAAGGATTAAACCCTTGCTTGGCAAGGAAAATGCCTTGTCGCTTCGAGACCAAATTGGATTGCCCAGGCAAGGCAAAATAGTGTGTTTCGTTGGCAGGTTAAGCCCTCAAAAAGGAATCACCTTGCTGATCGAAGTCATGTGTCGTGTGATCTCGCGCGATGATAATGTGTTTTTTGTGATCGTTGGGGATGGCGAACAAATGTCCGCTTTGCAAGTCATCGCGGCGCATTATCCCCAAAAAATTATCCTGTTTGGCAAACAAGACGATGTTTCAAATTTTTATCATACAGCCGATTTGTTTTTATTGACGTCAATAACAGAGGGATTGCCAATGACCATCATCGAGGCGTTTGCTCATGGACTTCCCGTAGTAGCCACGCGCGTCGGCGGTGTCCCAGAGATTGTTCAAGATAATGTCAATGGTTTATTATGTGATCCGGCTGATGTTGAGAAAATGACGCAATGTGTTTTGCGTATTCTGCATAATGATGAATTGCGCGCCGCGTTTGGCGAACATGCCAGGAAAACCGCCGAAGAAACTTATTCGCTGGAACATGTGCTGCAAAAAACGCATGACTTATATGTTAATCTGGTGTAAACTTTTAAAAATCAAACTCAGAGGAAACCAATGTCATTCCTGAATAAATTAAAAGATTCAAAGATTGGGCAATTCTGCCGCGATCTGCATTTAGGGCTTTATAACCGTTTATTTACATTCATCCCCTCATTCACCGTCAGACATTTTTTACTCAGGTATCTATATGGCATGAAGATCGGGCGTGAGACCAATATCCACATGGGAGTCAAGGTTCTGTCGCCGCAGCGTATTTCGATCAACGACAATTCTATCGTTCACTTTGACTGCATTCTGGATGGGCGCAGCGGATTAACCATTGGAAAATGCGTTGATGTAAGTTATCAGGTTAATATCTTCACGTTACAACACGACATGGACGCCCCCGATTACATCGCAACCGGCGCCCCAGTCGTCATTCATGATTATGCCGTTATTGCCGGACGTTCAATTATCTTGCCCGGAGTAACCATTGGAAAAGGAGCTGTGGTCGCGTCTGGCGCAGTGGTTACGAAAGACGTTCCCGACTATATGATGGTCGGAGGTGTGCCAGCCCAGTTTATCCGCCAGCGTAATCCAAATTTGACTTATAAATTATCTTATCGCCGATATTTTCATTAGATGTGCGCGCAGCCTCAAATCCTTTTCCTCGCTTTGGACAGTCCTTGGCCCGCTTACAACGGATCCAGTTTACGCAGCTTGGGTTTGCTCAAAGAATTAAGCAAATACTATCCAGTCGAATTAATTGTATTGAGCCGCGAAACTTTGTCGGCAGAGCAAATTGGTGAACTGCAAAAATATGTTCGGTGCATACAAAATATTCCCCTCAAAGACGCCAGCCTGCCGGAAAAAATACTTGCCGTATTGTTTTCGCTTACTCGACAAATTCCATACCACTCGGCAGTATTGGAGCGTTCTTTCAAAAAGTTTCCAGAACTTCGCCGAAAAATCCATCAATATCCCGGCATTGTTTTTACCAGTATCGGTCATTGGGGTTGTTTGATTCGCAGCCAGCTCGCCAAAAATTGGATTCTGAATCAGTGCGATGCCGATGTGGAATTTTGGCGGGTATACGCCGCCCAAACCACAAACCTATGGATGCGTTTCTCTGCCTTGATTACTTATTCGCTTGCAAAAAAAATGTACCCATCCATTTATGCCAACGTGGGATGCGTTATTTCAGTTTGTGAAGAAGATAAACAACTGACTCTGGCGCTTGCTCCTACTGCCAATGTGGAAGTGATCGAAAACGGAGTGGATTGCGCCAGCCTGACTCCGCAACGCGTTAAGCGTGACGCGCCGCCTCGTTTGCTTTTTACAGGTACTTCGATGACGCGCAATATATTGGCGCTGCGGTGTTTTGCTCTAAACATTTTGCCAAAAATCAGCGAGAAAATTCCAGACATTGAGTTGCTTGTGGCAGGACGTTTTTCAGAACAAGCCCAAGCCGCGTTCCGCACGTTTCCCAATATTAAATTCACCGGTCCTGTGCCTGATATTCGCCCTTATTTTAACCAGAGCGATATTTTTATTGCGCCTTTTGAAGAAACACACGGCTCGAAACTGAAAATTGCCGAGGCTATGTCCATGGCGATGCCGATTGTCTCCACGCTTCAAGGGGTTCGCGGTTTTCCCTTGGCGGATGGCAAATCCGTGCGTATTGCGCGCAACGATGACCAGTTTGCCTGCCATGTGATTGAACTTTTTGAAAACCCGCTCGCCCGCCGCGCTCTCGGCGATGCAGCGCGCACTCTTGCGGAAAATTTTTTAGACTGGACACAGTTGGGCTTGCGCCTTCAAAAAATCGTTATGGAAGTTGAAAAGGAAATTCATTGATATGAACGCGCCTCCTTTTGCTTCTTTCATTATCCCCATCCGCAACGAGGCAGATTCTATCGAACGGTGCATTGTGTCGGTTATGAACCTGGACTATTCGCCAACTCGCCTGGAAGTTTTGATTGTAGACGGAATGTCCACAGACGATACCCGAAAAGTCATTTGTGAAGTTTCATCGCGCTATCCCGAACGACAAATTCGCGTTTTAGATAATCCCGGTAAAATTGTTTCCATAGGGATGAATATCGCTCTGCGCCAAGCCAAAGGCGATGTTATCGTTCGCGTGGATGGACACACCATGATTGCGGCAGATTATGTGCAAAAGTGTGTCGAGGCTTTACAGCGTACCCAAGCGGATAATGTAGGCGGAAAAATGAACGCCATTGGCGGTAATCCGTTTGGTAGAGCGGTTGCTTTGGCAACCAGCATGCCTTTTGGCGTAGGTGGAGCGCGGTTTCATTATTCGGATAAAGAAGAATGGGTGGATACAGTATATATGGGCGCATGGCCGCGGCGAGTCTTTGAAAAAAATGGTTTATTCGATGAAGAGCTCGTTCGTGACCAGGATGATGAATTCAATTACCGATTGCGTGAACAGGGCGGGCGTATCTTACTCTCTCCTGCTATTCGCTCAGAATATATAGCGCGCAGTACGCCGAGTGCCTTGTGGCGGCAATATTACCAATACGGCTTTTGGAAAGTGCGCGTCCTGCAAAAACACCCGCGCCAAATGAGCATTCGTCAGTTTGTGCCTCCTGTTTTTGTATTAGCCTTGCTTTTTTCGCTCATGCTTGCTTTTTTTCCTGTTCCCCATTCGCTATTCGTTTTTGTTCCATTAGCTTACCTGTTTTCTAATTTAAGCGCATCTCTGTGGATAGCATCGCGGCGAAGTTGGACGTCTTTATTGTGTCTCCCGCTTATTTTTGCCATCCTTCATCTCAGTTATGGTCTGGGCTTTTGGGCGGGCTTGCTGAAGTTCGCTTTTCGCTGGGGCGATAAAACTGGCAAAGCGCCTGTGTGGTCAAATGAAACCGCTGAATGATATTATCCGCCTGCGAAATGAATACGAAGATCGCAAACGTCGTTTTGCGAAAAGCGACGTCTATTCTTTATTTAATCGGGCAAATCTTTTTATTATTCAACAGCGCCAGCGGGAAGTATTGACAGCCTTAAAAAAGAATGGTTTTACTGACCTCTCGAACTTGCAAATATTGGAAGTGGGTTGTGGCGGCGGAGGCGTGTTGATTGAGTATCTGGGTTTTGCCGCGTCGCCCGAAAACCTCTTTGGCGTGGATTTGCTCTTCGACCGTTTACTCCATGCGCATCACACACTTCCCAGTTCAGGTTTTGCTAATGCCGATGGACAGTCCTTGCCGTATTCATCCAAAACTTTTTCCCTGATTCTGCAATATACAGCGGTTTCATCCATCCTGGATCCAAACATTCGCCGCAATATTTGCGCGGATATGTTACGCGTCCTCAAACCCGGAGGCATGATCCTGTGGTATGACTTTTGGTTAAACCCAACGAACCCGCAAACACATGGTGTTCGTCCCACGGAAATCAGATATTTGTTTCCTGATTGCAAATTTCATTTTGAACGCATCACTCTGGCTCCACCCATTGCTCGCCGCATAGCGCCGTTTTCCTGGGAATTGGCTCTATTCCTCGAAAAGTTGCGTATTTTTAATAGCCATTATCTGGCGACAATTCAACCTTTTCTCTGAATGAGTTGACTGGTATTATCAAGAAGATTATATGACTGCGCAAACGATCGAATCTACCGCGTCACAGACAGACGAATCCGCGCCCCGTTCCAACCTGCGCGCCCGGTTTAGCAGGCTGATCAAACGCGCTTTTGACATTTTCATTTCCGCATTGGGCTTGCTGGTCCTGTCCCCTGTGTTTCTTTTAATTGCCATCATCGTCAAACGCGAATCGCCGGGACCGGTATTTTATGGCGGCAAGCGCGCGGGGATGAACCAGCGTCCCTTTAAAATCTGGAAATTCCGCACGATGTTTGAGAAACCGGAAAGTCATGCAGGATCGCGCGTAACCGCGCAGGATGATGATCGCGTCACGCCTTTGGGACATTGGCTGCGCGATACCAAGATCAACGAATTACCGCAGTTGTGGAATGTACTGATAGGCGAGATGAGCATGGTGGGACCGCGCCCCGAAGATTATGATATTGCCATGAATTGGACTCAGGATGCAAAAGATGAAATCCTGTCTGTGCGGCCCGGCATCACCAGTCCATCAAGTATTATCTATCGCGATGAAGAAAAGCTGCTGACCGGCGTGGATTTTATGGATACGTATTATCACAACATCCTGCCTGATAAGATGAGACTTGATCGAATTTATGTGCGCCATCACACCATGCTGGGCGATATTGATATCGTCTTCTGGACTCTGGCGGTATTGCTCCCGCGCATTGCATCCAATCGAATCGCAGAGGGAAATTTATTTGGCGGTCCCATCTCGCGTTTTGTGCGTTTTAACATTTCATGGTTTGTGACGGATTTTCTTGTGGCATTTATTTCGGTAGCCATTGTAGGTGTGATCTGGCGCGCAACCGGACCGATCAATCTGGGTCTGCCGCGCGCGTTTTTGTTTGCCATAGAAACCGCGCTTATCTTTGGCGTCAGCAATTCGCTTTTAGGATTGAACAGTGTGGTCTGGTCGCGTGCGGTGCCAGAGGATATATTCGGCATCATTCTTTCTTCGGGCATCGTCATTATGATCGTGGGCATTTTTAATTACTTTATCGTCCCAACGCCCGAATTGCCTGGTCCCATGCTGCTTTTTATCGGCATAGTAAGTACAGTTGGGTTTATTCTCGCGCGCTATCGCTGGAGACTGCTGGTGGATTTTTCCGCATTCTGGACTTCGCGGCGCAATACTTTTTCATCTGGCGAGCGCGTGTTGATTGTCGGCGCGGGGCAAGGGAATGAGTTCGCAAGTTGGTTATTACGCCGCGATATTTTCCGTCACGCGTTCGCGATTATTGGTATTGTGGATGATGATCCGCGCAAACAAGGTATGCGCTATGACGGCGCATGGGTGGTCGGTACAACTGCCGACCTGCCCTTCCTCGCGAAGAAACACGATGTTGGTTTGATTATGCTCGCCATTTCCAGCGCGAACCCTGAGGAATATAAACGTATAATGGATATTTGCATCAACTTAAATATTCGTTTAGTGCTGGTCTCGGATATGTTACGCGCCTTGCAATTCTGGTTAACAGACTCCGGCAAGCCCAATACTCAATTCCAAATCACTATAAAATAAAATGACAAATCCATTCTGGAAAAATAAATCAATCCTGGTCACTGGCGCGGGCGGATTTATTGGAAGTCATCTCGCAGAGCGTTTACACGCCGAAGGTGCGCGAGTGCGCGCTTTTGTGCGTTATAACTCGCGCGGCGACGCGGGCTTGCTCAAAGATTTGCCAGACGATGCGCGCAATGAAATTGAAATCATCGGCGGCGACATCCGCGACTCGTCCGCAATTATGAAAGCGGCGGAAAAAATTGACATTGTCTTTCATCTTGGCGCGTTGATCTCCATTCCTTATTCCTATCTCCATCCGCGCGAAGTGGCGGAGAGCAATTTCATCGGCACATTGAATATGTTGATGGCATGTCAACAGAATAAAGTTGCGCGCATGATCCATACTTCAACAAGCGAAGTCTATGGCACTGCGCGTTATGCGCCGATTGACGAGGCGCATCCTTTGCAGGGACAGTCTCCATATTCCGCCAGCAAGATCGGCGCGGATAAATTGGCGGAAAGTTTTTATTGCGCGTATAACCTGCCTGTCATCACGGTGCGCCCGTTCAACACATACGGACCGCGTCAGTCTGCGCGCGCAATTATTCCAACAATCATTACGCAGGTGTTGGGAAGTAATATTTTGAAACTTGGTAATCTTGAAACCACGCGCGATTTCACTTATGTGGATGATACGGTGGATGGTTTTATCAAAGCCGCGCAAACGGTTGGAGTGGAAGGTCGAACTTTCAACTTGGGAACAGGCTCCGAGATACGCGTGGGAGAACTTGCAGAGAAGATCATGCAAATTGCGGGCAAGCAGGTTGAAATCCAGAAAGATGCGGTTCGTCTTCGTCCAGATAAATCGGAAGTACTGCGCCTCATCTCGGATAATTTATCCGCGCGCAAAGCGCTGGATTGGACTCCACGCGTCTCTCTTGACGATGGGCTGGCGCGCGTGATCGAATGGCTTCGCCCGCGCCTGGACAGATACGCGGTCGGCAAATATGAATTTTAGCGGAGGCGAATTGTGAAGGCTGTAATTCTTGCGGGAGGCAAAGGCGCGCGGCTTGCGCCTTATACAAAAATTTTACCCAAGCCTTTAATGCCGATTGACGACATGCCGATTCTGGAAGTGTTGCTTCGGCAATTAAAGTATGCAGGCGTGAATGACATTGTGATTACGGTGGGACATCTCGCCGCGTTAATGCGGACATATTTTTTAGACGGGCGCGAATTCGGTTTGAATATTACTTATAGCTATGAAGATACGCCGCTTGGCACTGCGGGACCTTTGGCGCTTGTGCCTGATTTGACTGAAACTTTTTTTGTGATGAACGGCGATATATTGACCACGCTGGATTTTATGGAGTTATTGAAATTCCATAAATCACAAAAGGCGATTGCGACAATTGCCGCGCATCATCGGACGGTGAAGATTGATCTCGGCGTTCTACAACACGATAAAGATCAATTTCTTGTGACGGACTATATCGAGAAGCCGTCTTATGATTACATGGTGAGCATGGGCATTTATATCTTCGAACCCGGCGCGCTTAATTACATTCCTAAAAATCAATATCTTGATTTTCCCGATCTTGTATTAAAGATGATCGCGGCAAAAGAGAATGTTGTGCATTTCCCCTATGACGGTTACTGGAAAGACCTCGGGCGCGCCGATGATTATGAACAGGCGGCGCAGGATTTTACAAATATGCGCGCACAGTTTTTGCGGGAATAATTGTATTCAAGGAGTTGATGCTATGGCATGGCGCGTTCCTTTGGCAGATATTGATTTTGGCGCGGAAGAGGAAGAAGCCGTTTTGCGCGTGGTGCGGAGCCGCTGGTTGAGCATGGGCGAGGAGACGCAAAACTTCGAGAAGGAGTTTGCATCTTTCATCGGCGCAAAGTACGCGCTGGCTGTGACCAATGCAACCGCCGCGTTGCATCTGGCTTGTGTCGCGGCGGGAATAAATTTTGGCGATGAAGTGATTGTCCCTTCGTTGACGTTTGTCGCCACTGCGAACGCCGTGCGTTATACAGGCGGCGTTCCCATATTCGCGGATATTGAAAGCGACGATTGGTTAACCATTTCCCCGGCTTCGATTGAAAGATGTATCACCGATAAAACAAAAGCCGTTTTGGTCATGCACTACGCGGGCTATGCCTGCGATATGCCTGCCATCATGGACATCGCGAAAAAACATAATCTTGCTGTAATAGAAGATTCCGCTCATGCCATTGGTTCTGAATTGAATGGACGCAAACTCGGCGCTTGGGGACAAATCGGTTGTTTTAGTTTCTTCTCAAATAAAAACATGACCACCGGCGAAGGCGGCATGTTGACTACGGATGACGACGCGCTCGCCGAACGCTTGAAGATATTACGTTCGCACGGCATGACATCCTTAAGTTGGGACCGTCACAAAGGTCACGCGTGGACGTATGATGTGGTGGATTTGGGATACAACTATCGCATTGACGAAATCCGCTCGGCAATTGGACGCGAACAATTAAAAAAGGTTGGTGGATTTAATCGGCGCCGCGCAGAGTTAACGAGTCTTTATCGCGAGTTGTTGAGCGAACTCACGCCTGAAATCCACGCGCCGTTTGCAAGTTCGCGCGGCACATCTTGTTACCACATCATGCCTATTCTGCTTCCCGAAGGTATGGATCGTTTTCAGTTTATGGAAGGGATGAAAACTGAGGGCGTGCAGACCAGTATTCATTATCCGCCGATCCATCATTTTAAAAATTATGAAGGGCAAACGCAATTCCTGAAAACAGAAATGTCTGTTACAGAAAATGTGGGGAAACGTATCGTGACTCTTCCGCTCTATCCAGCCATGAAAAATACCGATGTTGAAATTGTTGTAAATGCGATACAAAATCAGACCGCCAAAATGAAGTGAGGTAGACTCTATTCTGTAAAAAGGACAGAATGGAATTAAAAGATTATCTCTCTTTACTCCGCCGCTGGGCGTGGATTTTGGTCGCAGGCTTGGCGCTGGGCGCGCTGGGCGGCATACTTGGCAGCGTCTTCCAAACGCCGATCTATCAGGCTTCCACGCGTTTGCTGGTTATGCGCGCTCCGCAAGAGAAGAGTACCGATTACACCTATCTCAGCGACCAGCAATTGGTGCAGACTTATATCCAATTATTAACGACGCGTCCCGTGCTGGATGGCGCGTCGGCTACTTTGGGCTTCACGGTAAGCAGCAGTCAGATCAATGTTCAGCAGACCCGCGATACGCAAGCCATTCAATTAACGGTCGAAGATCAAAATCCACAGCGCGCTTCTGATATTGCAAATATTCTTGTGCAAGTATTGATCAACCAAAATGAGGTCATTCAGGCGGGGCGTTATACATTGACCGAACAAAGTATTCAGGCGCAGATCACACAGATCGAAAACCAGATTTCCGCGATGGGGACCGAGATTGACGCGGTCTCCGCGGAGACAGTGATTCAACAGCAGAAACAGGTGGAGGCGCAGATCGCTACTCTCCAAGCGGAAGTGACGCAGCTACAAAACGATATTCGGCTGCTCGCGTCTCCCACTACAAACGAACAACAACTTCTACTTTCTGAAAAACAAGCGCGTCTCAATCAGATTCAACCTGTGCTTTTGCTTTATCAGCAAATTTATTCAGACCTTGTCGTTTTGGGCAAACCCGCTAATTCGGGAGATGGCACCTCTCGGCTGGCGCAATTACAGACTACTCTGCAACTGTATCAGCAGATTTATATCAATTTATTAAATAACCTTGAAGCCATCCGTTTGGCGCGCTTACAGAATACGCCCAATATTGTGCAGATCGAATCTGCTATAGTGCCTAGTCAACCTGTACGGCCGCGTCCTGTGACAAATACCGGCTTGGGCGCTATGGTGGGATTATTGCTCGCGGGCGGTATCGCATTCCTCATCGAGTATTTAGACGACACCATTCGTACGCCTGAAGATATTGAACGCATTTTGAAACTGCCCGTGATCGGATACATTGGCGATATCAATGTTGGACAAAACGAAGTCGTGGATTTGCATGTGTTGAAACATCCGCGCTCGCCTGTTTCGGAAGCGTTCCGTTCGTTACGCACGAATTTGGAATTTACGAATGTGGACCGGGCGCTGAACAAGATTCTTGTTACCAGCTCAGGACCGGGCGAAGGCAAGACGATGATTGCTGTTAATCTGGCGGCGATCATCGCGCAGGGCGGTAAGCGCGTCTTGTTGATTGACGCAGATATGCGCCGCCCGCGCGTCCATTCAGTCTTTGGTATTTCAAATCGTGTGGGATTAAGCACATTGTTCCGCGGCAACATGACCGTGCGTTCGGTGACGCGCGCAGTGGACGGTCTGGAGAATGTCTTTATCATCACCAGCGGAAGCCTGCCGCCCAACCCGACGGAATTACTCGCTTCTGCAAGGATGGATTATATTTTGCAGGAAGCCAGCCGTGATGTGGATGTGATCATTGTGGATAGCCCGCCATCGCTTGTCGCGGATTATCAGGTACTCGCCACAAAACTGGACGGCGTGCTGATGGTTGTCCAGCCCGGGTATACGCACGCAGATACCGCGTCTGCCATGCTGGAGCAGTTGGCGCGGGTCAATGCGCGTACGCTTGGCATTGTTTTGAATAAAATCTCACGCAATAGTTATTACTACGGCGGGTATCATCAATATTATTATCCCAATAAACGCGGCGCATATTATCAGCAGGAAGATGGCGACCAGCCGCAATTGCAAGCAGAGAATCAACCTATAAAGTTATTGACGCAAACAGAATCACAGCCTATGGAATTTTACGCGCTGCAAGATGACGCGTCGGAAATTTCTTTCAGCGACGCGCATGTCCGCGAACGCGTGGAAGTATATTCGCCCCCGCAGGATATTCCCGCGACGCGTAATGTCATCACCAAGCCGAGACGAGTTAATGAGGTTCCTCAACCTGTTGAGCCGCCCAGATATATTGATGCAAAACATGAAACACAGGATTCTCAACCTGTTGAAACGTCTGGGTATGGCAGTTCAAAACCCAGACTGAAAGATTTCCGACCTGTTGAACCGTCCGAATATACGATTGAAAGATATGAATTGGAATATTGGATTGACGGACAGGAAAATCAAAAAGGCGAAGGCTGAATATAATTTATGATTTCAGTATTATTTATTTGCACAGGGAATCAATACCGCTCACCGATTGCGGCAGAAGCGTTTCGCGGACAGTTGATCCGCGACGGACGCGCCGCGCAGTGGCAGGTGAGCAGCGCGGGAACATGGACTTCTTCGGGGCGGCACGCGCTGCCTGCGGCGGTGGAATTGGCGCGCGCGCTTGGCGTTAACATTAATGGACATGTGACGCGCATGTTAAACGCGAAGATGCTTGAAGACGCCGATCTGGTCTTTGTGATGGAGCAGGGGCATAAAGAATCCATTCAAGCGGAATTTCCGTTCGCCAAGAAAAAATTGTATTTGCTTTCCCAAATTGTGGATGAGGTCGCCTATGACATTCCCGACCCTGTCAACGCGCGCGACGATGCAAAAGAGATCATTCAAGATCTGGTGGTAATGATCCGCGCGGGGCGTGAACATATTTATAAGATCGCCGAATCGATTTGAAGTTTGCCTTTTAAATATTAGACCTCTTACATAAGTAAAAATAAAACTACATGGAAACAATGCAGGGGTTCGCATCTGTGATCGTCACAGATTGTCCATTCGGGAAAGTGACCACCGTTTCTTTCAGTCCGCGCAGAATTGTTAAGCCTCTATATTTGATCGTCACAGACCAGGGGAATGGATTGATTCCTTCCAGCCGAATGCGTTCGCGCGAAAATATTTTCACCCCCAATATTTGCATAAATAAACCCATCGGCGCGAAGCCGTTCAACGAGTTGCGTTCGCCAATGCCTGTCCCTTTTTCGGCGTGATAGCGTTGATAAAAAGCATGTGATTGTTTCAAGCTTTGGATGATACCGTTCATCAATTTTGCGATGAGCAGCGCGGCTTCGCGGCGGAATCCGTATGCAAGCAAGCCCTCGCCGATCAACGCGTTCCACGGGAGATGAACGCTCATCGAAACGGGATCAGCTTCCGGGTCCGGTGAGAACGGCAGGGCGGGAAGTCCATAAGGTCTGAAGAATCTTCCTGCATCCATGAGCGAACGTCCCATGATAACTTGCGCGTGCTGATGATCTGGAATGGACGCCCAAAGCGGCAATGCCAAAGTCAGGTCTTCGCTCATGGTATCCACAATATGGACAATCACTTTATCTTTTTCATCGAGACCGCTGACGCTCACACGTCCGACGCGCGTATAAACTTTTTGACTCGCCGCGACAAGTCCGCCCGCGCGCCATTGGAATTGATGACCTTCAATAATTTCGGATTCGCCTTTCTTGCTGAAGAATTCGCTGATCTGGATTTCAGGACGCTTCGCCGCGGGGCTTTTGGTTTGGATCTCGATCAACAAGCGTATTGGCGTTTCGGACTCTATCTTGGGGCGCAGGTTACCGTTACCTTTGTGTTTGCCGATCACCTTGCCTTCAGACATCGCGCCGGTTGCATGATCGCGATAACCGTATAAACCGGTGCGCGCATTCCAACTTGCATGGACGCTTGAGCGTATGCGCTCAGCCTGCGCGTGAAGCAAAGCGAGATCGTCGTTGCTGGCGAGTTTCTCTGCCATGCGGATTAAACTTGTCGCTTCGCGATATAACATCGCATGTAATGACGGGCTATGCACAAGCGAAATATCAAGTCCATGCGACCACGGATGCCAGACGTCAAACAGCGGATTTTCTTCAAAGCCGGTTTGCAGGATGTGATCCCATTCCGGTACGCCATCTTTATCACGGTCGTGTTCGGGCGAGAACCATGCCCAAAAGAATTTTAGAAGTTTGGGATAGACCTCGGCGAGGAAAGTTTCATCGGGATTTGATTCGTAGATTTGCCATGCAAGCGTACACAGCAAAGGCGCGGCGATGAACTTACTGCGCTGACCCGCGAGACCGGGTTTATTATCCACCGCGCCGTCTTCGGTCTGTATGGCAAGAAAATTTTTCAGTAAGTTTTTGGCGACTCTGGGCGCGCCGGGTAAGAGACTGGAAAGATAATAACTTTCAAGCGCCGATTGTCCACTCCAGGCAGGCGGATAGTCTGTGCCGTCGCCTTTGCGCGAGTAACCTTGATCGGGCTGGCGCATTTGCACAAAAGTTGGATTGGGCAGATTCTCATTACCTGTGAAGAATAATCCCAAAGCGGCATTTTGCGCGAAGGCTAGCGCCGCGTCCCATTCGATGTCGCCAGTTTGTATATCTATTGTTTGTGATTGGCTGATAAGTTCAATGCGGGCGCGTTCGGCCTCCCATGTGCGAGCGGCCGCATGACGCGCTAATTCAAATGAAGCGGGAATCATATCCGCGGCGGCTTGGGCGAAGGTGAATTGGCGCGTCGCACCGGGACCAAGTTCGATGTCTAGTTGAAGCGAGGCGTGTGGTCCGGGTCCGTGTATGGGACCGCCGGTCACAAATAGAACCGGAGCGAGTCCACCGGTTTGTCCGGCGAGGATGTTCACCATTTGATATTGCATGGTGGTAATGTTTTGTCCGTCCAGATGGGAAAGCGCGGCGCAGATCTCAAATTTTATCTGGCGCGTGGCTGTCGTGCGATTTGTAAATATAATGCGCCCGGCGGCTGCGTGAGATTCGGGAATCCAATATTCGATTGCGGCGTCCAAATTTTCAAACGGACTGGAATCAACGGTGATGAAGTTGGGATAAAAGCGGCGTATGTGCGGCGCTTTGGCAAATGTGTTCGGGTCGGTGACTACACTGCCGGCTTCGGTGAAGCGGAAGAAAATCCGCATGGAACGCGCGCGCAAGCCATAAGTAGTATGAAGCGAAAGCGAAGCCGGTTCGCCCGTGCCAAATTCCAATTCCCAGATATGATCGTTGACATAATCCGGCGCGCAAGTGCGCGCATCCGCGGCGAGGGTGAGAAAAAGTGGGTTGCCAGAACCGAGAGACCAATCGCGCATGGGTCTATTGTACGGGGAGATGAGCGGGAGGTCAAAGGGTATAATTTGGACTTATTGACCGTGTAACGATTTTAGCCGTTGAAGGGTTTATATAAGAGCAACTGATCTTACAATTATTCTTGAGGAGACAAATATGGCTGGCTTATATTTTGAAGAATTCAGTGTTGGGCAAAAAATCGCAACTGTCGGACGCACAATCACAGAAAGCGATATTGTGACTTTCGCGGGCATGTCCGGCGATTTCAACTTGATCCACACGGACGCCGAGTACAGCAAGCAGACGCCGTTCGGTCAACGCGTCGCGCATGGACTTTTATGCTTATCCATTGCATCCGGTCTCGCCGCGCGCACGGGTATTCTCGAAGGCACAGTGCTGGCATTCCGCGAGATCAATGAATGGAAGTTCGTGAAACCCGTTTTTATCGGCGATACCATCCATGCTGACTTGAATGTAACCGAAACTAAAGCGCTGCCGCGCATCGGCGGCGGTTCGGTGGCGATCATGATCGAGATCAAGAATCAAAACAATGAAGTGTGCCAGCGCGGTCTATGGACTGTGCTGATGATGAGCAAGCCGAAGTAATGCGTATTGCGTAAAGGATAGTCATGCCTGATGAAGACCCACTTGAGCATATAAAACGTTTATTGAATTCGGAAGGCGAAACGCGCGCCGAAAAACCGTCACAGCCGGCGCGTAATCCTGAACCGTTTCTTTCGCGTCCCGCGCTGGATAAGGACAACATGCCTCTACCACGCCGCATCCATGAAATTGACATGGATGGTACGCGCGTCACGCCTGCCGCTTATGAGCCGACCACGTCCAGCCGCGCAAGCGCCATTCGTAATACAACTCCGCACAATAATGTACCTCGTAAAAATAAAAAACCTCGTTTTAATTTTCGCAACTGGCGCAAACGGCTTGGTTGTTTTTCTTATGGATTGATCGTCAGTTTATTTATCGCGGTATTTCTACTTTTATGCGGCGGGTCGTTTGCGCTTTACGAATATTATTCAATTGCCAGCGCCTTACCCAGTATTGGCGGACTTAAAAACAGCGCTTCACAATTTGAAACGACACGCATCTTGGATCGCAATGGGAATCTGCTTTACGAAATACTTGATCCGAACGCGGGGCGCCGCACTTACATTCCGCTCAATAAGATTTCTCCGAATCTGGTCGCGGCGACAATTGCCACCGAAGACAAGGAATTTTACAGCCACCCAGGCTTTGATCCGCTCGGCATTGTCCGCGCGTTGTGGCAAAACTACACCAGCGGCGAGACGATCTCTGGCGCGTCCACGATCACGCAACAATTGGCGCGCGCGCTTTTGCTCTCAGCCGAAGAACGCGCACAACGCACATATACCCGTAAAGCGCGCGAGATCATTCTCGCGGCAGAGATCACGCGGCGTTATTCCAAAGATGAAATCCTTGAACTATATCTAAACGAAATTTATTATGGTAATCTGGCTTATGGTGTGGAAGCCGCGTCAGAGACATATTTTGGGAAACCCGCAGACCAATTAACTTTAGGCGAAGCCTCTTTTCTGGCAGGTTTGCCGCAATCTCCCGCCGTCTATGATATTTATACCAATCAGGAAGATACGTTGATTCGCCAGCAACAAGTATTGGTGTTGATGTTTGATTTGAGTAATCAGAAAGGATGTATTCAAGTCAGCAACAGCGAAACTCCAATCTGTGTGGACGCAGTCTCGGCAACGAATGCCGCCACCGAGATGAAATCCTACGCGTTCCACGCGCAGTCCTTTGATGCGCGCTATCCGCATTGGGTTAACTTCATCCGCACGGAACTGGAAAAAAAATACGACGCGCAAACCATCTATCGTTCCGGTTTTACCGTGTATACAACGCTTGATCCTGCAATGCAAGATCAAGCCCAACAATTTGTCACGCAACAGATCGCGGGACTGGCAGATAAACAAGCCTTTAATGGCGCGCTGGTCGCAATCAAACCATCCACCGGCGAAATACTCGCCATGGTCGGTTCTGCGGATTTTAATAACGTAAGTATTGCCGGTCAGATTAACATGGCGGTCAGCCAGACGCGTCAGCCGGGTTCTTCCATCAAACCGATTGCTTATGTCGCCGCATTTGAAAAAGGCTGGACGCCATCCACTTTGATCTGGGATGTGCCGTCTGAATTTCCTCCATCCGGCAACCCAAACGATACGCGCGAGCCATATAAACCGTCAAATTATGACGGTAAATTTCATGGACCTGTAACAGTGCGCGTGGCATTATCAAATTCATTTAATATTCCCGCGGTAAAAACGCTGAACTTCATTGGCGTTTATGATAATCCCAATACGCCTGAAAAAGACGGCATGATCGCAATGGCTGAGCGATTAGGTATTACGTCTCTCACCGCATCTGATTATGGTCTCGCGTTGACTTTGGGCGGCGGCGAAGTCAGCCTGCTGGAGATGGCATCCGCTTTTGCCGTGTTTGCTAACGAAGGCAAACGTATCCCGCCGGTTGCTATTTTAAAGATCACCGATTACGCCGGCGAAGTGATTGATGAATACAAACCTGAGACAGCCGAGCAAGTCATCCGCGCGGAACACGCTTATCTGATCTCATCCATTCTTTCCGATAACAATGCGCGCTCATGGATGTTTGGTCCCAACTCTGTGCTTAATCTGCCATTCCAAGCCGCCGTCAAAACAGGAACATCCGGCACACCCAAAGGCGACGCGCAACAATTGGTCTTCGATAATTGGACCATCGGTTACACCCCCGACCTTGTTACTGGCGTGTGGATTGGCAACGCCGATTATAAACCCATGATTAATACTACCGGCTCGACAGGCGCTGCGCCGATCTGGTCGCAGTTTATGCAATATGCTGTTCCTTATTTAACGAATAACAATCCCACGCCGTTCAAACGTCCCGATGGAATCATAGATAAAGTTGTGTGTTCTCTTTCAGGTACAGAACCATCCAATCGGTGCAAGGGACAATACTCCGAAATTTTCGCGTTCGATCAACTACCGTTGCCTCCCGGTCAAGATTTGATCCGTAATGTAAAGCTGGATATTTGGACCGGGCTGGAAGCCTCCGATAAATGTAAAGAGTTCACACAAGAAGAAACCATTTTAAACGTTACCGACGTCTGGGCGCGCAAGTGGCTTGAAACAAACGATGGACGCAATTGGCTTGAGAGTCACGATCTGCCCGGCAACCCCATCTACGCGCCTGAACGTGAATGTAACGCAAACGATCCGCATCCCATCATGGAGTTTGCATTGAAAGAAGGTCAGGTCATTACACAACCGTCTCTTGAGATCAAAGGTTCGGCTTATGCCGATGGCGGATTTAGGCGCTGGACGCTGGACTATGGTCAAGGCGCAGAACCAACTCAATGGTCTGTTTTGAACGATAGTAAAAAGCCAATCGAGTCTGGAACATTACACATCTGGGATTTATCGGGAATTCCAAATGGCGCGCTTACATTGCGACTGACTTTAATAGGAGATCATGGAGAAGTGCAGCGCGTCCTTCATTTGACTTTAGACCTGCCCGCTCCGACCGAACCTGCCACCCTCACCCCAACCTTGACTCCGATTCCGCCCACGCCGACAGAAACAGAAACGCCAACGCTCACGCCGATTCCGCCAACAGAACCTCCGACCGAGACTCCCACCGAAACCCCCACTGAAACTGCATTTCCAACTCCTTAATGGCGTGGCAGCAGCGTGAAGTGATCTTTCAGCATTGATATGAGCAGGCTTCCGTCTTACATTTCTTAAAGATTAGTAAGAAAGGAGTTTGAATGTTACTTCGCTTGTCATCCAAAAGACAATTGGCAATCCCCCGCTCGATATGCGAATCTCTGCGCTTAAAAAAAACGGCGACCAATTCCAGGCGCGTATCGTGGACGGAAGAATTATTTTGGAACCTGTACAAAAAAATAATCAATCAACTGCATGGAAAATACGCGGGCGCCAATATGTTAAAGGAACTCGAAGAGGAACACAAACAGGGAATTGAAAATGGCTAAGATATAATGATAATCTTGCGCTAATTTTGTTTCCCGTTATTGCAGGAATCTTTTGGATTGCCTTCATCAGTGTGAATAAAAAGATTGGCGAGTAAATTCAAGAATGAAAAGGACGGCGAGAACGCCGTCCTTTTCATAATCCTTACTTCATGTCTGAAAGCAAACAGGCTATTTTTCGGAACTCAAATTTAATCAAGTAACTTGATGTTGTCTTTGATTTGGAAAACAGCCGCCCAACGGTTTGCGTTAGCAGATGGTGGGCGGGTGTAGATTCTATTTGAGAGCAGAAAAATATCGAAGCCAGTGTTTCGACAGGCTCAACAACCAAAATACTCGAAAATGGCGACCGCGAAGCATCCCACCTGCCGAAGCGCAACGAAGGTGTGCTTGCCTTGTTACCGATGCAGCATGGGGGCTAAGTTCGAAGGATACACAATGCCTGGCGGATTTCGCCAAGATGATAAGCAGTATGAACAACAACGGCCATCGCAATACCAATTTCGTATTCACTTGACCAGGCAGGGGCAGTTTTGAATAAATTTAGAATACGATTGTAATTGGTCCGTAGTTCGCTCTGAATGGATTGCCATTCTTCAGGTGTAACACAATTGACTGTATGCCAAATTTCGCCCCAGTCTGCTTGCGGAGGATTAGGGTCACGGAAATATTTCTCTATGTAATCAAGGTGAAAAGCAACATGCTTGACCTGAGCGGCTAACGTTCCACACTTTCCTCCTACTGGAATTGACGCTTCATCTGCCGTGATATTGGCAAGCGTTTCAAACATTGACGCATTCCTGTCGAGATAAAATCCATGAATGTTATCGAATGTTTCATCAAGCAACGCGAACAGGACTTTCGTGAAATGTTCAGACTGAATTGAATTCATGATATGAATCTCCTTTTGAAAATGAGGTTTATTTTACCGACGAATTAACATCGTCTATTTTGTGTCGGCAAGGTTATTCACTCCAGCCAGTACATCCTCCTGCAAAATATGTCCCATTTTTTCAGGTTCTTCAAACAATGGACTGTGAGCAGATTGTTCAAAGGTGTAAAAACCTTTGATTGGCGCCTTGAGTTGGTCAAAATACTCCTTTGCCAATGTGTAGGAGCAGGTGTAATCGTAAATGCCATCAAAGAAATAAACGGGAATGGAAAGCTCTGTCACCTCTTTGCTCAGATCCGTGGCTAGAAAATCACCCCAAAGAGGAGCCACGCCGGAGTTGGCTTTGCCGCGCCAGGTATTGACCTTTTCACTTAATGTGTAGTCTCGGCTCTGTAATGATGGTATGAAGATACCGGTGAGAACTGAATCCATGTCATGCATTGTGCCAATACCAAGGCTGTGCATTGCGGGGTCACGCAAAGCAAGGTATGCATCCGGTGTGCCGTCCGTCATCGTAACTGGCGCTTCTTCAAGTTTGCGTACCATTTTTGTGTTTCCGCTCTCTTTGAATTGCTGAAGCATATACTCATACGCCAGCCTTTCAGATTTGAGCTGATTTGACATCTGAGCCACGCCAATGTAGGCGTAGTACAACTCCGGTGCCCGTGCCGCCGCTTGTATGCCAATGAAGGTTCCCCCCGAATGTCCCATAAGATATATCTTTTCTTTACCGAAGCGGTGGCGCAAGTAATTCGTCACCTCCAGCGTGTCAGATATCATTTGTTCCAGAGTCATCGTCTCTGGCGGAATGTCGGCGCTGTATGAGATTCCTGAACCACGCTGTTCCCACCAAACGACGGTGAAATAGTCTTCAAGACCTGTCGGGTATTTCTGTGTAAGGAAGTAATCAGGCATACCTCCATGCAAGTAAAGCAGCACTGGATGCGTTGCATCTTTGCTTTTGATAAACATCCCTTGTTCCACACCGTTGATGTTGACAAATACTTTCTCCGAAATGCTGCCCGCCAGCGGTCTTCCGTTTTCATCCACAATGGGTTGCGGTTTTCCGGGATAGCTCCATAGCTGCAGTACGCCCACAAGAATAAGTATGCAAGCCAATAAGATGGAAATTATAGTCAGCATAATACGTAATACCTTTCGCACAAACGATTTAATTGGTAGTCGCCTACTATTTTTATTTGTCATTTTTACTCCTCATAAATAGCCAAACAGCTAATGCCTTTATTTGGGCAATCATATAGTTGACACCGCTAAATGCCGTTTTTTATAGTCCGCTTCTTTTCCTTTGGCTTAATGACTTTTGACTTAGGAATTGTAAAATAATAAGTTCGGATTCTGTTGGCCTTTTTCACGCTTGAACCGCCGTTAAAAATCGGAAGTTATTCTTTTACAGTTACTTAGGAACACTAACCATGACCTTGACCATTTCGCTAAACTTATTGAAGTAGTATTCTTCGCTCTGCATAGAAAGCCTCCAAATCTTTAAGATCATAATGCCGAGCATCATAATAACCGTTTCGCGCATGATCATCGCCCTGCAATCTACAAGCTGGACAAAGTCTTTGTGTAATTATGTTATCGGGCCAGGTAACATAAACGGGTCTGGCACAATGACCGCACCACAATCCCCCACCTTCCCGACAACCATCACAGGCGTACCTGCCTTTATATTTTCCGCAGCCGCAAATCTTCGTTTCCATTTTTCTCCTGACGAAATTTCCAAATCAATTCAACAAGTTTTCTGAAAAATATATGATCGCTTCTTGCGGTGTGGACTCTGTTTGGGAGCAGGAAAAACTCGAAGCCAGAAAAATGCTTGAAAAGCCGGAGAGTCCCCAGCGTCCAGTGTGCTTTGTTGGGCAGTTGTGATGCTTGATTTATTCCACGGACTCTTTAACACGATCTAACCATTCGCTCATTAGCGCGAGAAAAAGATGTTCCTGCTCTACACACAATCCGTGCCCAGCCTTGTCAAGCACTACAAAGGTGGCTCTTGGATAATTTTCTAATATCGACCACTGATCCTGATAGCCCACTACAGAATCCTGTCGTCCAGTGACGATCAAGGTTGGCTTGCTGAACTTGTGAGGAGGTTTTTCTACATCAAATGAGAAAGAAAAATTGCCCATTTCACCAAAGCGATTTAAAAATTTTTCATCTCCCAATATTGGTTTGTCCAAAGATGCTTTTACAGCATCAACAAGTTTTCGATTATGCACAACAAAATATCCAGCGATTTCTTGCGCTACATCAGGAGGCAGTTCCGCTAACAGTTCCTTGTTCTCAACCAGTACAACATGCTCTGGAACATTGCGATCAGGTTTGCGACGTGTAGCAGGCGCACCCAAAAGTAGCCCGTCAACTATCTCTGTTTTTTTATACTCAATTCCCTGCGCGAGGTAGCCTCCATAGGAGAATCCAGCAAGAACAACACTTTGATTTGGGAGCAATTCATCAATAAAACGTAAGACTACATCGAGGTAATCATCACTTGATTTGATCCAATCTGCACCGAGGGTTGCTCCCATGCCTGGAAGGTCGATATACACGCGTTTCCAACCATCCTTTTTTTGAAAAAGCGGTTCAACGGTTTCCAACCAGTCTTGGTGCGAGGCTCCAAAACCGTGCAAAAATAGAATCGTTTTGCCTTCCCCGCATACTTCATAGTTGACTTTGATATTTCCAAGATCACATTCCATCTTAATTCCTTTCGTTTATTTTTTTGCTACTTCTTGACTGCCCAACCCCAGGGTTACCGTTCCCAGCACCAACTTGAGCGTCACAGTCCCAGAGACGGGCAGGTTGAGACTGCGCATGATGGTGTCGCCGATGGTAACGGTGGTGGCATGGACTTTGACCAGCACTTCATTGCCCCTGGGCGCGGGTTTTTCTATCTCCTTGAGCAGAAGAACCTCGGGTGTGCCGTATTTTTCATATACAATCGCTTTCATTTTCAACATTAATCACCTTTAGGATTGAACCTATTTTGTTTCAAGAGTTAATCGGAGATTTTGGAATGTACACGTGTGGAGAGGTTGATTTCTCGGTAAGCTCTGAGGGAGAATATGAGCGTCACCAGGGTGAATGAAAACATCAACAACAAACTCCACCAATTGGTCCATGGGTCATGCAAACCCGGGTCTACTAATTTACTTACCGAAAGGATCGTGAAAACAAACTGTGCCCCTATGAAAAGGATGTCCCAACCAACAAGACCTAAAAGGCCAAATCTTCCATGTCTTTTGCTTACTATGAACAGGGCTACAAATAGGCCAATCACGCCATAAATCAAAAGGACTTGCAACGCGCTGTTTGCATCATTAAAGCGGTATAGGTCATTTCCAATAAGATAGCCCCCAAAGATCATCCGGAAGAGTGATGTCACAACAACTACCTTGCCGTTCCTGGTTAGTTCCATAATATTTTCTCCTTTTTTATTATCGTTCGATTAAACTGCTTTGGCAGACTCGAACGCTATTGCAGATGAATTGAATCCTTTAACGATCAACCATATAGCCAGAGCCATTTCTTGCAAACCTATTGGAGCAGCTAAAGCCTCATAAAATTGGTTATGACCGAAAAACGCTAACAATTCTGCTGAAATAATCGCTAAAGCTCCAACCAGACCCCAACCGGATAACCATCGAGGAACGAATTTTGATAGATATAATCCAGAATTCAAAACCAGAGCAGACAGTGCAAAAGTGATGGATGGTCCAACCCAAAAAGCCCAATCACGGACTGCATGTAATATTGTGCCTGAGGCTTGATAATAAGAAGCATCCAGAACGCCTGTTACAAATTCCTTGCTCAAAGTCAACAATGACAGTTGGCAGACGATGGCGAGAAATACAAAAATGCCTTCAATAAGCCGTAAACCGAAGAATCCCAGCGCTAAAGTCTCATTATGCTTTTTCAAGATTGGGAACAGCAGAACCGGGATACCAACACAGGTAAGTGCCCAAATGCTTTGAACCAGCATTCCTATCAACACTTGGCTTTCATGTGTAGCAACATTAACAAGATAATCTGGAGTATCAAGGGACCCTGTAAATAAACCAGATAGAATAGAGGATACCGTGCAAACAATAAAAAATACTCCTACACTTATTGCGGTCTTTCTGTTTGTCTCATGGGGGCTTTCTTTGATCGTATTCATTTTTTTTCTCCTATTTTGAACGATATGGATGAGTTTCATTGAATGGTCCCAGTTACTGCATGGGATTAAACTTGTTGCTCATGTTTTGCAGGACTGGCAATCCAGCGTCATTTTCAGGACTGCCAGTCCTAAAGCGTGTAAAATCAATCCGTTATTCTGTTTTGGCAGACAGGGCAGCGAGTGCAGATGGATTGAATCCCTTAACGATCAGCCAAACCGCCATAACCATTTCTTGCACAGCCAATGGAATCTCCAAAACGGTCTTGATCGTCGACAAAGGGCCGAAGATGCCGAACATAACTAACAAGATTGAAGCCAAATCCAAAATAAGTGCAAGGAGACCCCAACCCGATAGCCATCGAGGAATGAGTTTTGATTGATACAGCAAATAACAAAACATCAGACCACCCAGGCAAAAAGCTACCCCCCCAAAAACAGCAATCTCCTTTGCTTCCAGCAACACATTGGCCAAGGCTCGTAAATTGGAAGCATCCGGGCTTCCGGCTTGATATACCTGGCTGAGTGGCAGCAGCAGCAACCAGCTGACAAAGATAGCCACGTAATAAACGCCTTCAAGCGCCCCCCTGAAAACAACATAGCCAAGAGCTAATGCCTCATTGTGTTTTCTTAAGACGGGGAACGCCATAACTGGAACCATAGCAAGTGCCAAGCCCATCGTTAGCACAAAGAGCGCTCCCAGTGTGATTGGGTTTCCATTGGCAGAAATACTGGACAACAAATCCTGGGCACTTCGAATAGGTCCAGTAGAAACAAGACTTAATATGCCCGAAATTGTCCCGATTATGTATAAGACCCCCATAATCCTTGCGGTCTTTCTGTACGTATTCATTTTCTATCTCCTTTTTTTGAACGATATGGATGAGTTTTACTATTTGACATTTGACACATCTGTCGGGCTAACCTTCAGGATTGCGCCACTTCCATGCATGCCCGCTTTCTCGAAAAACCTTTGAAAAGGAATATTATTATTACTGCAATACCAAGGGAAATCGACACACCAGGTCCAACCTTAAATGCTCCATTTATTGCAAATGAATTAATTATGTAATGCAGCAATAAACCAGAGACAATCCAGTTTCCGCCGGTGTTCATATACAGCCATGTCATGATAAAACAGATTGAAAAACACCACACTGTGAACCAGATAAATGACATTCCATATTGATTTGTTCCCGGCGCTAAAAATGCTACCAGATGAAATGCGGTCCAGAAAACTGACAAAATACTTGTTGCAGCGATCGGTGAATGGAGTTGAAGCAATCTGGGAAGGGCATAACCTCTCCACCCTAGTTCTTCCCCAAGTGGTCCAGCATCGGTAAATATATTAAGACTAAATATGAGTAATGGGAAAGTACCGAAATACGCAATCCAGTTAAATGAGCTTGCTCCAATTCCGGTCAGATAAGTAAAAAGTCCAAAAACCAGCAGAACTAAAGGTATTATAAATATGGCAATCAACAACCACTTTGGTTTAGTGAGAAACACGCCTCTTTTAAAAAGAGCAACGAGACCGCTCCATCCCTCAAAAATAATTGTCAATGTTAGTCCTGCGATAGTAGGCGCATAAATAAGTACCATTACAAATAAATTGTTATTGCTTATGGGACCGAATATATTTTCAATATGGCTTCGAAATGCCATACCAAGCCCCCCAAGCCCGAACATGATCGTGAAAGTAATGACAAAGAAAAAAACCAGTTCTTTTACCACATGCGGTCGGTTTGTGACGTAATAAGTAGTTTTCGTATCCATTTTGGCGGTCTTTATATTTGTGTTCATTTTTTTTCTCCTTTTTTGAACGATATGGATGAGTTTCATTGAATTGGACTTGTTGCTCATGTTTTGCAGGACTGGCAATCCAGTGTCATTTTCAGGACTGCCAGTCCTACAGTGCGTAAAATCAATCCGTTATTCTGTTTTAGCAAACAGGCCAGCGATCGCAGACGGATTGAAGCCCTTCACGATCAACCAGACCCCCATGACCAGTTCCTGTGGCATCAACACCATTTGCAAATAAAGCCCATAGCCGGTATCCATGTGAAAGAAATGCAACAGGGCATAAGCCATATAGGGAACCACGCCGATCAAGCCCCAGACGGACAACCAGCGGGGGATCAGCCGGGTGCGGTAGAAGGAGAGGTCTAAACACGTAGTCCCAATGAGAAACATGATGGTTAGGACAGGGGAGAGGAGGTCTAGGAACTGAATAGAGACATTGCCCATGGACTGCAAAACAGTCGAAGCAGCCCCGGTGGCAATGTATTCGTTGCCAAGCGCGACTAGTGTCAAAACACCGAGGGTCGAAATAATATAGGCGGTTCCCTCCAGTGCCCCGCGGAAAAGAACCATCCCCATCGCCAGTTCTTTGCTATCTTTTCTAAAGATCGGATAGAGGAAAACCGTCATCGCCGCCAGCGAAATCCCCATCATGAGGTATAAAAATGCACCCATGGTAATCTGGGACGAATTGGCGGCAGTGAGGCTCAGTATATCCACACCGACAAGCGGTTTGCCGGCGGTGATCGAGGAAAGCACTTCGCCGCCAATGACTGAACCCGAAAACCCAAAGACCGTCCCCAGGAAGTAGAGGACGCCTGCCATTACTGCATTCTTTCTGTATGTATTCATTTTTTTCTCCTTGTTAGTTGATATTGATTCATTTTTTTGGAACAAAAAACCAGATATGATTTACGATTTGACCTCCTCTGTTTTTGCCCGACCGGGGTCAACGCAATTGACCGAGACCAAAGGCATGCCTAAATCACGCACTTTTTTTAGCAGTCCATGCAACGCGGCTTGGTCAATCACCGGGCCGGTTAAGAGAGTATCGCCATTCTCTTCCAGCGTGATGGTCAAGCCGTCAAACCGGTCAGCCCACCGGTCATCTAGGTGCCCCTTGAGGCGAATTTCGTAAAGTCCAGACCCGTCATAGTATTCAGGTAAAGCGTGTGTTTCACTCATGCAGTGCCTCGTGCAATGTTTTCGATTTGGATGAATTTCCACAGGTTCGCATCCATTCTTTATTGCAGCCAAAAGATAATGGAAATTATGATGAGGCGTCATCATTACATGTGATGATTTAGGTGATGATTTATTGATTTGGGGGAAAACAAAAAAATACCGACAGGGGTGAGTCACCTGTCGGTACCGTAGGTTGTTAATTGAGAGATTTTTACAACAAACCGAGTTCTTCGGCGCGGCGGACGGCAGCCCGGCGATTGTTCACCCCCAGCTTGGCGTAAATATGTTGGGTATGAGTACGTATGGTGCTCAGAGATACCATGCGTTCACGGGCAATTTCTGGTCCGCTCAATTCGGTTCTGAGCAGACTGAGCACTTCCAGCTCATTTTCGCTCAGCGGCTCAACCAAAGGCTGAAGGATGAGTGACACTTGCGCCTGCGCGAAGTGCAGGTGTGAAGGATGGACACCTTCTTGCTTGCCATAGGCGGCCAGCAATGTGTGAAGAAATGCCTTCATCCTTCCACCTTCATCCCTCAGCCTTCCTAAAAGCTCCGCCATTGGTTTGCCTTCATCCAAAAAAATGCGGACAAAGCCCTCCGGTTCAGCCAGCGTCAGAGCACGCTCCAGAGACACGAGAGCCGGGGGAAGGTCGCCTTGTGCCGCATGAGCAAGCGCCAGCAACGCCAAAATCTCGATCACACTGCCCATCCGTTTACCTTCCTCCGCCGCTTGCAGAAGGCGCTCCAGCAAAGCAAATGCCTCATAAACGGAACCAACTTTCGGGTCGTTTTGATGCGGGGCGATGAGCAGTCTAGCCAGCGTCACGTGCTCGAACTCACGCAGGTAGCTGGGCGCATCGTCAACGGAAAGTCCCTGCTCGCGTACCCACCCCTGAGCTTTGGTCAATTTGCCTTGCGCAACCCATATCCGGGCTTTCATAGCAGATATGGGACAGAAGTCAGGCAAGGGTGATCTGATATACAGGCGTTGCGCTTCATCCAAAAGTGCGAGAGCCCCTTCCAGGTCGCCCTGTGCTGTCTTGAGCCGAGCCTGGTCAATACACAAACGGTATCGCGAAACAGGTGACTGCGCTTTTTCGCCCAGTTCCTTGCTTCTCTGCAAGTGTTGCGCGGCAGCCTCCAGATTACCCTGTTCAAGATGCAGCTTACTTAATTCCCTGTGCAAGTCAGCAGCAACGAGAGGAATTGGTTCACCTTGATCCATTACAAATTGTAATAACTGTTCGAGCGTATGGATCGCCTCGTGAAGATGCCCCAGTGCCAGCCTGATATCCGCCAGAACAACGGACGTGTCGATTGCATCCGGGATGTTCCCGGCTGTCCGCAGTTTCATGGTGTATTCGGCGAAGACCCGCTCCGCAGCTTCCAGGTCCCCGCTTGCCCAGTAGGTCAGCCCCAGGAGCATGTATGCCTGACTGTGTCTGAAAGGATCCGCTTCGGTGAGCTCAAGTACTTGGCTGGCATACCGCACTGTGTCCGGAATATTGCCGAGGGCAAGAGCGATATAGGCGCGTCCGATAGCAATGGTCGCCGGTAGAGATTTAAATTGTTTTTTGTCTACAACAACCATCTCAACGGATGGGGCTGGCTGTTGCACTTTCATGGTATCTGCCGATTCCAACCATCGTTCGGCATCCTTAAATCGGGACTCTGCGGCTTCCAGATCACCACTCCCCAATAATACATAGGCGTACCAAACATTGAGCACAGGCCGGGCGCGGATCAACTCTTCCGGCAGCCTCTTCACCCAGCCAAGCCATGTAGCCTGCTGGATACTTCCATCTTCTGTTGTCGGTCCTGTCAGTTCGATCAAGCCTGCGGCGAGTTCGAAATCTTTAGCAGCCAGAGCATGACGGATGGCATCGGGTCGCAGACCGTTACGCTCGTACCACTCGCTCGCCCGCCGATGGAGCGCGGACACGCGATCGGGTTGCGCCTCCCGCAAGTGCGCTTGCAAAACTTCGGCGAAGAGGTGGTGATAGCGATACCACTGGCGCTGATCGTCAAGCGGGATGACGAACAGGTTGCCTCGCTCCAGAGCCTCCAACATCCCTTTGCCATCTTCCTGTCCGGTGACAGCATCGCACAGCGGGCTGCTTAACCGATCGAGAATGGCGGTTTGCAGTAAGAAGTTGCGCACATGCTCAGGCTGGCGTTGCAGAACCTCTTCGACCAGATAGTCCAGGATGAAATGGTGGCTGCCGCTGAAAGATTTGATGAAACTGGCGGCGTCTGATCGTCCCTGCATGGAAAGGGCGGCTAATTGCAAGCCGGCGATCCAACCTTCAGTGCGGGCTTCCAGTGCGGCGATGTTTTCCACCGAGAGATTCAGCCCCATACCTTGGTTGAGAAATCCGGCGGCTTCGGAGGTGGTAAAACGCAAGTCGGCAGCGCGCAGCTCAGTCAATTGGCCGCGGGCGCGCAACCGGGCCAGGGGTAGTGGTGGATCCTCACGGGTGGCGAAGACCAGATGCATCTGCGGCGGCAGATGCTCGAGGAGAAAGGTTAGTGCGTTGTCTACTGGTTTGGAATCAATAATGTGAAAATCGTCAAGGACGAGGATGAAATTTTCCGGGAGGGTGTTGATTTCATTAATCAAGGCTGTCAGAATCGATTCAATTGGCGGTGGTTGATGGGATTGGAGTGCAGCCAACATGCCTGCGCCAATCTTTGGCGCAATTGTTTGCAAAGCCGCGATGAAGTAAATCAAAAAACATGTGGAGTCGTTATCCCCTTCATCCAGCGACAGCCAGGCAACCGGTCGCCCACAACTTGCGACCCATTCGCTGACCAACGTGGTTTTCCCAAAGCCGGCGGAGGCAGAGATGATGGTCAACTTGCGGCCCGAAGAGAGGCCCTCGTTTAGCCGCTCGATCAGGCGCGGGCGCAGGACAATTTTAGGCCGAGGTGGGGGGATATAAAGTTTCGTGGCTAAAATTGGCGTGGGCATGGATCAAGTATACAGCACATCCCCAAAGTTCATAATGCGATAAATTAGAAAGTCCATGGCTTTACCAAAGTCAGGAATTCTTCGTTTTGGCTTCGTGTAGAAAGCAAAGATTTACGGTTTTGGCAAAATTTGTTCACATAACGCCATGAAGGGCAATTTTTGTCAAGCGACTTTGGTAAAGCCATGTTAGAAAGTCCGCTGATATACCATAACCGCGTGCGTAATGTGAAAGATGAGAAAAATAACCACCGGAGCAATAAAAAACACTGGACGATAGCGCAAGCGCGCCGGGAAATAGAATTTCTCACCTAGCAAGCCAAGCCCGATCATCCAAAACAAATTGGTATAAGCCGTAGCCACGAAACCGACCATACTGGTACTCCAAATACTGTCAGGAAAAAAAATCAGCGCTATATAGGACAGGTAGTAAAGCGCTACTCCAGCCAGATACAAAGCTAACCCTCGTTTTTGAGTTTTGGTAGATATTCCAATGGAGAAAAACGCCGGCATCGCAAATACCAAAATCCGCACAAGGTTTTCGCCATTCGCCAATACATCTGGAATACCTTTATTGAATAGGGCTGGCGTCAGTGCAGCTGGGAGGCGGCTCATAAGGCTCAGACCAAAGAGCAGAGGTGGAAACGTCAACCAAATACCATTCTTTACGATGTCAGTTAGAGTGATTTTCATTATCATTTCTCCTTTAATGTTTTTCATCATCATTACTTGCTTTTCAAAGACTCTTTATTTTTCAAGAGGGTGTTATTGATTTTTGAAAAAAGTAAGTCAATTAATCAAACCATTCGACTTTGGAATTACGCAAACAAGCAAATAAGCGTTTTTGAGAAATACGCGTTCGAGAGATGCCAGCAAAAACATTTGCCTGTAG
>Ga0315268_10000287_pt1 | contig 58110 bp, 49 predicted proteins | sample C1_top_MG_FD_204535 | JGI IMG/M metagenome (GOLD analysis project Ga0315268, IMG submission 204535) | Sediment microbial communities from Yellowstone Lake, YNP, Wyoming, USA - C1_top | ecosystem: Environmental > Aquatic > Freshwater > Lake > Sediment | place: USA: Wyoming | collected 2017-08-01 | reverse complement strand
CTACAGGCCAGACTCGCAGTTCTGTCTCTTGTTCGCTCATCGTATCCTCCAGCTGGGTCTCCGGCAATTGCACCCAGCTAGAGGATACCACAATTAACCCTGTTTGAAAAGTGTCGAAGACAGGTCAGGAGATGTCGGTTGATGCTTCCCATCCCTTGGCCCTCCAGGCCCAGACCATTACTTCCCGCTCCTACGCCTCATACAAGAACCTGGCCCCAGGCGCCGGCACCCCTACGCCCACGCCCATGGATAATAGCGCCGCCAACCAGGCCTTCATCCCTTACCGCTTCGAGTTCCTGCGGGCCGAAGGGGGCGACTACGCCCATAACCCTACCACCACCCCCACACCCAACCCGCTGGACTGCACCACCATTCCCGGCGACAATGCTGCCCGCTACCAGCGCAAGCTTTGCCAGGCCCTGACCCAGGTTCAGGGGCGGTACCTTTCTTATGGTGATAGCAACCCCATTTTCGCCGAATTCTTCGCCGATGCCTTGGGGGCGACTACTTCAGGAGGTCAACCTTACCTGCTGGGCGTCCAGGATCCGATCAGCACCGGGTGTGATGCCGACAACTCCGGGCATGGGCGAGGGCTGAGCCAGGAGGGGGCCAGCCGTTGGGGGCGGGGGAATCAATGTGCCAACAGCAACAATCCGGGGACGCCCTGGAGCGTGCGTTGGGATCGCGCCGATCAAATCCTGGTCCATTACTACACTGGCATCCACCTCCGCGACGCCACCGGCACAAGCCTCACCCCCGCCTACCGCTGGAATCCGCTGCAGATCAACTGGGGCACAGCGGACAACCGCCCACCCGCCATGTACCATGACGGCTCGTATCCTATCAGTATCCAGGTACAGAACACCAGCATTGACAATTGGTACTGTACGCCTCCCAACTATAGTTATACATTAAGATATCGTTGGGCCAGAGCCGGTCATGCGGACGTGACTGGCTCGAGCACGGCTTCGGTGTGCGGGCAGACGAAGGGTGATCCTTCTCCGATGAAGAATCTGACCATCAGTGATATCCCTGACTGGGGGCCAGGGGCTTACACCCTTCGCTTTGACATCTATGTCGGTTCGACTGACGGCGATTTCTGGTTTGGCAAAGACTGGCCGTCTTACGATGTGCAACTGTGCGTAGACGGGCCGTGCAAGCTATTCCTTCCTCTGGTGCTCAAGAATTACAGTGGGTGGTAGAGACGGCAGAAGGTAACTATCGGGTCCCTCCATCCCTTGCCTTTTGATGAAGCTAAAGCCGTAGGGGACAGGTCTGCGCACGACCTGTCCCTTGCCTTTTGCTGCCGTTTGCAGTAAAATAAGCCGCGGAGGGACAATGGGCCGCACAATTCTCCTCACCGGCCCGCCCGGCGTGGGCAAGACCACCATTATCCAGCAGGTGGTGGCGCGCCTGCCGGGGCGCGCGGGCGGCTTCTACACGGCGGAGCTACGCGAGCACGGCCAGCGGGTGGGGTTTCGCCTGGTCACGCTGGATGGCGAAGAGGGCCTCCTGGCTCACGTGGCCAGCCGCAGCCCCTACCGCGTGGGCAGATACGGTGTGGACCTGGCCGACCTGGAACGGGTGGGCGTGGCCGCCATTCGCCAGGCCATCGCCGCGCGGGACCTGGTGGTCATTGACGAGATCGGCAAGATGGAGTTGTTCTCTGCGGCGTTCAAGGCCGCCGTGCAGGAGGCCGTGGACAGCCCCAAGCCTGTACTGGGGACCATCACCTTCCGCCCCCACCCCTGGGCGGACGGCCTCAAGCGCCATCCTAACGTGCAGTTGCTGGTCGTCACCCTGGCCAACCGCCAAACTATGGCCGAGCGCGTGGTGGGATTCGTAGGGGGCGAAGTAGGGGCGAAGCATTTGCCAGGCAATGACAGAGCCTCCCAAATTGTCGAGCAAATGCTTCGCCCCTACATACCAGAGGAGGTTCAACGATGAAGATCGTGGTGTTGGGCGGCTGTGGCGACATGGGGAGCTACGTCGTGCGGGACCTGGTGGCGAATAGCGACGCCAACGTGGTCATCGCCGACTATCGCCTGCCCAAGGCCCAGAAGCTCGCCGCCGAGCTGGGCGGGCGAACGAGTGCCGCCTTCGTGGATGCCAACGATGAGACTTCGCTGGCAGGCGTCCTCCAGGGCGCTGATGCCGCTGTAGGCTGCATCGGCCCGTTCTACCACTTCGCCCCCAAGATGGCCCGGGCGGCGATCCAGGCCAGGGTCAACTACGTGGACATCTGCGATGACTACGGGCCGATGCCGGCGCTCTTCGGCATGGACGAGGCGGCGAAGCAGTCAGGAGTCACGGTGATCACCGGCCTGGGCTGGACGCCGGGCATGACCAACGTCTGCGCTCGCCGCGGCGCCGACCGCCTGGACGCCGTGGACGAGATCAACGTCGCCTGGGCTGGCGGTGCCGCCGACTCCGAGGGCCTGGCGGTGATCATGCACGTCCTCTATGCCATCACGGGCAAGGTGCCCACCTACAAGGATGGCCAGTGGCTGGACGTTGAGGCCCTCAGCGGCAAAGAGGTGGTGGAGTTCCCGCAACCATTGGGCAAGGTGGAGGTTTTCCACTGCGGCCACCCGGAGCCGCTGACCATCCCGCGCTACATCAAGGCCAACACGGTTACCTTGAAAGGCGCCCTCACCCCCAAGTGGAACGACGACTTCGCTGCTTTCCTAGTGCGCCTGGGCCTGGGCAACACGCCGGGGCGCATCGCTTTCACGGCCAAGGCTGTCCATGCGATTGAGGGCATCTTCCGCACCGGCGGCGTGCCCGCCTCGGCGATGCGCGTGGACGTCAAAGGCACGAAGGGCGGCGTCAGGAAGCACTACGCTTTTGCCGCCGCCGACAAGATGGGGCGGCTCACGGGCATCCCGGCAGCCATTGGCGCTGTGCTCCTGGCGCAGGGCAGAATCGCCCCCAAGGGCATCTTCGCCCCCGAAGGCTGTATTGACCCGTCCCTGCTCATCAATGAATTGGCCCGACGCAATATCACCGTCCATGAACAAGAAATCGGTGCTTAGTCCATAGTTCTCAGTCCTCAGTCCCTGGTCATAAAGCGGACGCAGATTAACGCTGATCTACGCTGATTGTTTCCGTCTTATCTGCGTCCCATTAGAGAACAAAAAAGCCCCTGGCCTGGCGGAATATGCAGGCCGGGGCTTTTTGGTTATGTGGTACGGCTGACAGCGGCTAAAATCTGCAATCTGCAATCGGCAATCCCCGTCTACAGGTATTCCTTCACCTTCTCTGCCAGCACCCTCGTCATCCCCGGCACGGCAGCCAGCTCCTCCACGCTGGCCTCGCGGATGCCCTTCACGGAACCGAAGCGCTTGAGCATGGCCGCCTTGCGTTTGGGGCCAATGCCCGGCACGTCGTCCAGGGCGGAGCGCAGGCCGCGGGCCTGGCGCAGCCGCTGATGGTAGGCCAGGGCGAAGCGGTGCGCCTCGTCACGGATGCGCTGCACCAGGTACAGGCTCTGCGAGGTACGCGGCAGGACGATGGGCTCAGGGCTGCCGGGGGCGAAGAGCTCCTCGTGCTCTTTGGCCAGCCCCACCGTGGGGATGTGATCCACGCCCAGCTCCACCATGACCTCCCGCGCCGCGCTGAGCTGCCCCTTGCCGCCATCCACGATGAGCAAGTCCGGCAGGATGGCCCAGGTGTCCGCCGGCGCAGCCTCATCTCCCCTCTCAGGCCCTGCGACTTCGGACTGCGGACTGAGGACTTGAGACTTGGGACTTGCTACTTCGGACTTGCGTTGCCGCTTGAAGCGCCGCCGTAAAACCTCCTGCAGCATGGCGTAATCGTTGGTGCCGGCGACGGTCTTGATCTGGAAGCGACGATAATCGCTGTTCTTGGGCACGCCCTTCTCGAAGACCACCATTGACCCCACAGCCGAGGTGCCTGCGATGTTGGAGATGTCGTAGCATTCAATGCGCAGGGGCATGGTCGGCAGGTTGAGCTGCTCCTGCAGCTCCACCAGGGCCGAGCCGGTCTTCTGGGCATCGGCCAGCCATTGCGCCCGCAGTTGCGCCAGAGCTTCAGCGGCGTTCTCGCTGGCCATCTGCACCAGCTCGCGCTTGGCGCCGCGGCGCGGGACGGTGAAGCTCACCTTCGTGCCGCGCTTGCTGTGCAGCCACTCTTCAATGACCCGCATCTCGTCCAGGTCGGCCGGCAGGATGATCTCCGGCGGCACCTGCGGGGCGCTATCGTAGAACTGCTGCACGAAGCTGCGCAGCACCTCCCCATCGTCACTCCCCTGCGTGCCTTCCAGGGCAAAGTGCTCCCGGCCGGTGAGCTTGCCGCCACGGATGAAGAACACTTCTACGCAGGCGTCGCTGTTGGCCCGGGCCAGGGCGATGACGTCCTGATCCACCAGCCGTGAGGAGAGCACCTTCTGCTTGGCCGTCACCCGCTCGATGGCCTGGAGCTGGTCGCGATAGGTTGCCGCGCGCTCAAACTTCAGCGACTCCGCGGCCATCGTCATGCGCTCCCGCAAATCGGCCACGACCTTCTCCTGCTTGCCTTCCAGGAAGCGGATGACGCCGTCAATCACCAGCCGGTACTCCTCCGGCGTGGCCTTGCCGATGCAGGGGCCCAGGCAGCGGTGGATGTAGTAGTAAAGGCAGGGACGCTTGTCCTGGCCGGTGATCTCCCGCTCGCAGGTGATGTAGGGGAAGAGCTTGCGCAGCAGGTCGAGCGTCTCCCGCACCGACTGGGAGCTGGCGAAGGGGCCGAAGTAGCGCGCCCCATCCTGGAGCATGCGCCGGGTGGTAAAAATGCGCGGCCAGGGATTCTGCACGTCAATCTTTATGTAAAGATAATTCTTGTCGTCTTTGAGGCGGACGTTGAAGCGTGGCCGGTGCTTCTTGATGAGGGTGCATTCCAGGATCAGCGCCTCCAGCTCGGTCTGGGTGACGATATACTCCAGGTCGGCCGTCTCCATGACGAGCTGGCGCGTCCGTGCATACAGGCCGCTGGGATCGTGGAAGTAGGAACGCACGCGGTTGCGCAGGCTCACCGCCTTGCCCACGTAGATGATCCGGCCCGTGACGTCTTTCATCAGGTAGACGCCGGGTTTGGCGGGCAAGGTCTGGAGCACTGGGGCGATTTTTGTGTCATAGGCTTGTTGATTTACCATCGTTCTGGAACAACGGTAGGCAAGTAGACAGGTAGCAAGGCTCGTGCTACTCGCTCCTTGTCTACTTGAGCCTTGTCTACTTGCCTACCTACGTTGCTTCACGCTGGCGCCGCCACCACAGGAACAGGATGAGCAGGAGCACCAGCAGGGCCACGCCCAGCAGCGGCACGATGATGGAAACTACCGTCACCGTGCCCGAGGCCACGTCCTCGGCGGCACTGACTACGGGGTTGAGGGTGCCGGCACTCACCGTCGTCACCACTGGCCGGGCCGTGGCCTTGACGGCGTGCACGCTCCCCGCCGCCAGGATGCCGCAAATCATGGCCAGCACCGGGTGGATGTCGGCAATTGTGTTGGAGGCGGCAGCGAAGAGGATGGCCCCCGCCGCCGGCCGCACGAAGGTCTGGATGATGTCGTTGATGGTATCCACGGCGGGGATCTTGTCCACGAAGATTTCAATGAGCAAGAGCGCGCCCAGCACGCCCAAGATCCAGCCGCTGGTCAAGACGTCAAACGGCTTGTTCAGCTTGATCAGATCGGTATATCGGGCCACCAACCCGACGATGAGCAAGGGCAGGTAGGCATTCAATCCCGCCGAAGCGGAGATACCGAAGGCCGTGAAGATGTTGGACAACGCCTCTAGCATGGGTAACCTCCCTCCAAACCAATGGCAGCCTGAATTGCCTCCTTGGTCAGCCGGGGATGGGCGTCAAGAATTTGTTCCACTGTCTCACCGGCAGCGAGTTTCTCCAGGATGAGCTCAACGGTAATCCGCGTACCAGCGATTACCGGTTTGCCCATCATCACTTTTGGATCAGATACAATCAACCTTTTCTGCATCTCTGCACTCCTATGAACAGCATGTCGCCAAATAGCGAGCTGCCCCTCAGAATGGTAAACCTAACCTTGTTGTGAGAATAGCTCGCAAGAGCCCTATGCCCGTTAGCTCCACGAAGGTGAGAGCCAGCCCCACGGCCAACGTGGGCCAAACGTCTCGCCAAGCCCCGGCCTGGCCCTCCCGCCTGGCCAGGATGGTCACGCCGATGCTGTTGACCAACGTCAGCATGGTCAGGACGGCCAGCAGGATGAGCACGGTCAGCGGATAGAGCAGGAAGCCCGGCTCGGCCTGGGCAATGACGACAAGCACTGCTGCCCCAGCCACCAGCACCAGCAGCTCGCGCAGGCTGCCGATCACCGGCCGCGCCTCCGGCTGGCGCCAGACGGTGAAATTGAAGGCCGGGTAGAGCACGCTGGCTAGAGCTATACCCTCCAGCGTGCCCGTGGCCAGACGCAGGACGTTGTTTGGCGCGTAGAGATACGGCAAGCCAGGAAAGAAAGAAAGGTAAGAATTCAGGCCGTCCACCGCCCAGGCCAGGATGAACACGCCCAGAACCACGAGCACCCGCCCCACAGGCAGTTGCGCTGCCCGCCACTTGCCCAGCAGCCAGAGACCCACCAGCGTCCAGAGAGCGCCCAGGTAGGTGCCGGTGCAGCGGGCGCACAGGGGCAGCGGGTGCCCCGCCAGGTGTAGGGTATGCGTTGAGATTTGATGACAGACGCCGTAAGTCAAAGCCACCCTGTCCGCAGGCACCCAGGGGGCGAACAGGGCCAAACCGCCTAACAGCACTAAGCCAGCCAGGGCCAGCCCCCGGCCCAGGGAGGCGGCCAGGGGCGCCCGGAGTTGCTTAGGAATCTCCACTTTTGTTGTAGACAAGTAGACAAGTAAACAAGTAGCAAGTAGACAAGGCTTTGATTACACTACTTGTTTACCTGCTACTTGCCTCTTGTCTACTTACGCCAACGTCTGTGCGCCGGGTCTACGGATAGATGCCGCGCAGCCTGGTGGCCTCCGCCACACGGGAAACAGCCAGCATGTTCGCCGCCGTGCGCATGTGGATCTTGTGCTTTGCAGCCATCTCCTGAACGGCGGCATAGCTGGCGTCCATGATCATCTTGAGCTTGGCCCTGACCTCGTCTTCCGTCCAGAAGAAGTTCTGCAGGTCTTGCACCCACTCGAAGTAGGACACGGTCACGCCGCCCGCGTTGCACAGGATATCGGGGATGACCAGCACGTTGTTGGCGTAGAGGATCTCATCGGCCTCTGGGGTAGTGGGGCCATTGGCTGCCTCGGCGATGATCTTGGGCTTGATGCGCGGCGCATTCTCCTTCGTGATGGCCTTCTCCAGCGCCGCCGGGATCAGGATATCGCAGGGAAGCTCCAGCAATTCCTTGTTGGTGATCTTCCCTGTGCCCGGGAAACCGACCACGGTGGTAGTCGCCTTCTTGTGGTTAGCGATAGCTACAGGATCAATGCCCTTGGGGTTGTAGGCACCACCCTGCGAGTCACTGACGGCGATGATCTTGCAGTCCAATTCAGACATCAGGCGGGCGGCGATGGAACCGGCGTTGCCGTAGCCCTGCACTACCACGGTGGCCCCCTTCAAATCCAGACCCAGTTGCTTGGCCGCCTGGATGATGGTGTACTGCACACCACGCGCCGTGGCCTCTTTGCGGCCCAGGGAGCCGCCCAGGGCGATTGGCTTGCCCGTGATCACGGCCGGCACTGTGTAGCCCCGATGCATGGAGATGGTGTCCATGATCCAGGCCATGGTCTGTTCATCGGTGTTCACATCCGGGGCCGGGATGTCCCGCTCTGGGCCGATGAGGACGGAAATCTCGGTGGCGTAGCGCCGGGTCAGGTTCTCCATCTCTCGCTGGCTCAACGGCTTGGGGTCAACGATGACGCCGCCTTTGCCGCCGCCGTAAGGAATGCCCACCACGGCGCACTTCCAGGTCATCCACATGGCCAGGGCCTTGACCTCGTCCAGGGTCACGTCATCGCGATAACGGATGCCGCCCTTGGCCGGCCCACGGGCCAGGTTGTGCTGCACGCGGTAGCCGGTGAATACCTTCACCGAGCCGTCGTCCATCTTGACGGGGAAGTTTACCGTCAGTTCCCGCTTGCAGTGGCTCAGCACATCGCGCAGGCCGGCGTCCAGGTTCAGCTTGTCGGCGGCGATGTTGAACTGCTCCAGCGCGATTTCCCACGCTGACTTCTCTGCCTTTTTGTCTCCCATGACTATCTCCTCCTCATTGAGTTTAGTATGCAAAGTCCACTGCCCCCAGTCCGTAGCTCCCATGGCTGCGGACCGGGAACTTGGGACCTTGTGGCGATAATAGGGCCGTTGCAGAACCCGGTAGCCACAGAACCAGTCGACACAGAAGGACACAGAATTGCGATTTACTTGCCGGTTCACGTGATTTTTCTGTGGATTTCTGTGCCTTTCTGTGGCTAAATCCCCGCTCTCGTCACAGCACCAGCCCAGTTGGCAACTCCGAGTCAGGACACTCCGCGGCGAAGCGCCTGGTTCGCTCCACCGTGCGCAGCCACTCGTAGAACAGCCCCTTCGTGTCGGTGATGAGCACGCCCGCGTCGCGCAGGCGGGCCAATCCGGCGGCGTGCGCCTCACCAGGCGAGCACGTGGCGTCGGCGACGACCACGGCGCGGTAGCCGTGCCCCATCAGGCCCAGTGCCGACTGCATGACGCACACGTCGGTCTCCAGCCCGACCAGAACGGCGGTCTGGCGTCCCGTGCGCCCAACGGCGGCCAGAATGTCGGCCTGGTCGGCCAGATTGAAGGTCATCTTGTTAAAGATGGGCGTGTGTGGCGGTAAGGCCCTTTGCACTTCCGGCGCTGGCCCGCCCGCCTTGTCCATGTCTTCTACCGTGACGATCAGGGGCACGCTACACCAATGCGCCACCCCGATCAGCCAACACACTCGTTCCAGAAACATCCGACGTTGCGTCGCTTCGAGCTTGGCCGTGAAGTTGCTTTGCACGTCAATGACGATGAAGAGCGAATCGTCAACGTCAATGAGCTGGTGGTTGGTCATCGGCTAAATTACCGCCCCGGACTCTTCTACTCGCTTCCCAGCTCCGGTTCGGGAGTGGCGGCGGGGTAGGCGACTGCTTCGCCGACCATAACTTTAGGCGGCGCCTGGCAGGGGAGCCGGTTGCCCCACGGAAACAATGTACTCTGTCAGTACAGACCGCCGTTGCCGCGCCCGCTTGGCGGTATCCAGCAACTCCCGTGCCGTGACAATGAGTTCATCAACCGTCTTGGGCGTAAAGTATGCTTCGCCATCCGCCGGACAAACCCAGGCATAAACGTTAGGAACGCGAATGGAGATGCCGTCATCCTTGTACTCAAAGGTAATGGGACGCCACTCTTTGGGAACGCGATGTTCGCCACAAATAGGAATTGGTTTTATCATCAGCTACTACCACTCCCACTGACGTGCTCATTATATCATAAACGGTGGCCGCAGGCAATCTTAATTTCGTCCCGTTCACCCCGCCGCCAACTGCTGCAGCAGCAACTCGTTGGCCAGGGCGGGGTTGGCCTGGCCTTTGGTGGCCTTCATCACCTGGCCCACCAGGAAACGCAAGGCCGTTTCTTTGCCCGCTTGGAAGTCGGCTACGGCCTGGGGGTTGGCGGCGATGACCTGGGCCACCACCTGCGCCAGCGCCGCGACGTCGCTGATCTGCGTCAGCCCCTTCTCGGCGACGATGGCGGGGGCGCGCTTGCCCGTGGCGAACATCTCGCTGAAAACGTCCTTGGCCACCTTGCCGGAGATGGTTCCCGCGGCGATCAGGCTGAGCATCTCCGCCAAAGCCAGCGGCGTGACCTTCACCTCGCCGATTTCCTGCCCTGTCTCCTTCATCAGCCGGAAAAGCTCCCCGCCGATCCAGTTGGCCACGGCCTTGGGGTCGGCTCGACCGGCCTTGACCGCCGCCTCGAAATAATCGGCCACGGCCTTGTCGGCCACCAGCAGGTTGGCATCGTAGCGCGAGAGGCCGTAATCGGCCAGAAAGCGGTCCCGCCTGGCGTCCGGCAACTCCGGCAGTTTGGCGCGAATGGACTCCACCCAGGCCGGATCAAGCACCAGGGGCGGCAGGTCGGGTTCCGGGAAGTAGCGATAGTCCTGCGCCTCTTCCTTGCTGCGCTGCAGCACGGTGACGTTGCGCGCCTCGTCCCAGCCCATCGTCTCCTGGTCAATGTGCCCCCCGCTGGCCAGTACCTGCCGCTGGCGGGCAATCTCGAACTCCAGCGAGCGCAGGACGGCGCGGAAGCTGTTGAGGTTCTTAATCTCCACGCGGTTGCCCAGCTTCGTCTCGCCCACGGGGCGCAGGGAGACGTTGGCCTCAAAGCGCATGGCGCCCTTCTCCATGTCGCCGGAGCTCACGCCCAGGTAGCGCAGCACGGTGCGAATCTTGTTCACGTACTGGCGCACCTCGTCCAGGGAGTGCATATCCGGCTCGCTGACGATCTCCATGAGCGGCACGCCGGAGCGGTTGAAATCAATCAGGCTGTACGCTTCGTCGCCCGTGCCCACGTGCAGCAGCTTGCCCGTATCCTCCTCCAGGTGCACGCGGGTGATGCCGATGCGCTTGCTCCGGCCGTCAACCTCCACCTCCAGCCAGCCATCGTGCGAGAGGGGCAGGTCGTACTGGCTGATCTGGTAGCCCTTGACCAGATCGGGGTAGTGGTAGTTCTTGCGATCAAATTTGGAGAAGGGCGGGATCTGGCAGTTAAACGCCAGGGCGGTCATGATGGTGTACTCTACTGCTTTGGCGTTGATCACCGGCAGCACGCCGGGCATGCCCAGGCAGACGGGGCAGACCTGGGTGTTGGGCGGCGCCCCGGCGTAGTCGGCGCTGCAGCCGCAGAACATCTTGGACTTGGTCAGAAGCTGGGCGTGCACCTCCAGGCCGATGACGATCTCGTAGTCCATCACAGTACCTCAATCTCGGAATCAATCAGCTCCACGTCCGGTCGAAATTCAGCGATGAAGCGTAGCACCTCGTCCAGGGTCTCCTGGGCGTGGCGGCTGCCGTTGGACACGCAGGCGATGCCCAGGGTGGCCCGCTGCCAGAGGTCCTGACTTTCCACCTCGGCGATGGAGACGTTGAAGCGTTTGCGCACCTGGGCGATGAGGGGCTTGAGGACCCCCCGCTTGCCCTTCAGGGAATGGTTGCCAGGGATGAACAGCGTAGCGCGACAGGTGCCGATGATCATAGTTTCAGTAGCAAGTAGACAAGTAGGCAAGTAGACAAGTAGACAAGTAGGCAAGTAAACAAGTAGCAAGGGTCTTCCTTGTCTACTCATCCCTTGTCTACTCGCCCCTTGTCTACTTTTCCCTTGTCTACCCGCCCCTCTTTTGGCTGCCTCCCCACCCAGGCCTCGTAATCCCGGATGTCCCGGTCCAGGAGGAGGCGGTTCAGGAGCACGCGGCGCCGCTCCTGGGGCGCGCTGGGCAGGGGCTCCCAGTTGGCCGTCAGGCGCTTGAGCACCATCAGGCCGATGAGGGCCAGGCAGCAGGCGATGACGGGCGCCGGCTGGCCCAGGGCCCAGGCCACCAGCGGGGCGAGGAGCAGGCCAGCGACCGTGCCGATGGCCGTGGCGTGGCCGGCGAAACCCAGGGCGATGCCGGCCAGAGCGACGGCAAAAAGCGGCGGGGCCAGGGCGATGAGCACCCCCAGGCTGGTGCCAATGCCTCGCCCACCCGTGAAGCCAAGATACACCGACCAATTGTGGCCAACGACCGCGGCCAGGCCGGCGGCCACCGCCACCGGCAACCCCAGGCCCAGCCAACGGGCAGCCAGGATGGGGATGATGCCCTTGCCGAAATCAAAGATGCCCACTGCCCAGAAGGCCCAGCGGGCCACGTGGCGCCACAGGTTGGACCCGCCCACGTTGCCGCTGCCGTAGCGACGAATGTCAATCCCTTTGACCGTCCGCCCGACGATGTACGCCGTGGGAATGGCGCCCCAGAGGTAAGCCCCCAGCACGAACAACACAGAGCCCATCATCCACGTATCAGTATCAAGTAGACAAGTACACAAGTAGCAAGTAGCAGTGGTTTTCCTTACTCCTTGTTTACTTGTCTACTTGTCTACTTGTCTACTTGTCTACTCGTCCCTTGTCTACCTGCCCTCGCCCTTCAGGAAAGACAGGAGGTGGTTGTCGTTCCTGGGCGGCGGATCCGACTCGCTGTAGAAGGTCACGCCCCAGACGCCCGGCCCGGTGTGGGCGCCCATGACGGGCGTGAACTGCGTCGTGTAGAACTCAGCGCAGTTGAAGCGGGAGAGGACGGCGCGTTGCAGTTCGGCCGCCTCTTCGGGAACCGCCCCGTGGAAGACAGCGGCGTGCACCGGCCCCTCGCCTACGCGCTCCGCCATGGCCTCTACCATGTACTCAATTGTCTGGTGCCGACTGCGGCGCTGGGTCAGCAGCCCCACGTGGCCATCCTTCAGGCAGAACACCGGCTTGATGCGCAGGGCATTGCCGACCAGGGCGACGACCCCGGCGACGCGCCCGCCCCGGCGCAAGTAGTCCAGGGTGTCCAGAGCGGCGAAGAGATACGTCTTGGTCATAACCGCCTGGGCGGCCGCCACCACCTGCTCGAGGGACTGACCAGCAGCGGCAGCGCGAGCGGCAGCCAGCACCACAAACCCCTCGCCCATAGCCGCCGAGCCAGAATCAATGATGGCTATGGGCTTATCCGCCCCCACCATCTCCCACGCCGCTCGCGCCGTGCCGTAGGTGCCCGTCATGGCCGCGGGGACATGGATGGAGACGATGGCCTCCGCCTCCTGGCTGATCTGGCGATAGGTCTCCAAGAATTCGCCAATGGACGGCTGGGAGGTCGTGGGCAGGCTTTCGGCCTGGCTCAGCAAGGCGTAGAAGGCCTGCGCCGTGAGATCCACTCCGTCACGGAAGACTTGCCGCCCAAAGACCACGCGAAAAGGAATCACATGAATGCGATAATGGCGCACCAGGTCCGGTGGCAGGCAGGCTGCACTGTCCGTGACGATGGCGATTTTCGGCATGACTCACCTCATATTAATATCGTACCAACTAAGATTATTGCACAACTGGCAGGGGAATTCACCACGAAGACGCAAAGGCACAAAATATAAAAACTTGATGTCCCTGGTGTCTTGGTGGTTAATTCCCTGGCTCACGAGGTAGCGCGACGATTCTATCTCCCCGGAAATAGGCTACTGTGTGCTGCAATCCCTCCTTCAAACTGATCTGGGGAACCCAGCCCAGCTCCCGCCGGGCTTTGCTGGCATCCAGGTAGATCTTAAACACCTCCCCCGGCTTGGCCGGGCCGTGCACGGCGGGCCGCCGATAAGCGGTCAGGCCAGCCAGCAGGTCAAAGATGGTGTTGATGTTCGTGCCTACGCCGCTGGCCAGGTTGTAGACCTCCCCGTCGCCCTTGTCCATGGCCAGCAGGTTTGCCCGGGCATAATCGGCCACGTAGACGAAGTCCCGCTCCTGCTCGCCGTTGCCGTTGATTACCGCCTGATCGCCACGGAGCATCTGCCCGGCGAAGATGGCCACCACCCCCGCCTCGCCGTAAGGGTCCTGGCGCGGGCCGTAGACGTTGGCGTAGCGCAGGGTGGTGTAGGCCAGGCCGTAGTTCTGGGCGTAGATGGGCAGATAATGCTCCACGGCGTGCTTGCTGGCGCCGTAGGGGCAGAGCGGCTGGATGGGGTGATTTTCGTCTACGGGCAGGTAGCGCGGCTCCCCGTAGACGGCCCCGCCGGTGGAGATGTAGATCAGCTTGCGCACGCCGTACTGCCGGCAACACTCCAAAAGCTGCAACGAGCCCAGGATGTTGACCTCGGCGTAGAGGACGGGCTTTTGCAGCGACTCCCGCACGTTCGCCTTGGCGGCGTGGTGGTTGACAATCTCCGGTCGCTCGCGGGCGAAGACGGCGGCCAGGGCCGCGCCGTCGCGAATGTCCACGGTGTACAGCCGTGCCTGCGGATGCACGAACTCCCGTCTGCCCGTGGACAGATCGTCCACCACAGCGACGTCGTGCCCCGCCTCGATCAGCATGTCCACGACGTGCGAACCGATGAACCCGGCTCCGCCGGTGACGAGGATGCGCATGGATTAGCTCCTTCCAGACTCCTGAGGTAGTACTTGTGGGGCAGAAAAACCACAGAGACACTGAGAGCACGGAGAAAATAAATAAAACTCAGTGTCCTCCGTGCCTCTGTGGTTGATTTCTTGGCTCAAAGAGCAGGCTTCTCCCCCGTCTGTAAGTTCCTACTACCGCTGGCGCTCGGCCAGGTACTTCTCGGCCATGAGGGCCGCCGTGGCCCCTTCGCCAGCGGCGATGATGGCCTGCCGCAGGCTCCCCAGGCGCACGTCGCCCACGGCGTAGATACCGGGAATCTCTGTTTCCATCTTCTCGTTGGTGAAGATGTAGCCTTGCGGGTCTAGGTTCAAGGTGCCGCGCAGGAACTCCGTGTTGGGCTTCAGGCCGATGTAGACAAACAGGCCATCCACCACCAGGTCTTGCTTCTCGCCCGTGCGCACGTGGCGCAGCACTAACTTCTCCAGGTGCTCCGTGCCCACGATCTGATCCACCACGTGGTTCCAGATAAATGCTATCTTGGGGTTAGCAAAAGCCCGCTCCTGCAAAATCTTGGTGGCCCGCAAAGCGTCCCGCCGGTGGATGATCGTCACTTTATTGGCAAACCTGGTCAGGAACAGCCCCTCGTCAATAGCCGAGTCGCCGCCGCCCACCACGGCCACCTCGCGTCCCCGGAAGAAGGCGCCATCGCACACAGCGCAGTAGGAGACGCCGCGCCCGATGAGCGCCTCCTCATTGGGCAGGCCCAGGTGCGTGTGCTGCGCGCCCGTGGCGATGATCAGGGCCACGGCGCGATACTCGTTGTCGGCGGTCTGCACCAGCTTGTCCGCGCCCTGGAGCTCTACCTTGAGCGCCTCCTCGTTGATGATCTCCAGGTCGAGGTTGCGCGCCTGCTGTTCCATGAGTTGGCCCAGCTCCATACCGGCCACGCCGTCTGGGAAGCCGGGATAATTCTCGATCAGATTGGTAAGGGCCACTTGCCCACCGGCCAGGCCCTTCTCCAGCAGCACGGTACGCAAGCGTGCCCGGGCGGCGTAAATCCCCGCCGTCAGCCCACCGGGCCCCCCGCCGATGATGACCAGTTCATAATTCTGCACAGCTATAGCGTCTCCTTAAAGTAAGTAGACAAGGAGCAAGTATCAAGTAGACAAGTACCGCATATAGAAGACTTGTCTACTTATTCCTTGTTTACTTGTCTACCTACTCCTTGTCTACCTACTCCTTGTCTACTTGTCTACCCACTTTGCTATCAACTCACCCAGGTTCTCCACCAGCCAATCGGGCTGGACAGGCGAGGCGGCCACCTCCGCCCGCGTGGCCACGCCGGTGAGCACCAGGATGGTGGCCAGGCCGGCCTTGTGCCCGCCCAGCACATCCGTATCCAGGCGATCGCCCAGGACGGCCGTGTTCTGGCGCTGCGCCCCCATACGCGCCATAGCCAGCTCGAAGATGGCCGGCTCCGGCTTGCCGATCACCGTGGGGGCCACATCCGTGCAGGCCTGCAGCGCCGCCAGGATCGCCCCGCAACCGGGGACAATCCCGACCTCGCTGGGGAACGTACGATCCGGGTTGCTGCCGATGAAGCGCGCCCCGGCCCGGATGGCCAGGCAGGCAATCTTGAGCTTCTCGTAGGTGAGGTTTGTGTCCATGCCCACTACCACGTAGTCGGGGCGACTCTTGTCCCAAACGAAAAGCGGCTTCCCGGCAGCATCGGCCAGGCCCAGCACCGCCTCGGTGAGGCCGGCCCCGCCGATGATGTAGACCCGCGCCCCTGCCGGGGCCAGGCGGCGCAGATACAGAGCCGTGGCCTGCGCCGAGGTGAGGATGCGCTCGGCCGGCACCTGGATGCCCATACCCGCCAGCTTGGCCACGTATTGCTCCGGGGTGCGGCTAGAATTGTTGGTCAAAAGCTGATAGCCCATCCCCCGCCCCGTCAGCCAGGCCCAAAAAGCCGGGGTGTCGGGCAGCAGCGTGCTGCCGCGGTAGAGCACCCCGTCCATATCAATAATGAGGTGGCGAATATCGCCAAATCGCTTGTCCATCGTTGATTGGTGTGAACTTTAGCTCCGGAGTGCGGTCGCCAGACCGTTGTTAGCGCACGCTAAGGCATGCACTCCATCTTAAGTTCACACTAGTGGTCCATCGTTCTACTGTAGCCGGTTGTCCCCCCCCCCCGGCCAGGCTCCGGCGGCCCTGTGGGCCTGCTGTAGAATAATACATCCATTGCCGAATGTCAAGGCCCGCCCGGGGCTGAAGCCGCCGGGCTTATGCAACGAAGCCCTGCGGGCTGGTGAAGCGCCATCACGCCTTACTTCCCGAAACGGTGGGCGTGATGGCGCTTCAAAGGAGCCCCGAAGGGGACTTCGTAGACTCAGCCCGGCTCCTTTTAGGGCCGGGTGATCTTGACAGCGGGGCAAGTCGCTGCTATACTGCTCCCCAGGCAGAACTTTCCCCGCACTCCTCAAGGAGGTCTCCCATGCCGGAACAGGCCACGTCCTCTCCATCCTGGCGAATGGTGCTCCTGACCTTCGTTGCTGTCCTGGCCATCGGCGTGAGCAGCAGTCTCTTCGTCCTCCCCGACCAGCAGTTGCCGGTATCCGCGGCCGTTGCTGACCTGACGCCGACGGTGACACCCACGGAACAACGCTTCTTCGCCTACTTGCCGGTGTTAATGTTTCAGGTTCCCAGTTCCACCTTCACCCCCACGCCTACAGCAACCGCCACTGCCACGCCCACGCCGACGGAAACCTTCACCCCCACACCAACGGAGACCGCCACGCCTACGCCGACGGAGACAGCTACCTATACACCAACCCCCACGCCGACGGATACCACTACGCCCACAGCCACGCCGACTGAGACCGCCACTGCTACGGCTACGCCTACAGAGACCTTCACCCCCACGCCAACGAAAACCTTCACGCCTACACCGACGGAGACAGCCACGCCTACGCCGACAGCCACGGCCACGCCTACTTCGACCACCCCTACACCGACGCCGACGCTGGTCTGGGATTCTCGCCTGAACGGCCTGGGGGTGCAGCTTGTACTGGCCACCCCGCAGCCCGGCCAGACCTACTGGCGCCTGGTGCGGGCCATCTTCCAGGACGTTAACGAGTCCGGTGGAAACCACAACGTCTACTTCCAGGCCCTGGACGACTCCTGGCAGCCGCTGGCCGGAGAGCAAGCCTGCGTGGCCTGGCCGGACGGCGAGGAATGCGTCACCACCAATACCGAGACCGACCCCACCCAGTGGGCCAACGTCCCCATCTGGGCCGACTACAACCCCAATCTGGGGCAGCGTGGCCCTTACGAAGCCCACATGGCCGGGATTAGCGACAGGGTGACCGGCCTGGGATTGCCTCTCAAGCAGCACGTCAGCTTCTTGCTCACCTTCCAGCGCCGCGTGGCACCGGGGAGCCCAAGCCCGCCATTGCTGCCCTTGCCCATCCCGCCCTGGAGCTGGTAGCATACCCCCATCGGAGAATAGAAGGCCGCCTGGGACATCCCAAGCGGCCTTCGGCAATCTCTGTGGGGTTCGTCGTGCGCACTAATCGGCAATCGGCAAGCGAAAATCGGCAATCGTCTTAAAGGGCGTTGGCCTGGCGATAGTCGGTGATCTGCTGACGAATCTTCTTGCGCTCCTCAATGGCCGCTTTGGCCGGGCCGAAAAGCTTCTGATCCAGGGTGTCGGACAGAGCAGCCAGATCGCCCAGGTGCAGCTTCAAAGGCTCCAGCAGTTTCTGGCGCAACGGCGTGGTCAGCCGCCCGCGCAGCCCCTTGCCCTCCTCAGAGGAGAGCCAATCGTTTTTCAGGGGCACCAGAAGCTGGTTGTTGATGCCGTCCAGCACGCCAGGCAGGCTGGTGATGAGCTCGGTAATCTTGTTGATGCCGTCCTGGATGCGTTCGCCCACACCAAAGGGAATCCGGCTGAGGATGGCGCTGAAGAACGAGCCGATGGCATCGGCCAGGGGGCTGATTTTGCCGCCCACCTCTCCCGCCACCTGCTGCACGATGCGCAGGCGGGCCTGAGTTACCGACACCAGCCCCTCGGCCAGGGTGAGGCCAGCACTCAGGGCGGGAAGAGCGCCCTCCAGGGCGGTGAGCGCCGTATCGGCCAGGCCCAGGCCGGTCTGCAGCGCCTTGCTACCCTCACGCACGGCCTTGAGCGGCACCTCCAGAATGGCGATTCCCGTGCTGATGACCTCATCAATGCCCACCTGCTCCAGGGCTTCGTAGAGTTTGACCAGGGTACGCAGCTTGGTGATCTCCGGCTGGGCTTCCTGCCTGGCCCGCGCCGCCCCACTTTTCTCCCCAAGTGACGTCGCCCAGAAGGCCGTGAACAGGTTGGTGGGGCTCACCACCAGACCGCCGGCCACAGCCCCCAGGAGGAAATCGCGGCGGCTGATGGCCCTGCTGCCGGGTGGTGCCTGGCCAGCAGTGACGGCCAAAATATCTTCCGGGGTAGAAGTGGGTTCACCTTCGGCCGGCGGATCGCCTGCCGCCGTACGCGCCGCCTCCTCCTGGGCGGCTCCCAGGGTGGCGTCGAGCTGGCGCAGGGCCGCTTCGTCCAGGGAGCTCAGGCGGGCGGCGATGCGTGCCTCCAGCTCGGCGCGTGACGAGGCTCTGGTATCCCCAGGGCTAGTATCTGCTGGCAGGTTATCTGAACTCATCTTATCCTACTGTGAGAAAACCAGGGGCAGAGACTCCTGATTCCTTGATTCCCCAATCACTGATTTCCTCACTACTCTACGCCAGATCGCTGAACGATTTGCTGGCCAGATCGGCAAAACGGGTCTGGGCGGCGAAGAAGCGCAACGGAATCTGCCCCGTCGGTCCGTTGCGATGCTTGGCCACGATGATGTCGGCGATGTTGCGCTTCTCGGTGTGCGGGTTGTACAATTCCTCGCGGTGGATGAAGAGCACCACGTCCGCATCTTGTTCCAATGACCCACTTTCGCGTAGGTCGGAGAGGATGGGCCGGTGGTCAGTGCGGGACTCCACGGCCCGGCTGAGCTGGGAGAGGGCCACCACGGGCACAGCCAGCTCTCGGGCCAGACCCTTCAGCGAGCGGGAAATCTCGCTGACCTCCTGCACCCGGTTCTCCAGGCCGCGCCCCTGCATAAGTTGCAAATAATCAATGATGATCAGGCTAATGTCCTGCTCGGCCTTGAGTCGCCGGGCCTTGGTGCGCAGCTCCAGCGTGGCAATATTGGGTGTGTCGTCAACGAAGACGGGAGCCTCGGAGAGGGTGCCAAAGGCCTGAGTGATGCGTTGCCACTCCTCATCGTCAATGTAGCCGGTGCGCAGCCGCTGGGAGTCCACTCTGGCTTCGCTGCACAACAGGCGTTGCACCAGTTGCTCCACGCTCATCTCCAGGCTAAAGATGGCCACCGGCAAGTGGTGCTCCACAGCGGCGTGCTGAGCCATGCACGTGGCGAAGCCGGTCTTGCCCACGCTGGGTCGCCCGGCGACGATGATCATGTCCGACTTGTGCAGTCCCCCCAGCAGGGCATCCAGGTCGGCGAAGCCGGTGGGCACGCCCAGAATCTGCCCCTTCTGCTGGTGCAGCGTGTCCAACTGGTCGAAGTATTCCCGCAAGGCCACGTTCAAGGGGATGAAATTCTGCGAGAGGCGACGCTGCGAAACCTGGAACAGGAGCTGTTCCGCCCGATCCAGCGCCGTGTCCACGTCCTCCGGGCTCTCGTAGCCGATGCGGGCGATCTCCCCAGAGGCGTGGATGAGGCGACGCATGATGGCGCAGCGCTCCACGATGTGGCCGTAATGCTCGACGTGGACGGCGGTGGGGACGGTGGCGATGAGGGAGGTCAGGTAAGCCGCCCCGCCCACCTCGTCTAGCTTGCCCCGGCGGCTCAACTCGTCGCAGAGGGTCACCAGGTCGGCGGGTTCGTGGCGGTCGAACAGCTCGAGGATGGCCTCGAAAATAGCGCCGTGCGCCTGCCGGTAGAAGTCATCGGCGCGCAGGAAAGTAGCCACCTTGGCGATAGCTTCGCGGTCAAGGAGGAGGCTGCCCAGGACTGCCTGCTCGGCTTCAATGTTCTGGGGTGGCAACTTTTCGTACGCCTGACGCGTCGGGGCCGCGTACGCCAAGTCGTCATCCGGTGGTAACCTATCTACGGTCATCTTTCAACACTCCAACACGCGAATCAACAGCATCTTTGTCTTACGGGTAATCAGGGAGATACTTCACAAACGTCAACACCGACTTCACTGTGTCGTAAAATATCTTATCAGCCGTCCAGAACTCACCGCCGCGCAATTCGGCCAATGCTGCATAGGTAGCATCGTAGACGGTAGGCAGATTAAACCGCTCAGCTATGTCGCGAGCCCGTTGACGTAGCTTGGGATGCGTAACGATGTGAACCGGTGCACGATCGAGAATACCGTATGCTTTATACGCGTCCTGAAGGCTTAGCCTACCTGCTACCACTCGCTTGCGAATCACGGTATCCACTTCGCTCTCGAACATTGGCGGAGCAATTAGGTCAATCCCCGCTGCTGCGGACTCACGCACTAACCGACGACTATTAGCACGGTGCGCTTCGCCCTTGAGCGCCAGCTTAACGAGCACACTGGCATCAATACATCGTTCATTCACAATCGGCTTGCCCTCTCTTCACGAATTCGCCTTAGATCTTCAGCAGAGTCGAATTCGCCTGCGATGCTTGCAGCGACCGCATCACATTCTGCCAGCCAAGCCTCCACTTCTGCCAGGCGTGCCTTCCTTGCTTGTTCCTCTATTCCCCCTGTCGACACTCCTAGTGGCGTGGCGCGCAGTTGCCTGACTATATACTCTAGCAACTGGAGTTGTTCTTGGGGTCGCAATTTGGCCACCTGTTGCTCGACCTTTTCTAGAATCACTCCGCTAGACATGGTCACATAGTCTCCTGCCTGGTAAACAGCGCGGGCTTCCCCGATCTCGGCTGGCACAGCCGGCTCCTGCCCCCACTCCTTCTCCTCAGCCTGGGCTATTTGTGCTGTCATCTTTGTCCCTCTTCAGAGTATTGTGGCCAGCCAGTTAGCAAGCCCCCAAGCCAGACTGCTGGCGCGGTCTGGGCGAGGGGCCAGCACAGCCCGGGCCGGCTAGACACCAGCCGGCTGGTTACCCGCTGTATCGCTGAAATCCAGCGTGTTGACGAAATCGCGAAAGACGGCGAGCCGATCTTCTTCCTCTTTGGACGTGGGCTCTTGATCAGGGACGATGCCCGCCTCGTCCAGGACCTTCTGCTCCACAAAGATGGGCACCTTGGCCCGCAGGGCCAGGGCGATGGCATCCGAGGGACGAGCGTCCAGCTCTACGTGCCGGCCGCTATTGTCCATGATCACCCGGGCGAAGAAGGTGTTGTCTGTCAGGTCGTTGACCAGGATGCTGGTCACCTTAGCGCCCAACCCTTCGATGGCGGCGAGCAGTAGATCGTGCGTTAGGGGGCGAGACACCTCCACGCCCTGCAAGGCCATGGCAATGGCTACGGACTCCGGGTGGCCGATCCAGATGAGCAGGTAACGCTCCTCCTCTTTGGCCTTGAGGATGACCACGCGCTGTAAGCCGACCAGACTGACACGAATGCTGTCCACGATCATTTCTACCATTTTGTTACCTCCAGGAGACGCCACATCGTCAGCTCTTTTCCCCCGCCGGGGGAGTGTAGAAATAATAACCTTCTGCACTTTCGTCTTTGCGATAGAGCGGGCTGGTGCTCATGAACTTGACCAACGAGGCTTTAGAGAAGGGCTTTTCAATGTTCACTACCGGCAGCAGGTCGTCCAGGCTGGCCCGGTAGATGGTCTTGTCGCCCTCACTGCTCTTCTGGCCGACGCGCTCAAAGGCATAGGTGAGCACAGCGGGGCTCTTGCGCCGGCTGTTTTCATCGAGCCGTCGGGCATTGTTCAGGCCTTTGCAGCGCGTTTTCTCCAAGATCTGCGCCTTGTCCACGGTGAAGGCGATGGGCAGAGTCTCGAAGACGAAGCGCTGGCGGCGCTCGTCATAGCGCAGCAGGCTCAGCTCTTGCGGCTCTTCGGCCAGCGGGTACTCGACGATGAAGGCGTTGCTCCGCTCGCCGCGCTTGATGACCAGCTTCGCCCCGGCCACGAAGTTGACGAGCAACTCCTCCAGGCCATCAATCCAGCCACCACGGTTGCCGCTGGGGTAGTGCAGCTCGGCAAAAAGAGCCAGGCCCTCAAGCTGGGGAGCGGCGAACTCTAGCCAGACGCCCTTCTGCTCTTTCAGTAAGGGACGAGGCAGGAGGAGCTTGGCCCAGGAATCGTAGGGCAGGAGACCATTCTCGATCTCGTAGAAGGTCAGGGTGTGCACCCAGGCCTCGCCCTCCAGGGCCGCGGCGGGCGGTTCATCCTCCAGGTACTTCATGTCCTGGCCGACCTCGCTAGGCTTGAGAAGCCCCGTTCTGGCGGAGGGTAGGCCAGCAGGGCGCCACCGATAATCCTCAGCCGTGCCCACGAACTCGAAATCACGCTTCTCCCGCAGCAGTTCGTAATCGAGGGAGAAGCGCAACAGGGCGTAATCAGCGTCATCCTCGCCGCGGCCAAAGACCTCCTTGACCAGCCGCGCGTCGGACTGTGGCACCCCGCTTTCCCGCAGAAAGTCGTGCACCTGGCGCAGTTCACCCTTCGAGAAAGAAAGCAGCCCATCGGCCAGATACCAGGCGGGGCCAAAGGAGATGAAGCGCGTATCAGTGGCCAGGTGCTCCTGCAGGGCGGCCTGGAACATAGCTCCATGCTTCTCGTAGATTTGCGCCGCCTCCTCGGTCAGGTCAATGACGGCCTCTGCCGTGACAATCTGCGGATGGCGACGAATAGCCTTGGGCTTGATCTCGCGCGGTATCCGCTTCGTGGGTCTGGCTTCCACGACGGGGATTGTCTCTCGTGGAACGATGGTGGGCTTGAGTGCCGGCTGGGTCGGCGTGGCGGTGGCCACAGGCAGGCGAGCTGGGACCGCACCAACGGGTACCCGACGCGGCTGTACGGTAAGCGGTGGCGGTACGTAACGGCCTAGCTTTGTGGTGAGATAGAACACCTGCCCGTCCACTTCTTCTCTATGGAAGATGTGGCTGTTCTGGCGCACCGCGGCTTCTAGCAACTCCGTCATGGACGCCGCGTTAGGGCGCACCTTCTGCTGCACAAAATGAGCTACCAGGTCCTGGCGCGATCGGCGGATTGGGGCATTGGCCGCATAAGCCTGCCCCTGCGCGACCATGAGCTCAAAAACAAGCCTGGCGATTTTCTGTTCTTCTTCGTTACCTTGGAAAGTTGGTTGACCGTCGGCCATAGATGGCAATCCCTCAATATTATGATTAGTTCGTAGGGCAGGTTTCCATACCTGCCTCAGCAGCAGGTTTCCATACCTGCCTCAGCAGTTCGGCGGCTATGGAAAGCCGCCCTACGTGGTTGACGCAGCCTCAGCGGTCACGCGGGCGCGTAGCAGGGCGATGTACTGCCGCGTGAGTTCCTCGAGAGTCATAGGCCGGCCAGCCTCCCGCAAAAGCTCTACCAGCTTATCCAGGTCAGCCTGCTCCACCTGGAAGGGCTTGGCCAGCGCCTGCTGTTCCACCATGGGTCTGTGTCTCCTCCTAACGCTGTTAGCCCCGAGCTGCCAACTCTGGGCGATTTCATGGCCAATTATACACGACTGGCAGGCAAAAGACAAGTCCCCTGGCGTATTCTAGCGCAGAGGACCTGGAGGTGGGCAGGCAGGTTATTTCAGTGGCCGCTTGGGCATGACGAAGTCAGCCCCGACAGGTGTGAAGAACAGTACACTACCAGCCACTGTAGCGTTTCTGCAGGATGGGCAGATACATCCGCCAACCGACGAACAGCGATGCTATGACTTGGTTGTTGGTCTTATCCACATCCGGGCCGGAAGCGGCGATGTCTACCTGACTGCTAAGCAGCGTACCTATGGTCACGGTGGAGGCCACTGTAGCGGTGATCGTGATCGTATAAGGGCCACTGCCTGCGGCCAGGCTCCCTACCTTCCAGGCCCACGGCGGCTCGGTGGTGATAGGCGGGGGATCGGCAGCGACCAGGGAGAGGCCATCCGGCAGGAGGTGCATGACCAGCGCCTCCGGCGAGGCCACGGCTCCCCGGTTACCGTAGCGCACGGTGTAGACCACCGCCTGGCCAGGCAGGGCCGCGGGCGGGCCACTTAAGGACACCCAAAGATCCAGGGAAGCCGAGCCGGCACTCACCTCGTCCAGGTAAACCAGGGTGCGCAGGCCGTTGGCGGTCTCGTGGACGTTGAAGGTAACAGTCACACTATTACTGGCCCAGGAAGAGAGGTCTAGCCACGCCAGCGTCCAGTCGGCTATAGGCTCGGCGGTGGAGAAGACCTGGGTGGTCGTGAGGCCGTTGGCGATTTGCACCTCGAACCAATCGTTGGCCAGGATGTCCTGCGTCTCCAGCCGATAGAGAAAGGCCAGGGTGGGCTGGTAGAGACTGTTGGTCAAAGTGATCACCTGGGTCAGGGACGAGTCGCCGCTCACCTCCAAGTGGTTGAGGATGCGCCCCACCACCACAGCATAGTGACCAGGAGTGCTATCCGCATAGGCCAGCACTGGCCGACCGTCCGGCAGAACGGCCAGAGCCGGTTCCTGCGGCGAGCTTTGCTCGCCGGTAACATTGAGCGCCGGGAACCACCGCTCCCCAGCAGGCTTATGGACGTAGAAGATAGCAGCCTGGTTGAGCAGGCTATCGGCCCAGACCACATGCACTGCCCCCGTCTCCTCCACAGCGATGGTGGGCGAGGAAGATTCGCCTGGTGTGTTGGCAATGTTCAGTGGGTATGACCAATCGCCGTAGCGTGGCTTAGCGGCGAAGAAGACATCATCATTACTCAGGTTCCAATCGAGCCAGACAACGTAGACAGCACCAGGGCTGGCAGCCACGGCCGGGGCGGTGGAGTTTGTGCCCGATTTGGAGATGTTCACCGGGGTTGACCAGGCCCCACCGGCAGGCTTGCTGGCGTATTCAATCTCCCAATTGCCCCCGTAGCGCTGCCATACGGCGTGCAATGCGTCATTGCTGTCTACGGCCAGGGCCGGCCACTGCGCATAGCCCGTACCCGGTGGGTTCTGGGAGATGCTGATCGGCGGCGCCCAGGAGCCACCCGCTGGTTTGCTGGTGTAGAAGATCATGTATTGCCAGACTGTCGGGTCGTAGTTGTGCCAGAGGACGTGCACCGTACCGGCGCTGTCCACGACCACAGCGGGGGCCGCAGCTTCACCACCTGATGTACTATGGGACAGGTTCTCGACACTCGTCCAGGCGCTGTCCGGCGGCTTGGCGGCATAGTACACGTCGTACTGGCCGGAGGTGTTGTCGGCCCAGAGGGCGTGCAGCGTGCCATCTGGCCCCACGGCCAGGGCAGGATGCACCGAGTCGCCGGAGGTTTGGGAGACGTTCAGCGGTGCCGCCCAGGAGCCGCCCTCAGGCTGTTGACTGTAGAAAATCTCCCGATTGCCGGAGGTGTCCGACCAGAGGACGTGCAACGTCCCGCTGATGTCCCGGCACAAGGCTGGCATTAGGGAGTCGCCGGAGGCGTTGGCCACCCGACTGACCTCCATTTGCAGTCGCTGGCCCAGGAGAGCGCCGTACTGGCCGGTGTGCCCCTGGGTCGTGATGGTAGGCGTCGTCACACCGGCAGGCAGCCAGGAGCCCCAGCCTGAAGCCTCAAAACCGCCATTCTGTACCACATCGTCGGCGGGGGGCAGGGTGAAGTTCAGGCCGCTCGCGTCCTTGACGACATCCAGGGTTAGCGCCGACCTAGCGCCGTAACCACTCCTGAAGGCCGTCACGCTGTGTGCGCCCTCGGCCGTGAGATAGGCAGTGTAGTCGCCACTGGCCCCACTGGTCACGCTGCCTGCTGACGGCGGGCTGGTGCTCACCACAGCCCCGGCAATGGGCGCACCGCGGTTGTCCTGCACCCGGCCGGTGAGGCGATAGGTGTAGAGGGTGGTGTAGGTGTCGCCGTTAGGTGCATAGGCCGATACGTTCCCGGCATTGTCCGTGGCCCGCACCCGGAAATAGTAGGTGTGGCCCATGAGACCAGAGAAGTTTTCGGCTGTGTGGCTTACGCCTTGCAGCCAGTCCGTCCAGACCCCCGTAGCGCCGTCCCGGTACTGGACGTCGTAGCTGCGGATGCCGGAGCCACCGGGGTCGTCGCCGGACCAGTGCACGGTGATGCCGTTCAAGCCTGGCGAGTAGGCGGGCAGAGGCTCCACGCGCACGATGGGCGGCAGGGCCTCCACGGTGGTCTGCGTATCGGCGTTGGCATGCAGCGGCTCTACGTTGTAGGCCTGGTCCCGCGCCCGGCAGCGGAAGTAGTAAGTATGCCCGCCTACGCCAGTGAAGGAGGCTGAGGTGTCCGTTGTCCCCGTCAGCCAGTCGGTCCAGTCGCCCGCGCCGTCCCTGTACTGTACGTCGTAGTTTTGCACTCCCGCGGGCCCCACATCGCTCCCTGACCAGCTTACGGTGAAAGTGGCCGGCGACTGGCCGGCGAGCGCAGCCACCGTGGAGACGGGCGGCGAAATGTCCATGGTCTCCCAGTGAGGTCGCCGGGCGTAGCCAGGGTTGATGAAGGCATATTCACTATCCCACCACCCTGGCCCCATCACCACCATGTAGATGGCCGACCACTCGATGTACCATTGTCCCCGGTAGATCCAGTTCTCTTTGGTGAAGGCGATGACGCCGGCGGGCGGTGACCAGGGTTGTAGGGGCGACCAAGTAGGGTTCCAACGATTCTGGGCATAGCTGCTATAGATCGGAAAGCTGATACTGCCGCTAGACACATCCACGTAGCCAATCTCCAGCCAGCCGTCCTCATTGAAGTCGTTGTTGAAGGCGATGCGCGTGCCATCTGGCGACCAGGCGGGGTAGCCGCCCCACTTGACGCCGGAGGTGAGTTGCGTCTGGTTCGAGCCGTTGGCGTCCATCACCCAGATCTCGTACTGGCCGCTGCGATTGGAGGTAAAGGCTATACGCTTACCATCGGGCGAGAAGACAGGCTCGCCATCGTAGGCGGGGTTATTGGTCAGCCGCCGCTGGTCGGCGCCATCGGCGTTCATGACGTAGATCTCATAGTTTCCATCGCGGGCTGACTGGAAGGCGATCTGGCTGCCATCCGGTGCCCAGGCGGGCATGGTATTGGTGATGGGGGCCGTAGTGTTGGTGAGTTGAGTCACGCCGGAGCCGTCCCAGTTCATGGTGTAGATTTCGTAGTTGCCGTCCCGGGTAGAGGCAAAGGCGATCTTGGTGCAGCCGCGATTGAGGCGTGGCGCGGTGTCCACCGCCGGGTCGTAGGTGCGGCGAGTCTGGTTGGTGCCGTCGCCATTGGCGATGTAAATCTCCCAGTTGTTGTCCACGTAGGACGTGAAGACAATGCGGATCCACTCACCCAGGCCAGGTCCGACCGGCGGCTGGGCGGAACGTGGGCCTGGCGCTGCCGGTGGTGGGTTACCGAGCGGGATGGCGACCTCCACCCCCGGTTCTGGGCGCGGTGGCCCCTGCGGCCCAGGAGCTGGCGCTGGCGGCGTGGGCGACGGCGTGGAGGCGAGCAGCACGGCAGCCGTCCCGCTGACCAGCAGAAAAGCCAGGGCCAGGGTCAGGGCAACTAGCAGGAAAAGTAGGGCGCGGTGATGTCTGAGGTGCAATCTGTACTCCATGAAAGAAGTACTAACAAGGGTCGGCAGGGATAACAAGAGTAACGTTAGGCGACAAGGGTAACAAGGGTAACAAGGGTAACAGGGCACTAATGGGCCCAGGACAGGCGTTCGTAGTCCCAGCGGCTGAGCTGCACGTTGGCGTCTATTATCGGCTGTCAAGTACATTATACACCCACACCAGGCAGAAAGCAATACCCCAGTGGCTCTTCTTTAGCCTCTGGCGTAACTATCGGGAGGTGACGCACCGTTATGTCAATGGGCCAGCAGTTCGGACAGGGCGACGGGATGATAGCCGGCGGTGATTAAGTCGTCCAGGAGTGAGGGCAGGGCCTCCGCGGTGGCCTGGCTACCCACGTGGAAGACGATGATGGCGCCATCGCTGGCGTATTGCAGCACTCGCTGGCGCAGCATCGCCGCGGTGACCTCGGCGCGCCAGTCAGTGCTGTCCAGCGTCCAGTACACGGTACGATAGCCCATCGCCGCCGCCAGGTCACGGATGCGCTCGTCCCGGGCGCCCAGGGGCGGGCGAAACCACGGTCGCGTCGTCTGGTTGGTGACGGCCATCACCGCCGCCTCGGCCCGTGCCAGCTCAGCCACGACCTGGCGGTCGGGCAGCGTCGTCAGATCAGGATGGGTATCGCTGTGATTGCCCAGCTCGTGGCCCTCGGCCGCAATACGGCGCACCAAATCGGGGAAACTGCGCACAAACTGGCCGGTGAGGAAGAAGGTGGCGCGCAGGTGGCGGGCACGCAGGGCATCCAGGATGGTTGGTAATGCCTGGGCATCCGCCCCGGCGTCGAAGGTCAGGGCCAGCTTACGCTGGCCGGTAGGGCCACGCTCGATCTCCGCAGCGGAGACACGGGGGCTGACCAGTAGTCCTTCCGCCTCCGCCCACTTCAGATACTGCACAATGCCGTCGTAGTAGCCCTGGGCCACGGCTTGCAAGGTGCTATCCTTCTTGAGCAGGGCCGCCTCCTGCTCGTTGCTCAGGAACAGCGGCTCGCCCAGGGCAGTTGGCATGTCCAGCCCGCGGGTCAGCCGCGTGTTGCCCCCCAGGGCGAACAGCCGCCCGTAGGACCTGCCGATGGTCAGGTCGTCAAGGACACCCAGGTCGGGTGGGTTGTAGCCGGACTCCCGCAGGCGCGCTAGCAAGCCAGCGTGCAGGAACTCGGCCAGCTTACGGTTCTGCGCTGCCAGCGGGCCGGCATCGGCATAATAGACTGAGGTGCCACGCAGGTTCTTGTCAGTCCAGGAGTTGAAGTGCAGGTGGACGTACACGGCGGCGCCGCTGGCGTTGGCCAGGTCTACCCGGGCCTGCCCTTCGTTGTAACCGCGGGTCAATTGATCCCTGTTTAGCGGGCTGACGAGGGCATAATCGCCATCACGCAGGAGCATTACTGGGTAGCCGTTGGCTTCCAGCAGGTCAGCCAGCCTGCGCGCCACCTGCAGGTTCAGGTCTTTTTCGACCAAGTCGGTCTTGCCCGTACTGTCCTGATGGCTAGCCCCCGGGTCCGCCCCGCCGTGGCCGGGGTTGATGGCGATGACGGGCTTCGTAGGAGTTCCAAGTTCCAAGTTCCAAGTTGACGTGGTTGCGAGGGTAAACGTGGAACTTGGAACGTGGAACATCGCCATAGGCGTGGGAGTTCCACGTTCCATGTTCCAGGTTGGTGTCGGCAATAGCGTATGCGGCGCAACTGTTGGTGTGGGCATTGCTGTAGGCGTGAACGTGGAACTTGGAACGTGGAACGTCGCCGTAGGCGTGGAACTTGGAACCTGGAACGTCGCCGTAGGCGCGGGCGCAGGACTGTAGAAACTACAGCCGGCCAGACCCAGGGTCAGGCTCAGGAGCAGCAGGAAAGGCAAAAGGTATCTCATCTGTCCAGTATAGGTGACTCAGGTGCGTCGCACCTGAATCCTCTATCTGCGCCGTAAGCGCCAGCCGGCCACCAGCAGGCTGACGGTGGCGACGACGGCCACTGCCCCTACCAGGCGCCAGACAGCCCAGCGATCGTCCAGGGGGTTGAGGGGCGCGGGCGACGGCGTGGCGGTGCTGGCCGCCTCTCCCCCTTCCCCTCCCCTGGTAGGGGAGGGGCGCAGAGGAGAGGTTGTAGGCGTCGCCGTGGGCTGGACGACGGTGAAGGTCAGCCGGCGTTCTACCCGGTTCAGGCCCTCGTCGTCGGCGATGACCAGCAGGGTGTGTTCGCCGGCGGGCAGGGCGGCGTCCAGGGTGATGGCCTCCAGGCGGTCGCCGGCGGCCAGGGGCTGATTGTCCAGCAGGGCCTGCACCTGGACGTGCGGGGCGTCGGCTTCCAGGCGCAGTGGCAGGCGCGCCCCGGCCCAGGCGCCATTCGCCGGGGCCTCCACATCCAGGGTCAGGCGAGTGTATTGCAAGAAGGGGTAGTCAAAGTAGCGGCGATAGAGCGGCAGCAGATCCACCTGGGGCGCAGCGGCGCGCATCGCCCGGAAGAAATCTTGCGGGCGAGCCAGGCGGAAGCGCTGCGCCTCAAAATAGCTCTTCAGGCCCTGCCAATAGGCGGTCTCGCCCACGGCCTCGCTCAGCTCGCGCAGGAAGGTAGCGCCCTGGCGATAAACGACGTTGAAGTAGGTGTTGCCATTGGGGAAATCGTAGATGCCCCGGTTAACAGGCGTGTTGTTGCGAAAATCCCCCCAACTCTCCCAGAGGTCGGCGTACTCCTCTGGGTAGCGCTGGCGGAAGAAATCCAGCGAGATGGCGTTGACCAGGGCCTCGTCCAGCCAGGGGTCGTGCAGTTGGTCGTTGCCCACCATGCCGTAGAACCACTGATGGGCCAGTTCGTGGGCGGTCAGGATGCGCAGGTTGGTACGCGAACTGACCAGCATGTCGCCCCTTAGAAATATCAGGCAGGGGTGCTCCTGAGCATTGTGGATTAGGAAGCTGGCGACGGCGATGCCCAGGTTAGGGTAAGGATAGGGGCCAAGCCGGTCCACGTACCAGCGCACGGCCTCGGCGCCGATAACCAGGGCCTCGGCTGCTTCCGGAGCCTGCTCCGCCGGGTAGTAGATGCTCAGGGTCACGCCGTCCAGGTCTTTGGACTGCACCTGGTAGCGGGTGGAGACGGCCAGGGCGAAGTCCCGCACCTGGCGGGCGCGCAGGTGCCAGTCTCTATCCTGATGGGCTATTATCTCCCCAGTGGCCGCTACGGTCGCCGGTTGGGAGGTGGTGAGGAAAACGTCGTAGTCAGCCAGATCGGTGAAAAAGGCATCGCCGATCTCGGTGTAGCGATGCCGATCCCAGCCACCCTGGTAGATGGCCAGCACGGGGAACCAATCGCCCAGGGCGATAATGCCGTTGGCCGCGCCGAAACGGGTCAGGTTCAGGCGATAGCGTAGCACGACCTGAGTGGCCTGGCCTGGGGGCAGCGAGCGCGGCAGCGATAGCTCCAGCACGATGCCGTCCAGGGTGGGCGTGACGACCTGGCTGTCCACGGTGGCACTGGTCAGGGCAAAAGCGCCGTAGTAAGCGGGGATGACGTGGAAGACCAGGGAGGCCAAGGTGGCCGTGTTGGGGTTGGTGTAATCCAGGGTCTGCACGGCTGTAAGAACGTTGCGTTCCAGGTCTAGATCGAGACGAAGCTCGTAGTGTGGCCGGGGCGGCGTCGCAGCAACGGCGGAGTCGCCACCGGGCGCGGCCACGGCGGCCAGAATCAGGATCAGGAGAAGCCCCAGGGTCTTGTGAACGCGCGGCAAAAACGTCACTCCTTGTTGCAGGTTGAGGGCAGTATAGCAGAAGCCTACACAGGCCGTCAAGCGGGGGAGGGCGAGGAACGAGGGATGAGGGACGGGGGACGGGGAGACAAGGAGACAGGGAGATGAGGGGACGAGTACGAGGATTCGTCTTTCGTCCATCGTCCATTGTCCTTCGTCCTTAGTCCTTCGTCCTTCGTCTTTCGTCTTTCGTCGAATCGCCCTTGACAAGGGGGGCCATTCGTGCTAAGCTATAGGCTGTCAGCTTAGCACTCCAGCCAATAGAGTGCTAAGAACCAACTGCTGGAGAGAGCAGCAACCCGCTATGGCCAGTAAGCGCGATTATTACGAGGTACTAGGGGTGGACCGAGGCGCCGATCAGGAGGCCATCAAGAAGGCCTATCGCCGCCTGGCCCTCCAATACCACCCCGATCGCAATAAATCACCGGACGCCGAGGCGCAGTTCAAGGAGATCAACGAAGCCTACGAGGTCCTGAGCGACGAGCAGAAGCGCGCCTATTATGATCGCTTCGGCCACGCCGGGGCGCAGGGCCCCTTCGGCCCAGGCGGCTTTGGGGGCTTCGGCGTCGGCGGCCTGGATGATCTCTTTGAGAGCTTCTTCGAGGGTGTGACGGGGGTGCGCACCAGGGCGCCTCGCGGTCCGCAACGGGGCGCTGACCTGCGCCACGACCTGACTCTGTCCTTTGAAGAGGCCGTCTTTGGCTGTGAGAAGGAACTGGAAGTCCCGCGCTGGGAGACCTGTCATGCTTGCCGGGGCAGCGGCGCTGCTCCGGGCACCTCGCCCACGCGCTGCCCGCTGTGCCACGGCACTGGCGAGGTGCGCCGCGTGCAGCAGACCATTTTCGGTTCGTTCGTCAATACCGCCCCCTGCGATCGTTGCCAGGGGCAGGGCACCATCGTCAACACGCCTTGTCCGGAATGTCGTGGCCAGGGCAAGGTGCGCACCGTGCGCCGCCTCGTCGTGAAGATTCCGCCGGGGGTGGACGCCAACACCCAGATTCGTCTGGCCGGCGAGGGCGAGCCCGGCACAAAGGGCGGGCCGCCGGGCAACCTGTACGTCGTCCTGAACGTGCGCCGGCATCGCCACTTCCGCCGGGACGGCAATGACATCCTGTACGATCTGACCATCAACTTCGCCCAGGCGGCCCTCGGCGATGAGGTGACCGTGCCCACAGTGGACGGCGAGGTGAAGCTGGCCATTCCGCCGGGCACGCAGTACGGCGCGGTGCTGACGATCAAGGGTAAGGGTGTGCCCTACCTGCACAGCGACCGGCGAGGCGACCAGCGGGTGCAGGTCAAGATCGCCACGCCCACCAAGCTGACCAAGGAGCAGAAACAACTGCTCAGCGAGTTGGCCCGCTCCCTGGGCAAAGATGTGACGCCCCCCAAAGACAAAGGGTTCCTGGACAAGCTGAAGGATGCTTTGGAGGAGTGAGGAGGATTGCAGAATTAGCTCGTAGGGCAGGTTTCCATACCTGCCTCAGCTCGTAGGGCAGCTCGTAGGGCAGGTTTCCATACCTGCCTCAGGCTTTTTCCGGGATACCAGGGGGGAACATGTATGGAGGACAGTGGCTGGAGCTTACCACCGAGGTGGATCGTGAGGCGGCGGAGGCGGTGAGCGCCGTCTTCGCCGAGGTGGTGTACGGCGGGGTGGCCATCGAGGAGAGCATCATCACCCGCGGCGACAGCGAAGGTTACACGCTGAACGCTGATAAACCGGTGACTGTGCGCGGCTACCTGCCCGTAGACGACAACGCCGGCGGCAAGGTCGCTCGCCTCAAGGAAGCCCTGGATCACCTGAGCTTCCTGCGCCCGGTGAGCCCCCTCCAGGTGCGCCCCATCGCCGAGGAAGACTGGGCCAATGCCTGGAAGGAGCACTTCCACGTGCACCACGTGGGCCAGCGCCTGGTCATTGTGCCGTCCTGGCGAGAGTACACCCCGCAGCCGGAGGAGATCATCCTGCTGCTCGATCCGGGGCTGGCCTTCGGCACAGGACTGCACCCCACCACCCAGATGTGCCTGGCTGAACTGGAGCGACAGGTGCAGCCGGGGATGCGTCTGCTGGACCTGGGCACCGGCTCCGGCATCCTGGCCATCGCCGCCGCCCGGCTGGGGGCGGCCAGCGTCCTGGCCCTGGACACCGACTCCATCGCTGTGCAGGCCGCCCGGGCCAACGTGGCTCGCAACGGTGTCGAGCGGATCGTAGAGGTGAAACAAGGGTCTCTGCCCAGGGGCACGACCAAACCGGCCAGGGGACAGGGACCTTTCGATTTAGTGGTGGCCAACATCATCGCCCAGGTGATCAGCGACCTGGCCGAGTCGCTGGTGGCGGTCCTGGCACCCGGCGGCCTGCTCATCGCCTCCGGCATCATCGCCGAGCGGGCGGAGGCCGTCTGGGAGCGGCTGGCCACCGCTGGCCTGGCCCTCGTCACCCGGCGCCAGGAGGGCGATTGGGTCACCTTCGTGGGGGAACGATGCACCGCTTCTTCGTCCCCGCCGACTGTCTGAAAGCCAACCCTGTAACGCTGAGTGGGCCCCTGGCCCACCAACTGACGCATGTGCTGCGCCTGCGCCCTGGGGAGCGCATCACCCTGCTGGACAACACCGGCTGGGCCTACGAGGTGGAACTGAGCAAAGTCACCGCCCAGCAGACCGAGGGCGAGGTGCGGCGCAAGACCCTGGCTACGGGCGAGCCGCGCACCAAGATCACCCTCTACCAAGCCCTGCTCAAGGGCGATCACTTCGAGCTCGTCCTGCAGAAGGGTACGGAGCTGGGGATTGTGGACTTCGTGCCCCTCATCAGCGAGCGCTGCGTGGTAGCCCACCTCGATCAGGCCTCGGCGAAGGCGGCGCGCTGGCAACGCATCATCCTGGAGGCGGCAGAGCAGTCGGGGCGAGGTCGGCTGCCTGTGCTGCGCCCGGCCACCCTCTTCGCCCCGGCCTGCGAGCAGGCGGGCAGGCGCGGCCTCTCGCTGATCCCCTGGGAGGGCGAAAAGTCCACCAGCCTGCGCGACGTGCTGGGCCAAAGGAAGGGCGAGGCGGGGACAGCCACACAGAAGTCCCGCCCTTTTGCCATCAACCTCTTCATCGGCCCAGAGGGGGGCTTCAGCACGGCGGAGATTGTCCAGGCGCGGGGCTATGGCCTGATCCCGGTGACGCTGGGGGCGCGCCTCCTGCGGGCGGAGACGGCGGGGCTGGTGGCCGCCACAGCTATTTTGTATGAACTGGGCGACCTTGAATAACAGAAGACCCGTCAGGTCTCGGAGACCTGACGGGTCTGGCACCATAGAGTTTAGGGGGTCTACCATGGCTAACGTCATGACTCTTACTGTGCCGGTCAAAACGGCAGGACGCGGCCTCAAGCGTTTGCTGGAACAACTTCATCTGGGAGAGACGATTACGCTGGTCGGTGCTGAGGGTGTACCGCTGGCGGTCATAGTCTCGCTCCAACAGCCTGCATCCGTAGAGGCTGAGCCAGCTTCTGACTGGGAGGCCCGGTGGGATGCGCTGGCTCAAAAAGTCAGCCAGGCATGGAAGGGCGAAAAGGGCGCGGTGGAGACTTTAGCGGAGATGCGGCGATGAACTGCACTATAGACGCCAGCGTCTTTGTCGCCGCCGTGCGCATAGAGGAAGAGCACTACGCTGTCAGCCGCAGATTTCTACACTATGTGCGAGCGCAGGCCGTGAATGTGTTCTGCCCTAACTTGGTTTTGCCAGAGTGCGCGGCGGCTATTGCCAGACCCACCGACGATTCGGCGCTAGCCGAAGAACTTGTCGCACTTATTGAGAGTTTTCTCGGCTTACGTCTGGTTACACCTGAGTTGCCCCTGGCCCGCCGGGCAGCGCAGATCGCCATAGCCCAGCGCCTCCGAGGTGCTGATTCTATCTACGTTGCTGTGGCTGAGGTATCCAACAGCATGCTCATCACCTGGGATGCGGAAATGCTGGAGCGTGGCCCTGCTGTTGTGCCAACGATCACCCCGGCGCAGTGGTTAGCGGAGCAGGGGATCAGCGAATGAAAGTAACAGACCCGTCAGGTCTCGGAGACCTGACGGGTCTTACGCGTCAATACGGGAACTCCACTCCTAACCCCGCAATCTCCTCCTTGACTTCCCGGTAGAGAGCCAGATACTCCGCGGTGGGTCGCGCCGTGCGCACGTCGTAGCATTCCGGGAAGGGCCTCCCCAGCGGCGCATTGGCGATCATGGGCTCGTAGCAGGCCAGGAGCTGGCACACGATTTCGTTGGCCTGGGCGCGGGTCATCCGCTGCCGCGCCGCGGCGTGGCCCACCTCGCAGGCCAGGCGCGCCTCCAGCGGGGTGGCGTAGTTCCTGTGCTTGTTGTGCGCCGGTGCCGCCTCCCAGAGGTTGGCCCCAGAGACGGTGGCCGTCAGGGCGTGCGCCGCCGCCTCGTAGAGGATCATTTTGGTGCCCGGCCCGGCGTTCAGGAAGCCGTTGGCCACGGAGAGCAGCCGGGAATTGCGGGCTACCGCCTGGTGGCTCACGCTGACAATCCAGAGCATCTCCCGCCCGGAGTTGGAGGTGTAATGCAGGTGGAAGGGGAAGTTCATCTGGTAATGGGCCTGATGCACCAGCAGGCCCATCAGGTGATAGGCCACCTGCAAGACGGCCGTGCCTTCGGCGCGACCGGCGTAGCCGCCGTAGATCGGCCCGGTCAGGCTGCCGGTGAAGCAGCCAAACTGCTGGTAATGCACGGCCTTGTTCAGTAGCTCGTTGTCAATCTTCAGTTCCGTCAACGCCCCCACCAGACGGCTGTCGCTGGTGCGCACCCCCCACTCCTCGTTGCTGACGGCAATCTGCCCCGTGTCCGATTCGGCGGTGCCCACGGCCACCAGGAAGAGCCCCGGTCGTCCCACCAGTTTGGCCGCCTGGCGCAGGCTCATGGCGTGCTCAATGACCCCGGCCAGCTCGGTGGGTGTGCCGGCCTTGATCTTCAGGCCCATGGACTCTTCCAGGATGGAGGCGCACACCCCATCGGCCAGGGGTTCCTGGAGGTAGGCGATACACGAGGGCAGGAAGAACTCCTCGTCGCAGGTGATGTCCGGGCTGAAGATGCAGAAGGGCGGGGCGGCGTCTTCCACGGCGCGCTGCCGGAAGAGACGAGCGTCCTTGCCATAGCCCACCCGATACTCGCCAGGGACGTGGTAGAGTGCCTCTCTGATTTCCGCTTCGTCGAAGCGCATGATGCGATGGGTGTCTACGTTCAACACCCCCACGTCGCGGAAGAACTCCACGCCCGCCTGCCACACGGCATCGGCCAGGGCGTCGTCGGCGGGGACGGGGGTGGCCGGGTTGTAGACGATGCCATACTTGGCGATGACCTGGCGCAGCTTGGGCATGAAGATGTCCATGATGAAGGCTTCGTCCTCGCAGAAGGGGCCCGTGTTGGCCCGCTCCACGATCTCCCACATTTTATAGGGCGGCATGGGCTCGCCTCCTCTCCATGACCTCCTCTAGCAGGCTGACGGCCTGGGCCGCATTCTCGCCCCAACTATCGGCGCCGGCCTGCTCCACCCACTGCCGGGTGACGGGCGCACCCCCCAGGATAACGTGGTACTTCTCCCGCAGCCCCTTGGCCTTGAGCAGTTCAACAATCTCCCGCTGGGCGGGCATGGTGGTGGTCATCAAGGCCGAAGCGCCAATGACGTCGGCGCCGACCTCCTCGGCCTTGCGGATGAAGTCCAGGGCGTTGACGTCGGCCCCCAGATCGTGCACGGCAAAGCCCTGCGCCCGCAGCATGGTAATGACGATGTCCTTGCCGATCTCGTGTAGGTCGCCGGCCACCGTGCCGATGACCACGGTGCCCTTCTGCTCCCGCTTGATGGCCTGCCTGGCCATCTCCGGCTCCACCAGCTTCATCACCGCTTGCATGGCTCGGGCGGCCAGGAGCATCTCTGGCAGGAAAATCTCCATGCGCTCGAAGCGGTCGCCCACCTGGCGCATGGCTTTGGTCAGCCCCTCGATCAGGGCGTTGAGGTCGCAGCCAGCGGCGAGGGCCTGGCGCGCGGCCTCCACGGCGCTGTCCTCCTGCCCCTCCCGAACGAAGTGGGCTATTTGTGAGATGGGGTCCATGTTGAACTTTCCTCCATCGACCTAACCCCCAGCCCCTTCCCTACGAGGGAAGGGGAGACACGCTCCCCTCCCCGTGGCGGGGAGAGGCCGGGGGAGAGGTCTCAAGGTTCATATTTTGCTGCCCTAACCCCCTTCCCGAAGCAGGAAGGGGGAGCTCCCCTCTCCTCGCAGGAGAGGGGCCGGGGGGAGAGGTCTCAAGGTTCATATTTTGCCGCCCTAACCCCCTTCCCGAAGCAGGAAGGGGGAGCTCCCCTCTCCTCGTAGGAGAGGGGCCGGGGGGAGAGGTCTCAAGGTTCATATTTTGCCGCCCTAACCCCCCAGCCCCCTTCCCGAAGCAGGAAGGGGGAGCTCCCCTCTCCTCGTAGGAGAGGGGCCGGGGGAGAGGTTCTACCTCCGGTATAGTCAGCGGCCCCTCCGGCAGGACGGCCACCCGGGCCCCCGGCCCGTAGCGGGCGCGCAGACGGGCCACGGTGGCGGCGATGTCCCGGCAGGGGACGAGGTGGGCGCGGCGGATGTCCTCGTCGGAAAGATGGTCACTGTAGAGGTGTACCTCCGCCTGCAGGCAGATTTGGGCGTGAATCTGCGCCTCCCACTGATCCTGCAGGCGGAAGCCGGGGGCGAGCATGCGGTTCAGTAGCTCCTGGGGAGACGACGACTCAAAAAGCAGGCGCTTGTACTCGCCATGCTCGGGGAAGCCGTCCCAGCACTCGGCGGCCAGGATGATGCTCCCGCCAGGCCGGACAATGCGCGCCGCCGCCGACATGCCCTTCACCGCCTGGTAGAGGTTCAGGTCGAGGGGATAGCCGGCATTGGTGGTTATTACGATGTCAAATGCCTCCGGGACGGCGACCCAGGCGTTCTCCCGCACGAAGGCCACGCCCGCCCGATGAGCCTCCAGGAAGTGCCCGGCGAAGACGCCGGTGATGGCACGCTCTCGATTCAAAGTCACGTTGAGCAGGAAAGCGGGGTTGGTCTGCGCTGCCACCTGGCGCATCTCCTCCCAGATTGGATTACCCTCCGTGACGCCCCACGTGGCCTGGGGGTGGGCGATCATCGCCGGCCCGTGGTTGTCCAGGATGGCCTCCAGGTCGGCGATGCCGGGGAGAACGGCCTTGGGGCCGCCGGAGAAGCCGGCGAAGAAGTGCGGCTCGATGAAGCCGGTGAGGATGCGCACCGATGCCGCCAGGTACTCGCGGTTGACCCAGACCTGGCGACCGAAGCTGGTCGTCCCCACCCTGGCCATGCTGCCCCTGTCCCCCGCATCGTGCTGGACCAGGCGATACCGGCCGTAAACGGCCTGGCCCAGCATGCGCCGCAACTCGTCTGCTGTGTTGGGGCGATGGGTGCCCAGGGCATTGATGAGGACGATGCGCTCAGCCGGGACGTGCGCCAGCTCGGCCAGGAGGACGGGGAGCACGCGGTCGTTGGGCATGGGGCGGGTCAGGTCGCTGAAGACGATGGCCACGCTGTCCTGCGGGCCGACCAGCTCCCGCAGGGGCGGGGCGCCGATGGGCTGGCGGAGGGCGTGGCGCAGGGCGGCCGTCTCATCGGGCAGGCCCGGCACGGGGCGCGGCTCCAGCACCGTCACCGGCAATTCATCGGGCAACTCGATCCAAAGGCCATGGCGGCCATAGGCCAGGCGAAGACGCATGTTCTACTCCCCGTCGTCGGAGGCATGAATTTCCCATAGACCGGCCAGTTCTTGGATGCAGCCAGGTCCCGATGGTCAGACCATCGGGCTAAAAGCTAAAGCCCGGTAAAACCGGGCTGCCACCGCTGGCTCACCTCAGCCCCGTTCGACGGGGCTTTAGCTATCAGGACGACTATCTGATGGTCGTCTACTTGGATGCTTGGATGCAGGACTACGGCCTGAAGTCCGCAGCCTGAGGCCACCAAGTTGTGATTTGCAGGCTATGGCGTTCAGGCCATAGTGCCAAGTTTAAAGACTACTCGCCCGCCTTTGGATGAACTCGTGCACTAGCATCAAATAATTCAATCTGTTCAATAGCTTGATCCACTAGGTCTATGATCTTGGCCCCGGCTGTATTAAAGTCGCTGATTGACTTATCACCATCACCATAGAAACGCGCTCTACCTAGCTCAGACAATTTAACCGCGATTTCAACCAAACGATCTACGAGTTCGGACGGAAGGTTAGCTGGTGCGTTAGAAGCTAGAGTCAGAATCTGTGCTCCCATGATGATAGACTTACTTCGTAAATCAGTCAGAAATGACCCCACGAGTTTTCTATCTTCTCCACCGTAAACTGATGTCCACAACATTTTGAATTCAATCAATTTTGCTCGTAAAATAGATCTCCATACTTCTGGCTGCAATTGTAAACCTGCTATCAAGAAGTCGGAGTTCTTGAGCCAAATACCACCAGAGAGTCTATCCACCACCTCTTCTAATTGCTGTGCTATATTACGACTTTGCTTAGCGAGTTCTCCGACTCCCTTAGCGACATCATCCATACCCTTCTCGGTTATATACATCCGCCCCTTGAATGCGGATAAATCAATCGTCTGCTCTATGACTCTTATATCTGAGCGTAACCCACCAGAATAGAAAACCTTTACTTTATAGGTTAAGGGCAGCCCACTGTTGAAGTAGGACACTGTGGTATCAAAAAGCGTCTTCAACTCATATCCGGGAGGTATTGAACCCACCCCTCCTCTTATGAGGGGCATATTGTTTATCTGGTCCCCGTCGCTATTTCTAAGTGGTGGTTGGAACTCCATTTTGACATCATTTGCAACACTCTTACCTATATTCCTTACGACAAGGTATATCCAGCTTTTCCCGTAAGGGATATCAAAGTAGACAACTACGTAAGGAGCAATCTCTTGATCGCGAGACTCTCTCATCTCTTTGAGTGTCTCTTCGGATACTTCCGCCGATTTCTTGGAGGCAGAAGCCATCTCCCAAGTTTTTGCGACATAGATGATTAAGGCAATCAGGGTCGCTATTTGAACAATGGCAAGCACTACATCTATGGTGTCTTTATCCATCTTTTGTACCTCCTGATCCATGCTCCGCCCGCCGTTTCTAACGGCGGGCTACCAGCCCGAAACCCGTTTTCAACGGGTTTCCCATAACGTAGCCCGTGATTTCGAATCACGGGCTACCGCGTCCCTTCCTCCACAATTCTGACCTCCTCCTCCGTCAGCCCGTACAGCTCATACACCAGCCGGTCAATCTGCTTGTCTGTGGCCTCAATCTGGCGCTGGAGGAAGGTCTTGCTGTCCGGGGTCTTTGCCGCCGCCAGTTGCTTGTGCAGCGCCAGCATCTGCTCCACCAGCGCCACCATGCGGTCGTGGCGGGCTTTGTCGGCGGCGTCGGAGAAGTTTATGGGGCGGACAGGAAATCCCTCAAGGTACTGGCCAAAGAACCGCAGGTAAGTCGCCCCGCCTCCCTCCAGTCCGGCGCATACCTGGGAGAAATAGAATTGCCCCAATCTGGAATTCAGGATGCCCAACAAGTACAGGTCAGCACCAGGGATAAAGTAGGTGGTGTTAGAGCTAAAGTAACCATCACTATCGAGCGCAAAGCGACAGGTAGTCGCAATGTCGGGATAGATAATCTTGGGCTTCTCAAAGCGGTCGTAATAGTCACACGCCCGCAATTCCCACCAGAAGTTGCCTTGATCCCATCGTTTTTGTAGCTGGGGCTGGAACTGCTTCAGATGCTCAAAAACAGCCGGGTATCTGTCTACCGGCACACCAATGTACGTCCAGATCAAGTACTTGTCGTTGAATTTGATGGCGTAACGGCGCACATCCCGACCAGCTAACACCGGTTTTATTATCTCTGCACTCCTGGGATCTTTGGCAATCAAGGCATCACGGGTTGCCATATCAATGATGAAAGCGTCGTTAAAACCAGTCTTTATTCCAAAAAATGGTTTGCCCTGGATATACGTCGTCAGCGGGATAGATGCCTGTTTCACTCGTTCGACTACTTGTTGAGCACCATATCCGGTCAAAGACCAGCCATCTGGTGATAGACCAGAGACGGGCAGGTTCACGCCCCGTTGGTCTACAAATTCTTGCAGCCGTTCACCACTGTGTATGGTGTGGAAATCATCCAAGGAAACAGGCGCAAGGTAACGAATTGAGTCACTCTGCTTAGGGCTTGGTGAACAGATGAGAATGATGGTACGAACAGTAGCATCAGCAAACACGGGTAGGCCAGCCAAATCAACGACCTGAAGCACAGAAGCCTGATTGGTGAGAAACTCTCGCAGGGGTTGCCCATAGGCTGCTCGGAGCCACTTGTTAGAAACAATCATCCCAAACAGGCCGGTTGGTTTAAGCAGGCCAAGCTCTTTCTCAATAAAGTTCACGTACAGATCGGCAGTTGGCCGGAAGGTCTTGTAGTGCGATTGGTAGTACGCTTTAGCCTCGCCAAGCCCCTCCTGCCGCACGTACGGCGGATTGCCAATCACCACGTCAAACCCGCCGTCCTGCATAGCCTCCGGGAACTCGGCCTGCCAGTCAAAGACGTTGAGGCGGTAGCGTTCCTCCTCGTCCAGGAAGCTCACCTGCTGGCTATCGTAGAAGTCGGGGCCAATGAGGGAGTTGCCGCACTTGATGTTGTTCCCCAGGTCGGGCAGGGCACGCTCGTGGAACAGGCGCAGTTGCGTGGCCAGGGTCTGCTCGTTCTCGCCCTCCAGCACCTTGAGCAGCAGGGAAAGCTTGGTCACCTCCACGGCCTGGGGGTCAATGTCCACACCGTAGATGTTGTTCAGCAGGATGCGCTTGCGCTCGGCGGTGGTCAGCCGCCAACCCCCTCCCCGACCCTCCCCCTCGTAGGGGGAGGGCAGGGAGGGGGTCTGGTACAGCGCGGGCGATTTGCCCGTCGCCCACTTCTTCGGGTCGTCGGCCACGTACCAGTCACGATGCCAGTCCAGCAGGTACTGGTAGGCGCTGATGAGGAAAGAGCCGGAGCCGCAGGCGGGGTCGAGGATGCGCAGTTTGGCCACCTGGCGCGGCGTCATGGGGCGACCACCAGGGATCGCCCCTACCAGCCGGCCCACCGTGTTCTTAACGATGTACTCCACGATGTAGGTGGGGGTGTAGTAAACGCCGCCGGCCTTCTTGACCTCTGGCTTGTCCTCTACCACGGCGCGATGGCCGGGTGTCAGGCGGATCACCTTGCCCAGGAACTGCTCGTAGACCTGGCCCAGGATGTCGGCGGGGAGAACGGAGAACTCGTAGGGGCTGTCCGGGTAGTAGAGGCTCCTGATGATCTCCTTGAGCAGCTTGTCGTCCAGGTTTAGATTTAGCGATAGTTCGTCCGGTGCTTCCGTGCGGCCCTTCTCCGGTCGGAAGTGGAAGAGGCCAGAGTTGTAGCGATCGTCGGCCTCCCGGAAGAGCTGACAGAGGCGGGCGTAGGCCTGATCGCTGTTCAGCAGGGCCATGAGGCGGCCATAGATTTCTATGCCCCGATCCTCACAGATGCGCAGGAAGATGATCCGGTCAATCGTGTGCTGCACGGCGAAGTTGAGCTGGCGAGTGGTGAGGCCGAGGTTGCGCAGGGCCAGGTTGTGCGCCAGATCCTCCCGCCAGGACTCGATCTCCTGCAGGAAGGCGTCGTCTACCTCGGCCGTGCCCTTCTTGGCCTTGGTGGATTCGGCGTAACGGTCGAAAGAGCCTTTGAGGACGGCCTCGCGGGAGAAGATAGCGGCGATCTCGTCCCAACGCTGGGGATAGTCGGTGTAAGAAAGGTACATGGTGCGGGCGATGGCCGCCTTGTCGGCCCGGTCTGGCCTGATGCGGCAGTCGTAGACGGCGAACTCTTCAAAATCGCTGAGGATGCTCAGGGGCAGCTTGGCCGACCAGGCGTAGCGGCGCAGTTGGTAGGCGGCGCTGATGTCTTCTTTGACCTTGACCGCCGGCTTCTTGGCCTCCATGAAGAACTTGCGCGTGCCGCCGATGCGGAAGCAGTAATCCGGGGCCTTGGTGCCGGAACCGACCCGGATAGCATCCTCGTGGATGACGTCCTTGTAGGCCTCGGCGTAACCCTGCTTGTTGCTCACGTCCCAGCCCAGGGCCTCAAAGAAAGGATCCAGAAACTCCTTGCGCAGTTGGGCCTCGTTGTATCGGCCAGCGTGATAGGCCTCGCGCTGCTCGTCAAAGCGCGCAATCAGCTTCAGGATTTCTTGCGGCATAGGCATCTTGCCACCTCATGATTTCAGATTGTAGCCAGCGCGGGAATGAATTCCGCTTCTAAACAAGATGACCGTGTCTTGCGGATTAGGTGTCCGCTTTAAAACGAGCGCATGGTATTATGCCACAACGCTATTCAGAAACTTGGCTCGTAGTAACGACTTTAGTCGTTTGTTGACAGCAACGGCGACTGAAGATCGCCCGGCCCTAGAAGGAGCCGGGCTGAGTCTACGAAGCCCCCTTCGGGGCTCCTCTGAAGCGCCATCACGCCTTACTTCCCGATGACCTGCCATCACGCCCACCGTTTCGGGTAGTAAGGCGTGATGGCAGGTCAGAAACGGCGGGCGTGATGGCGCTTCATCAGCCCGCAGGGCTTCGTTGCCTAAGCCCGGCGGCTTCAGCCCCGGGCGGGCCGGCAAGGGCTGGCAAGTTTCTGCCCTCAGGAATGACGCCGCGTCATTGGGGACTGCTCAGAAACTTCGGCCTTTGTCACTCTGAGCGAAGCGAAGAGTCTCGGCGCAACGAGTGAGATTCTTCGCTGCGCTCAGAATGACAGTTTCTGTGGCACGCGCATACCGCCGAGGCAGTATGGAATTCTCGCAAGGACGACGGCGGGCGCCGCGCCCGCCCTACGGCTGCTGCCTGCCCACCAGCGGGATGGCCTGGCCGCAGTGGAAGCAGCGGCCATCCTGCACCTTGCAGGCGCGCACCGTCAGGCCGTACCGCTCGATGAGCAGCGTGCCACAGGCGGGGCAATAGGTGTTTTCGTAGCGATGGCCGGGCACGTTACCCAGGTAAACGTAGTGTAGCCCCGCTTCCCGGCCAATGGCGTAGGCCCGCTCCAGCGTGGCCAGCGGTGTGGACGGGGCGGTGAACTTGTACGCCGGGTAGTAGGCGCTGAGGTGCCAGGGCACGTCGCCGCCGAGGTCGGCTACCAGCCGCTGGGCGAGGCCGCGCAGGGTCGCCTCACTATCGTTTACTGTGGGGATGACCAGGGTGGTCACTTCTACATGCACGCCCGACTGCCGGGCCTGGCGGCAATTGCGCCAGACCACCGCCACGTCCGTACCGCAGTACTTCTTGACGGCAGCGGCCTCGCCCTTGATGTCCACGTTCATGGCATCCAGCCCTGCCTCAATCAGAAGCTCTAACGCCTGCAGCGTCATGTAGCCGTTGGTGACGAAGGTGTTGTAAAGACCAGCGGCGCGGGCCGGGCGAAAGACCTCCAGCGACCATTCCAGTGAAAGCGTGGGCTCGTTGAAGCTGATGGACGTGCCCTGGCAGCCTACGCTCTGCGCCATGGCCACAAAGTCGGCCGGGGCGATGAAGCGCCGCGGCTTGGCAGGCGGAGCGACCTTGCTGATGTCCCAGTTCTGGCACCAGGGACAGGCGAAGTTGCAGGACCAACTGCCGGCGGTGAGAGCCACGCTGCCCGGATAGAAGTGATAAAAAGGCTTCTTCTCGATAGGGTTAGCGGACAGGGAGGAGACGTCACCGTAGATCAGGGTGTACAGCACACCATCGCGATTCTGCCGCGTGCGGCACCAGCCTGTAGCGCCCTCGCCGAGCAGGCAGCGGCGCTCGCAGGTCAGGCAGCGAACCTTGTCGCCGGTCTTCTCCTGCAGCAGGGCTGGTCTGATAGACTGGGCCTCCAGTGGCGGAGCAAAGCCACTCATGTCTTAGAAGTATGGGCGAGGCATTATGCAGAATAGCCGGCGTGTCCCTAATACCTGCGCAACGCGGATACAGGAGGGTTAAAACACCTTGTAGGAATGCCTCGCCCCTACGAGCCCGGACCAACGCCGGTCGTTCGGCGGGCGACCATGAGCCCTGGCTGGCACGTGCGGCAGAAATGTGTCGCCCGCAGTTGCCGCGTCACTTCGCTGATCGGGGTGCCGCAGCGGGGGCAGGGCTGGCCGGCTTTACCGTGCACCGCCAGGAAATCGCGTATCTCCACGTCAATCGCCTCCCCAATGCGGGTACGGAGCGTCGCTATGGCCTCCTCGAGCACGGCACGCATGGCCGCGTACAGCCGGGCCACGTCGTCAGCGCTGAGGCTGGAGCGACGACGGAAGGGGTACAAGCCGGCACGCCAGCAAATCTCATCGGCGTAGGCGTTGCCGATCCCGGCCACAAAGGTCTGATCGGTCAGCACGCCCTTGATCTCCCCCCGGTGCGGGCGCAGGCGCTGGCGAAAGACTTCCAGGGTCAGAGCGGGGTCCGTGGCTTCCGGCCCCTGGCTGGCAAAGGTCGGCACCTGGGCCAGGTCATTCGTCAGGTACACCTTGCCCATGTCCTTGACGTCGTGATAACGCAGCTCGTGGCCGTCAGCCAGGCGAAGCACCAGGGCGTCGCGGGTGCGCTGGTGAGGTAGAGGCTCACCGTAGCGGATACGCCCGGCGAGCATGGGATTGATAACCAGCGTGGCTCCGCTATCGAGGGCCAGGAGGAGGAACTTGCCCCTTCGGCTCACGGCGGTGAAGCGCCGGCCTACCAGGTGGTTAGCCAAGCTTTGCCCTGAGGGGCCCACGCCCGAAGGGTCACCGTCCAGCAGGTTGCGCATGATCAGGGGCCGGCGCACCTGGGCAGCCTTAATGGACACGCCGACGAGGCGCGGAGCCAGGAACTCGCCGATGACTTCCAGGTCTGGTAACTCAGGCATGATTTCCCCAAGACCTGTCAGGTCTCGCAGACCTGACAGGTCTGAAGGGCCTTCGCGATGCGCGCCAGGGTCTTGTCGCGGCCCAATACGGCCATGGTCTCGAACAGCGGTGGCGTCACCGTCTTGCCGGTGACGGCCACGCGGATGCTGCCGAAGAGCTGGCCAGCCTTCAGACCCAGCTCATCGGCCAGGGGGCGCAGGGCCGCCTCCAGCGCCGGGGCGTCCCAGACCGGCAAGGCCGCCAGGGTGCGCTGTACCTCGCTCAGGGCGCGACGCGTCTCGGCCGGGGTCAGGCCCTTGATCAGCAGCAGGGCAGGATCGTAGCGGAGATCGTCCGTGAACAGGAAGTCCACCAGGGGCGTGACCTCGCTGAGGCGCTTGATACGCTCCTGCACGGCGGGCATGATCGCCCGCACAGCGGCGCGCTGGGCATCGTTAAGGTGGCCCAGGTCACGCTCCAGGTAGGGCAGCGCCCGCTCGGCCAGCTCGTCCGGGGCGAGGTGGCGGATATAGTAGCCGTTCATCCAGTCCAGCTTGGCGTGGTCGAAGACGCCGGCCGTGACCCCCACCTTCTCCAGGGTGAAGTAGCGGATCAGCTCGTCGCGGGTGAAGATCTCCGTTTTATCGTCATAGGCCCAGCCGACCAGGGCCAGGAAGTTGACCATCGCCTCCGGCAGATAGCCCAGTTCCCGAAACTCCAGGGTGCTGGTGGCCCCGTGGCGCTTGGCCAGCCGCTTGTGATCCGGCCCCAGGACGATGGGCATGTGCCCCATGAGGGGCGGCTCCCAACCAAAAGCCTGGAAGAGCAGGATGTGCTTGGGCACGCTGGGAATCCAGCCCTCGTCCCGCATGATGTGCGTGATGTGCATCAGGTGGTCGTCCACGACGACGGCCAGGTGGTAGGTGGGGAAGCCATCGGACTTGAGCAGAACCTGATCGTCTATGGTGGCGTTGTCAAAGACGATGTCACCGCGGATGAAGTCGTGGAAGCTAGTCTGGCCCTCCAGGGGCACTTTGAGACGCACCACGGGGACGATGCCCTGCTGCTCGTACACCGCCCGCTCGGCGGGGGTCAGGTTACGGCAACGGCGATCGTAGCCAGTGGGCTGTTTGCGGGCCTGCTGCTCAGCGCGCAGGCGTTCCAGCCGCTCCTCCGAGCAGTAGCACAGGTAGGCGGCGCCGCTGTCCAGCAGCCGCCGGGCGTACTCCTGGTAGATGGGCAGGCGCTCCGATTGGCGATAGGGGCCGTAGGGGCCGCCAATGTCCGGGCCTTCGTCCCAATCCAGCCCCAACCAGCGTAACGACTCCAGAATTAGCTCCAGGCCGTTGGGCACCTCCCGCGCCTGGTCGGTGTCTTCCACGCGCACGATGAACTGGCCCCCCGTGTGGCGGGCGTAGAGCCAGTTGAACAGGGCTGTGCGGATGTTGCCGACGTGAGGCGCCCCGGTGGGGCTGGGGGCGTAACGCACGCGCGCAGGCTTGTCCGATGGCATGAATTCCTCCGTGATGTCTTTGGTAAGTATTACTTGCTGTTTTTGCTTCGCTGTACCATCTCAAAGAGAACGATGTATAGCAACAGAGCTATTAGCATCCCTAACCATGACCCCAACCATGCAGCGCGGGACAGTACCGGGGGCGGCGAAATCCATGCAAAGATGGCCACCACGGTCAATAGGCAACCCAACATGATAGAGATAAAAGGTGAAGGTTTGGGCTGAGACGCGCTTTTCGGCTTGTAGAGCCAAGCGTAGTAGCCGGCACAACCAAAACTGAAAACGGCAAGTGCGAAGAAGAACCAATGTTGAGGAATGGTGGGAATGCTCAGTACAAGCATCGTCACAAAATAGGCGATTAAAGGACAGGCTGCCATCTTCAAGGTCTCTTTGTGCAGTTTCATGGCTCATCTCCACTGCTGGTTGAGGAACGGATTACGGTCAGCGGATTTGGGGAGCGGATTGAGCGGACATGCTCTCCTACTCCGTTCAATCCGTTCTCTGAATCCGTTGCCAGCAATCCGCTCTGATCCTTGCGAAGGTTCCGGAACCTTCGCAAGGGTTACAAGGGTTATCCCTGCTACTCAAATACCTTCTCCTCCGTCTTGTCCGCCTCTTCGGCGTCGGCCTCCACGTCCCGGACCGCCGGCTGGCCGGACAGGAGCTCCTTGTAGTACTCGTGCTGGATCACCAGATCCATGACCTCGTTCGTGCCGGTCCAGATCATGATCAGCCGGGCGTCACGCAGCAGCCGCTCGATGGGGTAGACGTTGGTGTAACCAATGCCACCCATGATCTGCATGGCGTGGTTGATGACCTCCCAGGCCGCCTCGGTGGCGAACTTCTTGGCCTCGGAGACCAGGCGGCGTGTCCGGTTGGCGTCATCGCCTTCGGTGGCTCTTGCGGCGGCGTACACCAGCCCCCGCGCCGCGTCCAGCTTGGTCACGCTGTCCGCCACTTTGAAGCTCACGCCCTCGAAGCTGCGGATGACCTGGCCGAAGGCCTTGCGCCGCGTACTGTAACGGGCGGCGACCTCCAGGGCTGCCCTGCCCATGCCGATAGCGCCGGCGGCGCTGGTCAGGCGCTCTGGGACCATCATGCGGTAGAAAATCTCCGCCGCCCCGTTCTCCCGGCCCACCAGGTTTTCCGCCGGCACACGCACGTCCCGGAAATAGATGCGCCCCGTGCCGCCGCCGCGGGTGCCCATCAGCCCGTAGACGTGCTGCACCTCCACACCCGGCCCCCGCTCGACGATGAAGGCACTCAGGGCCTGGTGCGATGAAGCGCCATCACGCCTTACTTCCCGAAACGGCGGGCGTGATGGCGCTTCAGCTGGAGCCTCGGCGTTGGTGCGGGCATAGACCAGGAAATAATCGGCACCCTCCGCCCCGACGACGAAGCGCTTCTGGCCGCTGAGCACGTAGGCGTCGCCGTCCCGCCGCGCCTGCGTGGTGGTGCCGAAGAAGTCCGAGCCGCCGCGGGGCTCGGTGAGGGCCTCGGCGCAGGTCAGCTTGCCCGCCAGCGTGGGGCGCAGGTACTTCTCCTTCTGCGCCTCCGTGCCAAAGACGTTAATCGCCTCGCCGACGATGCTGGGCAGTGAATATAGGCAGGCCAGCGAGGTGCCCAGCACTCCCACCTCCTCCAGGGCCACAATCTCCGACTGCCAGGGCAACCCGCGCCCGCCGAAACGCTCCGGAAAGCGCAGGCCCAGCAGGCGCTGCCGGGCGGCCTTTTCCAGAAACTCTCGCGGGTAGCGCAGGCGCTCGGCGTCCATGTCCAGCAGGAGCTGGCGCGGCACCTCCCGCACGAAGGCCCGCACCTCGGCCCGTAACTTTCGCTGTTCATCTGTGAGCAGGCTGTCAAGCATTTGGAAGCTCCTTACACACGCATGTCCCGTGTTGCGTATTGCGTGTTCCGTGTGGAGTGGCAAAACGGAACACGTACCACGCAACACGGCGTTAGCGCTTCACGTGTCCCGTGTTGGGTATTGCGTGTTCCGTGTGGAGTGGCAAAACGGAACACGCACCACGTAACACGGCGTCAGCATTTCACTCCGCTCCATGGCTGGCTGCTAAAGCATCATCAGAGTCCCTACATCTGCTCTGGGGCGGTCATGCCCATGAGGTAGAGCGTGTTGGCCAGGACGATGCGGGCCGCCTGCACCAGCCTGAGGCGCGCTGCGCTCAGGGCAGCATCGGCCGGATCAGAGGAGACGACGCGGCACTGCTTGTAAAACGAGTGGAAGCTGGCCGCCAGCTCCTGGGCATAGTGCGGCAGGTGATGCGGCTCCAGGCGAGTGGCCGCCTCCTCCACCAGTTCCGGCAGGCGCAGCATCTGGCGGATCAGCGCCAGCTCGGCGGGGTGAGTGAGGAGTGTGACAATCTCCTTGTCTCCTTGTCTCCCCATCTCCCCGTCTCCCCGTCTCTCCTCTGAACCGCTATCACGCCCACCGTTTCGGGAAGTACGGCGTGATAGCGCTTCATCGGCGTAGCGCTGGATGCTGGCGATGCGGGCGTGGGCGTACTGCACGTAGAACACCGGGTTCTCCTCACTCTGCGCCTTGGCCTGGTCCAGGTCAAAGTCCATCTGGGCATCGGCAGCGCGGGAGATGAGCAGGAAGCGCACGGCGTCCGGCCCCACCTCGTCCAGGACGTCCCGCAGGGTGATGATGTCGCCGGTGCGCTTGGAGATGCGCACCACCTCACCGCCGCGCTTCAGGGTGACGAGCTGCATGATAATCAGCGTCAGGCGCTCCGGGTCCAACCCCAGGGCCTGCATCATGGCCTTCATGCGCGGCACGTGGCCTTGGTGATCGGCACCCCAGATGTTGATCACCCAGTCAAAGCCGCGCTCGATGAACTTGTTGTAGTGGTAGGCAATATCGGTGGCGAAGTAGGTCGGCTCGCCGCTGGAACGTACCACCACGTTGTCCTTATCCTGCCCCAGTGCAGACGAGGTGAACCAGATCGCCCCATCCTTCTCCTCCAGAAAGCCCCGCTCTTGCAGCAAGGCCATGATCTTTTCGTACTGGCCGCCGCTGTACACGCTCCGCTCCAGGAACCAGCAATCAAACTGCACACCCATGCGCCTCAGGTCTTCCTTGATGATGCCGATCATGCGCTCGGCGCCGATAGGGGCCAGGGCGGCGATGGCCTGCTCCCGCGGCAAGGACAAGAAGCGATCACCCTGCTCAGCCACGATTTCCCGCGCCAGGTCGAGCATGTAGTTGCCGTGATAGCCATCATCGGGCACAGGCTCATCCCGGCCCAGAACCTGGCAGTAGCGGGCGTACAGGCTGTGGTAGAACTTGTCCATCTGGGAGCCGGCATCGTTGAAGTAGTACTCTCGCTGCACCTGGTAGCCGGCGGCCGCCAGGAGGCGGGCCAGACTATCGCCCAGCGCCGCCCCCCGCGCGTGGCCGATGTGGATCGGCCCCGTCGGATTGACGCTGACAAACTCCACCTGCACCCGCTTCCCCCGACCAATGTCCACCTGCCCAAAGCGCTCGCCTTGGGCCAGGATGGTGGCTACCTGCCGCGCCAGCCAGCGCTCGCTCAGGGTGAAATTCAGAAACCCTGGTGGCGCCACCTCGACCCTGGCCAGGAACTCCGCCGCTGGCAGGTGTCTGGCGATGGCCTGGGCAATCTTCAAGGGGGGCATCTTGGCCACGCGGGCCAGCTTCAGGGCGACAGGGCAATCGTAGTCACCGTGGCCGGCCTCCTTGGGGTGATCCACGACGACCTCAGGCGGGTCAAAGGGGGGCAGATCGCCCGCCGCCTGCGCCGCGGCAATGGCCTGTTGGATGAGAGCAGCCAGATCGTTCTTGACCATGATGATTACACCTCTGCAGCATCGTCACGTGCGACGCACCTGCCAGGTGCGTCGCACGTATCTAAACCAGCAAGTTCGGTATCTCGCTCTTCTCTCATGGCGCGGATATCCTCCGCGGAGTCGGGCAGGACGCCGTACTCCTGGCGTATCGCCTCCCGCAGTGCCCGCGCCTGTGCCAGGGCCTCGTGATAGCGCCCCGGTCTCAACTGCACACTCCGCGCCAACGTCTCCAGACGGCGATAGTCTTCGTTGCTGGTGGTCATCGTGACCATGAGCCTACCTCCACTGTGTCACAATGACAGCATAGCACCTCTCGCCGGGAAAGTCAATACGTGATGCCGTGATGCATGAACCGTGATTCGCCGATTCGCCGATTCGCTGATTCGCTGATTCTTCTATTGCCCCTGGCGCCATTGCTTGAACCGGGTGTAGGCCGGGCGCGGCGTGCCGTCAGGGTAGGTGATGCTCCACCAGTAATACTCGTCGTTCTCTGTCCAGTCTGGCTTGGCGATGTAAATCAGGCTCATTACGCCGATCCAGGGCGACCAGTGCTCTTTAGCGTACTGATATGCCCGCACGATGTAGTCCGCCTGCTCCTGCTCCGTGACGGCGTGCCACTTGTAGGGGGAGTCCTGGCGCGTATCCGTGTCCCAGCCGAACTCCACCACTGCCACCTGCTTGTTGCTGTCGCCGTTCTGCACCATCACGGCGCGCAGTTCCTCCAGGTGACGGAAGCAGTAGATGGAGGCACACTCCTTGCCCCAGGCGCAGTAGTCTTTGTTCTTGCCCGCGGCCACGTCGGCCGGGTTGGTCTCGGGCGGGGCTTTGTAGCCGGCGGCGTGGGCGCCCAGCAGGTCGAAGTAGGGCTTCGCCCCGGCCACGTACAGGCGCTTGAGGAACTCCACGTCCGGGATGGCATCGCCCCAGGAGGTAGTGGGCGATAGGCCGGCGCTGATGATCAGGGCCTGGGGATCGGCCTTCCTGATGCGCTGAGAGGCGATCTCCAGCATCTTGCGGTATTCCACGGCGTCCGGTTGCCGTCCGCCCCACTCCCGCGCCAAATTCGGCTCGTTCCAGATCTCGTAGGCGGCGATGCGGCCCTTGTAGCGGCTGGCCAGGGCATAGACAAAATCACCAAAGTCATTGTAATTGCCGATGGGGCCCTTGCTGGCGCCCTTACGCGCCCACGCTGGCTCTTTGTCCACGCGGGCGATGATCTTGAGGCCATACTTCTCGGCGTTATCCACCACGTGGTCGGCCCAGGTCCAGTCCAAAGCGCCCTTGCCTGCCCCTTCGATGTCCATCCAGGGGAACTGGTGCTTGATCCAGGTGAAGCCGGCGTCCCTGGCCAGTTGCAGGTCGCGATCCGTAGTCTCTGGCTGCCACCAGAGGAAGACCTGTATCCCGTACTCCGGGCTCTGCATGCGCCCCTGCTGGCTGCCCGACCCGGGCGTAGGCGTAGGCTTGGCAGGTGTCGCCGTGGGCTTGCCGGGCACGGGCGTGGCTGTGGGTGTTCCAGGTTTCACGTTCCATGTTGGGCTTGGCGTAGGCGTTAACGTGGAACCTGGAACTGGGAACGTTCCAGTGGGTGCAGGAGTGGCGACTCCTGGCCGGGGCGTGCGCGTAGGCAGGGGCAGCGGCGTGGGCGAGGGGCTACAGGCCGCAGCCAGCAGCGCCAGGGCCAGGGTGATAAGGAGAAGGCGTCTGAGCAGCCGATGGTTTAGCACTGAAGCATCCTTTCCGAGAAAAGTAGACAAGTAACAAGTAGACAAGTAACGAGTAGACAAGTAGCAAGTAGACAAGTAGCAAGTAGACAAGTAGCAAGTAGACAAGTAGTATCCAGGGCCTTGTCTACTTGTTCCTTGTTTACTTGTTCCTTGTTTACTTGTCTACTTGCTACTGGGCGAGAACAAACAGGGGCGGGTCACTGCCCGCCCCCGCCCTGTTCGCCAATGGTGAGTTTACTTGGGCATATCGCGCAGCGCAGCGTAGGCTGGTGTGGCTGTCCAGCCCGCGTTCATGATCCCGAACAGCGCCTGCTCCGTGCCAGGAGCGACGATGCGGAAGTCCAGGTTCCAGAGGAACATCACCCCCACAAAGCCGGAGTTCTTGCCATACTGGTAGGCCTGCACAAACCACTGGGCGCGCTTCTCCTCCGTGTTCTGGGCGGCGTACTCGTAGCCGGGGATAGGGGCGCCCACGGCCCAGCCGAACTCCGTGACCCAGATGGGCTTGTTGTCGCCATTGGCCACCATGATGTTGTGGTAGTCGTCCAGAGTGGCCTTAAAGAAGAAGCTGGGATGTCCCTTGAAAGAACCGCTGGGGTCAGTGTAGCTGCGCCAGTCTACAGTCGGCGGGTTGTTGAAGCCTGAAGGGTGCGCCCCCATAGCGTCGAACCAGCCCTTGATGCCGGCGTTGTACATCTGCTGCAAGTAGGCACGGTCGTCTATGGCGATGACGCCGTCATTCACGCCCGTGGGGGTGAGCGCCCCGGCGACCACAACCGCGCCAGGGTCAACAGCCTTGATCCGGGTATAAGCGACCTTCAGCAACTCGACGTACTCGGCAGCATTCAGGCTATGGCCTTGCCATTCCCGCGCCAGGTTCTGCTCATTCCATATCTCGTAGGCGGCCACCCTGCCCTTGTAGCGGGCCGCCAGAGCGCCGACGAAGTCGCCGTAATCGTTGAAGTTACGGGGTGGGCCATCGGGATGGCTATTGGCCCAGGGCGGCGAACGTAGCACGCTGAACAGCACCTTGATGCCCTTGCTGTTGCAGACGTTGACCACCTCGTCCAGGCCGCCCCAGTTGTAGTTGCCCTTGGCCGGCTCGATGTCTCGCCACTCCACCTGCTGCTTCAGCCAGCCAAAGCCCATACCGACGATGGCATTGGCCACGGCATTCTTGTCGTTGCCCAGCATGTGCGCCTGCACGCCGTAGCCGAAGCTGCCTACGCGGACGGTAGATGCCACTGGCGGCGGTGCAGCCACGGCAGGCTTTTCCGCTACGACCACCTCTGGCACCGGTGTGGGCTTTGGCGTGGGTGTGGGCGTGGGCAGAGGCGTGGGCGTGGGCTTGACCACGTTGAGAACCACCGGATTGCCCCGGCTGGTCACCTCAGAGCCAGCTCTGGCGGGGCTATCCACCAGGGCCGCCGAGACCAGGTATTTCCCCTCCTGCTGCGGAGCCTGCCAGCGCGCCGTCCGGCCATCCACGTTCTGGATCTGGCCGCCAGTGGCCTGCCAGGCTACCCCCAGGTCTTCGGGCGCTGGCTCGGTCACGGCCACCTGCACGGCCTCCACGTACGTGCGCACGGCGGCCCAGAGGGCCTGATCGTTCTTGCTGCCCAGGAGATCCTGCACGGCCACGCCCTTGACGTTGTAGCGCAGGGCGGCAGCCAGCTTGTAGTTCAAACTCAGGTCGTTCTCTAGCCACACGGTGCGCACCAGGTTGCCGTCCTTGTAGGCAAAGCGGGCCACCTTGGCCTCATCGTCCCAGGTCGGGGTGCCAGTGGGGGTTAGGCGACTCAGGCTAAGGGTGATCACCGAGCCAGCAGTGACCGTGTTCTGCGGTGCCCCTTGGACGTCCACCTGATCAACCAGGCTCATGGCCTCCGCATAGGACAGCGGTTCCAGCACGTCCCCGTCGGCGGTGCTGTAGCAGTAGGTAGAGAGGATGGGTTGGATCTTGTAGCGATTGATCTGCGTGACGGCGTAGGCCAGGGTGGCGTCCAGGCGCGCCAGGTAGTTTTCTGGCGTGGCGACGATGGGGATTTTCACCGTATCGGCGGCCATCCCCAGGGCTCGCCAGTCAAAGGCACCGGTGCGCCAGGTGTCCTCCGAGATCTGCACCGGGGCGTCCACGGTGATGGTCAGGAGACGTCGGTTCTGGTGCAGCTCGCTGGCCAACTGCCGCACGAAGCTGGTCAGGGCGGCCTGGAGCTTGGGATCGTCCTGGGGCAGGCCGCGGTAGTCCAGGTCAATGCCGGCGTAGAAGTTCTGGTTGACCAGTTGGCGAATGGCCGCCAGGTGCCGCTGGCGCAGAAGGTCGTTCTTGAGGAGGCGAGCCAGGGCATCGGGCCGCTCCGGGCGCAAAGTGGGGATGACGATGAATCGCCCCACCGCCGGGGTCTGTACCAGAGAAGGCGTGCCGTTGATCGTCCCATCCTCCCGCACGAACAGGCCCTGCGGGTTGACCTCGGCCAGGTAGGGGGCGGCTGCGGGGTCAATGGCTCCGTCAGGCGGCAGGGAGGCAGTGATGTAAGGACGATCCGGCCCCGTGGTCATGACGGCCAGGGCCTTGGGCAGGAGCGGGATGTCCTTAGCCTCGAACAGATCATCTTCCAGCACGGGCCGGCTGGGCACCCATTCCCACTGGCTGCCGTTCCAGCCGTAGATGTCTGCCATGCCCAGATCCTCGGGCTCAATGCCATTGGGGACGGGGATGATAGCCGTCGCCCCGGTCAAAGCTCGACCGCGCAGGTCGAAGGTGTAGATGGGGCTCTTCAGTTCCAGGTTGGGGGGGATAGACGCCGCGGCCACGGCATCGCCAGCGGTGTGTTGCAGAAAGTCTTCACGAGGAACGACGGTGAGTTTAACGGGGACGCTTTGCTGGAGTGCCCCCACGGGTACGGAAAGTTCGGCCCCATCAGTGGCGCTGATAGCGCCCCCCCACGGGCCCAGCTTGGCATAGCCAGCCTCGATGACCCGCGTACTCAACGAGATGGGTGGCGCCAGCAACACAGCGAGCACCAGCAGGGGAACCAGGATGAAGTTGATCACCTTGGCCCCCGTGGTGCCCGTCTCCACCAGTTTCTCAATAGTTTTTAAGAAAGGGTTGGTTTCCGGTTGCTCCACGCGCTATGCTCCTTTCGTGTAGTAAGGGAATTGGGCAATCAGGGAATCAGGACTCATTAGCAGACCTGATTCCCCGATTCCCTGATTTCCCGATTCCCCGGTTCCCTGACTATTGCGGCCTCTCCGCCAGAGTCACATTCACGGTGGTCTCACGGCCAGCGCGATTGATCGTCAGCTTGACCGTCTCGCCGGGTTTGTGCCGCCAGAGGACGTTGGTCAGCGGATTATCGGCGTTGACTACGTCGTTGTCAATCTTGAGAATCACGTCCCCCGCTTTCAGACCAGCCTTTTCGGCCGGGGTGCCGCGGCTCACGCCTGTAATCAGAATGCCGTCCTTCACAGACAAGTCGTAGTACGAAGCGACCTGGGGGGTTATGGCCACAGACGTCACGCCTAGATAGGGACGCACCACGCGACCAGAACGAACAAGCTGATCGGCCACCGTGCGCACCGTATCCGACGGAATGGCGAAACCGATGCCCTCAGCCACATCACCCGTCATACTACTGCCGCGGATGATAGCTGTGTTGATGCCGATGACCTGGGCAGCGGTGTTGCATAGCGGGCCGCCAGAGTTGCCGTGATTGATGGCCGCATCGGTTTGGATGAGGTTCTCAATGTTGTAGCCTTCGCCGGTATCCAGGGTGCGATTCAGCCCGCTGACCACGCCCATGGTGACCGTGTTGCGAAAGTCGCCCAGGGCGCTGCCGATGGCCACCACGATCTGACCAGGCTGGAGGTTGCTGGAATTACCCAGTTCCGCCGTGGGCAGGTTAGTACCGTCAATCTTGATCACCGCTATGTCGCTGTACTTGTCAGCGCCGATGAGTCGGGCCTCCTTCTTGGTGCCATCGGCCATGATCACGCTGAGCGCCTGGCTGCCCTCTACGACGTGGTTGTTGGTAATGATGTAGCCGGACTTATCCACGATCACGCCAGAGCCCCGGGCCTCGGGCTGCGTCGTGCCGAAGAATCCCATCTGAGGTGGCAGGGTATTAACCACAGTCACCACGGCCGGGCCGACCTTCTTGACCACGTCAATAATGGCCGATTCTTCGGAGACGGTAACACGAGTCTGGAGAATAGCAGTGGGAGCCGCGGCAGGCGGCACAGCAGCGCTGGGGGTGGGGGTAGCTGGAGCCGCTGGGCTCAGCAATGGGCTCAATGAACAGCCCAACAGCCCCCCGACCAACAAGAGGCTGAGGGCCAAAAAGAGCACTTTGGGGATAGGCAAACGCTCCACTTGGCAAACCCTCCTCTGCAAGGCATAGAATAATCACCCGTCATTCTACCACAAAAAGACGGGCTTTGGCAAGGGGGGCGGGGGCTGATTTAGGGCCCTGTCAAAGTCGCGGCTTATCGGGTATAATCCCTCTCAGCAACGAAGAGAGGAGAGATACCCATCAACCAACACAAGTATGCTTCCTTGATGGACGCGCTCCAAGAGGTGCCAGACCCG
>Ga0315268_10000286_pt1 | contig 58180 bp, 51 predicted proteins | sample C1_top_MG_FD_204535 | JGI IMG/M metagenome (GOLD analysis project Ga0315268, IMG submission 204535) | Sediment microbial communities from Yellowstone Lake, YNP, Wyoming, USA - C1_top | ecosystem: Environmental > Aquatic > Freshwater > Lake > Sediment | place: USA: Wyoming | collected 2017-08-01 | reverse complement strand
CGCGTCAGACGTCGTGTACCAAACAAGGTCAATGTCCCTTCTGGGTCCATTCGTCGCTTTTGCCAAGTTAATCATTGGAAATACAGATACGAACATTAGAACTGCCAATATTGTTGCTGCTAATATTTCGAATTTCTTCATACTTTCCTTTCTCCTTTCATTTATCCGCGAGTAATGATGATTCCTCTTCTTCTTAATTAAGGTTTTTGGAATAATGTTCTATGATAAGCAAGTGGCTTGACATTGAAAATTCTGAACCTGTGAAACCCTAAAGTGACTCGTCAAAGCTTAAATAATCAACAAGTCCCTTTTTACTTGGTGACAGTCGTTGGAAGAGCAAATAGAAGAGAAGCAAAGCCTTAAAGAATCAATTCTCGAGATGTTTTTTATCGTCAAAGTTTGCTTGACTAGCTTCTGGTTTTGGGTTCCTACACTTTTTGCATTGTTTTCCTTTTTCGAGCTTTACATGATCTGCATTAATCCTTGGCTGCTTCTGATACCTCCAAGCATCATGATAATCGCTGCACTGGCTTGGGAGGAAAAACGTGTGAAGGCACAATACGGCATCACTGAACAAATCCTGAAAAGTTCCGACCCGCTTTTCAGCGGACCACGAAGGGTGGCTACTGATATTGACGTTGAAAAGTTAGTGAAGGAATACGAAGAGTTGCTTGAAAAGAAAACCAAGCAGAACAAAAAGGCGAAAAAGCAATGATATAGAATGGGAAACTTGATATTTCACAGGTTTGCATATTCTGTTTAGAGGTAGAAGATTTTTCCAGAAACCTTTAATTCAGGGAAGATACCATTCATATCTTGCTGATATAGAGAAAGGAGAAAGGAAAATGAACACAAAAGCTTCTAGCATATTGCTTATCTCAATGCTTATAGCAAGCGCTCTAGCAATAGCCATACCAAGTGCCAAAGCGTCACCTGATTCATTCACAATCAGAGATCAAACGACACATCTTTCAAGCCGAACCTTCGGACCAGCACCATGCATCGGAACACACTTCGTGATTGAAGGGTTCGTCGATGCTGACAACTCGCGACTGTACGGTGTTGACCTTCAGATCGGTTGGGATACGAATTGGATCCACTACGTTAGCCACGGTATGACGATGCCAAGGAACGTGTCTGAACCTAACGGAATATTGAACTCGCCGATTATCGGCGTCAAGAACGACGTTAACGAAGCTGGTGTAGGAGGCGGCTCTGCTCCAGGCACAATGTACTGGGTAGCAGTTGCTTCGATGTTGCCAGCTGCGAACTTTAACGGCTCAGGCACAGCGTTCAGGATGGAGTTCGTCATCATCGCCCAGCCACCGCAAGGTTCGCCTGATGTTGTTTTCCAGATAAACATCACGTCGAGCACACTTCCAGACGACAATGGTGTCCCAATTGCACATACTGAAGTGCCAATGACTATCACCATTAAAGCTCCACTGCACACCTATCCACCAGAGCCGTTGATCAAGGTGGAGAAGGCAGACTACTACGGCATATTGAACAACAACTTTGACGTAAACATATGGTTGATGAACGAGAACCACGGAAACCTTGACCCTGAATGGGACGTTGCAGGTTTCGACTTCAAGTTGACCTACAACTCGACCCTCATCGTACCGCAATCGATCACAATCGACCCGACTGGATGGTTCGCGGCATTCTGGCCGAGCGGAATCTTCACTGTCAAGAATGAATGGAACGACACCACAGGCTTGGCTTGGATAGTGTTCTTAGGAATACCAGGCGACAACGGAACTCACACAGCTCCAGCTGGACAAGGAATCATAGCTGATGTAGTCTTCAAGGCGATATACGAGCAGGTTCCGCCTCCATTCGTAGGCCCAACTTGCCCGTTGGACATCGTTGAATCAACCATCGCTGGATTCCCACACCCAGAGAGGCTGTATCCACCGTGGAACGGATCCGACACTGCAGTACCGATACCCCACAAGGTTGAGGGCGGCATTTACCATGCACCAGTGCTCTTCGCATCAGGTGTCGACATATACCAGTACTATGAAATAGGCTGGGGCAAGGGCATCAACATGCCGACTGACCTGTTGTGGCCACAGAAGTCGCTGAAGGTCTACGCTAAGGTCATATACAACCTATGGCCTGAACAAAAGAAGGACGTTGCCTTCCAAGTGATCGACCCACACGGAAACGTATGGGCAATCTACTACAACAGAACCGACAGCAACGGCTACTGCTGGATCTTCGTAAGGCTGCCATGGCCATGCGACGACCCAGAGTACTACTTCGGCGTGTGGAAGATATTCGCCACCGTCGACATCGCATGCAAAGTCTACAACGACACGATGGAATTCAAGTACAACTACCGCGTAAAGATATGGAAGACAACCCTTGACAAAGTAGCATACAACCACGGCGAGTACATCAACGTAACGATAGACTACGGAACACTCGCATACCATCCGTTCTGGGTACTGTTCACAGCCACGGCAACAGACGTCACCGGAGTACCGTTCGCTTTCGACGCTACATGGGTGGAAGTCGCCACTAACAACGTATACTGCGAATGGCAGAACGGCACAGTAGTATTACACTTGTACATACCCAAGTTCGCACGCGCAGGCTATCCAGCAACAGTATGGGTAGGTGTCATGAGTGACTGGCCAGTAAATGGCGGCGAAGCATACTACCCGAGTCGCAGACCAGAAACAATCGTAGACTTCCAGATAAACCCGTCATAGACAACCAGATAAGCAAAAGCACATTCCCCTTTTTTATTTTTTAAATTCCAAAAAACAAGTAGAAAACAATTCCAGAACACTTAATAAAATCTCTTCACAATTATTAATGAATGAGAGGGGAAAATGAGCGAATTGAAATTTAAGAAAGTAGTGATGTTTCTGCTTCTTTCGCTAGCATTCGCAGCGTTCATATTAAACCCTATAGTTCTCGCCGTTTCACCATTAGCCATAACCGTAAAAACGAATAAAACATCATACCACCTAAGAGAAAATGTAGCCGTTTCCGGAAACGTCACTTATAATGGTGCCCTCGTAGACAAGGGTCTAGCAGGAATTCAGGTACTAAATTCGCTAGCAACGTTTGTTATAAGAACCCAACTAGTGGGACCAATAGGTTCGCAAACTTATCCTGTACAGATCGTTCAAGTAACATTAAGCGACATGTACGGAAATCCTAGACAGACTGTCGTAAGACCAACCGTGAGCCCCTCACCAGCCACCTACGTTACCATTAAAGTGAAAAACAACGGAGCCTTCCCCCGGACGATTCTGATAACTGGCAACGTTTTTGATAATGATTCGATTCCCATTGGAATGATAGTCGGGGGTGGGACATTGGGCGGAAACGGATGGATGAACGTTACACAAAGCATGTACATCGAACAATGGGCCAAAAACGGCACAGCAACAATATACGCAAACATCTACTCAGACTGGCCTAAAGAGTATGGTTATCCATTATGCCCAGAAAAAGCCGCTACCTTTGCCATACTCGAATCCAGTTATGACGAGAGCCTTCCGGGACAAGCCCCACAACAAACCATACAAAACGGAACCTATCACGTCAACTTCAAACTCTCGCCCGAACCCAAGCCTGGAAGCTACGAGGTTTATGCAACCGCGTCACACCCCAGCGGGTGGCATACAGATTCCCCGACACTAGTAACATTTCAGGTGGTCGACATCGCAGCCCCACCTCGCGCCTCCTTCGTGATTGCGCCGCCTAGAGCCACAGCAAACTACACAATAACATTCTATGCCTCTTCTTCGACGCCCGAAGGATACAACGAAACCATAACAAACTACAAATGGAACTTCGGCGACATGCAACAAACCACTGGAAAAACCGTAACCCACTCCTACACTAGCTTCGGAAACTACACGGTAACTCTGAACGTAACAGACAACGAAGGACTCTGGAACACGACCACACGTATCGCAGTGATTAAGATTATACACAACGTGGCAATATTGAACATGTCCAGCTTAGACGTTGTTTTTAACGACTGGAAAGCTCCAGTTTATGTCAGAGTCAAGAACAGAGGCACGGTACCTGACTCGTTTAACGTAACGCTTTACGTTAACGGAACGCTTTATGCCACGCGCGTGAGGATAAACAACCTTGCCGCCTACGCAATCAATACCACAACCATAACATGGGACACCACAGGACTTACCGTACTAAGAAACGACAGCCTAACAGCAAAAGCAGACACCTTACCAGGAGAAATAAACACGGCAGACAACACGTGCACGTACGGACCAGTACAAGTCAGACATCTAGGCGACATCTATTTCGACAGAAAAATCAATGTCCTCGACCTTGTAAAAGTGACAGGAATTTACGGGTCAAAAACCGGAGATGCCCTCTGGAACATCATGGCTGATTTGTACCCAGATGGAAAAATAGACATCTCAGACGTAGTGAAAATAACAGGCCAGTACGGATATAAATACTGAATTCAAACGTTGAAAACCTGAACAAGATTGCATACAGAAACACTTGCACAAACAATCCACAAATTTTTTATTGCTACTACTTCTTACGCATACTCTAGACCGCATAGTTGGGAAGGAGGACCTATAAACATCGCACCAGCAATAAAAACATGCGTACTCGTTTTGTTAATAATGATAGCACCAACAACAATACTGGGCCTTAGCCAAGCTTCTCAGCTAAATCTGGCGGTGGCATCGAATAAGCCTTCATACACATATCGAGACGTTGTCGAAATAACTGGAAATTTGACACTGAACGGTTCTCCAAGTAATGGGCTCGTAGCTATAGAAGTAGACGACCCAAACAATCACCCAGTAATGGTGAGAACAATATCAGTAGGCACGGTTCCCAACGGAACTGCAGAGATTCTGTCAGTAACACCCTGCGACGAAAAAGGCAATCCAAAGAACATCTTAATGAAAAACGAACACGCACACGTTAACGTTACCGTAAAAAACAAAGACACTAGCCCACTAAGTATTCTGATAATTGTCTGTGCCTATGACAGCGATTCAACCCCAATCTCGCCAGAAGTCATGATACTTCAAACAACCATCCTTCCTCAAGCAACTGTACAATTCAAACCAGACATATACATTGAAAAATGGGTCTCAACAGGACCCGCAAAGTTTTACGCTAACGTATATTCAACTTGGCCAAAAAACGCAGGAATCCCTTACTGTTCTGAAAAATCAGCAACTTTCAACATCCTGTCAAATTATAGTAGAACCACAACAGTCCAACCTGCAGGTTCGTACAATCTAAGCTTTAGATTGCCTCCTAACGCAGCCGTCGGCACCTACACCATAAACGCAAGCGCTTACTATCAAGAACACACAAGCTTTGGTACTGCAACCTTTAGACGAGAATTCCAAATGTTAGGCGACATAAACTTCGACCATGTTATCAACATACTTGACATCGTCTCGATGACACTATGTTACGGTTCAAAAAGCGGCGACTCGAACTGGAAGCCAAACCTGGACATTAACCCTGATGGACAAATAGACATCTCCGACATTGTTCTAGCCACAGCTAAATATGGAACCGTGTATGAAAGCAGAACAAGCACGCTTAGCAACCCACTTGACATCATCAACAACCATAAACTACAATCCGCCACGACAACAACCAAAAAAACAAATCTGACCGAATATACACTCTCAACAGGCGTTGATGCCTATACTCAATACCCAGACGACTACAATGGAAAAGGCCCAAACACACCAAGCGACATGTTCTGGCCACAGAAAGAAGTACGACTCTACGCCTATGCCGCCTACAATTACTGGCCAGAACAGAACAATGACGTTGCTTTCCAAATAAGCGATCCACATGGGACGATAACGGGAATCTTCTATAACAGAACAGATCAAAATGGCATCACATTCATTAAATTTTACTTGCCACTCGAGAATTTGGAATACAACTTTGGAGAATGGACTGCCCAAGTCACTGCCGACATAGCTGGCAGCGTTTACAGAGATACACTTACTTTCAAGTACGACTACCGTGCAAGACTGTGGTGCGATAAAACCTCCACAGATAAGCCCTCCTACAAACATGAGGAAATGATTCAAGTTACAATAGAGTATGGAACCCAATCAATGCAAACTTTCAACGCATTCTTCACCATCACCGCCTTAGATGAAACTGGAGTCCCGTTCGCCGACGAGTGGATGGAAAACTTGATAGGCGGAGCCCAGTATTGCACGTATGCAAACGGAACCCTGATACTAAACTTGTACATACCAAAGTACGCACGCGCAGGCGTCGCAAAATTACAAATAAATATTCTACAAAACCTGCCTGATGGAGAACCACTCTGCACAGAATGCACGATAACAGCACAAATAGAAGCAGGTTGACATTTTCAAATAAACAATCGCAGTTGATTCCCTTGTGATTTACATCTTTTTTAGTAATATTCATGATTACGGAATATTTGTTAAAGAATTCAGCATATAGTAACTGAGTGATGACGATGAGGTTTAAACTCCAAAAGTTAGCTGTGACACTCACAATACTCAGTATTCTCTTCAGCACGGCAACGTTACGTACGTTCGTCGCCTTTCCAGCAAGCATCCCTGTTGAGGTTGACGTGTTCACTCAAAAACAACCATACAGCGGAAAAGGCCCAAATAAACCGAGCGACGCGTTTGGCCCTGAAGAGGTTGTTTTCCTCTACGCATTAGTAACTTATAACGAGTTCCCCCTTGATAACATGCTCGTAGCCTTTAACGTGAAAACTCCTAACAATGCGAACTTCACAATCTCAGCACGAACCAACATAACTGGAATCGCGACAGTAAATTTCACGATACTAACACCTCCAATAAACTTCAGCGAAAACGACATCTTCGGAAGCTGGCTCGTTGTAGGAAGCGTGATGGTTGAGAATAGAGTTCTTCAAGACTCATTAACTTTAAAAGTTGATTGGATCGTGAAGCTTCTTTCAGTAAAAACGATCGACGAAAATCTCGCATATAGAGACTATTTCGGCAGAGGAGGAGACGTAGGATTAGAGATCACTCTAAGAAATATAGCTATGACTTTAAAAAACGCCACCCTCGCCATAGTCATACAAGACGAATTAAACGTAGTAGTCGGCTTTTCTCTAATTCAAAATTTTGCCGTTCAACCAAATGAAAAAACAGTATTCTTATACTGCAAAAATATGCTCCCTGTTTGGACGCACGTTGGAACCGCAAAAATTTTTGTCACAGCTTTGACCGCGCTCGTTAGCGACAACGGAGTTCCGTATTGCCCAGGCATATCAACGGAATTTAGTGTTAAAGGCACTGGCACGCTGAAAATCGATTATCATGATACAGCAGTGGTAGCTGTTCTACCTTCAGCCAATTCGATCGAACTGGGTCAAAATCTAAGCGTCAAAACACTTGTACGGAACGAAGGAACAGACGCTGAGAATTTCAGCGTAAAAACGTACTTTGATGATGTGCCTCTCAGAACTTTCCAAGTTACAGAATTGTCGCCTTATTCTGCCCAAACTTTCGAATTCACTATCGACGCCTCTTTGCTAACTTTTGGGAACCACACGATAAAAGCGTTAATTCCGCCAGTGGCTGACGAGGCAGATTTGACCGACAACGAGTTTGTTGATGTTGTTCGAGTAGAACCAAAAATATTCCACGATATAGCCGTGACCAGCGTTAAAATCTCCAATAACAACGTTTACATCGGTGACACCCTTCAAATTAACGTTACTGTAGTTAACAAAGGCAATGGGACGGAAACTTTCGATTTGAACACTTACTACAATTCTTCACTAATCGAAAGTCGTCTAGTAGAGGCTCTAACGCCTGCAAACCAGATGACAGTAACTTTTGTTTGGAACACGACTGGTGTAGATGCGGGTCTTTATCGGATAAGCGCTTCTGCACCACTACCCAAAGACACAAACCCCGCAAACAACAACTTCACCGACGGCACCGTCCAAATCAAAACCAAACCACAAACCCACGACATAGCCATCCTCAACGTCCAACCCTCCACAAACACCGCCAACATAGGAGACACCGTCAACATCTCAGTCACCGTCGAAAACCTCGGAGACTTCACCGAAACCTTCAACGTCACAACATTCTACAACTCGAGCGAGATCGAAACCCTTCCAGTCAACAACCTACAACCCCACACACAAACAACACTAACCTTCCACTGGGACACCCTAGACTCACAGAACATAACCACAGGAAACTTTGTCATCAGCGCCTCAGCAACCGCCGTCACAGGCGAACAAAACCTCGAAAACAACCACTACGTAGACGGCACCGTCCAAATCAAAAACCCCACGACCACAGAAACACATGACATCGCAGTACTAAACATAACCCCTTTATCCCGACTCGTATACATCGGCGACATCCTCGTCGTCAACGTCACCGTGAAGAACGAAGGAACCCAAACCGAATCATTCAACCTCGTTCTCCGCTACGACCAAGAAACCGCCATGACAATACAGGTCAACAACCTCGCTGCCAACACCGAAAGAACCATAACCTTCGACTGGAACACCACAGGCGTTCCAGCCGGCAACCACACCCTAAGCGCTTACGCAATACCCGTCCCGCTCGAAGAAAACACGAGCAACAACCTTGCCGTGGACGACACCGTGAAGTTCATCGCTGCCACAAAAGGCCTGTCAGTGCCAGACTGGTTCTACTGGTTCTTACCACTACCCCTCCTACTCATACTCCTCGCACTAATACTCGTCTGGCTCTACAAAAGAAAAAAGGAATCAAAAAGCTCCTTCTACGCAGGCTGGACAGCATGGTACTACGGCTACGACCCGCGCAGCAAACCTCACAAACTGAAAAAGTAACTCCCACGTTCTAACACTCCATAAAGGAGAACATTAATAAACGTTAACAACATCGACGCTACTACAAGAGGAAAAAGAATGCCGAAAAAAACAGCTTCTTGGATCATACTTCTAATCTTCATCACATGCATCGCAACACTAGCGCTCAGCATAAGCCCTGCAAGAGCACAACCAACCACAATCTACGTAGACGACAGCAACGCCTCAGGACCATGGAACGGAACCACCGACTTCCCCTACGAGAACATCACAAGCGCGTTGAACCAGGCCGCCCAAGGCGACACGATACAAGTAAGGTCAGGAACATACTATGAACACATAGAAATAAACAAAACAATAACACTCCTCGGACAGAACCAGACAGATACCATCATAGACGGAAGCGGACAAGGCTACATCCCAATAATCCTAGTAACCGCATCCAACACTGTCATAGCCAACTTTACCATCAAGAACACAGCCATAGACATAGACACCTATGGCATACTGATCTCTAAAACCCAGAACGTCACCATGACAAAGAATACCATCAAAGAAACATACCGAGGTATCGTGATAAGCAATTCTTCCGAATGCAAAATCTTCAACAACAGCTTCTCAAACAACTACGCCTACGGCGTAACCTTACGCTCAGAGAGCAACCTAAACCTCTTCAAAGACAACAACATCGCGGAAAACAACATCGGTGCATCACTCGACGTTTCTTGCCAAAACAACACGTTCTACCACAATAGCTTCATCAACAACAACGTCTACCAAGTAGACAACGTCAACTATGGAACACGCACCAAATGGAACAGCACTTACCCAACAGGCGGAAACTACTGGAGCGATTATACTGGCATTGATCTGAAGAGTGGACCAAACCAAAACCTGAACGGCAGCGACGGAATAGGAGACACACCATACGTAGCTGGAGGAGCAAGAGACTACTATCCTCTAATGTATCCGTACGTTCCCGCACTCCCGATAGCAAAGTTCACCTACTCGCCCGAAAAACCAGTCAAGAACGAAGTAATAACATTCAACGCCTCAGCAAGCTATGACCTAAACGGCAGTATAGTAGGCTATGAATGGAATTTCGGCGACGGAAACATCACTACCATAGCAAGTCCCATAATAAGGCATTTCTACACGAGCTACGGAAATTACACAGTATCATTAACCGTAACCGACAACGACGGCTTAACGAGCATTGCAACAAAACAAATCACGGTTCAAAAAAGAACAAGCACATTATCAATAAAAGTTTATCCTGCAACAATAGAGATTACCAAGAGCACGATAATCAATGGAACACTAGCAATACAAGACCAGCCACCCCACAACACAGTAAACGTACTGCTAAAACATAGAATCCAAGGAGAGACAAACTGGACAACCTTAACAACTGCAATCACAAACGCAGAAGGACTATACACGTACAACTGGACGCCGTCGTCCATCGCAACCTACGAAATCGAAGCTTCATGGGATGGAAACGAAACCGTCTTCCCTGCGAACAGCTCCACAGCCACGCTGAACGTGAACAAGATGAGCAGCAAGCTCACGATTTCTCCGAAGCCCTCAAGAGTCACCATAGGCCAGAATATAACAATATCAGGCAAGCTCAGCCCCACGAAAGAGGGAGAAAACATAACGATCAGCCTTAGAACCTTGCCCAACACGTGGACAACCATAACAGTCACGAGAACAGATCACACAGGGAACTATCTCTACAATTGGACGACAACCCAAACAGGAGTAAACTGGCTGAAAGCGAGCTGGCCAGGTGACGAACTGACAACTGCGAGCGAAGACATTACGTCAATAACGATAGACCAGATTTCGAGCAACATCACGGTCACTGCTGACAAGACGAACGTGATCGTAGGCACAAACATAACCATCAACGGCAGAATAACACCATCACGTGCAAACGTAAATGTGACGATCAGCATTCGCATGACCAATGGAACAGGTTCGTGGGATGCAGTAGCCAAGACAAATGTTAACGGCACCTACACGTACGTTTGGACCCCATACGCTAATGGAGTATACAAGATCAAAGCAAGTTGGCAAGGCGACCAGATAACTATGCCGGCTCAAAGCGACGAAATAGAAATTGAAGCCCAATCCAAGGTTGAAACTCCGCTCGTGCAATATGTTATAGCAGCGATAGCTGTGCTGGCAATATTCATTGTTCTTGGAATTATTATACGGAAGACTAAGAGAAAGTAGGCAACGATTGCCTTATGTCCCTAGTTTTCTTGCACTAGAAACAGATTCCATAACCTTTATGTTCTTCTAAAACACACAGAATACCAAGAGGAGAGAGAAAAGAATGGCGTATAAAAAACTTAAGATTGAATCGATGATTTTAACAGCTTTGCTCGCCTTGAGTGTAATATTTCTCGGCAACTCGATCAGAACAAACGCGGCATCACAAACACGAGTATACGTATACCCACCAGCCGTAACAGGATTGCTGCCTCCAGCAACATTCACTATTAGTGTAAAAATATACAATGTTACAATGCTCTACGGCTTAGACATACAGTTCACGTGGGAACCAACCGTAATCAAGTACGTCAGCCACATTGCAAAGATTCCAGTTGAGACATATCCAGACGGTGTTTTGCATAGCCCAGTGCTTCCCGTAATAGACCAAGTGGACGAAAATGCAAGTATGCCCGGCTCTGAACCTGGAACGAGATACTGGCTTTCAAAGGCTTCGATGCTTCCAGCCAAAGGTTTCAACGGCAGCGGCACGATTTTCACTATGACGTTTCAGGTTGTGAGCATCGGCTATTCTCCGTTGCGTATAGTCGCTTGTACGCTTGCAGACAAGGATGGCAACCCTATACCTGCTTCACTTGAGAACGGGTACTTTGATAATCGACCACCACCACCACCACCAAAACCGGCGAATGTTTCAGTCACGCCGTCAAGCATCGTAAATTCGAGCCTAGACCCATGCCACAACTTCACCATCGACATAGAAGCGGAAGTCGAGAACCTATATTCTTACGATTTCGGGTTAGGATACAATGCCACAATACTCGAAGTCGTCGGAGTTACTGGCAACCCCGTGTTCCCGCCCCCAACGATAATCCAAGCAACTGGCCAAATAGACATCTCATCATCCCTCACTCCACCAGCCCTTCCGATTAATGGAACCTTGTCTTTGGTAACCATCAAATTCCACATAATAGGTAAAGGTGAAAGCGTACTGGATTTGCATGATGCCGTGTTTCGGAACAAGAATGGAACCACCTTACCAATAAATGAAGTCAATGACGGCTACTTCAACAACATGATTATAACAAAAATGTTCGTTGATCCTCCAGAGATTATTGATCCGTATATGAAGCCTGGAGACATATTCACCATCGACATAGACATTCAAGATGCCATAGGAATGTATGACTACAAGTTCAAACTAGGCTTTGACAACACAGTAATCATATGCCTAGGAGCTATTGTGCTCCCGCCAAACAACGACACCCACTTCAACGTTCAGCAAATAGTCAACAACACGGCAGGAATGATATGGGTTTATGTGCAATACTATCCGCCAGCGCCGCCCATAAACATCCACGGTGCCAGAGCGGTCACTAGAATAACTTTCATGGTAAAGAACTACGGGCAAACGGTTCTAGACTTGTACGACGCAGACGTAAGCACACCATCAGGAGGCTCACTTAACCCTGTCATAGAGGACGGATTCTTCGCCACGCTGCTAACGGACGTAGCGATAATGTTCGTAAACGTCACATCTCCAAACAAGGTTTACCCAGGAAAAATCGTAACTATAAAAGTCATAGCCATGAACAGAGGCAACCTCACGACTGAAACATTCAACGTCACACTTCACTACAACAGCAACATCATCGGCGTGAAGACAGTAACCCTCGGTCCATGGTCAAACGCCACCTTAACATTCTACTGGGACACTACAGGACAGATACCCTGCCACAACTTCACTATATGGGCTGAAGCTAGCCACGTTCCCTTCGAACTCAAATTTGACAACAATGTCTACTATGACGGCTGGGTCAAGATCAAAATGCTCGGTGACGTCAACGGCGACGGAGTAATAGACATCCTAGACATAGTGTTAATCACCATTGCTTATGGTTCTAGGCCAGGATATCCAAACTGGAACCCTGAAGCTGACTTAACCGCCCCATGGGGTGTCATCGACATCCTAGACCTCGTCACATGCTCGTCAAGATACGGCTGGCACTGCTAGAAGTAACTTGCACCCTCTTTTTTTTCTGTATTATTGTTAAAAAACAACATTTAACATGTCTACTGATTGCAAATCAGTAAAATTCAAATACTTATCAAAATGATACCTATGAGAACAAGGTGAAAAAATGGAGAAAAAACCAGCGATCATTTCTTGCCTAATACTAGTCGCAATGCTAATAGCTGTAATCCCAAGAACACCGATAACCTATGCAGCAGACACGCATGTGAACATCACTTCAGACGTATCAGAACTCGGCCCAGCAGACGCAACCAACTACATATTCAAAGTTAGCTGTTTCGTAGAAAACGTAACACTTCTGTATGGAGTTGACATTCAATTAGGATGGACAACCGAATACATAACCTGTGTCAACCATACAAAGACGATTCCTGTGACCACTTTTCCAAACGGCATACTCTATCCATCGACTATTTCTGTCCATGATGATGTGGATGAAAGTGCTAACATGAGTGGTTCTGAGGTAGGAACCATGTACTGGTTGGCAGAAGCATCAATGCTTCCAGCAGCATCATTCAACGGCACTGGCACCGCTGTCGAAATGTTCTTTAAAGTGAAAAAACATCCGATCGGCATTGACTCGGACATTTGGGTCAATGTTACTGGCGCTACTCTTGCAAACAAAGATGGCAACCCCATAATCTATGATATGACAAACCTGCATATTCTGCTTCATGGAAGAAACCAGCCAGCAGGGCCAGAAATCACTATTTCCTCCGTCAACCACAAAGGAGCAGCCCCTTACACCTTTGCCGTTAATGTCTCAATATTGAATCTTGACTCCTACTGGGATCTAGGAGGCTTCGACATACAACTAGCCTACTGCCCAGAAGTGCTGCAAGTAACGAGCACAAGCATAGATCCTGACGGGTGGTTTGCCGGTTTCTGGAACGACACATTTACAGTCAAGAATGAAGTGGACAATACGGTGGGCAAAGTGTGGATAGCCATGTTAGGGCTTCCTCTGGAAAATGGAACCCATACAGCACCTGAAGGCTCTGCGACACTCTTTACGGTGACGTTCAGCGCCGATGGTAGCGGACCAATAGAGAAAATCTATGACCCCTATAGTCTTGCTGCGTTCCCACATCCAGAAAGATCCGAAGCACCATTCAATAACTCACCTACTGCAGTTCCAATACCCTTCACTGTAAATAACGGATTTGCCCATGTTGTAGGAATAAAACAGCACACACCACTAGCAGGTTACACAGTCACCACGGAAAGCAACTCTTCAGTTTCAACAGTATACTTCAGATCAGGCGTAGCAATGTTACAATTCAACGTGTCTGGTCCAGCAGGTTACGCAGGCTACTTCAACATAACCATACCTAAAAGCTTCATGTGGGCAGACACGACACCAGACGGATGGGTCGGGTTCTTTGACGGACAAGTAGTAAGTCCCATAATAACCGAAGACGCAGACAACACCTACCTGTACTTCACATACGAACATAGCAAACACCCTGTAACAATACTCAGCCAACACGTAGTTCCAGAATTCGGCTTGGCAACAATTGCAACCTTTGTAACATTGACAATCTTAGTAGTAGCGTTAACAAAGAGATTTACCGCGGGCAAGAAGAGATAAACTTCATTTTCTTTTTCTCCCTCTATTTTTACTGTTAGAAACTAGTACATGCGAAAGGTGACATTATGCAAGTTTCCTTTCTTTCTTTTCATAGTGGATTTCTCAATTCACAATATTGAAAGCGATTCTAAAAAAAGAAAAAGGGTGTCTCGAAGCTTATTCAGTCGATGGCGGAATCATTCTACGTCGGCGTCTTATGTAAAGAAGCACAACTGCAACGAGCACTACTATTAGGGCTACTACAGCAATGACAAGCTCCCATGGAAAACCTGCAACCACTTCAACCGCGATCTCTTTTCGATAGGGCTTTGTTCCTTGTTGCCTGCGAGCCCCGTCATAAGTGAGACCATAGTTGTCCGTGACTTCTAGAATAACGTTGTATTTGCCTGTTTGATTCACAGTAAACCTTATCACAGTCATGTTGGCTCCACTTGTAACGAATATAGGTGAACCAGTACTTATTTCAACTCCGGGTGCGTATATCCGCCAACTGTAACTCGTAATGACTCCCATTGGGTCTTGGTGAACACTTGATGAGGCGTTGAAAACGACTTCTTGGTTTAGTCCTGGCGACGTTGGCGAGTATTCGATGACAAGATGAGGAGGCCTTATGATTTTCAACCACGCCTGAGTGCTATTTACAACGGTGCCTGCAGAGGCAACTAAGGTTAGATTGCTGAGGCCTGGATTCAATAGTCCTTTCCACTCCACTTCCGCTTCTTTACCATCACCCAAATCAACAAGTTGAGAGTTTTTAATAATGGATCCGTTCGCATAGAAAGTGACGTTAATCGTGTCTTTTTCGTTTCCTTTGTTTGTGATAGTTGCAGAGATCGTCGTGTTTTCGCCTTGAATGACAGGTTTCTTGTATGTAGTTCCTGAGTAGTAACCGAAATTGAACACAGTTATTCGCGGTTTATGTTTGATATTTATGGTATACTCAAGTGGGGTTGAAAGCAAATAATTGTTTGTCATGTTTGCATCGTATCCAAGTGGAATTCCTGTAACATTAAGCAAGAAGTAGTAGGTGACTTCCAGCGTGGGAAGCTGTGAGCTGTTTAGGGTAAACGTTGGCTTCGCGAATTCTCCATTTTTGATCGTTACTTGGTTTTGGTCTATTTGAACCCACGTTGTGCTACTCACGTTGCCCAAATCAAAAGCAGTTGAGTTGTAGGATAATTCTGCAGTTGCGTTTTCATAGAAGTGCAATTGTGAAACTCCAAGATTTTCCACTATGGTCTCGATGGTGAGTGTTCTGTTGGGACGCACGCTGTCAGAGTCAATTATAATCGCTCTGGCTTTCAAGTCTCTGCTTACGGCAACCGTAACTTGATGTGTGACTGCGGCGCTTTCCACCTCGTTTGCATCAATTACTTTCAAAGTAACCGTCTTGGCTTCTGTTCCACTCGCATTGTAAACATGGTCGACGGTTGGAACTGTTGTGTTCTCTGAGGTTCCGTCTCCAAAATTCCACATATACTGTTGAATTGAAGTAATGTTACCGCTTACGGTAGCGTTGAAAGTTATTGTTTTGTTGACGACTCCAATGTTAGGCGAAAAACTAAAGTCTGCAACAGGTGCTCCTGGTGTTCTGAACACGCCATTGCGAGGAGCATTTAACCATGTACGTTCTTTGGATCCCCTTGCAATAGAGTTGCCATCTTTGTCTGCAAGAGTAGCGTCCACGATATCAAGAGCGCTTTGACCAGGTTTGAGAACCTTAAACGTCATTGTAAAAATGGTGCCGTTTCCGTTGAAAGGAGTCGCTGGAAGCATTGTTGAATAGACAAACCATGCTCTTACAGTAGGGCTATAAGCACTTGGCAGGTTTCCAGTTTCGTTCACCATGTTTGCAATTTTTTGAATTGACTGATTACCTGTTCCTGTTCCATGCAATATTCCTGCATAGGGACTTGGAGATATAGGATTCGGGTATTTTTCAAATGGCGTTGTCACATCTAGATGCTCGTAACCTTTGGCTCCCGCAAGGATTCCTTTTCCAGGATTTGTGTTGTTGACATACTTGATGACCGTCGGGTCCCATGTAAATTGGATATCAAAACCGTACATATTGCCCAGTGGAACACTAGTTAGCGGATTGTCTGGATCCGTAGCTCTACCGTCGGTTAGATTGTAGGCTATGACGCTAATGGTAAATGTTTCGCTTACATTAGCTTGAACGAGACTGGGATAAACGTAAAGGACTGGGTATCTTGTAGGTAACTCTAGTTCCGCTCCTGATGCTGTGAAGTTGTTGACGAAGCAAATGCTGGACAGTAAGAAAATTGCTGAAAAAGCAAGAACCTTTAGTGATTTTCCTAAATTCAAATTTTTTCACCTTGATTTAACGTATCTTTCAATGTGATCGTCGATTTAAGCTTTTTCTAACGTTAAAAATAAATGTAATACTAGAACCTCTGCTGAGCAAGCTAAGACCAGAATATCCATGTTCTCACAAAAGCGGCAATTACTAAACCGACTAGGCAGCATCCGAGAAGCCAAGGAAACATTATTCTAAAAACAGTGGCTATAGCCATATACAGTGGATACTCCCAATCAAAGGCAGAATAGCTAAAGAATGGTCCCCAACCTAAAGTGAACCATATGTACAGGGTCACATATACCACGCCAATGATGAAAGAGAGGAAACCCATAGTTAGATAGCCATAAAACATCTCCTTGATGTCTGATAGAAAGAAACCAACGATTAAGCCAGCTATTGCAACTATAACTAGGTCCAAGGGGCCAGCCATTGGTGCGCCATAATCTGCGAGGGGTATCTGATAATACTGAAGTCGAACGCTCTCGGCATAAGTGACAGCGTGAATTCTTATAACCAGAAACGAAACCAAGAGCGTCCACAAGGCGACCAATGCGATGTCGTTCCTTTTACGAATTATTGTTCTACGTAGTTCCTCAAATCTACTCCACATTTTAGACAATCCACTTATATTTCGGTAAAGAAGGTAATTAAGCTTTAGCCAACAGAAAAACTGATCTTTTGATAAATCGCAAAGAATACCTGCCAAAAATAGACTAGCATCTTCCTCATCAAACTACTGAAACAATAAATAGGGAGACTTCGCTTTCGCGCGCGAAAGCTAGGAAAGGCGGTGTTTCAACATTTATGTCACATTACGGGACCTTACGCCACATTGTTATTAATGTCACTAGATCCAACATTGTTACCACGCCGTCGTTGTCGAAGTCTGCCTTTGCGACAATAGTCATATCGCGGTCGCCGCCGGTTAGCATGAATTGGGAACATGCCTTAGTAACATCCAGGATAGTAACATAGTGAGTATCGCCGTCAATGTCTGGGTCTGCAGTCGGGTTTGGCCAAGCACGAGCTGCTGGTGCGACAAGCATAGGTATGGTTAGCATCAAAGCCAAAAACAGTAACACTTTGATCTTCACTTCAACTCACCTCCTGTCTCCCCGCTCCTTCTCCAATTAGCTATAGATAACTTAAAGGCTTATCGGTTCTTAAGAGTTGTGGAACAATTTTCTAGAAAACTAATTGATAGCTAATTTCTAGCGCGTAAATCTGAATATTCCAGAGTATTGCATTTTGTCATGGACATTTTGCTTTTGAAGCACTGTCGTGTAGATTGTGCTGCCAACAAGATATATTATCAAGTTTTTGAGTTGGAGCCTTGTTTTTCGATGTATTCCTTTCTGTCCCTTAACCATGAGATACGCTCCAGCCGCAAAAATTGCAGCTGTGACTGTTAAATAAGCAGGGTTAGGTTCCAGCACGACACGAGGAGAACCCGAGTATCGCTCTTCAATAACTACTAACATACCTTGCTCTTCGTCAAAAAAGTTCAGAAACACTAGATAGTAAACCCCATTGTAGGTCAAGTTGGTAAGTTCAAAGTGTACCATGCGTGGAATGGCTAGCGTAATATTTATCCCCCTTGCATAAGTCTCTATGAGAGTGAAAGGATATTTGTCAGGGTATTCGGATTTGAAAACGTCCCCATAACCCAAGAAATCGTCTAATATGCCGAGCCCTGATTCATTAACTGCCCAAAAGTCAAATTCAATGGATTTATCGTAAGGAGATATTGTTACTTCAACGTAATAGTCATCCTTACCTTCAGGTTCCAGCGTGACGTTAATATATCGGGGTACGCCACTGCCAGACACCGCAATAGGATTGTCTACTGGGAATTTGTTGGTTTGGGTGAATGGAACCTTTACTGTCAACAGAATTGTCAATGTCAGCGTTAGGAGCAGTAAAACAGCTCCTAGAATCGTTCTCCATTTCATGTAGAATAATGTGCTAAAACGATCAATTTAAGTTTGCTGCACTAAAATGAATGATCAACATGGTATGTGTCCATTCTTCTTTAATAAGAAGAAAAAGAGGGGATTGTTCGGAGCGCACTGTTGAGTGGTTACCTACTCTGCCAAGTTACTTCTATCCACCATTCCAACCAACGCGCATTTCGCAACAACCGATGGGCCTGCAGTTCGTCGGAAACTGGTGGAAACGATATCTCAGGCTTTTGGTAGATTTCTGTTGGGATTGGATCGCCATTCTTATTTGCAAGACGGACGTATTCGACTGCATAGGGGTAGTCAGTTGGTTTGAGTAGAACGAAGTCGATTGTAAAGATAGTGCCATCTTTGTTGCATGGTTGTGCTGGCAAAATTGATGCGCACACAAACCAGTAAGTGCCGCCTGAAGCATCCAAGTCATTCTTAACTTCTGTTATTGGCTCTCTAAGAAGACCTTCGGGATGTGTTTCCATAGGCACCTTTGCCTCGTGGCTTACATATCGCAGAGCATCCGTGTTCCATGTGAAGATGATGTCGAATCCGTATAGATCATTTCCATCCAAACCAGAGACAGCAACAGTTACGGTGAAAGTCTCACCTACGTTTATGCCAGAGACTTCTTCTGGATAAATATGCACTCTTGCGGCTTCCATAGGTGTGCTATCTGGTAGCGGCAGCTGGTTCATTGTCGAGTTTGCAGATGCGACACTGACAATCGCGCTTACGATTGTGCCTACGACTAGGAGAGACAGAATAAGAGAGGGAGCCATAGCATGAAGTTTCATTTGCATTTCCTACAACCTCAGTTTACACGTCCCTTAATCATTGATTTAAGCTTTGGTCAGAAACTGCGAATCATCCGACTACATGGCGAAAACTTATTTACGCGTGAAGCCTTTCACACTATAGACGATGCGATGAACACGATATTTTTAAGAAACATTTCTGCACTAATTGCTATTTCGGTTCTGCTTGCGTCCGCAATGTATGCTATAAACGTCTGGTTCCTCTCTTCTAATCCGCGTTTGACACCGACCAACGCGGCATTTCTCGAAGGAATCATCTTCGTTATTCTAGGCATTTTGCTTTTCCTCGGTTCAGGAGGAATAAACCGTGCCACTCGCCAAGCTGCTATGCTCGCTGCCACGGCAAGTGCAGTTTCCGGCAAACAAACCATAGGACCCTCGGAGATATTCAGGAGAGATGCATGGAAGCCGAAGGGTTTCCCGTTTTGGGCTCTAGCCCTTGTCATAGCGGGCTTAATACTGCTAGCCGTATATTTTGCTTCATTGTAAATCAGTGCATGAGAACACAAGTATGAACGAGGAATCAGGTTTCGCTGATCTTCTTGAGTTGATTGTTGTACATTTCCAAGATTTCCGCCGAGGTTGTCGCGTCTTCAGCGGATTTGTCTGGTCTGTAGTTGCCCGTGAACCTTGGAAACCTAATGGCTAATCCGCTTCCTTTGCGCACTGAACCCATCGCACATGTGTGAATGGGGCTTAATGTGATCTCAGCTCCCAAGATTTCAAGCACCGAGACAGGTTCAAACCAAACGTCAGCTTCAAGCAGAGATTGCACACGGGAATGCTTATGCGAGATAATGTGTTTTCTCAGCATCTCGGGCATTTTAGCCAAATCCTCATCTGTAAAACCCGTTCCACATTTCGTTACAGTTTCAAAAACATCTGCATCAGGATTGTACGATGCCAGTAGTAGCGCACCGTAAGTTCCTGCGCGTTTACCCCTGCCGTGAAAAGCGCCAACTACAACCAAATCCACGGTGTCGGTCATCTCGCTCTTGTAGTCTCGCTTATACTTTATCCAGAGCCATCCCCTAGCTCCAGCCTGATAAACCGAGTCTTCCGCAACCGACTTGCAGACTAGACCCTCGCAGCCGTCTTCTATGGCTTCTAGAAAGAATCTTTCCAACTCTTTTGGATCGTTTGTAGCTAGGGATTTGGCGATCTTCACCCTATCACTTTCTTTGACAGCTTTCTCGAGCGCCTTTCGCCTGATCGGGTAGGGTTTTAACGTCAAATCTCTTCCATCAACGTAAAGTGCGTCAAACATGAACAAAGAAACAGGATAGTCTTCCATGGCTTTTTGAATCTCGTACTTGCGTCGCCGATGCATCAATTCTTGAAACGGCAGCATCTCGCCTGTATCTAGGTTGATCGCAACACATTCGCCTTCCAAGACTGCGGCTTTGGCACTGACATGTCGTTTGACGAGGTTCACAACGTCTGGATATTGACCAGAGATGTTTTCGAGACGCCTAGAAAATAGTGTCACTTCATCGTTTTTTTTGTGAGCTTGGATTCTTTCACCGTCATACTTGTATTCGGCTACGCATTTGCCGCCGAGTTTCTCAAGAATCTCCTCTGGCGACGAAAGCCTTTCTGCCAACATCGGCTTTATCGGCTCACCAACAGAAACTTCAAATTTCTTAATTCCTTCCAAACCTTGTTCGGCAACAACCCTCGCTACTCTTCCAAGGTCTGAGGAAATGCTGTAAGCGCGTTCTACGAGTTCTCTGGCCTCTTTTCCGCCGCCATAAGCTATCGCTAGTGCATCCAGAACAGTCATGTCTGCTATGCCTAGACGCAGGTTTCCAGTCACGGTTCGCATTATGTACTTTGCTTCCTTCGGAGTTGCAGCAGCTAACAGCCCCGCCAAAAGAGCAGTTTTCAAGTCAACTGTACCTGAGCCAGAAGCCTTTGCCATCTTGTCGAGTGTTTCGTAGACTTTCTGAACGGTTAGAGGTTGCTGTTGAAAAGTCACCTGCCTCTTGCTTGCCATGAAGTTTCGTGAGGTTTCTCCGATGTCTCCGCTTTTCTTCAGATCCTCTTCGATCTCGCTTTCTTTTCGCCCAGAAACGCGTACCAGAGCTTTGATCGCTAGTCTTTCAGCCACCCCAATTTCAAGTCCAACAAAATCAGGGTACAACCTACCCTGCGTTAAATACACGACTTTGTCGATGATCTCTTTGGGCGTGTTCTTGAGAAGATCAACTAAAAGATCAGTCATTTCGAGCCTTTTAGTTGTAGCCTCGATTTTCTCGTAAGCTTCGGCGATTGATTCGTATTTCAACAACTGTACCTCATAGTAAAATATGGATATGGAGCTATTAACGATTTCATTATGAGCCTTTCCAACAAGGTTTTCACATAGTTGATGCGCAAGCAACCGTGATTATAAACACCTAGAAAGTTTCATGATGCACAATCTCACTGACAGGTTTTCTCCTTCTCGGCTGAGGCACTTCAGCCGGATAGCCCACAGGAACTATGGCTACGGGTCTTGTTCCATCGGGAACCTTGAGGGTTTCTCTTACTTCTTCCTCATTAAAGGCTCCAACCCAGCATGTGCCTAACCCAAACGAATAAGCAAGCAAGAGAATGTTTTGAACGGCAGCAGCAGTATCTTGTAAGCAGAATAATTCTTTGCCGCGGTCACTGTAACGTTGCGCAGAAAGAACTTCGTTTGCACAAACGACGATGACTACTGGAACTTCTTCGATGAATTTTTGATTCCAAGCAGCTTCAGCAAGTCTTTCTTTGATTTTTGCTTCTCTAACTATGACGAATTCCCATGGCTGAATGTTGCCTGCAGAAGGCGCCCAACGAGCCGCATCGATCAGTTTTTCAACAATCTCTTCCGAAACATTTTCTCTTTTGAAGGCGCGTATGCTTCTTCTTCCCGTAATGGCTTCTGAAACGTCCATCATCTCACCTATGTTATTAACTTGATTGCAGTGCAAAAAGCTTAAGTTTTGTCATTATTCACTTCTGTTCGGATGATGAAGCAGAGAGTCAATAGAGCTAACGCAGTGATATGACTCGACGGGCGAACTGACATTTGTTTATTGAAAGACTTATCAATAAAGAAAGGCAATGAAAAAGAAAACAAAAAACTAGATGTGCATTGTAGGCGGAAAAACTGTTGCCGAAATCCAAGATTACAGAAGCTCTAGAGAAGCTTTCATCTAAAAAAGCCGTCAAATACACAGTATACTTAACTGCAGTCGTTGTTTTCTTCGCGTTGATACTCCTTCCGCCAATACTGGGAATCATAGTTAAGTGGGACATGATGCAGCAGGTTCTGGACAACTCGACACTCGTCTCACGCGCACTTAGCGCCGTGGGTAATTCGTTTTCAATAGCGTTACTTGTGTCAGCTTTGGACTTAATAGCTGGAATTCCGATGGCGTGGCTCATCAGCCGCGGAAGATCAAAGTGGCTGAATGTTCTTGACACGTTTGTTGACATCCCATTTATCGTGCCTACAGCAGCACTTGGCTATTCATTGCTTCTGTTCTGGAACAAGCCGGAAGGCGTTTCCGCTCTTTTCAGTAACAGCGTAATTTCTACAGGCTGGCTTCTAATTATACTGCTTCATTTCACGTTTTCCTATCCGGTAGTCGTCAGAGTTATTGTTGGAGCGCTGCTGGACTACAAGCGAGAATACGAAAATGCTTCCAGAACACTTGGTGCTCCACCCATCATGGCAGCCAGGACGGTCACGTTTTCCATCATAAAACCTTCATTAATAGCCGCCTTCATACTTGCATTCGCAAGATCACTTTCCGAGACTGGTGCCACATTTATCGTAGCTGGAACCTTTGAAAACGGACCAGTCTTCATACAAAATATAAAAAACGACTACACAGCTGGGTTGGTTGACAAGATAGATTATGAGGGTTCTATTGTTCTAGCAAGCTTCCTGCTTATTGCAATAGCATTCTTGATATTCATGACTATTCGTGGCGTCGGACCAAGACTAAGACTACCTGTAAAGAGGTACTGGCCGAATTTTGAGAGAAAGATAAGCTATTCGAAAGCTGAACACTCGAGGAACACCGTCAGCATCGTTGTCTTTCTCTTAATCGTGCTTATCCCATCCCTTTTCGTTGCATTACCTGCCTTCGAAGCCGTCTTCACAGACACTCTTTCCAAGTCGCTGTCGGGTTCAGGTATTTGGGGAGACTACTGGCAAAGCCTTGGCCTTTCATACATGCTTGCCGTCGTTGTCACAGTCTTAAATGTCATTATAGGGTTACCGATGGCAATCCTAATCGCCAGAAGAAAGCTCGGAACTTTGCCATCAGCCATTTTGGATTTGTTCGTAAACGTTCCGTTGATCGTGCCTTCGATAGCTTTGGGCGTTTCTCTTTCAATCTTCTGGAAAGAGAATTTCGCATTCATGCCAGAGATTCTGTTGTTAATTTTTGCCCATCTAGCGATCACGTACCCGTATTTTGTTAGATCAATGTCGGCAGCAGTGGAAAGAATAAGCCTAGACATGGAGGAAGCGTCTAGAACGCTTGGAGCCAAACCCTTAGGAGTTTTCAGAACGATAATCTTGCCTTTGACAAAATATTCCCTGCTCTCAGGAGCAATAATGGTTTTCACGAGAAGCTTAAGCGAAACAGGAGCCACCATAGCCGTAACTTCGCTGCAAACAGCCCCAGTGATACTCGTCAACTGGGTCAAACAAAAAGTGCCAGCAACTTCCTTGGATATAGGCTTAGGTTGCGGCTACTTGGTTGTGCTCTCCTTTATCATCTTGTTGGCTTTGCGATTTATTGTTAAAGGAAAAGGAAGATACTAGCATGCTTAATATACAGCCTTCCAATAATTCGATAAAACCTCAGGACTACATGCAAATCCTTGGAGGAAGCTTAACTAGTGCCTGACGTTCGCGTAGTCAACGTGTCCAAAAGATTCGGCAAAGTGATAGCCCTCGACAATGTTAGCCTACACATTAAAGATCACGAGTATTTCGCCTTGTTGGGTCCAAGCGGATGCGGAAAAACAACTCTTCTAAGATTGATTGCGGGGTTAATAAGCCCCGATAAAGGTGAAATCTACATCGGTGATAGGTTAGTCAACAACGTGCCGCCGGAAGACAGGGACATCGGGTTTGTCTTCCAGACTTTTGCTCTTTTTCCTCACATGAATGCTTGGAACAACGTGACCTACGGTCCTAGAGTGAAAGGCTTCGACATGAAAAAGGCAGAAACCATCGGACATGAAGTGCTCGAAATGGTCAAGTTGCATGAACGTTTGGACGCTTTCCCAAACGAGTTAAGCGGCGGCATGATGCAGAGGATAGCCGTTGCTAGAGCCCTAGCGGCGGGAGCCAAACTTCTGTTGCTAGACGAACCACTCGGACAGTTAGACGCAAAGGTGAGGAATGACATCCGGTATGAGATAAGGAGAATGGCGAAAGACCTAGGGTTAACAGCGATACATGTTACCCACGACCAGTCTGAAGCCATGGCAATATCGGACAGGATAGCGGTGATGAAGAAGGGCAAAGTCATGCAGGTTGGAACACCAAACGAGTTGTACATGAAGCCAAACAGCGTTTTCGTAGCCCACTTCATAGGGGAATCAAACTTTCTAGAAGGCTACGTCTCAAGCGTAGACGACACGGAATTGACGATAGAGCTTCGCGGCGATATAACAGTTCAAACTACCAGCAATAGTGCGAAAAAAGGTGAAAAAGTGGTTCTCGCCATAAGGCCCGAAGTTTTCGTTGTCGAGAAAGGAGTAAAAAAAGACAAAAACTCTATCGTGGGTACGGTAGAGAGAATAACCTTCGAAGGAACAACTATAAGGTATGAGATTAGATTAGCGAATCAAGATTTGGTTTTCATCGTGAAACCTTCGATGAGCGAAGAATGGTTTAATATGGGCGAACAAGTAACAGTTAGCTTTCAGCCTGACAAAGCTCACGTGTTTACATACCCCGAAGGAGGATTGAAGGAGGAAATAGCGGTTGAGTGATCTGATAAAATGGTTTGAAAAACGAAGAGAAACAAAAGCGCTGGAAACAATACAACGGCATCTAGCTCTAACCACGGCTATCGTCGAAGACCTAGAAAAAGCAATAGCAGCTGCTGTGAGGAACGAAGAGAAAGAAATGCAGAAATACACTGAAAGAGTATCAAGCAACGAAAAAGAAGCAGACAGTCTACGAAGAAGAGTCATGGACGAAGTTTCCAAAGGCGAACTCGCACCGACGGATAGAGTAGATTTGATGGACCTTGTGAAAAGAGTAGACATGGTCGCTGACTGGAGCAGAGAATCCACACGAGTACTGAACGCACTCCCGATGAAGCACGTGCCAAGTTCGATTAGAAACGAGTTCCTAGAAATGGTTAAGAGCGTCAAAGAATGTACCCTGTCTCTTCAGAGATGCATGAACAAGATGATGACAAAACCGGAAGAAGCTCTTCAGGCAGCAGACACTGTGGAGCGTGAAGAAGAAAAAGTGGATGACCTGCATGAAAAGGCTAGAAAACTGCTTGGAACAGAAGACCTGCCAAAGGCAGGAGTAGCAGTTCTAATAAACCAGCTTTTCGATGCTCTAGAAATGATTGCCGACGCATGCGAAGACGCGTGCGACCAAGTAAGAATCATAATGGTTAGAAAATGAGGTGAAAAAATATGGCGGAGATTAAGGTTGATATATCTGAACTGAAGGGCGAAGGCGAAGACGTGGTAGAAGAATTAGTTGATTTCATAAAGAAGAAGACAAACGCCGAAGTTGAAAAAACAGCAAACGAGCTAATCATAAAAAGCGAAGAGAAGAACGTTTCAAAACCGTATTTACGAGTGATACTGCGAAAGTATCTGCATAAAGTTGAGCTGAAAGAGTACTTCAAAGTGATAGGCAGCAAAGAAAACACTCTCTTGGTGAAAGAAAAGAAGACGGCGGAAGAAGAATAGCCAGCCTACTTCTTTCTAAGCCTCTTACATCCTTTTTCATTTTTTGTTCTGCACCACAAAAAAGATTCCTGTTAAGATCAAGACGGCGCCGAGAATAAACCATTTGTCGGGTATTTCTTGGAAAAATGCCACGCCTAGAATTGTTGCGCCTACGGGTTCGAGCATAGCCATAGTTGCGGTTTCGAAGGATTTCAGGTTTGACAAGGAAGAAAAATACAATGTGTGCGCCGTCGCCGTAGGTAGTATGCCCAAGCCCACAAGCAGAAGAACCCCTGTCACTTCATTCGGCAAAGCTAAAACCCTGCCTGTAATGGAGATGCTTAACGCTCCTACAAAAACGGCTGTCAACAAATACATCGGAAACATTATCGGAACTATGTCCATCTTGCTTCTTATTCTTCTGCCATAGTTAAGGTAAAAGGATTCAACCAAAGCCGCCAACACAGCTTCTAAGTCGCCCTTCAAGTTTAGCGAAAAGACTTGCGAATGATCTGCGGCAACTGCAACCACAGTCTCAGCGCAGGCAATAACGCACATGCCCAAGAACGATATAGTTAAGCCCAAGATCGCAATGCGGGACGGCTTAGATTTAAAGACAAAGCTCGACAGGAACACGGAGAAGATCGGTGTAGTGTTGACGAGGACGGTGGCGTTCAGTATTGTGGTGTCTTTCACAGCAGACACGAAAAACATGAAGTGCAGACCTAGAAAAAAGCTGAGAACCACGAGATCTCTAAGGTTTTTGCGTACTAGACTTAGGTTAAATGGTTTTCGAAGAACCAACAGTATTAAGGCTAATGCTAGACATGCAACTATTAAACGCCAAAAAGCAATGGAAAACGCGTCAACGTTTTGCAGAAACCTTATGAAGACTGCTGCCGTTCCGAACAGTACTCCAGCGACGATTCCTTCTGTGAGAGCCAGCCTTCTAGTCCTCGCGTGCATCTTAACGCCCTTTCTGCTGTTGGTTACATAATGTCACAGCATAAGTTAACCTTATACATCATTCACTCGATAAAATAAACAAGACAGATCAAATTTCAAAAGATGAAGAATGGTGATATGCTATGAATACTGAGGAGATTATGAAGTTGTCCTTAAAACTCGCAGAGCTAAGCAAGACTCCAGAGGACAGCACGATATACATAAACGGAAGCGGAATTAAAAAGATTTTTTTCGGCATCGATGCAGGTGTTCCCGAGCTGTGGCTTGCAAAAAAGTTGGGCTATGATTGCGTGATTGCCCATCACCCAGTCGGCGGGACAGCGATCATAAACTTTCACAAGGTTTTCCAGAGACACGTTCAACAGATGGTTGCGGCGGGGGTTCCAGAAGAGGAAGCAAAAAAGGCGGTGAAAAAGAAACTCGCAGACTTGGAAGTTGACGGGCATTCACGGAACTACGGTCATGCTGTTGATGCTGCAAGATTGTTGAAAATGCCGTACATGAACATACACACTCCGCTGGATGAGATCGGAAGAAAGGTTATGGCTGAAAAAATCAGCAAACGACTCAAAGGCAACTCCAAAGTGCAAGATGTGGTCGAGGCTTTAGAGGAATTGCCCGAATTCAAGAACGCAACCACCGACATCAAGATTCGCGTCGGAAAACCTGACAACCCAGCGGGAAAAGTTGTGGTTTCGCACGGTGCTGGAACGAACGGAGGCTACGAGATTGCACGAACATATTTCAAGCATGGTATCGGGACAGTTGTGTATATCCATGTTGGTCTTGGAGATTTAGAGAAGCTTAAAGCTGAAGGAATCGGAAACCTTGTGGTCACAGGGCATATCGCAAGCGATTCAGTGGGCATAAACCCCTTTATTCGTGAGCTTGAAAAACAGAATATTTCTGTAACGACCATCGGAGTAGTCCCAACTTAAAAAGGACGCTATGGTGTTGAATCATTTGTTCTTTTGGAGTTTTGCTCTCTTGGATTTCAAGAAATATGCTAAGATGATCAAACCGACTGCTGTTATGGCTAACGCGACAACAATCCACGTCAAGAAGGCTTCTATCCATGATGGCTGTTGAGACTTCGTGTTTACGCTAAAATAAACTGTAGAAACTCCAGTGTTGCCAACTAGGTCATTCGCATAAACTATCACATGATGAGAACCATCGCTGACAACGCCTAAAGTCGTGTTTCTAAAAATTGTTTCATTTGTATAGCCGTCAAGGCTGTAGCCAATCCAAGCCGTGCTTTCGTTGATAGCGAAGTTAAGTGTAATCAGGCTCGTCGTGTAGGTCTTGTTCTCAGGCGAAAGGATCACAACGTTTGGGGGCGATACATCAACAGTAAAGTGGACAATGTCAGAATGACCCATGTTTCCAGACGTATCGTTAGCGTAAACCACTAAGCTGTGCGCTCCCGCAGACAAAACAGGTAGAGTAATGTTGCCTTGCATGGTCATGTTCGTGTGGTCATCTAAACTATAACCTATCCAGGAGGTCGGTTCGTTAACGGTGAAGGTTAGGGGAATGGCACTCGCTGAATACGCCGAGTTTCTTGGCGAGACTACTAACACGGTTGGCGGCATGTTGTCTAGAGGCGCGACGCCTTCGATAATCACTGTATGTGATGATTGATTGTAAGCGAAGTAAATCCATCGGCTGTTCCCATCGTCATACAACGAGTAATTCTCGAAAGACGGATTCATCCCATCAACTGTTACATTGTATGGTTCAGCTTGCACCATCAACGCATGAGGAATTTGCACTCTGCAAAACCCAGTTTTCTGCGTTGCAGTAGTGTTGGAAACTTGCATCTCGATCGTGTTCTTCAACTTTGCCTTAAGAAAACTGAAACTACTGACTGTGGAGTTAGAGATGACATTCACCTGATATCCTGAGAAAGCTGTGAAGCTTGAGAAACGGCCCATCAATGGATGATAATCAGTGTTATTAGCATATATAACATGTGGGGTGTCGCCTATTCCATCTTGATTGAGATCTACCCCAGTGTAGTTACTCCAATAGTTACCTTCAATACTGTCGTTCCAACGATTAGGTAGTAGCGTCACTACTTGTCTTGCATTCCTGACAATGTTATTGTGACAGATGGTGTTGTTCTCAGCCAAGTTGTCAAGCCAGATCCCCCGAACTGGATTGTTGTAGATTGTGTTTCCTGAAACGGTGCAGTTCGTCGAATTCATGCCTAGTCCTATCCCGTCAAAAAAGTTCTCATGCACATCGTTCAACGTGATTACACCGTTTCCAGAAGCATTGACGTTGAGCCCATACGATAATCTGCTACCGTAAACAAGGTTGTGGTTCACAGTGAAGCCCAACGAGTTAGTAAGGAATACTCCTCTGTTAGTGTTGTTCCCCACGATGTTGCCGTCGATTATGAAGCCTCTGGAATAACGAACATGAATGCCGTCACCGTTGTAAGAAGCATTATTACGCAGGATAGCAAAATTCTTGAAGCCGCTCACAAAAATGCCGTGGGTGCCGTTTTTCACTGTAAACCCGTCAATGGTTACGTTTTCGGCTGCTACAGTAATTGCGTCTCCGGTGCCGCTTCCATCTATGAAAGTACTGTTCCTGTTCATTCCAAGCAGTGATATGGACTTGTTCACAACAACATGCTCGCTGTAGGTTCCTTCTTCAACGAGAATCGTGTGTCCGTTAAGGGTTTGAGGAGCATTTATCGCGGCTTGAATCGTAGAATATCTTAAGCCAGAATTAATGTTTTGAACTGGGGGAAGACTGGAAGCTTTTAGGTCAACCGCTTCGAATTTTGGATGGCACAGACATGAAGAGAATGTGAACAGAATCAGAATGAAGACCGATTTCCAGTTCATACGAGTCACGGAACTTATCCTCCGTTCAGTTCTTATACGTTTTGGAAGACTGCAAACTATCTTTCAACCGAGACTTTGCTCTCATTCGCTTCCTTCTCAACCCTTATCACGTGCTCAGCCTTCTCAGCGAAAGCTTCACTATGCGTGACCGCAATTATTTGCTCTATGGCTTTGAAACGTGAAATCGCCTCAGCCAAACGATCTATCGACCCGTCTTCTCTTCCAAGACTCTCAGTCGGCTCATCGAGCAAGAGCATACTCAACCCATGACCAGTCCTAGACTGCATGATCAGTTGACCCAAACCCAAACGATATGCAAACGCAAGCAACGTTCGTTCGCCGCCCGAAAGGTTTGAGACTTCCCGTTCAACACTGCCTTCGCTCTTAACATAAGGCGTGTACGTCTCATCAATGACGATGTTTAAGAGTGGACCTTCTCCGCCGACTAGACTGTCGAGAATCTGTTGAACAAAATTGCGCAAAACTTTCACGAATTCACCTCGCAACTTGGGCTGAATGCTTCTATAGGCGTCACGCATGCTGCCGATGATTTCAACGAGTTTTAGTATTTTCTCCATCCGTTCAACTTTTTGTTGAGCGTTATCGATCCTGTCCTTAATCTCATCCAAACGTTTGACCGAGTCTTTTTTGCTGTTTTCTTTGTTCTTTAAGTCTGATTCTAAGGAATAGTAATTTCTAAGGGCTTCTTCCTTTCGTTCTTTAGCAGTCTCTAACTCGGATGAATCGAAGCGGCTGATTTCACTTTGCACAACATCAAGTTGTGCATGCAATTCTGTTTCCTGCACTTTTTTGGCGTCCAATTCCTTTAGAAGATCGTCTAATGATCGAGATTCTTCGGCTACGCGGTTTTGAACATCAGCAAGTCTAGGCTCAAGCGTTTGCAAGCTAGAAAGAACCATGCTCACTTTTTTTCTGGTTTTCTGCATTTCCTCTACGTCGCCTTGCAGTTGGCTGATTGATTTTTGTCGTTGATAATTTTCCTCTTGGATTCTGTGCATCAAATTATCCTTGTATTCATCGGTTAATGATTGCAGGCAGAGCGGGCAAACGTTTTCAGCGGACAAGGAATCTATTCTTTTTCGGTCAGCTTGCATGTTCTTGAGAGCCGCCTCTTGCTCACCTCGTAGGTTCGAGATTTTATCGTCAAGAACCGCCACAAAATGCTCAATGCCCTCGACCGACTGTTCTGGTGGGATTCCAGCGGCTTTAAGCTCGGACTTCAAAGACCCCGCCTGAGCCTCCATGGTGACCAACCGTTGTTTAAAGTTTTCAACGAGTCTTTTCTTGTCTTCGATACTTTCAGTGGAGGAGACTATTGTGCTTTGAGTGTTTGCCAAGTTTGCGAGTGTGCGTTCTTCTTTCCGCTTTAGCTCTTCGTTTAAGGCTCTGACCTCTTCCAGTTTTTTGAGCTTTAAATCAGCCTCTTCAAGCGTTTTTTTCGCAAGATTCAATCTTTTTGTTGTTTCCTGCAATTCTGTTTCGATTAATGAAAAATCTTCAGCAGCCTTGTTGTATTCTGCGCTCAGTTTATCCATTCCAACAACATCAGGATCGTTTGTGTAAGCTTTTCTTTCTCCTTCATACTCTTTCTGGTAGCCTGCGAGATTGCTCCACGCGGTTTCGTAATCTGATAAACCGAACAATTCATCCAGACGCTTCTGTCTCTCTCTCGGCTGGGCATTCAGAAGCTCTTTCAAATGCTCTTGTCTGACCCAAACTATCTCGCGGAAAAGTTCTCGGTCTAAGCCTGTGATGGCTTTTAACTGTTCGGCTATGGCGTCGCTCTTCATGCTTGAGATCAGGCTTTCGCCTTCAAAAAGCTTCAGCTCATCTGCGTCTTGACTTATTCCCTTTCCACGTTTTCTCAATCCGCGTGAGATTTTGTAGCTTTTGCCGTTTTGCGTAAACTGAACCGTAACTTTTCCACTGTCCGCACCTTCACGGAGCAGGTATTCATAACTTCTGCCTAGTGGGTCTCCGAATAACGCAAAATCTATCGAATAAAGGATGCTGGATTTACCACAACCCACTCCGCCGACGAGACAGTTAAAGCCTCTCGCAAAGGGAACGGTTGACTTCACGTGTGAACGAATGTTCTCCAACTGGACAATTTCAATCTTCATGGCAGAAGCTCCTCCACAGCTTGTTTTACCTTCTCCTCTTGCTTCTTGCTCAAAGGTTCGATCAAGCTGACAGCAACACGCGCGACTTTCTCTGCTTCTTCGCGGTTGTAACGTTCGGAAAAAATCTGCAGAAAATACTCGAAAGCCTTTGTTTTCAAATCCTTGAACTCGCTTTCGAATATTGAACGAACAATCTCCTCTGAAACTTCGCTTTCACGCAGCAAAACGATTGGATGAACGATCAAAGCCTTCTCGGCAACTGCTCTAATCTGTGCAATGTCAACTTCTGAACGGCTTGCCTCAGGAGGCAGAGTCCCTTTAAGGATGGGAATGAGAACAACACCATCTTCATCTGCATCCCTTATCAGCTGAACAGCTCGTTCTGTGATTTTTGAAGGAACCATACCTGTAAAATCTTCTTCAACCAAAACAAACCTGCGTGTGAACTCGAGCGCTATAAACTCTGGTGACGCCTTGCCTTTCTCGTCCACCTTAACATGATAGAAGCCTTTCCTGATTTTGGCTTCTTCATAATCCACAGTCTCGGTGCATCCGCTGTAGACTAGAAACCCATTCTTGAATTTTTCCATGTAAGGCTTGTGAACGTGCCCAGCCGCGTAGTAGTCAAAGCCTTCAGGTATCATCTCTGGCGAGATTTCTGCTTCCATGTAAGGAGGTTTGACGCTTGGTAGATCAACCGCCATGTGGAAAACGAAGATGTTGAACACGGAAGGGTCAGGCGTGGGCTTATTCTGCTCCATAAAAGGCGGAAGTGCCTCTTCGGTTTTGTGTCTAGTCCTGTAATTGGGTATACCGTACACGTAGCAGCAGTCTGGTTTTTGCCAGCAAGCTCCTTCGTGCCGAGGCAAGTGATAGACTAGACCAGCGCTGTCTAAGGGGTTTATTATGGTGCCTGTAACCGTGTTAGGCGCAGAATCATGCGACCCATCAACAGTCAAGACCGGAATCCTTGCTTCTCGTAAGCGGCTAAAGTTTCTGATGGCGTTTTCCAACGTGACATTTGATGGGCGCGCGTTGTGAAACAAGTCTCCAGCGATTATCATGAAATCAGGTTTTAATTCAATGGTTTTGTCGACGAGTTCTTGAAAAGCTCTGTCAAAGTCTTCTCGTCTGACTTCTAGACCATACTGCGAGTAGCCTAAATGCAAATCTGCAGCGTGAACGAAACTGAAAGCCTTCAAATGCCCTTTCCTCTCCTATTCGATGTTTAACTGCAAACGCTCAATTATGCTTGTTGTTGCATGTTTTAAACGTTTAGCGCCTCAGCAGATATGCAATCCTTCAGCAGTTTTAAAGAGAAACATATAAGATTAGCCGACATCTTAGACTGAAAAGGTTGTAAAGAATGAAATGCGAGAAATGTGGCGCTGAAACTTTTCTTCCTTTCAGATGCCCATATTGTGGAGGCTATTTCTGCTCTGAACATCGACTACCTGAAAACCATGGGTGCACAAAGGTAGAACTTGCGCGCACGCCGAAAGAAGAGATGCCTCAAGCAGCCAAATCGTACGAGTACACGGTATCTTATTCGCCTTTTGGACAAGCAACGAAGGGGATACGTTTCAGTCGGAAGGAAATTCAGGATTTGGTGATAGCGGCTTTATTGGTTATCGGTGTTGGATTGTCCATGATTGGACTCTCGAGCTTTTTAACCAATCCTGAGCGCTTGAATTATGTTATGTTAACGTTGTTCACTGTTATGTTCACAGCCTCTTTCTTTATGCATGAGATGGCTCACAAAATCGTAGCGCAGAAAAACGGATTTTGGGCTGAGTTCAGACTAACGTTCATAGGCGCCGTGTTGACACTGCTTTCCATAATCTCTCCATTTTTCAAAGTCATATCGCCAGGCGCCGTGATGGTCGCAGGATACGCCGACAAGGAAAAGACTGGAAAAATCTCCATCGCTGGACCTGCGACTAACATTGTCTTATCAACAGTTTTCTTGACAATGGCAGTTTTTGTTCCTAGCGAGCAGATATTTACGCTCGGTGCGGCGTTTAACGCTTGGATAGCTCTTTTCAACTTGATTCCTTTCGGCATATTCGATGGCTTCAAAGTGTTCAGTTGGAACAAGGGAGTTTGGATGTTAGCTTTCGCATTGAGCTTGGTGCTTACGGTGTTTTCTTACCAGTATCTTCTAGCCTAGAGGAAAGATTTAGATATGTTCAACAACTAGTTTAAAGTGGTTATGAGATGGTCAACAGAGATAGACACGACATTGCTATCGAAATCTTAAAGAAAGCTTCTTCTGGGAAGAACAAGACGGAATTGATGAGAGAGGTCGGTCTTTCTTTTTCCCAAGCCAAACAATACCTAAGCATGCTACAGGAGAAGCGACTTCTAGAAGTGGGAGATAAGAATCGTTTCAAGACTACGAAGAAAGGCTTAGAGTTTCTGGAAAAATGCGAAGCATGCCCATTATTTAGCTGGGACAAAAAGAACAAATAACGCACGTTGTTAGATGAGCTCTATTGTAACATGCACTTCTTCTGGAACACGAATACGCATGATACGCCTCATGACTCGCTCTTCAGCATCGATATCGATGAGACGCTTATGAATTCGCATCTCCCATCTATCCCAAGTGGTGGTTCCCTCACCACACGGCGACTTCATCACAGGAACCCGCAACCTCTTGGTGGGCAAAGGCACAGGACCGTTCAGTTTAACGCCTGTCTTCTGGGCGATGACTTTCAGTTCACCGCAGACCTCTTCCAGCTTCTTGTAATCCGTGCTTGTTAAGCGTATCCGCGCTTTCCTAACCATTCACTCATCAGTCCTGACTTTTTAGCGTAAGCATGTTTATTGGGTACTTACCTTAGACAATTAACCGTAAATAAAAACTTATCGAAACGAACCACATCAAGAATGTGCTGTAACGGCGAGGATAGAGATGGAAAACAAGAGGTTAAAGGTTAAGGGCGTATTCTTGGACTTGGATGGAACGATAGTGGACTCAAGAAGGGCATACTTGGAAGCGGTAAAAGCTGCCTTAGTATCAACAGGACGGAAAACCGTAAACATTAATGTAGTAACGGAAATTCCGAAAAGAATCGAACAGAACCTTCCCATAGATGATTTGTTGAAAGATGTTGATGTGAAGAAATTCTTGCACGAGTATCTTAAAGCCTACTATCACGCAACAGTCGAAAAAACAAGACCTATGCCGAACATTTCAGAAACCTTGAAAAAACTTTCAGAGAAAGCAAAATTAGCGTTGATAACCATGCGCCACGTTCCAAAAGAGGATGTCATCGAAGAGCTGAAAAGATTCGGCTTGGCAGAATACTTTCAAGTAGTGGTAACCGCGTTAGACGTACGGCATCCGAAGCCGTCACCTGAGGGATTACTACAATGCACCAAGAAACTGGGCATCCAAAGTCATGAGTGCGTGGTTGTAGGAGACTCGGTTATGGACATACGTTTGGGAAAGGTAGCAGGGACCAGAACGGTTGCCGTTTTGTCAGGAATTTTCTCTCTTGAAGAGTTGAAGAATGAGAAACCAGACTTAATTCTTGAAAACGTCAACAAACTCGTAGATTTTCTGGAATAGATTGCAAAATGAGCCTTTGAATATTCTTGAAACAATAATATAGCTGAAAATTACTGAAAAATCTTATAGAAGCTATTACGAATAAAGCTTATTACACGCTCAAGGCTCTATTTTTAAGCGGAGAAGGCTTCAAAGCGGGAGTATCCAATGAACTTAATAGAAATACTGTTGTCAGAGAAGTTGAAAGACAAAAACCCGATGCTGGACGTTCTTGGCTCGGACCGCAAGGTACTCCAGATAGCCTGCCAAGACCTGACAAACTACCTCAAAGTTCATTGGGACCTCGTTGGAAAAGAAGCAAACGAATGTGAACTCGTAGAAAGGCTAGAGAAGTTCTACAACGAGAACGCAGGCGAACTGGATGAGTTTTTGAGGATTTGGACTGGAATATGGCTTGAAAAATGGAAGGAACGTGTGAAACTGCTCATAGGTAATGAGAATTCGAAAAGATGGAACAAAGCCACAAAAACTCTAAACAACGCTGAGCCTCTATGGAATAGTCTTGCAAACCGCAAGGAAATGGAGGAAGTGGTAACCTCCACGCTTATCAGGAACGGAGAGGTTTGCGGCACATCGATTCTTGCAGAAAACCTTCTGAAGATGGAGTTGGGCGAAAAAACCAGCGAGTACATGAGCGAAGAAAAGCATGCAGTTAACGTTGTCAACAACACTTTAAGAAAAGCAAGAGAACTGGCGAGAAGCAAGGGCCCATTGATCTTCGTCAAGATTGATAAAGGCTATTATCAATCGCATTAAGCAAGTTCTAGAACACTCTTTCTCTGTGAATATTCTTCGTTCGCCATGAATACCTTCTAAGAGAAGGCGTTGCACCGTAACCACACGCTGCACAACGTTTCTTCCTCACATGATAAGCTCTTCTACCGCAACGCCGGCAACGTATGTGCACGACTCTGCCTTGGCGTTTGCCAAAAGAGGGTGTTCCACTTCCCAACGTTGTCACCTAGGCGGTGGTGAGATGAGAACCACGTTGTCGCCTCGAACGATTATCAACCCCAGCTTTCTCATGTTCTCTGCGTTCGTGGTGTCTTCTGTTTCCTCCAAAACCAAGTTAAGATGCTGGTCAAACCCCTTCAATCTTCCGCGTAGACTCTTGCCACCCTTCAACCTAACAAGCACTATCTTTCCAAGATTCTGCTCAAGTATCTCAGTCGTCATTTCGCTCATTCTGGAAACCTCGAAACTATACAATTATGCCTTTTATACTTAAACTTATACATTTAAACCTATCTAACGGAAGAAGCACGTAATGCCCGAAAAATACAAAAGGAATTTCTTAAAGGACAAAGAAGCAAAAAACATCCTGAACCAAGCCGCGGAAAAACTCAAGATCAACGTAGAGCAAATTCTCAAAAACAAAGCTAACGTAGAACTCATTGAAACTGAATTCGCAAAAATCTTTCTCATAAACGGTAAGCCGTTGCTTGCCAAGAGAGGAGAAGACTTTTTCCCAACACTAGCATTCAACGAATACTTTGCTTTTGCGCCTAAAGCCATCGTCGACATGGGAGCCGTGCCCCATGTATGTAAAGGGGCAAACGTTATGAGACCTGGAATCAGGCGTTTTGAGGGAGAGTTCATGAAGGGTGATTTTATTCTTATTGTAGATGAAAGATATGGAAAAGCATTGGCAGTAGGCGAGATACTCTACAATAAAAGCGAGGCAGAAAAAGCCACACAAGGAGTTGCTGTCAGAAATGTCCATTTTGTCGGCGACAGAATATGGAATTTTCTGAAGGAGTTCTCATCTTAGTTGTTAGATTACGCTGAGTACAGATTCAGGATTCATAGAACCCTTTAATAGTAAAATTGATTAAGAATTCATACATAGAATTAGGAAACGCTTAAACTCTAGAAGAACAAATAGAAGCTACTGAGAGGAGAAAGTTGCCAGGTTTAGGCGGTTTACTCCGCAAATCAAAAAAAGAAGAAAAGGAAGTTGAAGCTAAGGATGCTTCTGGCAAAACTTACTTGAAAGCCATGCCTCTCCGTGAATTATCAGACTTAGAGAACGTGAAGAACGAGGTTAAAACTGGAAACATTCTAATTCTTAGAATAACTCCTCTTGCCGACAAGAGCATCGAGGACGTTAAGCGTGCCGTGAACGAGCTGTGCGAGTTCGCTGAATCTGTCGGTGGGGATATCGCCAGATTAGGAGAAGAGCGAGTAGTCATTTGTCCTCCAAAAGTGAAAATCTGGCGAGAGAAGACGCCCGTGTCAAACGAGCCGATACCTACAGCAGCCTAAAGGTTTCCAGCACAGCAGGCGCGACTGATTGAATTCCTAACCTGTTTTCTATGAAATTGGCCATGCCAAGACATTTTGCTCTCTCACCGTGGCATACAACGACTCTTTCAGGCTTGGGCTGCAAATGGCTCACGTAAGCAATCAACTGCCGTCTGTCCGAATGGCCTGAAAAACCCTCGATCGATTCTACATGCAGTCTTACTCTTACGATGCCCATTTTGCCTTCGTTTGTCAACATAGCGACTTCGTTCAAGCCTTTCTGCACTCTTCTACCCATGGTTCCTTCAATCTGGTAGCTTACGAAGATTACCGTGTTTGCGTCATTATCAGCTAGGCTCTTGAAATACTCTATCACGGGTCCGCCTTCGAGCATTCCTGAAGTTGCCATTATGATGCAGGGTTCACCTTCTAGGATTTCCTGCCTGACATTGGGATGCTCCACAATAGTGAAGTAGTCTGATTGGAACGGGTTTATCTCGTCATGCAGTATGCTGTGGCGAACCTCTCTGCCAAGATATTCTGGATAAGCAGTGTGGATTGCAGTGGCTTCTGAAATCATGCCTTCGATAAAGACGGGAGCTTCCTTCATCAACCCGCGTTTCATGTAACCATCAAGGATAAGCATTATCTCCTGCGCCCTGCCGACGGCTGGCACGGGAATCAAGACTTTGCCCTTGCGCTCTAGGGTCTCGTTTACAATTCGAGTTAAACGTTCTTCAGCCTCAATCCGCGAAGGCATAATGTCGTCTAAACCACCGTAAGTGCTCTCCGTTATCACAGTTTCAACTCTTGGAAACTCGGTCGTAGCTGCTTCCAACAACATCGTTCGGGCATACTTGTAGTCGCCAGTATACACGACGTTGTGTAAGCCTTCACCGATGTGCAGATGCGCCATCGACGAACCCAAGATGTGCCCCGCATTATGCAGAGTCAAACGAACATCTGGAGCTACGTCAGTAACTACACCGTACCGCAAAGGCATCGTGTGCAAGACGCATTCACGAACGTCCTTCTGGTCATAATGAGCCGTCACACCCTGCTTGTTCGCCACGTCCAAGTAATCCAACTGAAGTAATGTCATCAAATTTGACGTAGGAGCAGAACAATAAACTGGACCGTCATACCCGTATTTGTAGAGGAACGGCACCAAACCACAATGGTCTAGGTGTGCGTGGCTTATGACCACAGCATCTAAAGAGTCGATTTCAAATCCTGGGTTGTCAAACCTTGGAAAAGCCTCAAAAGGTCTTGATGAACCAGGGTTGACGCCACAGTCTAGGAGCACGCTGCTCTCTCTGGTTTGGACGAGAAAGGCGGATCGTCCTACTTCTTGAACCCCTCCAAGGGCGGTTATGCGTAGGTCTCCGACTTCGTAGGTTTTAGGCCTGAAGATTCTTTCGCCTATGGTTCGCAGTATTCTTTCGCGTTCTTTGGTTTCGGAGTGAAGATAGTGGCGCATGTGAGTGACTATTTTTGAACGTAGTGGTGGACTTCTGAGAACGTGGGGACGCCATTTAGTTTGTTTTATGATTTCTTGCAGGACTGCTCCGTTTTTCCCAATGACCAACCCGGGTTTTTTAGCTTCGATTATGATTTCACCGAGGCTAGGGTCGAAGTTTACTTCAGTTACTTCTGCTTCAGCCGACAGTATCTCACGTGTTTTTCTTTCAGCATCTTCTTCTACAAGTCTCACTGAAGGATCAGAACGTATGACTATCCTCTTTCTTATGACGCCGACTATTTCCGCGATAAGATTACTTTGTTCGACTAGAACTTCGGGTTTCTTGGTATAAACAGCCAGTGTTGGCCCTTCATACTCTATTCTAGTGACTTCAGCCTCTTTGGGCACGTGCTCTAAAATGTACTGGCTTATCTCTATCTTGTCTCGTTCAGAGTTTCGAGCCACCACGTTAACTTCCTCAAGCAGCTAGAAGCTGTTTCTTCTCCTTTTCAGTAAGTTCACGATAGCCCTTGTCGTCTATCACAGTGATGTTGAAGCTGTCGCCGCTTGCGGCGTCTCGTTTCATGGCAGAATTCACAGCTTTAGCAATCGCAGGCAAAAGCTCTTTCACGGACATCCCCTCCCTGTACTTGTCCTCTAAGACTCCGTAGACTACGGGGGAGCCAGAGCCTGTTGCAGCACATTTTTCTTCTGTAAGACTGCCGAACAGGTCTAAAGAGAAGATGTGTGGTCCAGTGTTGTCTACGCCTCCTATGAGAACTTGCGTGAGCAACGGCACGTATCTGGCTGAAAAAAGGAGGTTTGCGACAAGTCTCGCTGCAGAAGCCACGGGCAAAGGTCTGTCTCTGTTTATCCTGTACATTTGTGCGTTCGCAGTCAGTACATCCACTGTCCACTGCGCGTCAGCAACTGTACCAGCGATGGTCATTCCTAAGTGGTCGTCTATTTTGTAGACTTTCTTCCCATGTTTATGAGCTACGTACATGCCCATGGTTACGCGAGTGTCTGAGGCGAGGATTACGCCGTCTTTGCAGACGACGCCCGTTGTGGTTGTTCCTTTGAGCACTAATTTATCTATTGAATCATTGTTTGACATTTGATTTTTCTCCCAAAATCAACATGTTACGAGATTACTTCGCAAGGAAGTAGCATCATCTATTCATAACCATGAGATTTATTAACATTACGGTTTAGAGAAATGAGACGTAACGATAGACTTCTTCAACGAAAACCGTCGAGTTTAAAAGGTTTTAGACGTTAATGGCTATGGAAAGGAAACTCGTGGGCTTGAATAGTGATCGATTTGTCTTTGAAACATCATTGCATGCAGCTTCCACGTGAAGTCATCGTCGGAAATGGTACACTATATCGAGTTGGCGAAATCTCTAGAAGATTGGGTTTCTCAAAATCGGCGCTCATAATCGCCGGCTCAAGAACTAATGACATCGCGGGAAAAACGGTGAAGGACCTTCTTGAAGATGAAGGAATGGTAGTAGACACGTTCCTTGTTGAAACCGCTACTATTGAAGATGTAAAGGCTGTGGAAGAAAAAATCAAAGCTTTGAAGCCTCAGATCGTTTTCGGCGTAGGAGGCGGAACAAAAATTGATGTTGCAAAATGCAGTTCTGCCCATCAGGAAGTCCCGTTCATCAGCGTGCCCACGACCGCATCTCACGATGGAATCGCAAGCCCATTATCATCCATCAAAGGTTTCGAAAAACCCTATTCAGTTATGGCCCAAGCACCCCTAGCCATTATAGCAGACACGAACATCATAATGCAGGCTCCATGGCGTTTTGCTCTAAGCGGATGCGGAGATGTAATCGCGAAGCTCACTTCCGTTAAGGACTGGGAGCTAGCGCATGAAAACAAGAACGAATATTATGGAGGCTACGCGGCAAGCCTAGCTTTGATGAGCGCCAAGCTTGTGATGCAAAACGCTGAGTTGATTAAACCTGATAATGAAGAAGGCTTGCGAGTGCTTCTGGAAGCTCTGATAAGCTGTGGCGTGGCCATGAGCATCGCTGGGAGCAGTCGCCCTTGTAGCGGTTCTGAACACATGTTCGCTCACGCGTTAGATGTTGTTAAGCCAAACCATTCTATGCATGGTGAAAAATGTGGTGTAGGCACGATAATGATGGCTTATCTTCATAAGATGAGTTGGGAACGCATAAGAGATACGTTGAAGAATTTGGGTGCACCAACGACTGCTCAAGAACTCGGTGTGGAAAATGAAGACGTACTAAAGGCTCTGGAGATAGCTGCATCAATAAGACCTGAAAGATACACTATATTGAGTAAGAAGAACCCAAACCGTAAAGCGTGCACAAAGATTGCGAGGAAAACGCAGGTTCTCTACTTTCCGAAGAAGAAGACGAGGTTTTCGGTTCTAAAGCAGAAATCGGAAAATTAGGTTTTGGTTTCAGCTTCCTTTTGGGTTTTCTTCTCTTCCGCTTTAGGTTCAATCTTGAAGGTTTCAGTGAATTTGACGGAGGTTATTTTCGGGAAGAACTTTTGCACATCAATCACGATGCCTCTCTTTGCCACTTGAATTCCTTCTATGTAGAAAGCTTCTTCAGGCATCTCTATGGTGATGACTTTCTCTTTTACAACAAAATCAAATTTCGTCTGCTCTACTACAGGTATTCTGCGATGAATGAGCGCTCCAACCTGTTCTTCGATAGTTTCAAGCTTCTTCTGCACAGTCACTTCGTAAACAAGCGTCCTGCCAGCTAATGGAGGATTATAATCCAATAAAACGCGTCCTGCACCCACGGCGCGAATTGTAGCCATCTTCCCGTTAAATTCTATGCGCAACCCAACTGTTGGAGTTATTTCTTTGACAAGTAGTTGTTTCAGGGGAACTCGCTTGATTTTTTCAGGGTCTCTTGGTCCGAAGGCTTTGTCAGAGGATATCTCGCGAGATGTTGGTTTGCCTATTTCCATTGAGGTTAGGTTTTCGTCTAGTGCCTTGAGAACCCAACCTTCGCCTATCACGATTAGTTTCGGTTCGTAAATATCTCCTTCTTTGTACAAATGCTCTTTTTTTGCTGTTTCCTCGTCAGTGGTGTCGAAGACTTCGTTTGTCTCCTTCACTTTGGCAACGTAATCAATCAGTATGAAGCCGCCTTTCTGTAAAGCCATGATGAAACATCCTTTGAATGTGTTGCCAATGTAAGTTTTAAACTTCAATAAAAGCTTTCGCTCACAAACATCCCTTTTCTAGCTAACCAGAGCAGTAGCTCAGCAAAACAGATAAGCAAAAAGCAAACACTAAACAACTTCAAAACAATGAAGCATAAGGTTCGAGTTTAATCAGCGATCAAAAATGGGTTTAAAAAACACTCTAAACAATCACAGAAGCGCCTACACAAGCATCCTTCTTATGGGCGTAGTAAGCTTAATAGGCGATATCGTTTATGAAGGCTCCAGAGGCTTAGTGCCTGACTACCTTGAGGTTTTAGGCGCTACCGCAATAATGGTGGGACTTATTGGAGGCTTGGGCGATTTCCTAGGCTATTCAGTAAGGTTCATTAGTGGGTTTTTGGCAGATACAACACGTTCTTACTGGTTCTTCATATTCCTAGGATACGGCCTGATTGTTTCTATTCCATTCCTAGGAGTTGCTACAGGTCTTGAGATGGCTATAATGCTTGTCCTGCTTGAGCGATTGGGAAAAGCCCTTAGAGCGCCAGCAAGAGACACTGTCCTATCGATGGTAAGCAAGGATGTTGGCGCGGGCAAAGCCTTCGGATTTCATGAATTTCTAGATCAAATAGGCGGGATGTCTGGCCCTTTGATTGTAGCAGGATTAATGTTTTTCAGCAACGACAACTATCGGCTCACTTTTGGCTTATTGCTTTTGCCTTTCTTGCTTCTTTTAGTGACTTTGACGTATGCTTACAAGAGAGTAGGTTCTCCAAAAGTTGTTGAACAACTAAAATCAGAAGGAATAAGGGAGAAGTTGCCGAGACCTTTCTACATTTACACTTTTGCCGTGTTGCTTAACACGGTTGGACTTATCCCCTACACGCTCATACTCTACAAAGCTTCAGTGATTCTTCAGCCAACAAACGAGCAGTGGATCGTTCCATTAATCTACTTTCTGATTCAAGGCGTGGATATGCCCGCAGCTTTGTTGTCAGGGTATGCTTATGACAAGTTTGGAGTAGCAGTGTTAATCTTGCCTTTTCTGCTTTCGCTTTTTCCGCCATTACTTGCGTTGATTGACGGCGGATTACTGATGCTTGTCGTAGCTGCTGCTGTGTTCGGTCTCGTTCTCGGCATGCAAGAATCAATTTACCGTGCAGCAGTTTCTCAACTGTCGCCCATTTCTTCGAGAGGCACAGCGTACGGCATATTCAACACCGCCTACGGCTTCGGCCTTCTAATAAGCGGCGCAACCTACGGCGCATTAATGGACTTTAAGTCGCCATTCATAATCATCGTATTTTACGTGTTCATAATGCAGGTTGCAGCAATAGCTTCATTGCTCAATGTTAGGTCAAAGCTGAAAAGAGAATAAACAACCATTAGGCGCGAACTAGGTTTCATAAAATTCTTAAAAAAAAATAAAAAGGGGGCGTTTTACATCGGCTGGAAACGCCTGTGTTGATAATACATTAGAGCTTTACTCCTTTTGATTTCATATTCGTTTTGCATTCTTCTCACCTCAAACAACGATTAACGAGAAGGACTCTTTAAATGTCGACGCACATGTCGAGAACACGAAAAGTAGTCACAAGACGTTACTGCAAAGTAGACGCTGTTAACGTTACAATTAGTCGTAAGCAGATGATGCGCAAAACGCTAAAGACGTTCCTATGCTCATTCCAACAAATGTCTGGAAGGATACCCACCACCACTGTCTGATGATAGAAGGGTTCCTTTAATCTCAATCGTATGACTACTATGAGAATACGCGAAATACAGATAGATGTTACTGCCAACGTAGGTTTGAATCGGCTCAATCAGGTTTTGATCCAAGTAAAATTGATAGGGGCTTATCAAGAGCGCTGTTTGAAAAGTCAAGTAGAAGTAGCCGCTGGTTCCTTCTGGACCTGCAACATTGAAGATCAATCGTTTATCTTGTTCGTAATTGAACGAGCTTATCGAAGAGTTGCTCAATGCTCGAATTGTATGATCTTGCGAATGCGAGATAATGGTGAAGTTTTGGGTCAGCGGGTTAGTTGCTGGCATCGTACAGTTCGGGCGGAATGCATCATCAGAAACTCCAAGTGATTCATAACTTCCTTTATAGTCATAATCAACTATTATTATCTGTTTCACCCACTTAACCCATTTATATCCCCATCTGCAAGGCAAAACGATACGGTATCCGCTGCCTAAGCCAGAAACTTGTTCCAAGTCTGTTCCGTTCGCTTTCAGACCCAACAGAGTGGTCGGTTCCATAGCAGTTTGCAACATTATGCTGCTTGAGAAACCATCAGTGGCGTTGAAGACAACCTTGCGGTAAGCACCAGGAATCACCTTTGCCAGATTTAGCAAGTAAAACAACGGCACACCAGTCCAGTTATAAGTAACCTTTGGACCGCCTTGTCCGCCGCCTACACATTGAAGCGTGGTCACTTCTGACAATATTGGAAAATGCTGCACTTCAGCATACGTTATGTTAAGTTTGTTCTCAACCAAGCCTTCGATCACAAACCATTTTGGCGTCTCAACAGACTGTAAATCGCTTTCAGCACCAAGCTCAACGAGGAACATGGACAGAATCAACACTATGCAAGTCATGGTTGAAATGGCTAAAAACCGTTTTTTCACTTATCGTACATCTCTTTTCATGTAGAAAAAAAGAGACTCATTTAAAGTTATTCGGTAGAGAATCTATTTTCAAACATTCAACATGTATTTCTAGGGTTGTAGAATACAAAGTATTACTGTTTCAAAAAGCGCCCTTGCAAAGAGTATTTGAACGATTAAACATATTAGTTTGACAAATATTAACTGCCAACGACGAGCGTGATGGAAGTGCCATACTGCGTCTATGTCATCTTATGCGACGATAACAGCTTTTACACTGGATACACCAAAAATTTGGATCGACGTATTAGGCTTCATAAAAATGGAAGAGGCGCCAGATACACGAGAATCCATAAACCGAAAAAACTCGTTTATGTTGAAGAGTTCGACTCCAGAAGAGAGGCAATGCAAAGAGAAAGAAAAGTTAAAAGGCTAAACCATCAGCAAAAACTCGAACTGATAAAAACGAAGACTAAATCAGCAAGACAAAAAGACGCGGCAATCAAGCCTAGGTACTTCTTAGGCTGTAATGGCGGTTCTTGGTGTCGATAATCTCGTTCTCAAACAGTTTGCGTAATGTTTTGAATATTTTCTTTTCAGACTGTCCAGTTTTTTCAGCAATCTCAACGAGTGTTAGCCCTTCTTTAGAGCTTTTCAACAATGCAATAACCTGTTCATCAATTTTGTTGAGCTTCACCATGATAATACCTCGACAACAGTGAATTAGCCATACGTTATAGGGTTATTATTTATAAAATTAATTGCTCCCGTATTACTAATTAAGCAAGATTGAAACCTAGATCCCTTGAATCCATATCGTTTGTTGGCGAAAAAAAGAGGGTTACGGGTCTTTGTGTCCGTAGCGACCTGTGACTATGACAACGTCAAGGATGTCAATTTTTCCATCACCATTCCAATCGACGTTTGCATAATAGTTTAAGTCTCCCCTCTTTGCGCCATACTTGCCTGTCACCATAACAACATCGAGAATGTCAATGTCCTTGTCAACATCAGCGTCGCCAAGCATAACAACGCGAACCATCTGAGTTGCTGCAAGAACGTTGTCTGTCGTGTTTCTCTCATTCAGAACCGGCCAAGCTTGAGCGCTTATCGTGTAGTTTGCTTTAGGAAAACCCCCGGTGTTCCATTCTAACGTGACGGTTTTGGAAGCGCCACGTCCTACGCTTACGGTTTGCGTTTTGACAATCGTAGCGTTGGCATAGGCTGTTACGTTGAAAGTTTCGGGATAAAAGCCAAGGTTTTGAACAGAAACGTTCAACATCATAGAGAAGCCCTGACCTACTATAGTCTTTTCTGGCTTAACTTCTCTCACGGCTACGTCATGATATGCATCATTAATGGTTCTGTTTGCCATGTAGAAGAAGACAGGGAGCCACCGCAGCACAACAGGTTCAATATTTTCTGGGAAAGGATTGAAGAAGTATCTTACCCAACCTTCCCAATAAGTATTTGGATAAGGACCTGGGTGCACAACGCTAAAACTACCGTTCGCGAAAATTTCGCACGTAAAAGCCAAAACGTCAGCTGCACCGTACATCCAATCGTCCCATGTGCCGTAGGCATAGTACATATAGCTTGCCTGCTCGTACGTTGTTCCGCCTGTAAGGCTTGAAAGGTCTTGCGAGATTTCGATGAATCTTGCCTCATCTTGCGGCGGAGTCCTTGTCCAACTCCAAGGGTAAAGTATCAATTCAGTGCCAGAATGAAAATCCATAGCATACATGAAATGGTGATTCTGCACGAAATCTCTGATTGCTCGGGTTTCAGGCTCTGAAAACGGACTAGGCCCTCTGTAGATCTCGGATGTTACGTACGGATTTCCGTTTTCCCATTTATAATCATAGTTTCTGTTTAGGTCAACACCGCCTACCCAGTCTTCACCGTTCTCTCCGTCGCCGTCATTGTCCCATCCTTCCGTCCTAATGTAATCATATTGCCCAGGGAGGGTTTCGTTCATAAGATATTCTATTAAACCGTCGCCATCTTCGTCCTCAGGAGGATCCTCATCGAACAAGCCGTCGCCGTCGTCATCTATCGGGCGAGCGTTTTTTCTTTGCCAGTCGTTTGCCTTGAACGCGGCGAAGCCATCAACGTTCACTGCTACAACCACGTAAGTCTCGCTTTTGTTGAGGAGTTCGGTCACAGTCTGGTTTGAGCCGAAATGCAAAGCCGCGTAGACAACAAAATACAGTGTCAGCTCAGAGGTGATTTGTTCACGTGCATGGTGGTAGGCGTCGAAGAAAACTTCTGGCTTCGGTCTCTTATCGCTTTCATTTGTCAGACGCACACAGTAGATATCGCGGTTCTGCCAGCTTTTGCCAATCGAGAAAACATCAATGATGTTCGGGTAAGTCGCGTTGAGTGCAAGCAAGATTGCGACTATCTCTGTATAATTGTGGTAGTGTATCCAATCTATCGGAGGCAAAGAAGCTGGAACGTAATGTTCTGCGTAAACATCAAGCGGGTATGGAGAGACATTAGTCTTAGCGCATGAAACGCTAAGAAAAAGAAGAGCTAACGGTAATATTGAAACTATTCTTTTCATTCTGCCCCTTCCTCCAACTAGTATATGGTTTAACCAAAAAGATAACACTTTCGGAAAATACATTGTTAGAAAGTTAAAAGTATATGATTAAAGACTAAAGTCAAAGTTATTTCTGTGTTTTTCTGACGCTGCATTGCAGCACTTTCGGGCAGACGAGGCATTCGTCTGGGATGGGCGCGTCTTTTGGCGTAGTGTTTAGGAAACCGAAGTATCGGGCGCATTTTGCTGGTGAGTCGAAGACTTTGGGGTATTCTGTTGGCTTTACGCCGACGATTTTTAGGTTTTCCACGAGCACGTCTAGTTTTGACTGGCAGTATGGACAAGCATAGTAGGTTTGTCTTGGCATTACTGAGGAGTCGGTCAAGACAGTGGGCTTCTCAAACGATTTTCCGCACCCTTGGTAGGGGCATCTTAGTTTGTCGTCGTGAAAATGAAGATGCCGCATCGTCTTGCCTTCTTGTTGCTTATCGATAGGTATATGTAATATTAATATTTAATAAACGTTGCTGTCTATATGCACAACGCGCATACAAGAATTTAAACAATGATAGCTCGAGTGGACTTTGGTAGCAACTTGTGAATTAATCAACTAAACTAGAAAAAATGTTTTGGAACTGACTGTTGCTTCATTCTTTTTTTCGATTCTGTCAGCTGGCAATTAAGGGTATTTTTGTCCGTAGTGAGATGTTACCGTCACCAAGTCAAGAATGTCTATTACACCGTATGGCGCTGCCACGTCCGCGGCTGGATTCCATTTTGGATCTTCTTCTTTGCAGCCGTAAATTGAAGCCAGTGCAACAACATCAAGAATATCTACGACTCCGTCATGGTTCACGTCGGCAGATAATGGATAAAAAACTCCATTCTCAACCTGATGGGGTAGCGGTGGCGAGACTGAAGTTCCGTTCCATGGCGGGTACACTCTTTCTGGGTGCGGGAAGCCAAAGATGACTGTTGGGTTCAAAGTAAAGCCAGATGGCTTAGACTGCGGACAAGTTACGTTAAAGGTTATTCTTGCAAGTCTCCCTTGGCCATTTGGTGGCACGTGCTCTCCTGTGTTGCTTGGAACACCCCCAAACCCAATCTGAATTCTGCCTGCTGCATTATCAATGATGTTTTTATCAATCGATATGCCGTTCGGCCAGAAAGATGCGAACCATCCATCTGGGTCTATCGTTACAGAAAGTGCCTGGAACAGTGTTGTGTTATAGTTGAGTGTTATGTTGAAGTTTTGAACATCCCACACCGGGGGAAGATCTAAGCCGGCATAATCGCTTAACATGATGTTTAGGTTGAACACACGAGCGTACTCTCCGAAACTCTCATGCGGATCTATAGTTAGCCACGGTTCGGACGGATAATCAGGCATCCTTCCTTTCATAATAATCGTTGCAGGAAAGCTGTCGTGTGCAATCGAGTTACCGTTAGCGTCTGTGAGAACACTTGATGTGAAATTTATGAAAGCGTGATGAGTAAGCCCCGGCAACACCTGGTTTACTATTACGAAGCGCATTGTGAAAGCCACACCGCTGCCGGAAAAAGGCGCGGCAGGTGCCACTGAAGCCTCTGAAAGCCAATACATGGTTCCAGAAGCTGAACCTGAAATATTGCCTGTCTCGTCAACATCATCTTTGACGGGAATAGTTGGCGGGTTTAGCACACCTTCGCCGCCTGACGCTGGAATCATCTTCGTGTGATCCACATAACATATCCAATCGGTATCCCATTTGATCTGAATATCTACGCCATACAGGTTTGTAACATTGTAAATCCAGCATTCAACATCGAACATACGGCCAACGACAGGAGATGGCCCAAAAACAAGCTCTGACGGTTCAATCTTTACGCATGGTTCACCTGCTGCTCTAACAAAAGACGGATGAAATACTAAAGCGCCCGATGCAAGCAATGTTGTAATAAAACGCTAAAAAACTTCGCGGTCATCCTCCTCTCTCCTAATCCTAAACAGTTCAACGTAGAAATATAGTTTTCGGCACACCCTCATCTCTAATCCTCACACGCTACTGTAAATCCCTGATTAAACAGAAGCCTCGGGCGGGCTTTGATCCCGCGACCTGCAACTTACGAGGCTGCCGCTCTACCTAGCTGAGCTACCGAGGCGTCGTAGTAACTTGTCATAACTCACATATTTAAACACTCAAATTCAGCACAGCACGCCTGCGGTATTCCTCACTTTTCAAAGCCCTTCACGATACATAAATAAACCAACTTAGCTAAGACAATACTTAGTGAGAACAAAGTGAATCTTAAGCGTCTTGAATTCACTCTTACAACTAAATGCAATTCTCGATGCATTCACTGCCAGGCAAACGTATCAGCATCAAAAAAAGACGTGATGAACGTTAAAGATGCATACAACTATCTTAATGAAGCTATTTCGGTTTCTCGTCTTGAATCCTTCATGGTGTTCGGCGGAGAACCCATGCTCTACCCAAACCTGGCAATAGCCATATTCGAAAAGGCAAACCAGTTACGCATTCCTCGGATTGACATGATAACGAACGGATTCTGGGGCAAAGATAAGAATCATGCAGAAAAACTTGCTGTTAAGCTCAAAAACGCAGGTCTTAACGTAATGTCGATAAGCATCGACGCTTTTCACCAGCAACACATACCACTTGGGCATCCACGAAACGCTGCTCTGGCTTCTGTGAACGCAAGAATAGAAAACATATCGTGGAACGTCACAGTCGTCGAAGACATAGATGCAGAAAACGAGTACGACAAGAGAACTAAACAAGTACTGAAGGAGCTAGAACCCGTGGGAATAGAGGTTCACATTCATAAAATCATACCCGTAGGGCGCGCTGCAAGAAACCTTCGCAAGTATCTTCAACAAGAATCGTTGTCTGGACCGTGCGCAGGCGATTCATTCCTTGGCAGCGGTTTGACAAATCCAGATTGCATAACGATCGAGCCTTCGGGAGAAGTTGATGTCTGCTGGCACTTGTCTATTGGAAATGCGAAGAAAGAAGCCTTAAGCAAGATAATAAGCTTGTATGATTGGCAAAAAGACATTGTCATCAAGACTCTGGTGCAAGAAGGCCCAACAGGACTTTTGAAGCTTCCTGAGGCGAAAAACTTACGTTTTCATGAGAAACAGTATGTCAGCAAATGCCAATTTTGCATGGAAATCCGAAAGAATCTATGTCAATCCTTTTAAGCCAAGTTTTTCTGGTATATGATGCTTTTTCTGAGAGCTTTGAAGCCTAGTTTCTCGTAAAGTTTTATGGCTTCAGTCGGGTTCATATCGTCAACATAAAGGAAAGCATCTTCCATTCCAAGATTCTTCAGTGTTCGCATCATGTGAAGCATCAAATGCGTGCCTACTCCTTTTCTTCTGTACGGTTTCAGAACACCGATGTCCGCGATATATCCCCATTTTAGATTTTTCTCTTTGTTCAATCCCTCATCAATTGCGATGCCTGCAAAGCCTATTGGCTGATTGTTTAGAACTGCGAAGAACCATCTTTGTATGTTGAACCAGGGCATTTCGAAAAGCGTGTACTTAGTTTCTTCAATGGTTCTGTGTCTGAAATTGAAGTGTTCTTTGAAGGCTTCGTTGTCAAGCGTGTTCAGCAATTCAATCTCCTTTTCTTCATTCATCTGCATATCTCTAATCGTAAATTGCACATTCTCTCGGCTATCGTCGGGAAGAGAACCCAGATTTCTTATCATTATGCTCATTACGCGTATTTGTTTAAACCCGAATTTCTCGAAAAGATGCATGCATCCTTCTCTGTCTGTCTGCGCCCACGTATCAGCAAGCTCCATTCCTCTCTCTTTCAGACTTTCCAAGGCTGTCTCCAAGAGCTTAGTAGCAATGCCTCTGTTCCTGAACTTCGGAAGAACACCCAAGTTCTGCACGAAGCCTTTCTTTTCTTCTCGAAACTTGTCAACTTGAGCAGTGACTGTTCCAGCTACTTCGCCGTTCCATTCAGCCATAAACATTCCTGCCTCGTCGAACGTCGGAGACGCTTCCAGCTTCTTCATCTCTTCAACCGTCATGCTTCTAATGTCTTCATAGTCGCCAAAGGAGACGTTGAACACGTTAACCCATGCTTCTTCGTCGAATCCTTTCTTGAAAGGTCTAATCTTGAGCAAGGTTTTTACCTCAAGGCTTTCATAACAACATACACCTTTGCAATTTAAACTTTATCAACTCATGGTTGAATGAAAGAAAAACACGTCCTAAGCATGATCCCGTGAAGAACCGTCAGGAGGCACCAGATGAGAACACATAGAACATTGGGCGAACGAAAAATAATCGAAATCATACAAAAACATCTTGACGTTATGCCAGAAATGCCTATTCCATTCGGAGACGACGTGTCGGCTTACGACGTAGGAAGAGGAAAACTAGCAATTCTCAAAACAGACATGCTCGTCGACAAAACTGACGTGCCCCATGGCATGAGCCTGTGGCAAGCCGCACGCAAAGCAGTCGTCATGAACATCAGTGACTTCGCCGCAAAAGGCGTAAAACCACTCGCGATGCTCGTCTCACTCGGACTGCCGAGAAACTTGACCCGAAAAAGCGTGGAACAGATTGGCGAGGGACTCAACGCTGGAGCGCGCGAATACGGCACATACGTTGTTGGAGGAGACACGGGCGAAGCATCCGACCTCGTGATAAGCCTTTCAGTTTTTGGAATCGCAGAAGATGGAAAAGTGATGCTTCGAAGTGGTGCCAAGGCTGGAGATTTGGTGGCAGTTACGGGATTTTTTGGCAAAACCTCGGCTGGTTTAAAAATTCTTATAGACAGATTGAAGGCTCAACCTGCGATGTGCAAGGTTCTTGTTGATTCCGTTCTGATGCCACATGCGAGATTGAAAGAAGGCTTGGCTCTCAACCAGACTGGAGCCGTTTCATCTGCGATTGATTCGAGCGATGGGTTAGCGTGGAGTTTGCACGAGATTTCCAAGGCAAGCAACGTAGGCTTCGTAATCGACAAGCTTCCAATTGCATGGGAAGCGAAGAGGTTTGCAAAAACAAACAAGTTAGATCCGTTGGAATTGACGTTTTATGGTGGGGAAGAATACGAGCTTGTCTTAACGATTAAGCCTGAACTCTGGAAAAGAGCAGAGAAAGCAGTCAAGAAGACAGGTGGACAAATTCTGCCAATAGGCAAAGTGATGACTGAAAAAAAAGTCATATTGGAGATTGACGAGAAACAACGTGTCATTGAACCACGTGGATACGAACACTTCATGCAAAAGTTCTGATCAGTTTCGAGTCTACTTCTTCAACGTCTCTTTTAACGTTAGATAGAGCGTGGCGCCGATTGTTCTGCCGATCGTTGAAATTAGATAGACGATTTGCAAACCCGTGACCAAGCCAAACAGAGCAATCAGGTAGTTTGAAAGGTATCCGGCAACAAGAGAGCCGAAAAAAGTAGTAACACCTATTACTAGATTAAACACGGCTATGAAGCCTCCTCGGTATTCTTCTGGAGCAATATCAAGCAAGTAAGCAAACATGGATGCTTGTCCCAACGCGAAGGCGATGCCCCAGAAGACACTGATAACGATCAACACATCGATGTTCGGAGACAAGGCGTATGCAATCGGTACGGTGATCAGGGCAAATCTAAAAAACACTAGAAGAGGTTTTCTGCCAAGTACATCCGTGCGTCTGCCTGCCCAGCCTTGAAAGATTATAGTAAAAAATGTTTGAACAACAGATAATAGAGCCAACTGCAACACTGAAGCGTTTAAAACTGTTACTTGAGTAATTGAGATAAGCGGCCAAGCCATAGACATAAAAAACTCGAAGAAACCTTCCACATAACAATACTTGACGAATTCTGGGCTTTTCTTTGCCTGTTTCAGCAAACCAAACATATCTGATGCAATTCGTCTTTTCAGGTCTAGTTTTTCGTGATTCTTCTTTTCCTTTATTCGAAGCATGACGAGTGCGGATATTATGCCAAAGACTGTTGCTACTGTTAGCGGTATAAAAAGCATTTCTTGGAATGTTCCGCCGATAATTATCATTAATATCCCAGACATCAAGGTGGCTACTAATCCACCGATTGAAACCCAGAGGTTTATTGAGGCATTTGCTCTCCCAAGCTTGGCTGAAGGAACAAGGTCGCCGATAAGGGCAGCCCATGTTGGAATCGACATTGAACCGAGCAATGCTTGGACAGCGAGAAGTATTATCAGCTGGTATGCTCTCGTAACAAAGATCATGGGCACATAGACTGTGGACACTATTAAGCCGCCTAGGACTATGAAGGGGATTCGGCGTTTGAGCCTGTCACTCAGCCTGCCCCACAACACTTGCATTATGTTGTTTGAAAGGTTGGAACTAGATTGGAACCAGCCCATGTCCGAGGATGAAGCGCCAAGTTTCACTGCGTACGCTCCCATGAAGGGGTTTACCATCCCTGCGCTTAGGGAATTTATCACTGACCGAGCGTAAAGAGGCTTCAAGTCTACCTCTTTCACGTTCTTCGAAGACTTGTTTTGTTCCAATGTATCGCTCACGCGTGCATGGTTTGCTGTGGTTTTTCAGTAGAACGCACTAGTGCTTAAAAACCAATCGCGTTTCAACTACCGAAGGCGTTGTGGCTGAAAATAGGTTCTAGAAGACCCGCAAAAAGCAACGTTCACTAAGCAAGCAATTCTCCAAGTTGAATGTTGATTTTTGTGGATTCCTAGAGAAAACTTATATGAAAGGCTTTTCGCTTTAATTTCAATCTCGTGTCGGATTGTTGATTTTTGGGCGAAAATGAGAAAAAGCCTATTTCTTTCGGTGGCTAGGTTTCTTCTTGGTTTTTCTGGCCACAGTTACTGATGGACTTTGGCTTAACTGTCGGATTTGAGCGTTTGGGAACATTCTTTCGATTTCTCTCCGCAGTTTCTGAAGGTCTACGTGCCCGTAAGTTTTTACGTCAACGACGGTTTTTTCGTTTTCGTCTTGACCAAGCTGCAAGGTGTATGCTGAGCCTACTTCTATCGACGTAGGTTCCAGCACGAAGCTTGTTTCTTCAGAGTTTAGCTCAACAAGACTGTCGGGTTCGCGTTTATTCTTCTGGTTATCCAATTCAATCACGACATGTAGAAAGGCGTAAGATTGACATTAAAGGGTTGTTAAACCTGAATATTGATTAACAATATTTTCAATAGTTTCCTTTATTACGTGTTGCTCTATCTAATAAGTAGTTTAACACTGTTATGCATGAAGCTGCTAAGTAAGGTTGCCTTCCCAAAGAGATTTTTTCGCCATACCGCAACGCAAAAGCTTCAGCTTTTTTAGGCAAGCCAACATGGTCGCCGAGGACAAAGACGGGATTTTCGTTTATTTTAACGTTTGAAACATCTTTTCCTCCTTCTTCAAGAACATAGATTGATGCATGATCTGATTTGGCTTTGAGCAAGCTTTCAAAGCTTGTCTTGTCGGTGGTTATGCCTGGATGAGGCTTTGCCAGCAAGGTTTTTTTGAGGATTTGTGCCCATGTTTCTTGATCGGTGCGAACGTCGTGGAGTGTGGCTCCGTCGATTCTAACGTGCAATGGCGGTGTTGGTGGCCCGTTTAGTATGGTGTGGAAGACGGTGTCTTTGCGGATTCCGTGGGAGAGGAAGAGGCTGGCTACAGTGCATTCGTACACTATGTCTAACCGTCCAGCGTCGTGCAGGTTTCTGAAGTTCGGGTTGGTCCTTCCTAGACGAGAGAACAGGATAAACTCATGCAACAAGGTCACGCCTGTTTTAGTACGTTAGAATATTTATCGCGAACTGCTTATAACTTGTTTTCGATAATAAAATTGAGCTTTGAAAGTCTTATATACAGCCCTAACCATTACAAGCTTGAAACACAATGGCTGAAATCTGTCCTACATGTGGGCTTCCAAAGGACTTGTGCGCCTGCGGCGAGATCGAAAAGGAGCAACAGAGAATTCGTATACGACTCGAAACACGTAAATTTGGCAAACCAACTACCATAGTAGACGGAATAGACGACAAGAACACCGACCTACCTGAACTAGCCAAAAAACTGAAAGGATTCTGCGCATGCGGGGGAACGGCAAAAAATGGTCAGATAATTCTTCAAGGAGACCATCGCGACAGAGTTCTCCAGTACCTAGTGAAAATTGGATATCCACAGGAAAACATCGCCCGTCAATAAACACCTACGAGAAAGGTGTGAGCCCAAGAATGAACTTGTTCCGAGACTTACGCGACATACTTAAGGTAACAAGACATAAACGACCTTCGAAAATCTTCTGTCCACGATGCGGAGGCGCAAAAATTCACGTATCCACCAGTTTTGATTATTGGCTGACACCTCGAAAATACATGTGCGAAGACTGCGGCTACAGCGGTCCGATAGTCATGGAGCTAGAAAAAGAAGACTGACTCTGTTTGCTTATCAGTCTGGAAGCACTAAGTCAAGCTGTCTCTTTAAAGTCTTGTAACGGTTCCTCACCGTGACTTCCGTGACTCCAGCAGCCTCAGCAATGTCTTTCTGTGTTTTCTTCTCGCTATTCTGCAAACACGCAATATACAACGCGGCTGCAGCCAACCCCATCGGGTCTTTACCCGCGGCAGCCCGTTTCTTTCTGGCTTCTCGGAGAATCTGTATGGCTATGCCCTGCGTTTTGCCAGAAATCCCTGTTCTCTCCGCAATCTTTGAAATGTACGTAAGTGGATCAGCGATGGGCATGTGCACATCGAGTTCACGGAGCAAAAGCCTGTAACAGCGTGCAACATCCTTCTTGTCTACCAAACTTGCTTCAGCAATCTCCCTAAGTGTTCTTGGGGTTCCGCTTCCACGACACGCAGCATACAATGCAGCCGCCGCGATAGCGGCAATCGATCTGCCTCTAACTAAGCCCTTGTCCAAGGCTTTACGGTAGATTACTGCAGCTTTTTCTTTTGTCGGTGGAGGTATGTAGACTTTATCTGAGAGACGGTCGAGTTCTGCCATGGCTTGTGCGAGGTTTCTGTCTACCGAGGAGTGCACTCTTGAGCGTATCTGCCATTTTCTCAGACGCCACATCTGTAAGCGTGTTGATAACGGAAGTTTCCTTCCGAAGGCGTCGCGGTCCACTTGGCTTATGGCGGTTGATAAGCCTTTATCATGGACTGAGTATGAGGTTGGTACTCCTACGCGGCTTCTGGAAGCTTTCTCTTCCTGCGTGAAAGCCCGCCATTCTGGTCCCTTATCCATCATCTGCTCGTACAACACAAGTCCGCAGTCACCACAAATGGTCTCGCCAGTATCATAATCGTGAACAAGATTCCCGCTGCCGCATTCGGGGCACTTGTCGATCAGACGTTGACGGGTTCCGCTTTCTTTCTTACTCATGCCGTTCGCCCAAACTATGTGGTTGGCGTGGGACTGCTAACTTCTATTCCTCATCAGTAACTCAGAAAAGAGTATGCCTAGTTCCGCGCGTGTCTATTCCAATGAAATGTCTTAATATATAAATTTTGTGGTCTAATCAAGAATATTCGACAGACAAATCTTGAATACGGAAACACACTACTTATTTCGCAACGAAAGCGTGGATTCTAGCTATAACCCTTTCAGGAAACTAGAGAAGGAAGGTTTTAATCAAAAACTACTTATTGAAAGTCGACTAGAAACTGTGTTTAAACGCAGCCCGGTGGTGTAGTGGACAAGCATAGTGGCCTTTGGAGCCATTGACGAGAGTTCGAATCTCTCCCGGGCTACCATTGTACCCTAGTCATGACGGCGTTCAAACTCTCGGTTCACTGGTGGTTGGGGTAAAGTTTTATCCAAAACCAAACCAAACCAAATGCTCCAAGCTCCGATGATTCCGACAGCAAGTGCAGACCCGAACGTCGCAATTCTCAAGAACCATTCTATTCTTTCAGACCTTTT
>Ga0315268_10000285_pt1 | contig 58220 bp, 48 predicted proteins | sample C1_top_MG_FD_204535 | JGI IMG/M metagenome (GOLD analysis project Ga0315268, IMG submission 204535) | Sediment microbial communities from Yellowstone Lake, YNP, Wyoming, USA - C1_top | ecosystem: Environmental > Aquatic > Freshwater > Lake > Sediment | place: USA: Wyoming | collected 2017-08-01 | reverse complement strand
GATTGGTTGTAATTGATACTGGGAAATACACTATTCTGTCAACATGCCATTTCGATTTTGTGAAACAGCTAAACGTTCTGTCCTAACCATTACTTTACGCAAAATAATTTCGATCTGCTCTTTTGCAGTGTGCATCTCTTGATGATAGGTGGCATCCAAATTCCACCCTAAAAATGCCCTGCGATATTGAGAGATAGCTTTTTCGAGATTAACTATTTCGTCGTTCTCATGACCATTCAGTAAAAACTTGATGGTTCGCATAAAGTCTTCATAATGGTTTTCCCCTACCTCACCTTGCATTGTATACATTTTGTATGGTGTTGCCGAAAGAAGTAATACTTTTGCTTGTCGGCCAGTGACATCTTGGTAATTGAACAACTCTTGCGCCAGTAATGCAAATTCATTATCTTCATCGAGTAAATACTTGAAGCGTTGAAATTCATCTAAAATAATCAAATCAGGTTGTAACGCTGCTAAACTCGATTTGGCCAGTAAACGTCGCAGCTTACCGATGAAGGTATTGCGTTTCATACGCATTGACTGGTCAAGGTTTTTCCTGCGTGGGTCTATTTCAATCGACAAATCATCATATAGTTGTCGTAAATCGGGCTGTTGTTGTAATGATGCTATAAACGCTTTCTCTAATTCACGATCAATTTTTTCGGATTTTTGGAACTCTTCTAATCTTATCTTCCAACGATCTGGTCGCACATCGCCGCGTAAGATATTACTTAAGGACGCTTCTGAAACTCGCCAGGCTTTGCGTAGTAAGTTGAAAAGAACTACTCGTTCCCAATCCCAGCCAGTTTGGGAACTAAGGTTGAATGATGTTCCAGGAGTAAGAGAAATAAAGTTAAGCTTATTCTCTTTTAGTTTTTGTATTTTGATTGGCAAAAGTGTAGCCCTTGAAGCATGTTGAAAAGTGCGTTCATTTGCAATGTTAAGACGATCAATGTTTTGTTGAGCGATCTCCTGATTTGAGCATATATAAACCACGTCAATCCGTTCAACATCATCCCATAGCCGCTCTACCACGCTGGCAATAACACCACGAGCCACCAAAGTCTTACCAAGACCAACTTCATCTGCAATGAGAAAACGAGATATAGGATCTGGATCTGTGTAAAGCCGGCGGAAGACATAATCCACTGTATCGCGTTGGAAGTCTTTCAATCCTTGCAGCACTTTATGCACATCTGGACGAGCCATTTCTTTTGAATTCACTCAATTTCCTGCCTTGCCTGCAGAATAATTTGCCATAATGCATTAAATTCAGGCGGAATAATGCTCTGTCCAATTTGTGTATGACTTAGGCGATCAACCAACTCCGCTATTCGGTCGATTTTTCCACTCGTCTCATTAGAACGGCTTAGTGCGTGCACCAATTCTTCTAATAAGGGCATATCCAAATCTCCCCAACTACAACCAGGATCACCATTTTTAGTCGTATTGACTATCCATCCTCCAGAATACGCAATTTCACTATCTTCCATTAGAATCAGGCGTAGGTACCTAAAAAATTGTGTGCGGTCTGAAAGTATGGTAGTGAGTATTGCACTATCTCGTTCTGGCGGTAGATCTGATATGGGAAGGAGAAAAACAAAATGAGCTGAATATTTTGCTTTTCCAACCTGCACTTTAACCTCAAAACCAATGAAAGCTGTCAAACTAACCAGACTGAGTCTCTCGAAATGGATATCCATGTTAGATTGGGCGAAGATTAATGCTCTGGACGCCTCTTCCCTTAAGCTTATAGGTCGACACTGTATGGCATACTCACCTTCTGGACGAGATAAAGATTGGGTAGGCCGCATAATAAGATCATACTGATCGCCATTTGGGTGAACTGCTAATGAAAATTGGCAATTCAATAACCAATCGCATACCGTGTTGGTTAAATCTTCAGCTCTTTTTAGATCTCGGTCAACTGGGGTTTGTTGTTCTGGCGGCGTGTATTCCTGTAATAACCTGCGCAGAGAATTTCTGTCATCTTCACTGCCCAGTACATTATTAATCCCAATGCGGCTTCTTTTCCCATGGAGTTCAATCATAAATTCGACGTTCTTTCGGAAGGCTGCATCCGTTGCATTCGCAGATCCAATTAACCAACCAGCTTCCCAGCCATTTTCCCAAATGAATAGTTTGGCATGCAACCCAAACAATTCGGATGCAATTGTCTGCTCCCCACTGTTTGTGTTTTCATCGTTCAAAAAAATTGTTGTTTCGCGTGGATCTTCTTCAGCCATTTCATTCATCACAAGAACTCGATCAAATCTATCACGAACTTTTTCTTTTAATTCGTCTAAACTTTCCATGCGGGAAACAAGTAAATGATCTTGGCCATGATTTGTGATGCCATCAAGAAAATCATTGGTTAGAAACGGCGAGATGATCAATAGGCGTCTAATGGGTTGTTTGAATTGATAGGTTTGATGGCCTGGGATACCAATAGGATGAAACGTGATATTGCTATCAAAATCAGAGGGTGGTTGAAATTCTACTCGACGAACCTCATCTTGAAGTAAGGTCAGACGATCAGAAGTAATCTGGTTGATGGGGTTGATCGCTAACCCAGGAAGTGCTTGTAAGAAATCACTTAATGGCCGATTACGACTAAATCCTACCTTTCGATCCGTCAGTTCGCCTTCCAATTGCAATATCAAATCCCAAGAACGATCAAAGGTCAGATTGCGAGAAAGGTTAAGTAACCGGTAAAGTGGTGGCTTATTCACAGATGTATACCTAAGCAGCCATAATTTTGGATGAAAGACTCCGCCTCGGGGTGATTGAACTTCGACTACCATACTTTCAAGATAACTCAGCAGTGGATTAGATTCTTTAGGAAGGTTTATTCGACCGGCTTGACAGAATATCGTCAGTCGACCTGCATATCGACGTAAACTTTCGAGTAACGATAGTGGATCACTCAAAGCCTGTTCGGTGCTATTTCGATCAAAAAGAGCTAATGAAAGCGGGGTTATTAAAAGAGTATAAAGATCCAAGGTGAAGGTAGTTCCAATACCACTAGCAAAAGTGAATCCTTCTGGTGGGCGCAATGCTTGTAAAAAAAGCTGGCGATCATCTGGAGAGAGCATTAGTCGGCCTCCCTAACACTTAATCCCCCCAGAATATCGTTTGTGATCCGCCGTGCTATTCGCCAACGGTAGTCGATTTGGCCTGCAAAAGAAGCTCCGCTCCACATATCCAAATGACGTTTGCTTTTAAATCGCGATCGTGAGCCTTTCAAATATTGTTCGCGCTTTTCAACGAGCGAACACATTTCCTTGCTTTTTTCGGGTTGCGAAATGTGTCCATCGACAAATAGATAATCCAACCATTCGTCCACAAATTTTCTACTTAAGGAAGGAACATTGACGCCAGGTCGAGCAGCTAGTGACCAGAATTCAATGCGATTCCAATTGGGCCAGGTTGCTTGCCGCACGCATAATCTGGCATACCATTGTTCCATGTTTTCGTGATAATCCGAAACCAATTCTTCATTCTTAGCTAATTCTGCAAGTTTCAGGTTATATAGCAAAGCTGCTCCATGGAGCGCCTCTGAGAAATTTCGGGCATGCGTCAACCAACTTTGCAGGCGAGATGGGAAAGATTCTAAAGAAGGGTGAAACCATGGAAACCGGATCGTTTCATCAATTGGGTTTGTATGTTCTACTAAATAGGCAAGAAGACTTTCTGTGCAAGATAATAGCAATCTGTCTTTTAGGTAGAGGGCTTCTCTCTTTGTCAATGCAAAGTACGCCTGAGATGGAAAACCCTCAGGCTTGATTGGCAGATCATCGTCCCAATTAACCAAAAATCCATCGTCTTGATTAATCTCGTCTACTTCTGTACGGATTCGTTTGTGTTCATACCAATGATCTAAAGATCGTTGGTATTGGTCTTGTGTGCCTGTGAAGCGGCAAATCCCCCAATTTTGAAGTCCAATCCAATAGATGCTTGATGGAAAACGGTGAAGGCTGGCACCCGAACGCTGTCCAATGACACTGGCTGATTCTCCAGCCTTGATTAGTGCATCAATCAGATAAACCTCATCTTGGCGAAGCCGTGTAGATATTTTTGCCGATGAGACATGAATATTTTCATAATGTTGATATAACCATGGAATAAACAGGAAATATCTTGCTCTTGTTTGAAGTGTGCTTGTTCCTGGAAAGAACAGATCAGCAAAGCTATCACGGATTGTCGCAATACCTAACTCATCACGCGTATCCCGTTCCTTAAACAGCGATACGATTTCGACCATTTTACGTCGTTCTGCTTCGGAAAAATCTAACCAGGAGATTGAGGATGACGGCATAAGAATATATATTACCTTTTAGATCGAACTAGGTGATTCTTTGGTAGACCGATTAATAAATGATCGTTTTGTGGGCACGAAAAATGGAAACCTGGGAGATGATATTGGCTATTATGACCGTTGTATTGTTGTAACATTTATCTAATTCTTCCTCTTTGTAAACTTATCCCTAAATAATCGTCTTTGATTGCCTTAAGAATTAATTCTTTGCGCCTTGTGGCGTATTTATAGATAAACAGCGACCTTTTCGCATATGTGAAGGACTGAGACGCCCGGTAAGATCGAAGGTAGATCGATAATCATCTACATTCCATTCCCATGCTTCCACCAGGTTAAACTCACGGTCATAAAGGATCCAGATCAGCCGATCCCAATCATAATTGCTTGCCTTCGCCACGAGAGTGACAAAGGAACCTGGTTTACCACTTGGCCGATTTGCCTTTACTTGATAACGTAGCGTATTATGTATAAAATCCGTCCCACGAGTTACTGCAGTTCGACCCTTATTTTGATTACCAATAGATTCGGGGGGTTGACCAACCAATATTGCTGCATCATACTCTGAAATTGCACTGGTAACAGAAGGGGCTACACCATAACGCCGCTCCCATTCTAAAGTAATCGATACAAGAGCGGATCGCAATTCCTTTGCACTAAAAGTGTTTATGTCAAAATTATTCATCAGTTAACTTCCGGCCTCCAAAATTAGTTACATTTTGGTTCAATTTCTAGGTTCTACAAGTTAATTCGCTTGATGAGTATCCAAAGGATATTCATCCCAAAACCGACCTTCCAATAACCTCCCTGATTTCTTTTTGTTAGTCCCCCCCCATTGTTTGAAAAAGAAAGGAACCTTTTGATCCAAACATTGGTCTCTAATATCTGTTACCCAGATTTCTTCCATCAATCGCGCTTTTGGTCCGGATTCGCCTCCAACAATCACCCAATCAATTTTATTTAGATTGAGATTGGCAAGTGGTCCTAGCAAAGGTTCTAAGGATAGAAATTTTGTATTGGCACGAGTATTCCTAAGATGTTCAACCCGATAATAATAATCGCTGTTTTCTACACTTACACCCATCCAAACATTTTTTGGCCAGTCTATTTCTGAATCTAAAACAGCCAACCTATCGGATCGCTTAGTTAATACTTGGAAAACATGCCAAGAAGATCTTCTCATAATATCAAAAACCCTTTGAATAAAATCATTAGGAACGTCCTCGTGAAACAAGTCGCTCATGGAGTTAACAAAAACAAATTGGGGAGTTTTCCAGGTTAAAGGAAGTTCTAGTGAGTTTTCATGAATAGTAAGATGGAACCCATTTTCATAATTAGATACTCTCATAGCCTTTAGGCGGTTGGACAATCTCTCTGCATAACAATTTTTACAGCCTGGACTAACTTTCGTACAACCAGTTAATGGATTCCACGTAGAATCAGTCCATTCAATTTTTGATGATGCCATTTTTTACCTTCCTTGTCTATTTACCATTATAGTACATAAGTTCTAAATCAGTTCAAGGGTTGGAAGGCTAAAACCACATCATCTGAGAAAGTATGTTTTCTCCTTTTTTCCCCATTCTGTTTACAAGGCTCAGCACATAATTCCCCTTGATCTTCAAGCACACGAAGAGCCTTTTTAAGATGCGATTCTATATATGGAGTTTCATCCTCAATATATGTCTTAATTATTGCTACAGATACTTGTTGTCCCCTGTATTTTTTTACTAAATCGTGTGCGATCTCAGCAGAAGGATCCATCTCAAATAATACCAACTGGTCAGGGTTGGTTGCATCTGAAAATCGAAAGCCTGTAGATCGATCAACTTTCCAAAACGCTACTTTCATTTTTGCATGGCCAAGTCGATTGTTTGTTGCAAAGAATAAATAATAGATCGGTCGATTATTGTCATCTCTCATCTCGAAATAACGCACGAATTTTGCGCAATCTTCCAATTGTTTTTGATACAACTCGCGAAGCTGCTTTATCCGATCCCCATTTCCTTGAATAACTTGAAGTACCTTTGGAGTCCCAAAGAGGTTGGTAATATGTTGCGTTATTTGCTGGTCTGGATGATCAAGGAACCGGTTAATTGAATCAGCCATGATATTGATAAAAACCTCGGTCTTGGAATTCTTGAGTAATCGTTTAACTAGTTTGTACGGAGCTCCTTTAAAACCGAATGGATCAATAAAGGCGAAAGTGGGAGCAATTTTTGCTCCGGTTTTGTCCAAGTGGTCCAAAATATTAGCTAATGTATCTTCAAACTGGTTCTGTTGAACATTTACATGAAAACTCTGTGGAATAGCCAAACAATTAATCTCATTGATTAAGTGTTCTACCCGATCTTTTCTTTCTTCAATAAAAATAAATGTTCCTTCTCGTAAATTATTTTTCGAGTGATGCTCTAAAGCCAGTTTTAAGGAAATTAACGGAGAACCTTCTTCTCCTCCTTTATAACGACCTGGGCCGCTAAATCCATCGAAATAGACAATTCGTGGATTTGTCCTTCCCATTATTCCAAACCATGCACCCAAATATCTGCGTAATATTTCGTGTTTAGCACGGGTATGGGGTTCCATTATCCATAACGTTTCTGTTGGAACTGGCATAGTAGCAAACCTCCAAATTATCTACCAATTATTCTCTAGTGTAACTGTACCTGGACTACCCTTCCTCAAATCCATGACCTTTGAATTTCAGAGTATTACAATTTTCGTTGATAATCCGCACCTTGTCCTCAGGGATCCCATTCGGGACTTCAATATCAATTTCCAGTACGATTTTTGCTTTCGCACCTACGAGACTGGTGAGATGAGTCAGCACTTCATCGGAGATCCGGCCGGCATCGCGTCCAAGACGGGTTGCATCTAATTCCACAGTTCCATGGAATCGGCGTAGAACTACCTCTTTCTTTGTCTCAACCTGGTCTACCGGGAGTAAAGTGGTGCCCACAGTTCCGGGTTCGTTCACGCCATTGGTTGGAGACTTATCTCCGGTTGGATAAACCGATATAACCTCTTGTTTTTTAGCCTCTTCTTCGCGTTGTTTTTTAGCGGCTTCCGGTTTAACGACTACACTGGCTGAATCCAGAGACACCGCTGGAATACTTCCGGCGATCAGTCCCATGTAGAAGCCTTCGCTTTTTATTGCAGATGCGTAAGCGAAATAGTCTCCCCAGGTCAGGGAGCCGGCCCCATTCCGGATTGCCGAGATTAATACATCTTCATCTCGTAATCGGGACAAATACAGGTATTGCGCCAGATAATCCCAGAGTTGTTTTGTACCAATATGGTTCACTTCTTTCCACAACCAGCGATCTAATTCCATTCTTAAGAGGGCTGGTGACCATTCTGTAATAAGCTGTTGTTCATTCTTTAATTTTTTGGATGCACGTGTCACCAGGTTATCACCACCCTGAAGCCGGCTGACCGACCACTCGATGGGATTGGTCCCTTCCTGCGTAGGAACAATCAGATGGCAGAAGGTCTCTAAAAGGCGGGCATTGATCGTGTCTTCGTTGTTCTGAACCTGTTTATCCACCTGGCGTTTTTGCGAGGAATCCAGGTTGAGTTGTTCTTCGTCCTGTTTGATGGATGTCCAGGCTAACCAGTTACGTACCGCTTGTTCGAGTTCTGCCAAACGTTCTGCATCAGCAGCCAGGAAGACGAGCATGTTCCGATATAATCGCGGGCTACTGCCGCGATGTTCCAAAATTTCACGAGCAACACTTAACGCCTTACTTTCCTCACTCCGAGTACGATGAGCGCTCAGAGGTCCAAGGATAACCAGACGGCAGGTTGTCTCATCAGGCACATCTCCGCTGTTACTTGGGATTGCATGGACACCGGCAAATTCGCCTCGATCACGGCGCACCATTTCGCGAACGCGCCGGATGATTTCATCTTCGACAATTTCGGGTTTGCGGTCGTACTGAGCCGCCCTGTCGGAAGCAATCCGGGTGATGGTTGGTCGCGTGTCAAACCAATAGCGGGTCGAGTCGGAATACAAGTAGGTTAATTCTTCCGAAAGCCGCCGAAGTGCATCACCGAAAACGGCTGTCGATTCTCCGGGCTGAACACAGCCAAGTTTAATCCGTACTTCCTCGATACCATGAACTTTCTGCGCACCAGCTGATGGGGCGCTACCTACGAAGATTGTGCGCGATACTCGCCGGCAAGCAGAATACCGCCCCAGGTTGGGGTTGTCGCGATCTATTGCCAAAGGGCGACTGAGAGAGCCATCGATATCTTTGTCGACAACGGCTCCCCAACCTTCTGGTAAATATCGGGTCACTTCGAAGCGAACATCTGTTGTATCCATCGGGACGGAACCGGGCATTATTATTAATGAACCGTCTTGCCGTTCCCAAAGTTCATGCACGATCGCTGCCATCATTCGCAGAACTCCGCGGGTGCGCTGGAAACGTTCCAAAGTAGACCAATCCTCATAGAGACGGTCAAATAATTCGGGATGGATGGGATAAGCAGATATGATACGTTTTTCATAATCTGCCTCACGGCATTCTGATGGAAACTCTGCCCGGTTCGACTGATACATCTCTGCAAAAGCGCGGCAGACTGCATCTCTCGCTGCATAGTCGGTTACAGGTTGGAATAATCGCCGCCGAACAATTTCGAAGCTTTCCGTAGCCGTAGCTGGTTTCCAAACTGCTTCCACACGCCCAAAAACATTTCTGATTCTTTCCAGGGCAGCCTTACCACCTTCGCCGCCGATCTCAATATCCGACTGCGGGATGGCAGCCACAACCATCGCATCTGGTACTGCCTTTGCAGCTTCGGTTAATGCCTGGGCAAATGTCATATTTGAGTCAAAGGAACCCCCAGGAAGATCGTCCTTTCCATATAATTGGCGCGCATATGCTACCCATTCATCGATCAACACCAATACCGGACCATACTGGTCAAAGAGTTTTGCTAATTTTTCGGAACCAGGGCTAACCCCTCGGCGGTCTTCTTCGGCAACCAGGGCATAAGCTTCAGCAGCTTTTCCCGAAGCATTTCCGATCTGCCATGCCATCTCCCCCCATAGTGTGCGAATCTCTATCCCATCCGGCTTGGTTCGCACTTCAGCCGGACTTAGCTGGGTGCCCACCAAAACTGCCCGGCTTGCAACCGGTAAATCAACTTCACCACCTTTTAATCGGGCTGGGACCAGATTTTCCAGCCCTGGAACATCCTGAGGTTTGAGTTGGCCGCCAAAAAGATGAAATAAAGCCAACATGGAATGGGTTTTCCCACCGCCAAAGTTGGTTTGTAGCTCTACAACTGGATCTCCACCTGCCGAAGCCAGGCGCGCCCATGCCTGTGATAGCAGACGAATCAACCCTTCTGTTAAATATGTCCGGCGGAAGAACTCACCTGGTTCGCGATATTCAGCTTCGGCTTTTCCGGTGATTACCTGAAATAAATCGGCGGCAAATTCAGCCATCCGGTATCGTCCAGAAGCTACATCTTGATGGGGGGTAGCAATTTCTCGCCAGGACTTCAAGCCCTGGGAAACCCCCGAGGAAAGAACCTCGGTAGATTTTTTAAGCTCGCGTTTGGTTTCGGCTTCAAATCGCTGGCGCAGCATTTCACGCCCCAGCTCTTGCAGTTCCCCCAATCCTTGACCGCTGATCATTTCTACCAACCGCGCCATTGTATCCAGAGCGCGAAAAGTGTCATCTGGGTTAAATGGCTGCTGGTGGGCCCATTGGTTGCGCACTTCGCGCAGCTCGCTGACATAGTTGCGACCGCTGAAACCCAGTTCCGTCTTAAACACATTGTTCCAGTTTTCCCACATGATCACCAGTAGCGCCTGCACATCCAAACGTTCATAACGCTCTTCTGGGGTTCCACCACTGGTTAACGCCTCGCGCCCGACGGCATTTTCCAGAACAGTCTCAATTCCGCTAACCCACCAGCGATCTTTGTAGCTGCTCTTCAACTCTCGCTGTATATACGGTGCAAGCCCTGACCGCAAGATTTGAAGTCCCTTACCAATTCGTTCAATGTTGCTGATAGCCATTTCTAACCTCTTCTTCTCAAATGAATTCGATTCTGATTTTACTCATCAAAATTATTTATTCCCACTAAGTCAGAACCTGGTTTTTCAATATACACATTTCTGTCAACATCTAAAACAACATCTCGGGGAACCTGTAATCTTCCTTGCATGAAGGCAATACCACGATCATTTAGCCTTCTTCGATTGCCTAATGTTTCCACCAAATTCCAAGGCTCAAAACTCAATTTTCGATGATTCCCGTAAGCACCTTTTAATTGCGTTGCATCTGCTATTTCCCCTGGACGAAGTTCTCTGGGGTTACCTTCATTCCATAAGGCTCTTAGTACTGCCACGAGATGTGGTTGTAAACGATATTCAAGTGGACGAAAATAAGCATTCTTGAAAATCGAGAATTCTGGAAGAGTTGGGCCTAATAATAGAAAAGGTGTATTACCAACAGCATTCCGTTCAACTTTTTCCTGTAATGATGGAAAGAGTTTTCTCAAAGTTATTGTTGGAGAGCGTTTGTCGCGTGAATTAATTCCAGATTGCGCAAGTTCCACTAAACTTGCGCTGAACAAACCGCCGTCTCCATTTGGGTTATCTAAAACTTCCTGGTTACCCGGAGCGGAGCATAGCAAAGCATAGCTGCTGGCGTAACGTCTTTGAATCTCACCTTTTAATTCATCCATCAATTGGTCAACCGAAGCAATTAATGCTCCCCCTGCTGCGCCACTATAACAGGCATCAATCAGGAAAATTGGGATTACTTTTTTTAACCACAAGGTTTTTAATATCTCAGTAAAACTTACTGCTGTCATTGGCAAAATAACACTTTCACCTGGTAAGCGATTAGTATCAATCGTACAAAAAGCGAAATCATTTGCCCCTATTGCTGCTCCATGACCTGCGAAATAAAATATCAATATGTCGTTTTCTGTGCCTCTTTCAAATACATACTGATTTATTGCATGCCTTAGTTGCTCTGATGTTGGGTTTGGTAGCTCTCGATATTGACGTTCTTCAAAGATAGCGATGTCAGGGTCGTTTAGTAAGATATCTCGAATATTGTATAAATCTCTTTCTGGACCTGTTAATCGTCGCAACTCATTGTATTGCCATACACCAACTGCTAGGATTGTCACTCGGCCAAATTCATCAGGCATAAATCACCCCTTCCCTAAAATAACTGTTCTTGATTGATCGTCTGACTACGAGACGCGATCTCTTTCAATCTTGGCCAGGCGACTACCAACATGTTATAAGCCAGGGCATCCTGTGCCCACTTTTTTCGCTCACAATAATTGTAAAGACGATATGCCAAATCTCGGGCGGCATCACCGTCCGAGCCCAACGCCTTTAACAAATTCGCCGCAGGTTGTTCGCCTTCTTTATCCAATTTTAAAACAAGATATTGGACGACTTCCCATGTAGTAATTCGCGGGTCTGTTTGGGGGTTCCAGACTGCCATTAATTCGTCCCGGCGAAGTAGATGAACCTTGCCGCTTCGTGCTTCAAGAATTCCGGCTTCTGTAAGCCCTTGAACACTTATATTTTTGGCTTTGCTAAGAGTTTCCGCGATACCGTAAGGCCCTTCTTCGTAACCATATTGCTCAAACCAGGAAAGAGCCCAACGGGTCTCTCCATCATAATCACCCTCTTGCTCAGCAAAGTATTGGTCCAGCGTCTGATTTATTAGTCCTAATGCAGTTCGGACCGACATGAGGTTCCCATTCGATTCCAGAACCTGGTGGTAGCGCGAGAAAACGGCCATACCCGGGCCAATAGCTGCCTGAGCCAAATCTACTGGAGCGATATTCCCTTGCTGTAACTGTTTTAAGGCAGCAGGCAGCTCTCGGTTTAATGCAGATAGAAAGTCTTTGCGTTGAATGGTTTCAGCAGCATCAGATCGGGGACGACATACAAGTACGATAGATGAAGCTAAAACATTAGCATCCAAAGATGATGTTTTCACTGCACGTTCAGTTCGCATTGGCCAGGTACCGGTGATGACAAATCCGGCGTTGACAATTCCCGAAAGGATTGTTTCCCAACCGGTACTGACTTTTTGATCGCTACCCTTTTCCTCTGTCTGCTTATATGCATAATACACAGTGAGAGGGTAGGAATGGTTAATGATCTCCTTAAAATGGCTAAAAGCCCGAAACATTCCATTTTCAAAATCAACCTTCGCCTGTTCTTTGCTGCCTGAACGGATTGAATCTGCAATGAGTTCTTGCGTTTTCGGGGCTAACATCGTCGAGAAAATATCCGGGAAGACATCTCCAAGTAAAGGACGCAGCCAAACATAAAAGAAATCAGAAAGATCCGAGTATGAAATTACGTCATAATACGGGGGATCTGTTGATATCAGTAAATTACTAATTCCGCGGCCGGCTGATGCAGCATCGCTTTGTTTTGCAGATCCGGATCGCGGGATTCCAAAATCAATTTTCTCTAAGGCTCTAAGAGTGTTATCTAGCATGCTGGAGAAAGAACCGCTTGGACCTAAAATGACATTTGATTCAGCAAAATCCCAAATGAACGCGATCGTCTGCCGTGAAAATAAATTTACTGGACATTCGACATTGATACCCCAAGGGACGAAAGCATTACTGCGATTGAGTGTTTTTGACAGTGCAAAGGACAAGTAAGTAACAACGGCTTCTGAGTAGGCTCTTGCTCCTGTTCCACCGGTCGTTAAACTGTGATCATCATGTGCATATTTGGTAGAAAGTGCGTCGCTTTCGACCTGTTTACGAACTTCTTGGATCAATTCGCAAATCGTTGTGAGTGCGACTAACTGACGGGGTAAAAACAATTCGCCAAAGGTTGCGTAACCATAGGTGGTTACATTGCCTGCCAGTCCAGGATTGATTGCTTGTTCTGGCTTCCATGTGACCTTGGCAGACAACGCGGCCTGGATCTGTTCTTCGTCCGGTTCCAAATAAATCCGCCCACCGCGACCTTCGGCAGCAATCCCAATCATCACATTGGACATTTTGCCTGCTTTGGCTTCGGCTCGTATATACTCCAGAGGAACGGTGTTGCCGCATACGATACACGTGGCTCCTCGCCGGTCGACAGTACCGTCAGGAAGCCTGCCCTTGCCACTTACAATCGTGTACCGAATTTTTGGCGGATTCTGACTACTGTCAACAATTGGTTGTATCCAGGTTTCTTTACCTTTCTTTTTGCTCAATTCCCATTTGCTCGCCAGCGGCATTTCCGCGCCACATGCCGGGTTTGGGCAACGTATAGCATGCGCCCATATCCAGGCTACCACTGTCGCTTCGCCAGAGCCATACCTGGATGGGAGGTGGACCTTTGGAAACAATGATTTCAAGCGTTTTCCGGCTTCTTGCTGTATCCATTGCCCATAGAACTCTACATCCTCAATAAGGCCTTCAATTCCTATCCAATTGTTTTTCATCGAATTGGTTTTGGCTTGATGAACTGCAGGTCGGTCAGTAAAGCGAGCAGGGATTTCGATCATTGCTCTGTTGACCAATACGGATACCGGATTTAAATCGCTGGCATGAGCGGGAAGGCCTAATCTCTGTGCTTCAAATGGTATGGAACCTCCGCCGGCAAATGGATCCATGACGGTGGGAGCGTGATCATGTAGAAATCTGATCACTGCAGCTCGCCCGACAGGGACGGGCAATTCTTTCTCTCGGGATAGGCTGCGGGCAATTTCAAGCCTTGCTTTATCCATGATAGATTGGTTGCCACTATTTTCCCATCGTGCTAGCTGCTCGAGGATTCGGAAAAGACGTTGCCGTTCTTCCAGAATCTCAGTTTCGTTATCCAGGTACGCGGAAGGATCATCCACTAAAGAAGCAAATATAACCGCGCGAGCTGCAACCAACGGTTTACGCGACCACCATTGGTGCAGATTAGCAGGGTGGCCTGTGCGGATAAATTTTTCTTCCACACAGGCTTCGTTTATTGCTTCTAGAGGTAAAGAAACCTCGATTAGTTTTTTGCAATGTCGTTCTGTTGCCATGATTGCTCTTTATCCTATAGCAGACTTTCCTGCCTCGGGCCTTTCCCCGATTGTTCTTTAATTCTCGGCCAGGCAACGACCAGCATGTTGTAGGCTAAGGCTTCCTGAGCCCAGCCCTTACGCTCGCAGATCGTGTAAAGCCTATAAGCCAGATCTCGTGCAATCTCTCCAATAGAACCAAGGTTTCCTAATAAACGGCCTGCGCCTTTTTCGCCATCCTTATCCAACGCTCTAATCAAGTATTGAGCAGCTTCCCAGGCAGTCAGACGATTGTCTTTTGTTGGATCCCAATCTTCGTCTAATTCATCACGCCGTAGTAGTCGAACCTTACCTCCACGCGCCTCAAGAAAACCAGCATGAGATAAACCTTCCACGCTGGTATTTTTCGCTTTCGAAAGGGTTTCAGCGATCCCATAAGGTCCTTGTTCATGGCCATATTGTTCAAACCAAGCTAGTGCCCAGCGCGAATCACTACCATACTCGCCTTCCTGTTCAGCAAGAAATTCATCCAACGCTTGATTTATAAGAACTAAGGCTGATCTTACATTCATTGGAGTCCCATCAGCTTCAAGGACAGATTTATGTCGCGAAAATATTGCCATTCCTGGTCCAATAGAAGCTTGGGCAAGATCTACAGGAGCAATACTACCCAACTGAAGTTTCCTAATTGCCTTTGGAAGCTCTTTCTTTAATATGTTGTAAAACTCTCGTTTAGTAATTATTATTGCTTCGGGAGATCGAGGTTTACATGATAATACAATGGAAGATGCTAAAGCATTTCGACCAACAACCCGAAGTCCTCCCGATTGCTCCGTCCTTAGTGGCCAAGTTCCAGTAATTTCATATCCAGCCCCTGTTATCCCCGAGAGAAAAACTTCCCATCCAGTTGGTGAAACCGAAGAGGTCGCATCGATTTCTTTTTGCTTAAAAGCATAATAAATTGTGACTGGATAATTGGGAAAAGTAATTTTTTGGGCATTTTGAAAAGTATCGAACAATCCTTTTTCAAAGTAATCAGCCGCTTCCTGATTAGAATTGTGTCTCCCTGGTTCTGCAATAAGTTCTGCATCTTTTGGGGTTAAGATAGTCGATAATAATTCCGGATAGATATGACTTAGTGATTTTCGAAGCCAAATATAGAAATAATCAGAAAGCGCAGCGTATCCAATATTGTCGTAATAGGGAGGATCAGAGCTAATCATCGTAGCCCCCCATGTCTCTGGAGCTTTCCTTGCATCTGCTTGCTTTACTATTCCAGGCAGGCACTCAAATGCAAATGATCCGATCGCGTCAACAACTCCTTCAAGCATTTTTTCCCAGTTACCAGAAAAGTTTCCAAATGGATTTGTTTCGGGAAATCCCCATCGCATTTGCAAAGTAGGGAGACCAAATGTTTTCTGAATAGATGGGCTTCGATCATCCCAGTAGCTCATCGCAGAGCCATAATCTGCATAACGCCCGATAGCAAACGCTAAATAAGTTGATACTGCATCAGCATACTGCTTATTTCCTTTGCTATCTTCTAATATCGTAGAGTAGATGTCGATTAATGTATCGGTGATTGTAGTAAGGAATAAGAGTTGCCTTTTTGAAAACAATTCTTTATGTTTTGTAATTCCGTATGCTTGTACTCGGAATCCCAGAGCCTTGCGAGGAAGTTCTGTTTCTGGAGTATCAATAGGCTCTTCGATAGACAGAGCCACACCCTCATGCTCTGGCGTGGGTTCCATATAATACTTTGAACCTTTGTATTCACAAATAATTGCCATCAATCGTTGATTAATACATCCTTTTTTCCCCTCATCTCGGATGTAATTAAAGGATACCGGTGTTCCACATGCAATACATACACCGCCAGTCCGGTCCATTGAACCTTCAACAGTGATTTTTCCGCTTTTCTTAATAGAAAAAGATATTGTTGGAGGTTGTTGATCACGGTTTATTTGAGGTTCCACCCATACCTTATTAGTTCCTTTTTCATAGAGACGAAAGGAACCTACAAGAGGCATCTGTGTACCGCAGGCGGGGTTTGGACATTTCACATTTCTTGCCCACATCCATGCTAAAACTTCCGCATCAAGCTTTTTAGTCCCATCAATAATATGTACTAAAGGATAATATTGACCAATTTTATTTTTCGTCTTTTCAATGAGAAGATTTCCATAATAGCGAACATCTTCAGCCAACCCTTCGACACCTTTCCAATCCTTTTTTATTAATGATTCCTGACGTTGTCCAGATCCAGCAGGATGGATTGGAGGTAAACCTGAAAACTTGGGCGGAATTTCGATTTGGGCTTTGTTAATTAAAACCGCGACTGGATTGAGGTCACTGGCGTAAGCACGAAGACCCAGTCGCTGGGCTTCCAACGGAATTGAACCGCCGCCGGCAAAGGGGTCTAAGACTGGTGGGGCTTTGGTCGAGAGGAATTCTCGGATGGCTTCCTTCCCTACTGGTACATCACAGCCCAGATCACGCGCCACACTACGTGCAATTTCTAACTTGGCAGCATCAAGCACTTCTTGATTATTAATGTTTTCCCATTTTACAAGCTTTTCTAAAATGGCAAACAAGCGGTCACGCTCCCTGTTTGCACTCTCTTCATCAGGCATGTATTCAGAGGGATCATCGACCAAAGAGGACCAGAGTACAGCCCGGCAGGCAGCCAGCGGTCGACGAGCCCACCACAGATGCAATGTGCTGGGGTGTCCATGACGAATGGATTTTTCACGGGCAGATTCTTCGTTAATCGCTTCCAGAGGAAGTGAGACTTCGATGAGCTTTTTATGATATGTCATATGGATTATTCCTCAGTTTCCTTCAAGTAATCGATAAAATCAACCAATGACTGCAACATATGCATCACATCTTCTGTTCGAGCCTGGTAAGCGCCACAGCTTTTATACAAGGTCGCGGTCGGAAACCTATTTGCAATACGAACCTGGGGTTTCATTTCAATTTGGATAGCCTGTACATTCTTCCCAGTTGCAGGAATTTTCTGACTCACAGCAAAAGTAATGACAGTGCCTTTCCCTGCGCCTGGAAACTTATTCCGGCCTACAACAAAACATGAGGTATCACATTTTCCCGTATCCAGTAGTAGGCTTTCTAACTTTTCGATATGGGCAATTTTTATAGATGGTTCATCTCCGTTCCCATACTGACGAAACCCCAAATCGATTGTCTGTTTTGGATCCAACTTTTCACTATGCAGTGCAGCACCATGAAGATCAATCAAAAAGCGAACCTGATAATGTTGGATCAACCGACCAAGAGCCTGCTTATATGCCACGCTCACATCAGGGGTGTAATTTGGATCGTAGCTGTTATTTCTACAATGGGTGGCAATCACTGGTACCGAACATAATTCGCCAAGTAATAAAGCGATGCCAGCAGTGTATTCATCTTCTTCGTGCCAAACCTGTTCTTTATTATTTCTAAAAGTTCGTGCGCCATGGGGTGCAGAAATCAATACCGGAGAATCGTTTTCCATAGCAATAAAAGGTTCTTTTCCTTCAAGCGGGGGGGTGTCATAATTTATTCCTGATTCCAGGTTGATGAGCCGATTGATATGCTCAGGGGTGATTAGCGTCATCCTTCTGACCTCTCTAATTCTTTGAGTTCTTTCCAGTTGTAATTCACACTTGTCGCGGCAAAATCCGGCTCACGGCGGAATGGACGCTTAATGTAATGTAAGCTCTTTGCTTTAGCAATTTCTACTTCGAAGCTCACCTCAATCACAGCCAGAATAAAATCATCTGGCTTATTTAACCCGGCCAAAATCTCATTTTTGCTTACTGTGACGGTTTCTGCACCATCGATTCGGCCTTTCACTTCGATAAAACGGAGCTTGCCGCTGCCTGGTATGGCAGATTCAATATCCCATCCCAGGTTTTCGCGATGAACATCCACCGGCAAATAGCCCAGGCTGTGTTCCTTTTCTATAACAGCTTGCATAGCGGCTTCCTCGACTGCCTTCCTCTGTTTTGCAAATAAGCCGGGCTCTGGGACTGCTTGTCCTTGCAGTCGAGCGATTAACCCGGCCGGCAGGATCAAGGCTGCGCCCAGCACGAGAGGTGGTTGAGGGGATAGATGTCGTTCCTGTTCCAGTTCTTCTACCCGACGTTGAAGGCGAGTTTGTAGGTCATCTGCGCGGCGCTGCGCCATTTCAGAGTTTAACCTTGCATTGACTTTGCCGGATTGTTCCTGCGCTTTTAAATCCTGGGCACGGTGATCCCAGTAACTGATTTCCTTGGTCAGCCGGTCTTTGACGGCTGCCAGAGTTCGAGTTACGGTTTCTTCGCGGCGTTGCTTAGTTTCTGTAAACATGCGCGGCACCAGATTTCGGACTGCATAGGCACGCGCGTTATTTTCCAGCTCGTTTTTTAACCATTCTGTTTCGAGGATCGGAGCAACCAAAGGACGGAGATCTGCGGATAGCGGCGAGTAATCCAAGAAGGGAGCCGGTCCAGCCGAGGATGCATTGCCCTGTTCATCCATTTCGACAAACTGCATCTGGCGTGCAATGATCCTCCTCTGACCAGATTCCCCGGCACGCCCTAAGCCACCAGGTTGAGGGTCGGTTCTTCCATCCTGGATCGATTCTTCCAAGTAGAACAATAAGCGTGGATCTTCGCCCATATCCGTGTTATCAACAAGGATTGCTCCCTGACGCAGTATGGCCCGATAGCGTTCCAGCATAAGATCAATCACAGCATCCATCAACGGATGACCGGGACATAAGAACTCAGCCAAAGGCTTGCCCGGAATTGTGATTTCTTCTTTATAGAATGTTACCCGTTCATAACGGCTGAGCAGAGTACCCCTGCCGATATTAAAACTTCGATTACGGATGGCAGAGGGCACATGCGTAATTTCATATCGTTTGCTCTCCCGTTTGTGGATCGTTCCTCCCAAGTGTTCAAAGGCAGCCTTGAAAAATGATTCTATAAAATGAGGCTGGAGACGACGAGCTTGAGCGCGCTCGAAGTCCTGGCGAATACGCTGTACCTGAGTAATATCCATTGCATCACGCGCCAGCGCTCGATCTTCCAGTAAATCCTGGCAATGCTTTCGATCAACCAGGTTGTCAACAGCCTGATTCAAACGGTCGCGAATTTCCGGCCGGTCGCCATACCGGATAGCTTCCATGAGTAATTCTCGTAGACTGGTTTCACGGAACAGTTTTCCCATGATATCAAAGACACCATCTCCAAGTGCTCGGCGTTGCTCCTCAATCTTGTTGAGCAAGCGGGCGTAGACATCGCCTTCACGAGTTTCATCCGCGACCAGGTTCCATAGGTGGCACACCTCGGTTTGGCCGATCCGGTGAATACGACCAAAACGTTGTTCAAGGCGTGCCGGGTTCCAGGGGAGGTCGTAGTTGACCATTAAATGAGCCCGCTGCAGGTTAATACCTTCACCGGCTGCATCAGTCGCAACCAATACCAGTACATCTTTATCCTGGACAAATGCTGTTTGAACGGTTCGGCGGTCATCGCGCAGCATCCCACCGTGAATCGTAACCACTGCTTCAGCCCGGCCTAATAAGGTCCGGATTTTCTCTGTCAGATAATTAAGCGTATCGCGATGCTCGGTAAAAATCACCAACTTTCGTCGATTGCCGTTGCCGTCAAACATTTCGTCATTCTCTTGGAGAATCCGGGAGAGTTCCTGCCATTTACGATCGTTGCCCGATCTGCGAACACGATCGGCCATTTGTTCCAATCGATTTAATTCTGCAATTTCGATTTCTAGTTCGTGAATAGTTTGGGCGGCTGTCGCCAGATCGATGAGTTGTTCCCCGTTTTGCTCTTGCTCCCCCTCTGGGGCGTCATCGAAGTCTTCCACATCTTCTATATCTAACTTGGGAAGGTTTTGCATAAAATCCGCATTGGTTTCACCGCCGCGTTTGAGGATGCGCGCTTCGCGCAAGCGGCTTTCCAATCGTTCTCGCCGGCGATGTAAAGATTGGTAAATTGCTTCAGGGCTGGAAGCCAACCGACGCTGCAAAATCGTCAAAGCAAATCCGACTGTGCCACGCCGTCCCGCCTCAAGATTGTCGGCGCGGTTGAATTCCTCTGAGACATATTTAGTAACGGCCTCATAAAGTGCTGCTTCCAAATCAGAGAGTTCGTAATCAACGGTATAAGCCCGGCGTTCCGGGAATAGCGGGGTGCCGTCGAACTTGAGAAGCTGCTCTTTGACCAATCGCCGCATCAGATCGGATGCATCCACATTGTGAACGCCTTCCCGATATTTGCCTTCGAACCGGTCAGGGTCTAAAAGCCCCATAAAAAGTTGGAAATCTTCCTCTTTGCCATTATGCGGGGTTGCAGTCAATAAAAGCAGGTGGCGGGTGCGGGTTGCCAGAAGCTGTCCTAATTTATATCGTTTTGTATATTTGATCTCACCGCCAAAGACGGAGGCTGACATCTTATGCGCTTCGTCGACAACAATTAGGTCCCAATCCGATTGAGCCAGGCGCGCTTGAAGTTCTTCGTCTCGGCTGAGTTTATCCAATCGGGCAATGACTAGGGGCATCTCGTTCAGTGCGTTACCGGAATGTGCTGCTTCGATTTTGTCATTGGTGAGCAAATCAAAGGGAAGTTGGAATTTCTGCCAGAGTTCATCCTGCCACTGCTCGGTTAGATTTCCCGGGCTAACAATCAAACAACGTTGCAGATCGCCCCGTAAGAGTAACTCTTTTATAAATAAACCGGTCATAATCGTTTTACCGGCACCAGGATCATCGGCAAGTAAGAAACGTAGAGGTTGGCGTGAGAGCATTTCCCCGTACACTGCGGTGATTTGGTGTGGCAATGGTTCAACTTGCGAAAGATGAATAGCCAGCCAGGGATCGAATAAGTAAGCCATGCGAATACGGTAGGCTTCTGAAACCAAACGGAACATTTCAGGATTTGCATCGAAAGCCCAGGCTGTACCAGGAGCGGTCACTTCTAAATCAGCTTCCCGATCACGGAAAATCAATTCGTTACCTAAATTTCCGGTCGTACCACGATAAGAAACCTCAACCACATCGGAGCCGTGCCATTGCACGCTGAGGATGGTTACTGTGTCGTTTGGCAGAATGCCTTTTACTTGACTGTTTGGTTTGAGGTTTTCGAGAGTCATCATAATTTCTACTTAGTCCGTAGTGTTGTCTGTTTTTGAGTTCTTCGTTAAATTCAAATTCTGATCCAACCAATGATCAATCGTTTCTTTGCGAAACCGCCAGTGTCTTCCAACTTTTTGACACGGTATTTTCCCATCTTGTGCAAGTTTATAAAGAGACGACAATGGGATTTGCAGATATTTTGATGCTTCCTCGATTGTCATAACTGGGGGAGGGTTATCCGTCATTTTGCCTTCTTTTTTTAGAAAGGAAAGTGAGTAACATTCATAATTATATACTCATTATTGATAGTTGCTAATGAAATTCGGTCATGAATTGGCAATTGGATAAATAGAACACTTACCTGCGATCAATTCATGTAAAAAAGCACCCTAGCCAGGTGCCTTTGGTTCTTGAAAAATATTCCTTTTATATGCCCCCAGCTATTTCACTCAGTAACTTGAAATTTAATTTCCCGAGACAGTAAATCCCCACCTGTCAAAAGCCTTGGTAAGAATGGCTTTGGCTTCATCAGATTCGGGATGTAATTGCTTTTGTTTTATTTCCATATCAGCTTCCCATAGCGCATGTGCTGCTTTGCTGCGAAGTTCCCCTGCAAGATTTGAGAATGAGTTGAAAGTCTTTAAGAGTTCTTTATCTGGTTCTGGCATTCCCAAAACCTTATAGACCTTAATGCCAAACAACCCGGAAAGACTCAAAACTTCGCCGTTTTGGGGAGTAGATTCTCCATGCATCCAAGATAATACAGTTTCCGGTGTGTATCCTAATAGAGAACAAAAAGCCAGGAAATCTTCTTCACCTGGCTGGGATCGACTCCATCGCCTATATTCTCGTGTAAACCAGTCCGGGAATTTGGACATAATGATCGTTTAGGTGTGCTTCTAAGATCTATGCTGATAATGAAAATTTTGTTCTTTGTTAATGATAGTATATTTTTTCATTTATAGCAACGATCTCATCCCACTAACCGGTGGTTATTTAATTTTCGTTTTTCGGGGGCGAGAACACTCTTTGATACGGGTTACACAGCCGCAGGTACCCGGCTCTTGCCATTAATTGATCTCGGCTACCCGTCTTGAATTTTGCTTCCAGATGATCAAGATGCTTTCTCACCGTCCTGACTTTAATATCCAACTTGAGAGCAATCTGGTCAGGAGAGAAGCCATTGGCTAAATATTGCAAAACTTCGCTCTCCCTCATTGATAATTTTGGACCTTCAATTTCTGGCGGTGGCGCCTCTTTAGATGTAATGGTGAATTCATAACCATGATAATCACCAACCGATCTACAAGGATCCGGTAATTCAAGCAGCATATTCTCCCCACCATCCAACCCCTTGAAGTTCTGGTCGAGAATATCGCCCTCGTCGCTGTTGACCTTGATGACCGGCATTTAAGATTTCCTCCCCTATGGATGATCTGGAAGCATCGTTCTTAAAACACAGATTCCCCTGCTCGCTTTACTTAATCGGCGAGGGGGGAAAGATGGAATTTGGTAATGGTGAAAATAAAAAATCGTTTCAATCATTTCAGGGTGATATGGATAAGGACGGTAACGGCATTTTATTGTTCTGGTATTATAGAACATAAGTTCTGTTTGATTATAGAGTACATTCAAAGTTTATGCAAGCAATCAAAACTAATTTTCGCAGAAAACAGGATAAAAAGCAGGTGTCAATATTGACACCTTGAGCAGGTCATTCCAGGGTGCTATTCTAATCACAGTTTTTACATAGACAAGGAGCTCTAATGACCTGCTATTTAGATAAACACACTCAAAAACAAAACCAGCGGCTGGCTAACCAAGTCGTGACCTTACAGGAAGACCTTTCTCGCCTGTCTGGTATTGTGACACATCTGGCCGAACTGTCGGATGAAGCATTGGCTACCATTGATATTGCGGACCAGTTGGATTCTATTCATCGTTGCCTGAATCGTTTCGAGGTGCGCTGTTTGTCGATCCAGGTCGCGGCTTACGACAATGAATTTTCCGAGCCATTTATTGATGAAGAAATTTGCGGTGAACTGGTCTTCCCAAATCATAAGTGGGAGGATGTGCGCAAAGATGCCAAACGCGCCAATAAGCTGGCAAACCAGTTGACCTTGACCCTCACCAAGATTCGTGCCGGTATGGGTGGGTTACAGTCGCAAGCCCCTGCTCCCGAAGATATCGAACAGATCAACCAGGTTGTTTCCAATGCCGTCCACGGACTGACCTCGGAATGGCAATTTGGGGTAACTCCCTAAAGTCATTACCAACAGGCTTGATTTTTATTGATTGGAGAATCGTTGGATGGAAGCACCAAGTAGAACGAAAATCCCCCACCTCGTCATCGTCCGTTCACCCGGCTTACTGCCCATGCTTTACACGCTGCGCGAAATAAGCGAAGAATTGGGAATTCCAGATAGCACATTACGGGATTGGCTTCAAGCCGGCGCACCGCACCAGCGGGATAGCCGGGATCACCTGTGGGTCAATGGTGAAAGTTTTGCCGTTTGGGTCAAAGCCCAGCAAAAGCCAAGGACGCATCGTAAGTTGGAAGCTGGTGAAGGCTACTGCATGCACTGCAACCAGATCACCCAACTTATCTCACCCGAAGTACGCCATATCAAAGGTAAGTTAATCCATATCAAAGGAAAGTGTCCTCAGTGCGGCCACATTATCAATCGCGGAGATCGGTATGATCGAACGACAGAATTATCTTAAAACCAGGAAACACCTTACCTATCTCCAGGAAGTGATGCAACTGACACCGGCATCTCTGGATCGCTACCGTTTTTATTTGCGCCATTTACTTCTTTGGGCAGGGGAGAAAGATTTTAAGACTGTCCAGGATATTCGCCCAACCCTTCCCAGTTATCTGGCGAGTTTGCCCGGCAAAGATGGAAAAGGCACTTTGGCCGGTGCCACCCAGAAAAAAATCCTGGATACCAGCAAACGCTTTTTTCGTTGGGCGAAGGCCACTTATCCGCGTGAACTGAACAATTTACCGTTAGCCTGGATTGACACACTGAGAATGATCCGTCAACCTCAAGTCACGGCAGAGAATGTGTTTGTATCCGAAGATGAAGTCAGGCGATTAATCGCTTATCCGGTTGCTCAAGATGATCTGGCTTTATTGCGCGATCAAGCCGCAGCTGCACTCCTGTTTCTTTCAGGGATGCGCGGCAGCGCCTTTGTCACCTTGCCTATCTCGGCAATTGATTTGGAAAACCTCACCGTTCGCCAGTGGCCGGAACTGGGCGTCCACACCAAGAACAGTAAGAAAGCAACCACTTTTCTGTTGAACATTCCAGACCTGCTTATCCCCGTACGGCGCTGGGATGCCATTGTTCGGCCCGGGCTACCATTAACCACACCCTGGTACGCTCCCATCGAACACTGCTGGGGTGAACAGAGCCTTTCTAATGAAGAGCCAGGTAAGTGCCGCTTGAACGGGTTGGAAAAACGCTTGAAATTATTGTTCTCTTTGGCAAAATTGGAATTTAAATCCCCACATAAATTCCGGCATGGACACGCCGTTTTCGGGTTGCTGCATGCTCAAACCATGGCCGACTATAAAGCCGTTTCCATGAACCTGATGCATGACAGCATCGAAATCACCGACAGCACCTATGCACCTATGTTGTCATCCGATGTTCAGGATCGCATTGCAGGGCTGTCTGGTAGGGCAATGTCCACGCCGGATAACGAAGCACCTATGACGGGAAACGAGGTAGAAACCTATCTCAGCAGTTTAGGCAAAGAAAGCCTGGGCCGTGCCCTGGTCTTCATAGCCGGGAAGCTGACCCAATGAGCAACCTCTTACAGTCTCCAATTATCCACTGGGCTGGCCTTGCGGTGTGCGTTCTCCACGTCTACCTCAGCAATCTGGGCATAGTGGCGCACCATATCCAACGAGCCATGCCCGAGCAACGATTGAAGGGTAAAGACATCTCCACCCGAACGCAGATAGGTGATCGCAAAAGTGTGACGAAATTTATGCGGATGGACATGCGTAATTTGAGCGCGCTCGCCCAAACGCCGGATCAGGATGCGCAGGCTGTCGCGGTTGAAAGGACGGTCGCCAGCACTGATGAAAAGCGGCGCTTTAGGATCGCTCCCATCTTCACGAGTGGCCAGGTAACGCCAGACGGCCTTGCGTGCAACCTTGCCCAGGTAAGTGACACGGCCTTTCCCACCTTTTGCACCTCCACCGACCCCATGCCGGACATTCACCTTGCCAGTCTTCAAGTCCACATCTTCGACGGTCAGCGAACAAAGCTCAGTTGCACGCAGCCCGGTATCCAACAAGGTCAGGACAATCGCCTGGTCGCGGTTGGCGCTAGGCCGGCGCATAACAAATTTGTGCCGCTGTTCGGTTTGGGCTTCACGCGAATAAATACAGGCCTTGATCAGCTTTTCAATATCCTCTTTGGAGAACGTTTGAATAACGTGTTGGGGAAACTTGGGTGGGGTGATTTCTTTGGCTGGATTGGGCAGATTGAATTCCTTGTTCAACCAGGTGTAAAAGGCACGCAAAGCGATGTAAACATTCCGCAGCGATTTAGCCGACAGGGGATCTTCATTCCCATTCCAACGCTTTGGTTTGTACTCGGTACGCATCCAGGCAAGATAATTGGTGAGATCGGACGATTTGATTTTGGCAACATCCTGATCTCCGATGTGATTCATCCATTGGTTCAGATAGTATTCATAGGAGTCAACCGTGCGCTGGCTTAACCCCTCTGCTACCTTAAATTTTAGGAAACCGTCGATGGCTTTTGATATGAAAAGTGTAAATTTCTTATTTGACGAGCTTAGAGTACTGCGGTTCATTGAAAAATCCTCCGTTTATGAGAAAATCTCAACCGCAGTACGCCGGGTTAACGAAAAACCAGAGTACATAGTACTCTGGTTCTCTCTCAGTAGCGGGGAGTGGATTCGAACCACTGACCTCCGGGTTATGAGCCCGACGAGCTACCTCTGCTCTACCCCGCATCATTTCCGGCTTCATTCTAATACACTCCTGACCTGGCGTCAAGGCACATTTTGGGCGCTTGATGTACAATAGATTCGTGATCAGAAGGCTCACTCGCAATTCTCCTTATGCCCGAACGGCGCGGGCGCTCAACCGCTGGCGGCACGTTCAAGCTATATTGGTCAAATACGGTTTTGATACACTCATCGAGCGCGAGGAGCTGCGAAAAGTTCGTGAATGGATGGGTAAGCGGGGTGGCCAACGTAAGTATATCCATTTGACTATGCCCGAGCGCGTCCGCATGATGCTTCAGGAGCTGGGCCCGACTTATGTCAAGTTGGGCCAAGTGCTTGCCAGCCGCAGCGACCTGCTACCCGCCGAATGGACCTTTGAGCTGGCCAAGTTGCAGGATTCAGTCCCATCTTTCTCGTTTGAGTTAGTGCGCCAGATTGTCCTCGATGAATTGGGAAAACCGCTCGAGCAGCTTTTTTTGGAATTCAATCCGGAGCCCATCGCTGCCGCTTCGATCAGCCAGGTGCACTATGCCGTCTTACCTAACCTCAACCAGGTGGTGGTCAAAGTACAGCGCCCTGGCGCCCAGATTCAGGTGCAATCAGATATTGAAATCATCCGCCAGGTTATCCATCAGGTGGAGACGCGCACTCTGTGGGGTAAACGTTACGGAGTCATGGCGATCCTGGAGGAATTTGAGCGTACCTTAAGCCTTGAGCTCGACTTTCGTCAGGAGGCTACCAATGCGGTCCGTTTGCGACGGTTGATGGAGTCTGAATCACGTGTTCACGTCCCCTATATCTATTGGGAGTTGACTGCTGAACGCGTCCTGACCATGGAATACATTGATGGGATCAAGATTGATCAGCTCGAAAGGCTGGATAGGTCTGGGATGGATCGCTCTGAGCTGGCGCGGGTATTCATCAATAGTCTGGCGAAGCAGCTCCTGGTGGACGGTTTTTTTCATTCTGATCCGCATCCTGCCAACCTGCTGGTCAAACCGGAGGATGGAACCCTGGTCTACATTGACCTGGGCCAGATGGGGCGTTTGCTGCCCGAACAACGTTTGCAACTTTGCGACCTGGTTCGTTCGATCGTCAGATACGACAGTGAAGATGTCACCCGCTTGATCATGAGTACCGGTACTCCAGTTCGCCGGGTGGATGAACATAAATTCCAGCGCGATATTGATCAAATTATCCATCGCTATCTGGAATCCTCGCTAGAACAGATTTCCATCTCATTGGTACTGGCTGAGCTTCTTGGTTCTGTAATGCGCCACGGAGTGCGCCTGCCTAGTGAATTGACCCTAGCTTTCAAAGCGATCATTCAGGGGGAGCAGGTCGCTCGCTTTTTGGATGAGAAGATTTCAATTCTGGAAGTACTGCGTTCGGCTTCATTGCGCGTCCTCTGGCAGTCTTTTGATCCTGCGCAGCAGTTTGACCAGCTCAGTGACACACTACGCGAGTTAAACCGTTGGCGTGAATGGCTCCCGCGCACCATCCAATCCATCCTCGACCAGTTGGAAAAAGGCGAGCTGACCTTGGCGGTAGACGTACTTTCACTCGATCATATACTCAGTACATTTGTAATTGTCGCCAATCGTCTAATCGCTGGTCTGGTTATCATTGGCATGCTGATCGGCTCAGCCCTGGCGATGCAGGTGAGTGGTGCAGATACATGGAAGTTTATCCCGGTGTTGGGAACCATCGGGTTCGTTTCCTCCAGCGTGCTGGGTTTTTTGCTGGTTTGGAGCGTTGTGTCGAATATTATCGAGACCGCTCGAGCGCGTAAGCGTGACCAATTGTGAATATAAGGATAGATAACACCTTGTTCAATGATGTCTTTCACATGACAAATCCTTTATGGTAGGGTATAAAAATTGAGATTGGTTTCAAGCTAATTGCACCACCTTTCAAGGAGGAATACTATGTTGTATATCCTGATCGCGGTGGGATTGGGAATCTGGATATGCGCGATCCAGGCTATCAGGGTTCATCGACTGCTCACTTCGGCCATCTGGCTGGCGGGTGCAAGCGCTCTGGTTGCCTTAATGATCTACCTGCTGGACGCGCCCGAGGTTGCCGTCATTGAATTGAGCGTGGGTGCTGGTTTGGTCACAGTGCTCTTTGTGTTTGCAATCAATATTGCTGGTGAGGAGGAACTGGCAATCATCCCGGTGTTGCCCAAGCCGCTGGTGATCATCCTGATTGTGGTAAATGCTGTGTTGTTAATCGTGTTAAACTTACCAGCTTTTGGCGTCGAACTCCCGCCAGTCCTGGGGGGGCAATTTACTAAGACCATGTGGCAAGAGCGCGGCCTGGATATCCTCCTGCAAATCGTACTGATTTATTCCGGGGTTCTGGGAGTGCTGGGCCTGCTGTCTGAGAAAAAGATCCATCCCGGTGAGGAGGAACAAGCATGACTCTATCCATTCCGATGATTATGTTGCTGGTAGTAGCCGGTGTGGTTGCCATAGGCTTTTATGGACTGATAATCAGCCGCAACCTGATCAAGGTGGTCATTGCCATGCAAATCCTGGTTAAGGGCAGCCTTCTGGCTCTGGTATTAGCTGGACGAACAACAGGTAAGGTTAACTTAGGCCAAAGCATGGCACTAACCGTAATTATTGCCGACACCATTGTGGCTGTAATTGCCCTGGCGCTAGCAGTTCAGATCCGCCGTTATTTTGGCACATTGGATCTTAAATCATTGACCACCTTGCGGAGGTAAGTGCATGGCAGGTTTCCTGATTCTCCTCACAATTGGTATCCCCTGGTTGGGCGCGCTGGTGGTCTGGTGGGTTGGCGACCGGCACCCCAAAGTGGAACATACTTTGGCAGTGATCTTCTCGGTGGTTGCTGGCGCAGTTGCCCTTGGACTGGTAAGTTATAACAACTTTGCCGAAGCACTTCACCAGCCTGTTGGGGGTGCCTTCGGCGATTTTACTTTCATCCCCGATGGATTGGGAGTTTTCCTGGCCGCGGTAGCAACCGTGATCGGCAGCCTGGCGGTGATCTTCTCGGTAAATTACATGTCCGGTGAAATCGGGCTGGGGCGCTACTACGCTTATGTCCTGTTATTTATTGGAGCGATGGCTGGACTGGTTTTGACTTCCAACTTTTTGTTATTGTTTGCCTTCTGGGAAATCACAGCCCTATGCTCCTATGCATTAATCTCTTTCCACAATGATGATCCGAAGGCGGTGAAAGGCGGAATAAAAGCCCTGATTATGACCCAGGTCGGTGGAATCGGGCTATTGGTCGGTTCCTTGATTATCTACAGCCACACGGGCTCTTTCGATATCCGTTATTTCCTCACCAATTATGAAAATGTGCCATATGTGGCACTGACTGTGGTTGCCTATTGTTTTTTGATCGCGGCAGCAGCCAAGTCGGCCCAGTTCCCATTTCAGACCTGGCTTCCGGATGCGATGGAGGCGCCCACTCCTATCAGCGCCCTGATCCATGCCGCGACCATGGTGAATGCCGGGGTATACCTGCTGGCGCGATTTTATCCAGCTTTTGAATATATTCCCTATTGGCGTACCGCGGTGATTGTTGTCGGGGTGCTTTCAGCGCTCATGGCAGCCTTGATGGCCCTGGTTGGAACTGACCTTAAGCGCGTGTTAGCATATTCGACCATTTCGCAATTGGGCTTCATGGTATATGCGATAGGTGTTGGCGGTATTTTCTCCAGCCAGTTCCACCTGCTCAGCCACTCCATCTTCAAAGCCCTGCTCTTCTTGGGAGCTGGGGCGGTTATTCACACCGTTGGCACACGTGATATGACGAAAATGGGTGGTTTGGGTAAGACCATGCCCTTTGTTCGCACCGTATTTGTGATCGGGGGGTTGGCGCTTTCGGGTATCCCAATCCTCAATGGATTCTGGAGCAAAGAACTCATCCTCGAGAGTGGGTTGGCGGAAGGACCCATTGGCTCTTATATCATCATGCTGATTGTTTCAGGCCTGACTGCCCTGTATACTTTCCGGTGTATGTGGATGGTCTTCTATGGCAAACCGCGCAGCGAATTACACTCTCACGATGCTCCCTTGGCGATGGGCATTTCATTGGCGCTCCTTGCTGTGGGCACGTTATTTTCCTGGTTGCTGGCAGGACCATTCAATCGCATGCTGAGCATGACCTTGCCTACCCATGTCATTAACCTGAAGGAAGGGACTGCGATCCTGGGAGATGTGCTCCTGGAGCCTTCGACCTACCTGGCGTTGCTGGTGATTGGCCTTGGAATCGCTGCCTGGCGCTGGCGGAAAAGCCTGCAAGGGGTGGTGAAATTTCTGGGTGTGTTTGGGGAAGAGGCAGCCGCCGGTTTTGGTTTTGAAGATTTAAACCAAGGAATTGTAAAACTGGTCCAGTCCGGTGCAGAAGGATTGCGGATCACCCAGACTGGGCTGCTTTCCTGGAACGTGCTGGCGATTGCCGTTGGCCTGGCAATCGTGTTGGTTTTTCTGGCTTTAGGAGCATGACATCATGAACCCTGGCACTGCATTTTCCTGGATGATTGCTCTACCGCTTCTGGCTGCCCCCATAATTTACCTGGTTGGGCGCGTGTCTGGCCGTCTCTCTCAAAATTACAATGCAGTAGCGCCTGCTCGTTGGTTGGCAGTGCTGGTCCTGGCTGCAACTGGCATTCTGGGATATATTGCTGGCCGAGCGGTTGTTGCTGGAGAGATGGTTCAATGGGCGGTGGGCGGAGTGGTCTTGAGCCTGGATGGGGTGGGCCTTTTGCTAGCGACAGTAGTAATTGGGCTGACGTTCATGGTGACCCTCTTTTCAAGCAGCTACATGCTGGGTGAATCAGGCGAGGAAAAATATTATGCCTTATTGGTAGCGATGGCAGGAAGCATGATCGGCCTGGGCTGCGCTACCGACCTGTTCAATTTATGGCTGTGGTTTGAGGTGATGGCCGTCTCGTCCTTCATGCTGGTAGCTTTCTATCGCCACCTACCAGCAGCGTTAGAGGCGGGGATTAAGTATCTGGTACAGAGTGCAGCCGGTTCAGCCCTGGTTTTGATCGGTATTGCACTGGTCCTAACCCGTGCAGGCACCTTGAACCTGGCGGAGATCCACGCTGCCATGGCTACCGGTGACCCATCGAAAGCAATGCTGGCTGCGGGCGCTTTGTTCATCGTCGGTTTTGGTGTAAAAGCTGCGCTTGTGCCATTACATACCTGGCTGCCGGACGCTCACTCACAGGCTCCTAGCGGGATCAGTGCCATGCTCTCTGGCGTGGTGATCGAGGCTGGTTTGGTAGCTCTGCTGCGTTCTTTGAGTTGTATACCTGTCGTTTCGCTTCACTCGGTTGGCACTCTGCTCATGGTTGTTGCTGCACTGAATATGATCATCGGTAACCTGATGGCTTTACGCCAGACGCAGGTCAAGCGGTTGCTGGCTTATTCCAGTGTCAGTCATATTGGTTATATGATGGTGGGTTTTGGAGTGATGATTACCTATGGCACACCGGATGGAGCCGCAGGTGCCTTCTTCCACCTGATTACCCATGCAATGATGAAAGGACTGGCCTTCCTGGCAGCTGGAGCGCTGCTCTATGCTTTCTACCTGGCAAAAGGTGAGCATGGCCCGTTGCTGGTAGAAGACCTGGACGGCGCTGCCACCCGTTATCCTCAATTGGCCTTTGCGCTCAGCGTGGCGGTTTTGGGCTTGGGTGGGTTGCCTCCGTTGGCAGGTTTCATGTCTAAATGGCAGATCTTTGTCGGCAGTGCCCAGGCACAAAGCACGGGCGTCTGGCTGTTGGTAGTCTTCGCAGCTTTGAATAGTGTACTTTCATTGGCTTACTATGCTCCGCTGGTGAACCGTATGTACCGTCATGCTCCATCACCGGCGGTTGAATCCGGCAAAAAGACAACGTTCACGCTACAACTTCCCCTGGCTTTATTGACATTGGGGGTAGCCTTGTTGGGCTTATGGCCAATATTTTCCAGCCCGTTGACCGGCCCAGCGACGGCCAGTTTGTTGGCGGCATTTGGTTTCAGATAGGAGAGATGGTCGATGGATATCTTGCTTTCTCCCCCCATTGCATTCTTGCTTTATATCCCTTTAGTGCTGGTCTTGAATTGGCTGGGCACTAAGCTGGCTGGCCCTGAGAAGCCCAGTGAGATGAAAAGAAGCATCTATGGAAGCGGCGAAGAGGCGCCGACCTATCTGGCTGCACCCGGATACCGTCCCTTCTTTCTGGTTGCCCTCTTTTTCGCAATTTTACACCTGGGCATGTTGGTTTTGGGTACAGGCTTCCTGGCATCGGTCTCTGGGGTGTTCTCTGGTTTGTTCATCATCGGCCTGCTGCTGGCGCTAGTCGCGTTAATTTTAGGGTAATGGATTATGGAAACGAATCTATCTTCTTCCTGGCAAAAAGTGTTGGATGGCATCAAAACCTGGGCGCGGGTAAATTCACCCTGGGTGATCCATTTTAACAGTGGTTCATGCAACGGGTGTGATATTGAGATTCTGGCAACGTTGACTCCTCGTTACGATATGGAACGTTTTGGTGTCAAGTTGCAGGGCAGCCCACGCCATTCAGACATTCTAATTTGCACCGGCCCTGTTACTCGGCAGGCGCGCGAACGATTGATACGCGTCTACGAGCAAATGCCAGAGCCGAAGTTTGTGGTGGTAGTGGGTTCTTGCGGACTTTCTGGCGGTGTCTTTCATGGTTCATACAACGTGGTTGGTGCTGTGGATGAAGTGATTCCGGTGAATGCCTATGTGCCCGGTTGCCCACCCCGTCCAGAAGCGATCATCTATGGCGTGGTCGCATTGCTCGATAGCTTAAAGAAATAACAGGTACTACCTGGAGGTATTATGGATTCCGATTGTACGTTACAAACCGCCGAAACGCTGCTTCAGCCCTGGGCAGAAGGATATGACCACCCGGAACCTAATCGATTGGATGTACAGGTAACGGCTGCCAACCTTAAGTCTGCTGTCCAGGAGTTGGTTAAGGCACATTGGGGATACCTTTCGGCGATTACTGGCCTGGATCATCCTGCTCCTGGCGAAGCAGAGGGTGAGGATCAAGCAGGGTCTTCCTCCTCCCTACCAGTCGAAGGTACACTGGAAGCGCTTTACCACTTCTGCTGTAGTTCTGTATGGACTACTTTGCGGGTCAATGTGCCTTATTCACGGCCTGTAATTCCTTCGATCTGCGATATCATCCCCTCAGCCACGCTCTACGAACGCGAGTTAATGGAGTTGTTTGGTGTGGAATTGCCTGGAACACCTTCACTCCAGCGGCTGGTTCTGCCAGATGACTGGCCGGATGGAGTCTATCCGTTGCGCAAATCGTTTACAGGCTTTGAGTCACCTACGCCACCATAGGAAGGGAGAGATTATGGAAGCACATGAGTCGAAGAAATTCGTAGTCCCAATCGGCCCGCAACATCCGGCGCTCAAAGAGCCGGGGCATTTTGAATTTTCGGTGGATGGTGAGACTGTTACCGATGCTTCCCTGCGCCTGGGGTTTGTCCACCGTGGGATCGAGAAAGCCACTGAAGGTCGCACCTGGGTGCAGAACCTTTACCTGCTGGAACGTATTTGTGGAATCTGTTCGGATGTGCACGGAACCGCTTACTCTATCGGCGTAGAGAAGCTGGCTGGGGTGACCGTGCCACCACGCGCTCAGGCTATCCGAACTATCGTGGCTGAGTTGGAGCGCATCCACAGCCACATGCTCTGGTTGGGTGTGGCGGCTCACGAGGGTGGGTTTGACACCTTATTCATGTTCTCCTGGCGCGACCGCGAAACCGTGATGGATTTGTTAGAATCGATTAGCGGCAACCGGGTCAATTATTCGGTCAACCTCCTGGGAGGGGTTAAGTTCGACATTGATGAAAAGCAGGCTGGGGAAATCCGGCGCGGTTTAGATTACCTGGAGGAACGTACCAGGCACTATATGAAAGTAGTCACCACGGATGAGACCTTCCTGGGCCGGACGCGCGGTGTTGGGTTGATGAGCAAACAGCAGGCAGAATTACTGGGTGCAGTTGGTCCAACTGCACGCGCTTCTGGCGTAGAGCGGGATGTACGAGTGGAAAGCCCATATCTGAGTTACGGGGAATTCCCAGTCAATATCATGTTGGAGACAGCCGGTGATTTGCAAGCGCGTTTTGTGGTGCGTATTAACGAGTTGTTTGAAACCTATCGCCTGATTCGCGAAATCCTGGATCACATGCCGTCAGGAGAGCTGACCACTCGTATGCCCCGACGGATACCAGAGGGCGAGACCATTTCTCGCGCCGAAGCCCCGCGCGGTGAGCTGTTCTACTTCATTAAAAGCAATGGTTCGGACAAACCTGAGCGCATCAAAGTACGTACCCCCAGCCTGTGTAACTGGGGATCGGTAATTTCGATGGCAGTAGGCCATAAGCTGGCGGATATGCCCATGCTATTGGTCGGGATTGACCCATGCTTCTCGTGTAACGATCGTTAACCACTCGAAAGGGAACGTAATCCATTCATGTACAATATCCCTGCTCTTGTCGCAATTCTGGTGTTCCCCAGTGGAATTTTTCTGCTGGCCTACGGTCTGTTTTATGAATGGGTAGACCGCAAGCTGGTCGCGCGCTACCAGAATCGGTTGGGACCGCGCTGGTTTCAACCGTTGGCAGACATCCTCAAGCTGCTGGCCAAGGAGGAAATTGTCCCACAAGGGGTGCAAACTATGTTGTTTGTTGGCCTGCCGGTGGTTGGGCTGGCTGGGGCGCTGACTTCGGCGCTCTACGTGCCGATGTTCGGTTTGGAGCCTTCTTTCAGCTTCAATGGAGACCTGATCGTGACGCTTTACCTGCTCAGCATGATGACACTATGCCTGGGACTGGCAGGCGCCAACACGGTGGACCGCTTCTCGCTAATCGGTGCCACGCGCACGCTGACCCAGCTGTTCTCCTATGAGGCTCCTTTTCTTTTGGCATTACTTGGTCCTGCGATCGTGACTGGCTCCTGGCAAATTCGTCAAATCAATGACTATGCCCATCACCATCTCTGGATGGCACTACCGCAGGTGATCGGCTTTGTAGTAGCATTGGTTGGCTTGATGGGCAAGCTGGAGATGCCGCCATTTGATGCTCCTGAGGCCGAGACAGAGATCGTCTCTGGAGCGCTGACTGAGTACAGTGGTCGCGGTCTGGCGCTTTTCCGGATTGGCAAGGATGTGGAGCTGGTGATCGGCCTGACCCTGATTTCCTCATTCTATCTGGGTGGATTGGCCAATCCATTAGAGTTTATAGTAAAAACCTTGGGCTTGCTGGTCGTAATAGCCGGGCTACAATCATTGTTTGCTCGCCTGCGCATTGACCAGACAGTCGGTCTCTGGTGGCGGATCGGCGCTATTATGGCATTGGTGCAGCTATTAGTTATGGTAGGGATAAGGATGGTATTATGAAAATAGGCGCAATGTTCGGGGATGTGGTCCGCTCACTATTCAAGCGACCGGCGACAGAAAGATACCCCTTTGTCAAGAAGGCCGCGCCGAAAAACCTGCGCGGCAAGCTGGTCTGGGATCCGATTAAGTGCAGTGGCTGCCAGCTTTGCATTAAAGATTGCCCTTCAGAAGCAATTGAGTTGATCGTATTGGATAAGGTGAATAAGCGGTTTGTATTCCGCTATCATTTGGACCGTTGCACTTTTTGCGACCAGTGCGTGCAAAGTTGCCGTTTTAAATGCATTAACCTCTCGGACGAAGAGTGGGAGTTAGCTGCCCTTAATAAAGAACCATTTACGGTTTATTATGGCAGGGAAGAAGATGTTAAGTTCCTACTGGAGGCAGCTGCCCGACCGGATGAGGTGGAATGCAAGGAATGATCCTGGGGTAACGTATCAAAACAATGAGAGTTCCATCACGGTAGATATGTGACATTTCGCATTGCGATGAACCATAAAAGGCGTAAAATAGTGCGATGCTTTTTATGGTCAGAGGTGATCCTGTCTAAATGTCTCATGTTTTACCTCATATTTCGGTAGAGTCCGAGAAACGATCGGCTGCCCTCAGTTCGGTAATCGCCGCGGTCGGCTTGACTTCTTTTAAGATTGTGGTCGGGCTGGCAACCGGCAGCCTTGGCATTCTGGCAGAGGCGGCTCATTCTGCATTAGACCTGATCGCCGCATTGGTGACTTTCCTGGCAGTGTATTTTTCTGGCAAGCCGGCCGATTCAGAGCACACCTACGGTCACGGAAAAGTTGAAAATATTTCGGCGCTCTTTGAAACCCTGTTGCTTCTAGGAACCTGTGTTTGGATCATTTCAGAGGCGATCCAACGCCTTTTCTATAAATCAGTCCTGGTTGAGGTGAGTATCTGGTCGTTCATCGTGATGATCACCTCGATTGCCATTGATGTCACCCGTTCGCGCATCCTGTACCGGGCTGCCCGTAAATACAACAGCCAGGCATTAGAGGCCGATGCATTGCACTTCAGTACTGATATCTGGAGCTCAAGCGTGGTCATCCTCGGGCTGGCAGGTATCTGGATCGGGGAGCGCTTTGCCGGCTTGAATTTTCTTAGGAATGCTGACGCAGTAGCAGCCCTGGGGGTTGCGCTGATTGTAGTATATATCAGCCTGCAATTAGGAGTCCGCACGGTGAGAGCCTTGCTGGATGAAGCCCCGGCTGGGCTGGTGCAGGAGATCACTCAGGCAGTGGAGAGTATTTCAGGTGTCGCTGACTGCCACCAGGTACGCCTGCGATATTCCGGCCCCTACCTTTTTGTCGATGTCCATATTTTGGTCGATGGCAACCAGACGCTGGAACATGCTCACCATCTAACTGAGATCGTTGAAAGCAAAATTCAACAAATTGCCCACGGGGCGGATGTCACCGTCCATCCGGAACCGTTACCGAAGGGTCACTCGATGACCGTCCCCAAGTTCAGACGATCCTGAACACCACTTTGTAGAAAATTGGGGAATTTCTATCGATCACCGTATTCCGGTGATTCCTTTGCTGCTTCACGGCAGTCTGGACAAGTTCCAAATAATACCAGATGATTGGTGCAGAGAGAGTAACCTGTCTGTTCCTCAATCTTTGTAAAAAAAGGTTGGACTTGGATATGATCGAGCGTGATCACCGCCCCACATTTTTGGCAGATCAGGTGATGGTGCAGGTGATGCTCCACTCTTTCATAGACAGTCGCTCCTGCACCAAGGTCGGAACGCGAGATCATACCGGCATGTACCAGGCGGTCCAGAGCCCGGTAGACGGTCGAAGGGTTCGTTGCTGTTAACCTGCCGTGGATCTTTTCATACACCTCTTTGGCGCTGAGGTGTTCGTTATTGTTTTCTAAGATGTCTAATATTGCCAGGGAAACCGAAGAAGAACGCATCTCCATTACCTTTCATATGCATTATACAAACAAACGCAAATATTTGCAATTGCAAATATTTGTCTTATAATTGGAAGGTATTAGAAAGGAGGCAATCATGTTCTATGCACCTGTTGCAATGCATATCCCTGACGGATTCATCTCTGTGATGGTGGCGATTGTGTTTTGGGTGCTCTCCAGTCTGGGTATCCTGGTCGCTCTACGTAATGTAAATCGTGAGTTAGGAGAGCGAGAAGTTCCGTTGATGGGGGTATTAGCAGCAGCTATTTTTGCTGGACAGATGCTCAACTTCAGCGTGACAGGCGGTACTTCGGGCCACTTGTTGGGAGCGGCGCTGGCGACTATCATCTTGGGACCTTGGGCGGCTGTGTTGGTGATGACCAGCGTGGTCAGTATCCAGGCGTTGATCTTCCAGGATGGCGGTGTTCTGGCGCTGGGAGCTAATTTATTCAACATGGCTATCGTCGGGGTAGCTGTCTCTTATTTCGTTTACCGGACCGTTATCCGATTTACCCGTCAGGATCGTGCTGGCATTTTCGTAGCTGGTTTTGCAGCCGCCTGGTTTTCAATATTTGTTTCCTCACTTTCAGCCGCACTTCAACTGGCCCTTTCGGGCACTTCTCCCGCCAACATTGCCGTGCCTGCCATGGCAGGTATCCACGCGCTGATTGGAATTGGTGAAGGACTGATCACAGTTGGAGCATTGGCATTTATCTACGCTGCCCGCCGTGACCTTTTGAAGCTTGCTTCACCGCAACCTGGTGGAAGCCGGGCAGTTTGGGTGGGCGGCATGCTGTTGGCTGTGCTGCTGGTTGTTCTCTCTCCGCTGGCTTCCAGCCACCCGGATGGGTTGGAATGGGTGGCCGGGCAGAAGGGTTTTCTGAATAGCGCTCAGGGACCTATTTATAAAATCATCCCGGATTACCTCCTGCCTGGTGTCCATAATGAGGCGCTTGCTACAGTCCTGGCTGGAATCATCGGAGTGTTGATCGTAGCCGGGGTGGCTTTTGGTATGGCCTACCTGCGCCGGGCAAAACCAGAATCAGATAAAGCCTGACTGTGTACGCCCATTCGATAGACCCTTACCTGGCAGGGAATAGTTTGATCCATCGCATGGATGCGCGGATCAAGCTGCCGCTCACACTGGCTTTCATCCTGACTTGCTCGCTCACACCATTTGGTTCCTGGTGGGTCTATATCCTGTTGTTGGCGTTGGTTAACTCGGCTGCAATTCTTTCCGAGCTGGGGTTATACTTCCTGCACAAACGTGCCTTATTGGCACTGCCGTTCGTCCTTGCAGCTTTCCCTTTGATCTTCACCATACCCGGAAATCCTTTGTTCACCGTGGGGCCTGGCTGGTTCACCCTAACTGCCAGCCAACAGGGATTGGCTCGCTTTGCCAGTATTACGGCGAAATCGTGGATATCCCTGCAGGTAGCCATCCTCCTCGCGGCTACAACCACTTTTCCCGATCTGCTACTGGGGTTACGTGCATTGCACTTGCCGCGCCTGCTGGTAGCAGTGATTGGCTTGATGTGGCGTTATTTGTTTGTGATGGTCGATGAAGCTGCCCGTTTACTGCGCGCTCGCGCTTCACGTAGCGGGGCGCGCGACCTGCCTGGAAAAAAAGTTGGTGGCCAATTGGTCTGGCGCGCCCGTGTAACAGGAGGAATGGCTGGCAACCTGTTCTTGCGCTCCTTTGAGCGTAGTGAGCGCATCTATGCGGCCATGACGGCGCGTGGTTACGATGGTGAAGTCCGCAGTTTGCCACATCCTCCGCTTGCTCAGCGCGATTGGCTGGTGCTGGGAATTGGATTGTTAGTCTTATTGTTTTTACTGTTAATCGGATAGGTTATGCACCATTCTCTTGAGATTGAGAATCTCTCTTTCACTTACCCGGACGGTCGCAAGGCGCTGAATAATGTCTCTTTTAGAATCGAAGGCGGTGAGCGTGTGGCGCTGGTTGGACCGAATGGGGCGGGAAAATCTACTTTATTACAGCATCTGAGTGGCATCTTGACTGGCCAGGGGAGAATTTGGGTGTGCGGAGAGGAGCTGACCAAAGACAGCCTTTCCTCCATCCGGGCAATGGTTGGGATGGTCTTTCAGATTCCGGATGACCAGCTCTTTTCGCCGACGGTATTTGAAGATGTGGCCTTTGGACCAATTTATCAGGGTTATTCAAGAGAGGAGGTCCATCAGCGCGTTGACCGGGCATTGCAGGCGGTGCATATGGAGGAATATGTTCAGCGGGTTTCCTATCACCTGAGCACTGGCGAGAAAAAACGCATTGCGATTGCTACCGTGCTCTCGATGGACCCGGAGATTCTGGTGATGGATGAACCAACGGCTGGTCTAGACCCGCGTGCCCGGCGTGGGTTAATTGATTTGCTATCTGAGTTGCCTCAGACAATGCTGCTGGCCACGCATGACCTGGCATTGGTGCGCGAGCTCTTACCTCGTACGATTATTTTAGATCATGGCAGGCTGGTTGCAGATGGGCGAACGGAGGAGCTTTTGCAGGATAGAATGTTGCTTGCAGAGCATGGATTGGAGTGAAGAGGAAGTATTTCGATTGACAGGAGTTGATTATCTGCATATAATCTCATCAACAATCGATCTGTATTAAGGCCAAGAGGAGTAGATTGGAACCGGGCTGGCAGAGAAGGAGTGCTATAGGCTGAGAGCCTCCGCAGCAATCCCCAGTTGAAGTCGCTTGGTGGATTTACCGAAGAAATCGTTGAGAGAGTAGACCGGTACGGGTGAGCCCGTTAGCGCGAGGCCTGGATGTTCTTATCCGGGCAGGAGAGCATCAGTCTAAAGACTGGCGAAGCGAGGTGGTACCGCGGAAGGGTTGGCCCTTTCGTCCTCAGGAAGCCCCTGATTGCCATGGATGGGGTGGTTGGACGGGAGGGTTTTTCTTTTCCAGGAGGTGAAGCATGACACTGGCCAAACACTATGACGGGAACGAAATGGAACCCCGCCTGCTGGCCTATTGGCAGGAAGCGGGAATATATCATTTCTCTGAACAGAGCCCGTTGCCGGTCTACTCGATTGATACACCGCCTCCTACCGTTTCAGGAAACCTGCACCTGGGTCATGTGTATTCGTACAGCCATGCAGATTTCATCGCTCGCTTTATGCGCATGAATGGGTATAACATCTTCTACCCAATGGGTTTTGATGATAATGGGCTGCCTACCGAACGCCTGGTGGAAAAGCGTTACAAAGTCCATGCCCTGCAAATTGGTCGCCAGGCGTTCATCCAGAAATGCCTGGAAGTCAGCGAGGAGTCTGAGAAAGACTACCGCACATTATGGCAGCGCCTGGGTCTTTCGATTGACTGGCGCTACACCTACCGGACGATTGATGATTCCTCACGGCGCATTTCGCAGCTCTCCTTTATCCAACTTTACCGGAAGGGAAGGGTCGAACGCCGTAATGCTCCCGCTTTATGGTGTCCAGAATGCCGTACTTCGATCGCCCAGGCTGAGTTGAACGATCTCTTGCGCCCCAGCGAATACGTTACATTACCTTTCAACCTGGAAGATGGCCGTCTCCTGCCGATTGCCACCACTCGCCCAGAATTACTTTCGGCCTGCGTGGCGGTCTTTGTCCACCCAGAAGATGGGCGCTATCGAGGTCTGGTCGGCCAGCAGGTAAGTGTACCGTTTTACGGGCAACGCGTAACGGTGCTGATAGATCCAGCGGCTGACCCACAGAAAGGCACGGGGGCGGTGATGTGCTGCACCTTCGGCGATCAGACCGATATGGCCTGGTGGTATGCTCATAAGCTGCCCCTGGTGGAGGCGATCGATCCCCAGGGTCGAATGACGGCTGCCGCCGGCGAGTTGGAAGGTTTAACAGTGTCCGAGGCACGCCGGCGAATTAAGGAGCTGCTCGAGGTGCGTGGGCTGATCCTGGGTAGGGAACCGACCGAACAGTCGGTGCGGGTCCACGAGCGTTGCGATACACCGGTCGAGCATATCATCATTCCGCAATGGTTCATCCGTCTCCTGGATCAAAAAGGACGCTTTTTGGCCGCAGGGGATCAATTGAACTGGCATCCCGAACACATGCTTTCCCGCTACCGCGCCTGGGTGGAAAATCTGAGCTGGGATTGGTGTCTTTCGCGCCAGCGGTACTTTGGTGTGCCATTCCCAATCTGGTACTGTGCCCAGTGTGGTGCGGTGATGCTGGCAGAGGAGGATTCCCTGCCGGTTGACCCGCTGGTTCAGCAGCCGGATCACCCCTGTACCTGTGGCAGCACCAAGTTTATTCCGGATGCGGACATCATGGATACCTGGGCTACTTCTTCTCTTTCCCCCTTGATCGTTTGCCACTGGTTGGAAGATGGCCCACTCTTCCAGAAAACTTTCCCAATGAGCATGCGTCCCCAGGCGCACGAGATCATCCGTACCTGGGCGTTTTATTCGATTGTCAAATCCCTTTATCACTTTAACCGGCTACCCTGGAAAGATGTCTTTATCTCCGGTTGGGGAATCGCTGGGGAGGGAATGGGCAAGGTCAGTAAGAGCCGCGGTGGAGGACCCATGCCGCCACTGGAAATGATCGAAAAATACTCGGCGGATGCCGTGCGCTATTGGGCGGCCAGCACCGGTCCGGGCAAAGATGCCGTGATCAGTGAAGAGAAGATCCAGGTGGGCACCAGGTTGCTTACCAAGCTATGGAATGTGGCACGCTTCAGCCAACCGTTTCTGGAAAACTTCGTTCAGCCAACTGTGTTGCCAGAATTTACCCTGGCAGATCGCTGGATCCTGGCGCGAACAATGTCCTTGGTGCGCAGGGTGACTGGTTCATGGCGCGCCTACGAATATGCTATGGCCAAGAGTGAGACAGAAGCCTTCTTCTGGCACGACCTGGCCGATAATTACCTGGAGATGGCCAAGCAGCGGCTGTATGACTCGCATTCTCCAGCTCATTCCGGAGCGCGATTTGCCCTTTGGTACGTGTTCCAGGTTGTGCTAAAGTTGTTTGCACCGTTTCTCCCGTATATTACGGAGGCTATTTACCAGGAGATTTTTGCTGCCAATGAGATGGTGAAGTACTCGATCCATCGCACAGATTGGCCGCAGCCGGATGCTCTCCTGGAGGATCCCGCTGCGGAAGCTGCCGGAGAACGGCTGGTGGAGGTGGCGAGCGCGGTGCGTCGTTATAAGAGTGAACACAACCTGGGTCTGGGGATTGAGCTCTCCCGTCTGGCTCTGGTGGTGGATGACCCCGATCTGGCGAGGAACTTCCGGCATGCACAGGTGGATTTAAGTAGTGTGAGTCGCGCCCGACAAGTAGAGATCGTCTCGGAATTGGATCCCAGCCTGGTACCATTGGACCTGGAGAGTGAAGGGATCCACCTGGCGGTGAGTCTCTAGGTTTGATATCGTAATTTTTGTCCTTTGGCATTTCTTTATCAACGAGGAAAGAAGCATGGTCGAATCTGCATTACCAAAGACGTATGAGTTCAAGACGATTGAACAACGGCTCTATCAGTGGTGGGAGGAGAGCGGTTTCTTCCAGCCAGATAATGATCCAAACCGACCTGGTTTTGATCCCAATCGTAAGCCATTTGTCATTTCGATTCCTCCGCCTAACGTAACCGGGGAGCTGCACCTAGGTCATGCCATGTTTGTCTCTTTAGAAGATTTGATGATCCGTTACTATCGCATGAAAGGCGTCCCAACGCTATGGGTGCCGGGTACAGATCATGCCGGCATTGCCACTCAGCTTCAGGTAGAGAAAGCTTTGGCCAAAGAGGGGCTGAATCGCGAGCAGATTGGGCGGGCAGAGTTCCTCAGGCGCACCTGGGCCTGGAAGCAAAAGTATGGGGGGATCATCACCCGCCAGATTCGCCGTTTGGGTGCTTCCTGCGATTGGTCGCGCGAACGCTTTACCCTGGATGAGGGACTTTCAAAAGCGGTGCGCGAGGCATTTGTGCGCCTGTATGAAAAAGGCCTGATCTATCGCGGTCCGCGTTTGATTAACTGGTCGCCGGGACTAAAAACTGCCGTCTCCGACCTGGAAGTGGAATACACACCGGAGCCTGGTTTCCTTTATTATTTCAAGTACGTCCTGACGGATAACCTTAACGAGTATATCCCGGTGGCGACCACCCGGCCTGAGACCATCCTGGGGGATACTGCGGTAGCCGTCCACCCCGAGGACGAACGCTACAACCATTTCATAGGCCGCAAGGTCCTGGTTCCGATGCTTAACCGGCAGATTCCGGTGATTGCGGATGAATACGTAGATCGGGAATTCGGTACTGGGGCGCTCAAGATCACCCCCGGGCACGATCCCAATGATTACCAGATTGGTGCCAAGCACGGGCTGCCAGCCATCAGTATTTTGGATGAATCAGCTCGTATCAACGCCAACGGTGGACCATACCAGGGACTGGACCGCTTCGAATGCCGGAAAAAGCTGTGGGCAGATATGAAGGAAGCGGGATTGGTACTTAGAGAAGAACCTTACCAACTCAACGTGCCGCGCTCCGAGCGTGGCGGCGAAATTATCGAGCCGATGATCTCGACCCAATGGTTTGTACACATCAAGCCGATGGCCGAAGCGGCTTTGCAGGCAGTTAAGGATGGGCGAATCCGGATCGTCCCAGACTACTTTACCAAAGTCTATTACAACTGGCTGGAGAACATCCAGGATTGGTGCATCAGTCGGCAGTTATGGTGGGGGCATCGCATCCCGGTGTGGTATTGTGATGCCTGCGGTGAGATGACGGTCTCGCGGCAGGATCCGATCGAGTGCGCTGCCTGCCATAGTAGAGAAATCCGCCAAGACCCGGATGTACTGGACACCTGGTTTTCCTCTGGCTTGTGGCCTTTCTCTACGCTCGGTTGGCCGGAGGAAACGCAGGATTTCAAATATTTCTATCCAACCTCCCTGTTAGAGACAGGGTACGATATCATCTTCTTTTGGGTGGCTCGGATGGTCATGAGCGGGTTGGAATTCACCGGGGACGTGCCGTTCTCGACCATCTACCTGCATGGCTTGATCCGGGATGAGCACGGGCAGAAGATGAGCAAGACTAAGGGAAATGTGATTGACCCTTTGATCGTGATGGATGAGTTGGGTACGGATGCGTTGCGCTTTACTTTACTGGTAGGTTCTACCCCTGGCAGTGATATGAACCTGAGTGTCAAGAAGGTGGAAGCTAACCGCAACTTCGCCAACAAAGTTTGGAACGCCGGGCGTTTTGTGATTGGGGCGCTGGAACAGGCTCCGGTTTTGCCGCAATCAAAACCGGAGTGGACGCTGGCCGATTCCTGGATTTGGGCGCGTTTGCAGGCCTTGATCCGAGCCGTGGAGCGGCTGTTCAGCTCATACCAATATGGGGAGGCAGGCCGCCAGATTTATGACTTCTTCTGGAGCGAGTTTGCCGACTGGTATCTGGAGATTGCCAAGCTACAAACGGCTGAATCTGGTGACCGGGCTTTCTACACCGCGTCAACCCTGGCGCGTGTCTTGGATGCCTGCCTGCGTATGCTGCATCCCTTTGTCCCATTTGTCACCGAGGAATTATGGGGGCACCTCAAGCGTGCTGCCCAGGCTCGATCGGCGAGCTTTTCCCCGTCACAGGGATGGGAAGAAGCGTTGATTGTTGCCCGGTGGCCAGAAACTAGGTCGATCGAAGGCTGGGAGGAGCAGAAGGTAGCTGAATTCAACCTGGTGCAGGAGGTGGTACGTGCCATTCGTAACCTGCGGGCCGAGAAGAAAGTAACTCCCGGCCGGCGGATCCCTGCTATTTTGGTGTGCGGTGAACACCTGGCAGTAATACAGGCACAACAGAATACAATTTCTGCTCTGGCATACCTGGATCCTGCTCAGCTCACGCTCGTGGCAGATTTGCCCGAGAAGCCCCAAGGTTCGATTGGATTAGTGATATCCGGAATTGAAATCTACCTGCCTCTGGCAGGTCTGGTTGATAACGATGCCGAGCGCGACCGCCTGCAAAAAGAATGGGCCGAAGTACAAGGGCAGATCGAGCGGCTGGAGAAGCTTTTGGGAAGTACGTTTGCCGAAAAAGCGCCGGTTGCGGTGGTGGAGAAGGAACGCCAGAGGCTGGCCAGCTACCAGGCAACGGCCGCCAAGCTCAGCCAGCAAATACGCGGGTTAGAAGGATAGGGATCTAATAATTCGATGGCCGGGTCATTCGAGGACGGCGCGGCCGGAAAAGATTAGTTTGCACCAGCACGCCGATCACCATCAGAATCAAGAATACCAAGGGGGAAGCGGCGAGTTTCAGTTGCAACGCCTGGATGATCAATGCTGAGCCGACTGCCGAGGAGAGAAAGATCAGCGCCCATTCAAAGATCGCCGCGATCAGAATCACCCCCAACACCGCTCCGGCGATTACGAGAATCCAGAACGACAGCCCTTTTTCAAGCTTGATCAGCTCCAGAAGGGCATAGGTCAGGTATCCTCCGCTTGCTAGGCCAGCCAGAGCGATTGCCAGGCGTTGGATGGACCTTGCCAGCCAGGCGCCTAGCAATCCAAAAAACAGCCCGATGATGACGGCAATCAGTTCGGGACTGGACTTGAAAACCTGTGAGGCTATCGTAAACCCAAGGGCGAATCCAATCCCGCCAACGAAAAGCCAGAATAATTTGCGTCCCAGTAGGAGCAGGGCTATCCCAATCAAAAGTCCAATCAGAGCAAACATGGTATACATTCCTCACTCGCTCAATATTATATCAGTTGCAACTATTGGGCCTCAGAACACCATTTAGCAGATTGGTTCAGGCTACCAGCCAGCCCGAAGAATTCTGAGAATGCGTAAGCCGTGGAGAGCGAAAGGATCAGCACACTCCTATATCCGGCGTTCAGTATGCCGAAAGCTAAAAGTGTTCCGGCCAGTTTTCCTGCAAATGGCTGGATAGCCAGGGCGGCTTGCTCACCGGATTCCAGGGAGATTCAGTGCAGGTAGAGCGTAGCTGCAGGGCCTACGATCATGCAAAACGAGAAAAATCTTTAAGAAAGGCACCCCAGTAGGGTTCCGCTTGAGCAATGATGCCGTGTTTGCCACTGCTAGACAGGCAAAATGAACAATGCCGCTTTGACGCCGTACTTCTCGCGGATCAGATCGGCCAGTTCCTTGCGGGTGACTAAGGTCAGGCGCATGCCCATTTCCTGGGTCACAGCCAAGAGGATGGGGATGGTCCCCAGCAAGAACAGCACCGGATACCCGAGCTGGGCACCGGCAATCGAATAGGTGGCGACACCGGAGGCGTCGTTATCAGCCATGGCGGTGACGGTCGCCGGGCCAAATACGGATCAAAAGATGATCAGGCGGCTGGCGATGCGGCTCCAAAAACGGCGACCGCAGCCGGGCAGGAAGAGAGTTGTCAATTTTTTAGAAGGGAGACGGCGGCTTCAGCGTACTTTAAGTCTCTTTCTACAGCCCCGGCAATATACTACGCTGTGATGGGAAAGCCAAAAGGGTAATTTGCAAAATCATAAAAGTGATTAGGATTTCATTCCACTTTTCGATTCTGTCCCTGCTGGTATTCCAAAACTTGTGTTTCGTTCGGTAATACCTCACAATAAACAAGGGCGAAGCGCCTCGGGGAATAAACTAGCATGGGTAAGCCTCGCTTCGCCCTTGCCTAAAGACATCCTGAGCAAAAAACGTAAAGATTAGAGAAGCACCCCGTAAGCCTCGCTGAAAGCCGCCTGGGCATAGGCAAGTAAGGCGTAAGCAAAACCATGATCACCCCAGCCAGTGCCCCAGCTATTGCGGATAATGAACCGATCCTGCGTATAGCCGACCATAGTGACAGCATGCCCACCGCGGGTGGTCGAGGGCTGGTAGGTATCCAGGTTGCCCTGGGTATTGGTGGCATTATCCCAGGTGGCATCCACATTCAAACGGGTCAGGATGGGACCCTGGGTGGCCAGCCAGTTTTTCCAGCGATTCACGTTAATGCCCAGGTTGTAATAGCTGGCAATGCGCAATTGGGCGGCAAGGGCATAGAAGGTGGGTGAGTCGTTGGGATATAGATCCCCTTTGCCGAATGGAAGCACCGAGTCCTTGACCACACCGTACTTGCGGGCGATATCCAGGGCAGCTTTCAGGCTGGTGCCTTCCAACTCAATAAATGTGGTGGGGCGGGTCTTAAATTCGTCCGTCTCCTTGGAAGCCATCCAGATGTAGCGTACGGAGAGCAGTTCGCCGGTAGCAATGCGATTGGTCTTGGCGAAGTGCCAGCGCAAGACTCCATCGGCACTGGCCCAGCCGACGCATGATCCGGTGCTGCCTTGGTCGTTTACCGCCCACCAGCTTTCGCGTAGATCCTTGGTATCTGGGAGAGGGGGCTGGGCAGCTACCACTCCAACTGCACAGGCGGTATCGAAGCTCCAGTCCTGCTCGACATTTCGAGAGGGAATACAGTTCAACACACGAACTACAGTTTTTGCTTTTGGCATATGAATGCTCCTTTTTCTAGATCAGGTTGATGAAATTCATCTTTCAATATAGCACAAATTTAATTAAATTCAAGTATTTTGATCAATTTAGTCTATGGTGACCGTTTCATCTTACGCCAGACGATCACCATGGTTATTGTGAGCGCTACCAGGAATACGGTCATTTCATCCAAAGGTCCTGGGATAAAGCCACCCACTAGAGGATACAATCCCGAAAGGATCAATGGAAGGAAGACCCAGGGAGAGACCTGGGGTTGTTTGCGTCGCCAGAGCAGGCAGGTGAAGGCTGCCCCGGCCAGGGCACCGAAGGCATCGTCGAATGGCCCGAGGATCAGGTTAGGCAGGATCACATACAGGTAACCGAAGAGCAAGGGCAGTGTGACGGTCAGCCAACTGGGGGATTTTACGAAGAGCAACAGGATTCCGCTGGCCAGGAATAGCGCTACGAAGGTGACCAGGCCGGCAACTGCGCCGGTCCGGGCGTCCCAGCCGTACCAACCCACCGCAAGACTGACCAGCGGCAGCAGAAAGGCGAATAGGAATAGCAGGATGGAAGAACAGGTGAGAACGCGCCGGGACATACCTGAGAATTGTAATGCTTCTAAGGTATAATCGCAAAATATTTGCCGTGTCAACAGGAATTTATGGATAATCAGATACCGAAATGGCTCGAATGGGCGCAGAAGCTGGAGGCCCTGGCGCGAGCCGGGCTGGCTTACAGCCCGAATCCCTTTGACCTGGAACGTTACCGAGCGATCCAGGAAATCGCCGCGGGGATGGTTGCAACTGGTGGGCAGGTAGACCTCCGGGCAGTGCGAGATCTATTTGACGCTCAGGCTGGTTACACCACTCCGAAGGTGGATATACGCGGTGTGGTGTTTCGAGACGATAAAATATTGCTGGTGCGCGAACTGGCAGATGGTGGCTGGACATTGCCTGGTGGGTGGGTGGATGTCAACGAGCCTCCCAGCCGGGCGGCGGAACGTGAAGTGCGGGAAGAATCGGGCTACCTGGTGCGAGCGGTCAAGTTATTGGCCGTGTATGACCGCAATCTTCACGGGCATCCTCCTTATCTCTTCCATGTTTACAAACTCTACATGGCATGTGAGTTCTTAGGCGGTAAGCCGCAGGAAAGTATCGAGACCGGCGGCGCTGAGTTCTATCCTGAGGACCGCCTTCCGCAGCTTTCGATCGGCCGAACGACACCTGAGGTACTTCAGCGCATGTTCGACCACCACCGACACCCCGAATGGCCGACAGATTTTGATTAAGCTATCATTTGGACCAAAGCTATCCAGACTCAATATTTTCTGAGAATTCGTGAAGAATTGATGACAACTTCGATAAAGTCCATACCAAGGCTGGTTTCCTGGATTATTCTACTTCCCTTGCTCCTGACAGCCTGCCAGGGGGTGACTGTTTTCCCCATCCCCTCGCCCACTGTGCCATCCAGCCCTACTGCGTCCCGTACTCGCCAGCCGCGTCCAACTCAAACTTCTGTGCCTGATGCCATTCCAACGATCACCCGCCTGCCTCATCTACAAATTGGCCCGCAAGAGTTGAGCGGAGTGAAGGTCCAGTTCTGGTATATGTTGAGTGGGTTGCCGGGCCAGGAGATGGCTCGAATGGTAGATGAATTCAACCAATCGAACGAATGGGGGATCCAGATCGTCGCTCAGGATCTAGAAAGCCGCGCTGCATTATTTCAGCGTATGGTCGATAGCTTTACCGTCGGAGGAACTCCCCAGGTGGTGCTGGCGCCCGGTGAGGATATTCTGGCCTGGAATGAACGCCTGGGAGAGGTGATTAATCTGGAAGACTACCTGCAAGACGGGCAATGGGGGATGAGCGAGAGCCAGGCAGCCACATTTGCTCGAGTGTTCTGGGAACAAGGATGGTTAAAAGACCGCCGTTTGAGTCTTCCCGCCCTACGCACCGCCGGAGTGCTGCTATATAACCAGTCCTGGGCAAAAGAGTTGGGCTTCGATCAGCCTCCCATGACTCCCCAGGAATTCCAGTCGCAGGCTTGTGCGGCAGGGAAGAGCCTGTTGGAGGATAAAGACCCGTACAACAATGGATTAGGGGGCTGGATTACGGATCACCAGGCGCTGGAAGTGCTGGGTTGGTTGGCCGGTTTTGGCATGCGAGATTTCGTTGATTCCTCAGGGCGGTTCACTTTCAGCACCCCTGCTGGGCAGGAGGCATTTACTTACCTGCGTACGCTTTTTGACCAGGGCTGTGCCTGGAACAGTCGCGACCCGCAGCCCTATGAATATTTTGCCGGTCGTCAGGCGCTGATCTATTCTGGAACACTGGAAGATCTTTTAATTCAGCAACGTACCATGGAACGATGGAAGAGCCCTGACCAGTGGCTTGTGTTGCCCTACCCTTCGCAGAACAGGCAGCCGATAATTTTTACCAGCGGCCAGGATTACGCTTTGCTGGCGGCCAGTCCTGAGCAGCAACTGGCAGGCTGGCTTTGGATCCGGTGGCTGGTTCAACCAGAGCAACTGGCTCGCCTGGTGCGAGTTACCGGTAGCTGGCCGGTGAGTACGACCGCAGCGGATTTGTTGGTCGATTATCAGGCTGAGCACACCCAATGGGCCGAGACGCTGAATTGGATTCCGGAATCCATCGCAGTTCCCAAGCAGGGCAGTTGGGGAGTGGTTCAAAATGTGCTGGAAGATGCAGCCTGGCAGGTTTTCCAGGCCAACATCAAGGTAGAGCAGGTACCGGATATCCTGCACCAGTTAGATGCCACCATCCCTGATGTGGTAAAGCACGCGCCTTAAACCAATTCTTAATCCTCTATATGTAAGCGGTAGCCTACGCCAGGCTCGGTGAGGATGTATTCAGGTTGAGTGGAATTCTTTTCCAGCTTCTTCCGCAGGTGGCTGATGGTAACTCGTAGCAAGTGGGCTTCGCTGACATATCCGCTCCCCCAAACCATTTGTAAAATCTGGCGGTGAGTGAGTACCTTGCCGGCATGCTGTACCAACACCTTCAAGATATCGTATTCAATCGGCGAGAGGTCTATCTCCTTCCCTTCTACGGCTACCTGTCGCCTGGAGAGGTCAACAATCAGGCCGCCCGATTGAAAGACTGGTTCGTCTTCGGTCTTTGCCGAGCGGCGAATCGCCACCCGCATGCGCGCCAGCAGTTCGCTGACTCCAAAGGGCTTGGTCAGGTAGTCATCGGCTCCAGCATCCAGGGAATTGACCTTGGTCTGTTCCTGCTCACGGACCGAAATGACAATGATGGGTGTTTGACTCCATTCGCGCAGCCGGCGGATGACCTCAATCCCATCCATATCTGGCAACCCTAAGTCCAGGATGATGACGTCGGGGTGGTCGGCGGCAGCCGATAGGAGCGCTTCCTGGCCATTAACAGCCTCGAAAATATCGTACCCCTGGGCGGTCAGGGTTGTCCTGAGAAACTTGCGGATGGGCCTTTCATCGTCAACCACCAGGATGCGCACTCCGCTTTTACTCATCGACTGCCTCCTTCCACAGAAACCAGCGGGAATTCCGAAGAGAGCGGCAGAGTAAAGGTAAATTCTGTTCCACCACCGGGCCGATTTGCAGCAGTGATCCGCCCGCCATGTGCCTCAATAATTCCCTTACATATTGAAAGCCCCAGACCGGTACCAACAAGATGACCTGGCTGCTGCACCCGAAAGAACTTATCAAAGATCCGTTCCAGGTCCTCTTCTGGGATGCCTGGACCACGATCACGGATGGTGACTTGAATCTCGTCAGCCAGGACTTTTGCAGCAATTTCAATCGGCGAACCGGCTCCAGAATACTTTGAAGCGTTGTCCAACAGGTTGATCAACACCTGTTCTACTAATATAAAATCCACCAAAACCAGTGGCATGTCCTCCGGGATTGAAGTTTCGATCGCGTGACCCTCTAATTTTTTTGCCATCCGGTGGAGTGCTGAGCCGATAATCTCCTCCACATCGCTGCTCTGGCGGTTAAGACGCAGTACGCCTGCTTCAAGGCGTGACATATCCAGGAGGTTGGCTACCAGGCGGTTCATCCGATCAGCTTCTTCCAGGCCGGCTTGCACCAATTCCTGGCGTGTTTTGGGATCCATGGGTAGAGTCCGGCCGGCATACTCCTCGGAAAGGCTGCTCAGCACGCCAGTAATGGTGACTAATGGCGTGCGTAGATCGTGGGAAATGGAATTGAGCAGCGCAGATTGCAGCTTTTCACTGACCTCTACCATCCTGGCCTGATCCGCCTGCTCCGCAAGCCGGGCGCGTTCAATCGCCAGAGCGGCCAGACTGGCATAGGCATCCAGGAGCTGACGCTGCTCCAGAGTCAGGTACTGGTTGGGGTCGGCCGGTTTAACCCCTAATACCCCTACTACCCCATGCACAGTGCGCAATGGTTGGTAGCGAATGCGGACATTTGAAGAGGTATCCGTCCCGTGACCGGCAGGTTGGTTATTTTCGAAACTCCACTCTGCGATAGCAATCTCCGATTTGTCCAGGGAGAAGTCCAAGCTGGCAGCGCGAATTTTCAGCTGCTCGCCCTCGGGTAGGAGAATCACTGTCTCACGGCTGAAGGTCTTGGCGATCTGGTCAATGACTTTATTAAGTACTGCATCCAGATCGCCTGAGACGGTCAGCTCGCGGCTCAGAGCGTATAGGGTAGAAGTCTGCGATTCCCGGCGGCGTAAAACCCCCACCTGGTCGCGCACCTGGCCTGCCAGGTTGCTGATCACCAGACCCACGACCAATAGCCCAAGGAAGGTCAAAAGATATTCTGTATCGTTGACGCCAAAATCAAAACGCGGGTCCACATAAAAAAAGTCGAATGCCAGGACGCTGAGAAATGACGCCAGGATTGAAGGACCGCGTCCCAAGAAAATGGCTGCCACGACCACCGTCGCCAGGTATGGCATCACCAGGTTGGCGGGATGGAAGTAGGTGTGCAAAGGCCAGCTCAGAAGGGTAACTGCAATCACAAAAACCACACCCCACAGGTAGCTTCCCAGCGGACTTCTTGGTCTAAACACCTGCCAGAGATTGCGCTGAATGGGTCCGCTCTCATCGCTGACGACAAAAACGTCAATCGAACCACTACGCCGGATAATTTCGTCCGTTATAGAAGAGGAGAAAGGTCCCTGCCAGCGCGGTCGTAGCGGATTTCCAACGATTATTTGGGTGATATTGTGCTTTTGGGCAAAATCGATCACCGCTTCAGGGATGTCTTGTCCCGTGATGGTGTGTACTTCTGCTCCCAGCTCTTCTGCCAACCGTAAGGCATCGGCTACTCGTTCACTATGGGCAGCAGAATAGCTTAACCGCTCCGGGGTCTCTACATAAACGACGAACCATTCCGCACCCAATTCACTGGAAAGTCGTCGCCCTGTGCGCACCAAGCGCAGGTTGAGTGGATGTGAGCTAATGCAGACCATCAAACGCTCCCCAGCTGGCCAGGGTCCGGGAATATCTCGAGCGACCATGTACCCACGCATCTGATCATCTGCATGTATCGCAGTCTGTCGGAGCGCCATCTGGCGGAGGGCAGTCAGGTTGCCCAGGCGAAAAAACGATTTAGCGTTAAAAACCATCGGTTCAGGAATATGGACTTTGCCCTCTCTCAAACGGTGCATCAATTCACCAGGGGGCAGGTCCACCAATTGAATATCCACACTTGCGTCCAAGAGCCGATCTGGGATTGTTTCCCACGCTTTCAAACCGGTGATTTGCTCTATCGAATCTTGCAGGCTTTCAAGATGATGAATATTCAGGGTGGTGAAGACATCGATGCCCTGATCGAGCAACTCTTCGACATCCTGGTAGCGCCGTGGATGGCGTGAGTCGGGCGGGTTTGTATGTGCCAGGTCATCGATCAATACTAACTGCGGATGCCGCACCAGGATGGCATCCAGGTCTATCTCGGGAGTCCTCTGAACCTGCTCAACTTTGGAGGTGAGAAATTCGATCCCATCCAAAAGCGCTTCGAGTTCTGGCTGGTCATGCGTATTCACGCAAGCCGCTACCACCTCAAGGCCTTCTGCCAGGCGTTGGTGAGCTGCTTCGAGCATTGCGTGAGTCTTGCCTACTCCGGGAGCATAACCCAGGAAGACATTGAGGTGACCACGCGGCGGGCTGACTTTTGGGAGAGGTTGCTTTTTTTCATCCTGCATCACTTAATTATACCGATAGAAGGCATTAAAAGGCCCCAAAGGCTTATCATAAACCCTTGGGGTCCATTCTCGGACAGTGCTATGCCTGGAACCTAGATCACCTGGTATGGCACCTCGGTGATCACGATATTTTCCCGGTTGAGCAAGATTTTACGGAGCGATTCGGCTGTCCGCATGTGCAGAAATTTAGTTAGCCAATTCTGGGTTACAAATTGCGGAATGATGATGGTGATAATATCATCCGCTTTGCAATAAGCCTCGATTTTATCAATGTAGTCCATCAGTGGTTCATAAAACAATCGGTAGGGTGAATTCAAGATCACCAGGCGGTAGCCATCACCCCATTGGTCCCATTTAGCCTTGATCTTCTCTGTTTCTTGAGGGTCAATCGAGACATGTACAACCGTAATATCGTCGGAGAGTGTTCGAGCGAAGCGAAGTGCAGCCAGAGTCCCTTTATGCACATTGCTGACCGGCATAATGACCCGGTTGTGGCTGACAACCACTTTATTCAGGTGGTTCTCCAACGACAGTTGTTTAGAAAGCTGTTTATAATGCCGGTGGATCATGGAGAAGATAGCTACCAGGAGGGGTATAAGCAGTACGACGATCCAGGCTCCATCCATAAACTTGGTGGCTGCAAAGACTACCATAACTACTAAGGTGCTGGTCGATCCCAGGCCGTTGACGATCATCTTAAACTGCCAACCCTTTTCGTGATGCAGGATCGAACCCGGCTCCTTTATTTCAGTCCCTGGTTTTAAGTGACCGGATTTCCACCAGCGATGAGCCATACCAGCTTGAGAAAGTGTAAATGAAAGGAACACACCGACCGCGTAGAGAGGAATCAGGTTGGATACGCTGGCCTTGAATAGGATGACCAATGAGGAGGCAATCACTGCTAATGCAACGATACCGCGCGAATAGACCAGACGGCTGCCGCGATAAGTAAACTGACGTGGCAGGAATCCATCACCGGCTTGCAGAGCACTCAAGCGTGGAAAATCAGCAAAGGCGGTGTTGCCAGCCATAATCAGGATGACAGTGGTCGAGATAATGGTCAAAAGGTAGAGGATTCCACGCCCGGCGTAGACTGTCCTGGCCAGTTGGGAAATAACTGTCTCACTCTCGGACGGAATGGCATGAATCTGTACGGCCAGGAAAGTGATCGTTAACAGCAACGAACACAGAATGCCAGCCATCCACATCAACGTGGTGCCCGCATTGCGACTGCGGGGTTCTTTGAAGGCAGGAATACCATTTGAAATAGCCTCCACCCCAGTGACAGAAGATGTGCCGTTCGCAAAGGCGCGTAAGATTAAGAACAGGCTCAGTGTATGGGTCAGGCCAATTTCCAGTGTGGGTGGGTCTATGACTGTACCTAGTGACCCGGCCAGAAAACGTCCCAATCCGATGAGGATGGTGAGATACATCATGATCAGGAAGAAATAGGTTGGGATGGCAAAAGTCTTGCCGGATTCCTTGACGCCGCGCAGGTTGATCAGCATGATAAAAAGAATCATGGCAACCGCAATCTCAACCCGGATCGGGTACAAATTAGGAAATGCAGAAACGATCTGAGCCACACCTGAGGAGATGGAGACCGATACGGTCAGGATGTAATCAGTCAGCAGAGCTGCGCCAGCAGTCTGGGCTGGGATCTCGCCCAGGTTATCACGCGCCACGATGTAAGCACCACCGCCACCCGGGTAGGCGTGAATGGTCTGCTCATAAGAGAAAGTCAGGATTGCCAGGAGAATAGTGATGCCAATAACAATTGGAAACGCCAGATGCAGGTTAGAAATGCCGGTTGCAGCCAGAACCAGGAATATTTCCTGTGGCCCGTAGGCCACTGAAGAGAGTGCATCAGATGAGAAGACGGCCAGGCCGATCAGTTTACCGATTGTCTGATGAGGAGCATCAGCGGTCGCCAGCGGTCGCCCGATCAACCAAGTGCGTAGATCAGTGCGTGGGACATGGTTGGTGGTAATTTCAAAAACATTGGATGCGATAGAAATTTTTGAGTTCATACGGACTGGTTTCTACCACAACCGTTGTCAAAAATGGGATAAAGACTGCTAGGAAAGGGTCAAAAAAGTATAAAAGCCTATAAGTCGTTGGAGGACAGGCACAGCACGGCTTCTACCGGTAAATACAACGTGATTTGTTGGCCAATTTGCAGAGGAAAGTTCAGAAAAAAATGAAACTCATGCCCTCCGCAGCGCAGACGGATGCGGTAACCCTCCGCCCGAAAGAGCAGGTCTTCCACCTCTCCATTGATCATTCCCCCCCTGGATTCCAACTCTGTCAGACTGCCCCCCCATGGACGTAACAGGAGCGTGGTTTGGCTGCCAAGGGGTGGTGAACTCGCGTTGCAGCCGGTCAGGAAAATACCGCACTCTGTTTGAACCCGCAGCGGGTCGGTACCCACTACCACACCGCGCACCAGGTTATCCAGGCCCAGGAACCTGGCTACCCAGGGGGATGCAGGGCTGGCGTAAACCTCTTGCGGCGTGCCGACCTGGGCCACCTGTCCATTTTGTATTACCACCAGGCGATCAGCGATGGTGAAGGCTTCCTCCTGGTCATGGGTGACATAGATCGCCGGGATCCCCGTCTGGTGCAGGAGTTGGCGCAGGTCCTCGATGAGCTGCTCTCGCAGGCTGCGATCCAGCGCACCGAGCGGTTCATCGAGCATTAAAAGACGGGGCCTGGGTGCCAGAGCGCGCGCTAAAGCCACGCGCTGTTGTTCTCCACCGGAAAGATCAGTCACCCTGCGCCGGGCAAAGGAGCGCATATTCACTTGATCCAGCTCTTCAACCACCCGGCGATTCACTTCTTGAGAGGGCAATCGCTGCATGCGCAAGCCAAACGCTACGTTCTCCGCTACAGTCTTGTGTGGGAACAGGGCATAATCCTGGAACATCAAACCAAAATTGCGTTGGTGAACCGGGGTACCTGCCAGGTCATGACCCTCCCAAAGCACCTGACCGCTTTCTGGAGGTTCTAATCCAGCAATGATGCGCAATAGGGTGCTTTTTCCGCTTCCTGAGGCTCCTAACAGGCAGACTGTTTCTCCTGCCGAAACGCAAAAGGAGACCCCTTGTAGCAGGGGTTGGCCTTCGTAGGTCTTGTAGATATTCACTACCTCGAGCATCATCGCACCAATCACTCTCTTCTCAACCCTGACCGGCCAAGAACTGTAGGTAACCAGGCTCATCAGAGAGGTTATTCTTGTATTTTATTGATTTGTTCTAAAACCACAATAGAAGCCGTGCATACCGTCATCAGCAGGGTTGCCATGGCCAGTGCCTGTCCATAATTCAGTTCTCCCGGTTGGCTCAGAAAGCGGAAAATCGCCACGGGGAGGGTCGGGTATTCGGGCCGGGCGAGAAAAGAGGTGGCGCCAAATTCTCCCAGCGAGATGGCAAACGAAAAGATCGCCGCAACCAGTGCCGCCCGGGCGATGATTGGAAAATCTACCTCGCGCCAGGCTCTTCCTGGCGAGGCGCCCAACACCATTGCAGCCTGCCTGAGACGTTGTGGGATAGAAGCCAGCGCCGGATGCAGGGTACGCACAACGAAGGGCAGTGCCACCAGACTATGGGCAATCGGCACCAACCACGGAAAAGATCGTACATCCAGCGGAGGGCGGTTGAATACCACCAAAAAGCCCAATCCAAGTGTCACCGCTGAGGATCCTAGCGGTAACATGAGCAGCGCATCTAGCCAGCGGTTGGCAAGCGCACGACGATTGAGAGCTATGGCGGCCAGCATGCCCAAAGCCAGAGAGATGATCACTGTAACCCC
>Ga0315268_10000284_pt1 | contig 58252 bp, 50 predicted proteins | sample C1_top_MG_FD_204535 | JGI IMG/M metagenome (GOLD analysis project Ga0315268, IMG submission 204535) | Sediment microbial communities from Yellowstone Lake, YNP, Wyoming, USA - C1_top | ecosystem: Environmental > Aquatic > Freshwater > Lake > Sediment | place: USA: Wyoming | collected 2017-08-01 | reverse complement strand
GACTTCTCTGGTGATGTCGTCCGTCGTGGGACCCAAACCTCCGATAACGACGAGAATTTCCGAACGAAGAACGGCCCCCTTGAAGAAGGCGAGGAGATTCTCGCGGTCATCGCCGACAATCGTTTTCAACGACACATCCAGGCCCAGGTCGTTCAACCGCTGGGTTAGATAGAGTGAATTCGTATCCTGGAAAAACGGGGTCAGGAGTTCTGAGCCGACGGCCAGGATTTCGATCTTCATTTTAAAATGAGATAAAGGTGGACCAGGATTCCGGCATAGAGGCCGGCCAAGACGTCATCGGCCATAATACCCAAGCCATCCTCCAGGCGTTCCAGCCTGCGGATCGGATAAGGTTTGACGACATCAAACAGGCGGAAGAGAAAAAACGAGAGCAGGACGGGAAGCCAGGACGACGGAACCAGAAAGAGGGCGATCATTTGGCCGGACACCTCGTCGATGACGATTTGCCCAGGATCTTTTTGCCGGAGTTCGCGGGAGTACCGGGTCGAAGAGAACAGACCGACAAAAAAAACCACCAGCCAAGAGCAGGCAAAGAGTTCCCATTGCCAGTCGGCAAGAAAAAATTTATAGAGGAGCGCCGTGATGAGGCTGGCAAACGTTCCCGGAGCGAGGGGAAAATATCCGGCGCCGAAAAAGGTAGCAAAAACCTTGGAGAGGAATTTCATAGAGCGAATCGTCCGTGTAAATCATATACGTCTGAGGAGAGGATTTCAACTTTTTGGATGGGGACGGATGAAAGGCGGCGGGCGCGGGAATCGACGAATACACAGCCGTCAACCTCGGGGGCTTGGAAGCGGCCCCGGCCGATTAGGAAACTGGAATTTGGCGGCCAGAATCCATCGATAAGGACATCGACCGTCCGGCCGATATATGTTTTTAGGATATCCGAGGAGATTTGAGCCTGGACATCAAGAATTTTTTCCTTCCTTCGGCGCTTGGTGTTTTTTCCGATCGGATCACCCAGGGGTGCGGCGTCCGTCCCTTCTTCCGGCGAATATGTGAAGACTCCGAGATGATCAAAGCGCGCCTCTTCGACAAATTGCACCAGCCCCTCGAATTCTTTTTTTCCTTCGCCGGGAAATCCGACGATCAGGGAGGTGCGGAGGGAAACGCCGGGCAGTTTTTCCCGGATCTTCTTGACCAGCTTGAGGGCGCGAGAGCTGTCCATGGTTCGGTTCATCCTTCGGATCAATCCGCGGTCGGAATGTTGAAACGGGATATCTAGGTAGCGGCAAACTTTCGGATCCTGCATCGTCTCCAGCAGCTCGTCCGTGATCTCCTCAGGATAGCCGTAGAGTAGCCGGATCCATTCGATACCCGGAACGGCGCTGAGGGCCGCGAGGAGATGAGCCAGGCCGGCTTTTTCACCCCGGTCCCTGCCGAAATAAGTCGTATCCTGGGAAATAAGGTCGATTTCTCGGACGCCAGAGGCGGCCAGAGATCGGGCTTCCTTGACAATTGACTCGATCGACCGCGACCGGTATGTCCCTTTGATCAGCGGAATAGCACAAAATGAACATCGATGTGAGCACCCTTCCGAGATTTTGATGTAGGCCCATCCGGAGGGAGTGGAAACGGCGCGGGGGGAGGCGTGATCATAGAGAAAGGTCTGGCTGGATTCGTGAAACTCTTCTCCCTTCACAACCTGAACGATTTTGTCAAAATCTTTGACGCCGACCCAGGTGTCCACTTCCGGGTATCTCTTTTGAAGAACCGCCTTGTAGCGTTCCGAATAACAGCCGGTGACGATGATTTTTTTGACGTTCATCCTGGATTTGTCCTGGACAGCCTTCTTAATGGCCTGTTCGGCCTCAGCCTTGGCCGGCTGGATAAAGCCGCAAGTATTGAGGATGAGGATATCGGCCGCCCCTGCGTCTCCGATAAAACGGAAGCCGGCCTTATCGAGGAAGCCGAGCATGACCTCGCTGTCGATAAGGTTCTTGGCGCAGCCGAACGTGATCAGGGCGACTGTGCTCATCGAATTTCGAAGGTCCGGTCGATCAGGGATAAATCCTGTAGAGGAGACGAGGAAACGGGATAGTTTCGCGAATGTGCTTGGTCTTGCAGATCCAGGCAACGGTCCGCTCGACGCCCAGCCCAAAGCCGGAGTGTGGAACGGAACCGAATTTCCTGAGGTCAAGATACCATTGATAAGCGTCCCGAGGAAGCCCGATTTCCTTGACGCGCTGTTCCAGGACCTTCAGGTCATGAATGCGCTGGCTCCCGCCGATGATCTCACCGTATCCCTCGGAGGCCATAAAATCCACGGCCAGTGCCAGGTCTTTTCGTACCGGGTCGGGCTGCATGTAGAAAGCTTTAATTTTAGCCGGAAAATGGGTGATACAGACCGGCGTAGGGTAGAGTTCTGAGATCATCGTCTCCTCAGGAGCTCCGAAATCGTCTCCCCAGTGGATGGCCGATCCCTTTTCCTGGAGCTTTGGGAGGATCTCTTCGTAGGTCAGATGGGGAAAAGGCTTTTTGATCTGTTCCAGGGGCTTTGTGTCTCTTTCCAGCTCTTCAAGGGCCGCTTTTTTTTTGATCAGGATTCTTTCCAGAATGAAGAGAATCAAGTCTTCGCCCAGTTCAATGGCATCTTCGAGCAAAGCAAATGCCACTTCTGGCTCCACCATCCAGAATTCGATCAGGTGTCGTCGTGTTTTGGACTTCTCGGCCCGGAACGTCGGACCAAACGAGTAGACTTTGCCGAAGGCCATGGCGGTCGCTTCGTTGTAGAGCTGGCCACTCTGGCTGAGGTAAGCTTTCTGATCAAAATATTGAGTTTCGAAGAGGGTCGTTGTCCCCTCGCAAGCGCTGGGCGTGAGAATCGGCGTGTCCATCAAGCGGAAACCTCGGCCGTCCAGAAAATCCCGGATGGCTCGGATGACCTCGGCCCTTACCTCGAGAACGGCGTGCTGTTTTTTGGAGCGGATCCAGAGATGGCGGTGTTCCATGAGAAATGGCGTGCTGTGTTCTTTGGGTGTAATGGGATAAGCGGCTGCGATCTGGACAATTTCGATATCCTGGAGGCTGAGCTCGAATCCGCCGGGGGCTCTTTTGTCCTCGCGGACACGGCCCCGGGCGATGATCGAACTTTCCTGGGTCAGGGCATCGAACGTCTTGAACAGGGGATGGGAATCCTCCGGACTGAAAATCGTCGTCTGTAGAATTCCAGTCCCGTCCCGGATAAGGATAAAACGGATCTTGCCGCTCGATCGCTTATGATAGACCCAGCCGCGGACCTCGACCTCCTGGTCCTTGTAGGCGCCGATCTCTTCAATGTAAACCCATTTCATATCGTCAAGATTATAAGGAATCTCGCCAGAGAGGTCAATTCCGCAGAATTGAGTTCAGTGCGACATTGAATTTTTGTGGACATTGATTTAATTTTATAGGGAATGGCCGAGATCAAAAACTTCCACCCAGTTAAGCTTGTCTGCGGGATTATAGCCGCCAGGGCCGACGAATTCGAAAAGGCCGAGGAGAGGCTGATCGAACTGCATGGCTCCATCGACAGCCGAAGTCCCCATTTTGATTTCGACCTTACGGATTATTATGAAGCCCAAATGGGAAGTGGCCTAAGACGAACATTCCTGAGTTTCCTCGACCTCATCCATCCCGAGCAGTTGAGCGATATCAAAGTGCAAACCAATGACCTGGAAGAAGAAATCCGGCGGAAATGCCGATCCGAGCTGAGGGTGGTCAACTTGGATCCTGGCTACTTGACACAGGCGGCCTTGATTATGGCGACAGCCAAGGATTTTTCCCACCGTGTCCCGCTGGCTAGGGGAATTTACGCCCACCTCGAATTCATCTTCACAAAAACAGGGATTCGTCCTCTCGACTGGACCTATCCGGATTTCTTGAAGGCCGATTATCAAAGTTATTTTTTGAGCGTGCGTCGGATGTACCTAGAACAGCTCAGACGTCTGTCAGGAAGACCGTAAGAGCTTCGGCCGCTGAGTCTTGGGCTCCTTGATGGCCGCAAGCTAGGCCCGGTTGCCCTTGATGATCTCCGCCATCCGCCTGATATAATCAGGGTTTGTCCCGCAGCATCCGCCGACGACGTTGGCTCCATTTTCGATAAGGCGCGGGATATAGCTGACATAGTCTTTGAGGCTCTGAGTATAGACGACTTCGTTGGACTCGCTCAATTCAGGCTGGCCGGCGTTCGGCTGGGCGATCAAGGGCAGGGACGTCCGCGAACGCATGTCTTTGATAAGGTCGGCCATCCCGGAGCTCGAAAGCGTGCAGTTCGAGCCGATGACGGGAACCCCATTGGCTTCGAGCTCTTGGACGCACTGGCCGACGCTTTGGCCCATGAGAGTGAAGAAGCCTCTGGGGGTGCGGTTGAAAGTTATGGTAATGAAGACAAGAGCTTCCGAGGAAACCATCCGGATGCCTCTTAGGGCGGACAGCGCCTCTCTCAAGTCGAACATCGTTTCGATTAACAGGAAATCAACTTTTCCCATGATCAGGGCTCTGGCCTGAACCGCGAAGGCCTGCTCGAAATCCTGTTCGGTGAATTCCCCCTGGGGTTTCAGGAATTTCCCTGTCGGCCCGATGCTCCCTCCGATGAACCGGCCTTCCGGCTTGACTTCCCGAGCCAGTTTGGCTGCGGCGAAATTGAGCTCGTGACACGAGTCGTCCAGTCCATGGGAGGCCAGCTTGATCTTGCTGCCGCCGAAGGAATTCGTCATAACGGCGTCTGATCCGGCCTCAAAATAGCTGCGATGAACCTCCTTGACGGCCTCCGGGTTCTTGATGTTCCAGAGTTCGGGGCATGTTCCTGAGGGGAGACCCCTTTTCATGAGCTCCGTGCCCAGTCCTCCGTCGAGGAGAACGGTTCGCTTTCGAATGAGCGCCAGGAAATCCGTTTCGGACATGTCCGTCTCCCTAGCCTTCCTCCGGGTTGAACGCGGAAATCCTTCTGAGTTTTTCGACGATATCGGGAAGTTCCCGGAGCACGATATCGATATCTTCGTCTGTGTTGAATCGGCCTAGCGACATCCGGACCGTCGAGCGGGCGATCTCCGGCCGGAGTCCGGTCGACAGCAGCACGCGGGACACCTCGTCGGATTCTTCACTGCAGGCCGAGCCTGTGGAGACATAGATTTCCTTTGTCGAAAGGGCGAGGAGCACGGCCTCGGCTTCCAGTCCCAGGATCGAGTAGCTCAGCGTGCCCTTGATCCTGTGCTCCGGATGGCCATTCAGCTTAATCCGGGGGATTCTCTCTTCGAGGCCCTTCCGGAGCCGATTGGCCAGCGCGGCAACCCGAGATGAGTCGGCCTGTCCTTTCTCGCCCAGCAGCCGAACGGCTTCTCCGAAGCCGACGATTCCGGCTGTGTTTTCGGTCCCCGCCCGCAACTTTCGCTCCTGGTGCCCACCATGGATGAAAGGGGCGATGGGAGTTCCCTTGCGGACGTAGAGCGCGCCCACTCCCTTCGGCCCATAGACTTTGTGGGCTGAGATGGATAGAAGATCGACTCCCAGCTTGTCGACATTGAGGTCGATCTTGCCGAAGGCCTGGACGGCATCCGTGTGGACAGGAACGCCCTTGTCCTTGGCGATCCGGACGACACTTTCGATAGGTTCGATTGTGCCGATCTCATTATTGGCCAGCATTATCGAGACCAACGCCGTCCTGGGGGTGATGGCGTCCCGGAGGAAATCGAGGTCGATGAGGCCATACTTGTCCACCGGGACATAGACAACGGAATATCCTTTTTTTTCGAGATAGGCAGCGGTCTCCTGGATGGCCGGGTGCTCGATGGTCGAGGTGATGAATTCCTTTTTATCCGGTTGGGCGTCGAGAACGCCCAGGACGGCCTGATTATCCGACTCCGTTCCCGAACTTGTGAAAGTAATCTCGGATTTGGACGCGCCTAAGGCCTTGGCCACCGTGTCCCGGGCTTCGTTGATCATCTCCTTAGCTTGGCGGCCGATCGGGTAGAGAGAAGACGGATTCCCGAAATGTGTTTTAAGGAACCAGGTCATCTTATCGGCGACGGCCGGGTCAAGGGGCGTCGTCGCGTTGTTGTCGAGGTAAACCATCTCTCCGTCTCTCACAAGCCAGATTCATATTATACAGAACCTATATTTTATATAAAATTTAACTAAAAAACTACTCTCTCCTGAGATGCTGAATGAGGAAGAATACCCGGCCCGACAGCCGATATCAAGAATGTCCAGGCTTAGGCTAGCTTTTCTTTCAGAATCCTGACGACCTCCAGCCCGGCCCGCTTTTGGCCTTCTTCGGCGGCCGCCCCGATGTGCGGCGAGGCCATCACATTCGGATGATCGATGAAAGCGAAATCGTCCGGAGGCTCCTTTTCAAAAACGTCAAAGGCGGCCGCCCGGATCTTCCCCGAGTTCAGCCCGTCTAGAAGAGCTTTTTCATCCACAACACCGCCGCGGGCGGCATTGATGATGATGACGCCGTTCTTGAGCTTGGGGATCTCGTCGCGGCCGATGACATACTTGGGCTGCTTGGGAATGTGGAGGGTGATGATGTCAGCCTGGGCCAAGAGGTCATCCAGGGGGACCTGTTTGATGTTGAGCTTCGTTTCGATCTTGATGACGTCATAGGCGAGGACGGACATGCCGAAGGCCAAGGCCCGCTCGGCCACTGCCAAGCCGATGCGTCCGGCGCCGATAATGCCGAGGGTCTTTCCATACAGCTCAGTCCCCGACAGGACTTTCTTCTCCCATTTATGCTGCTTCATGGAGACGTTGGCGCGCCCCAGCTGGCGGACGGCGCCGAGCATCAAACCGAACGTGATTTCGGCCACGGAAATGGTCGTTGCGGCTGGCGTGTTGGCCACCTTGATACCCTTCTCTTTGGCCGCTGCGGCGTCGACATTATCGAGCCCGATGCCCGCCCGGACGATCATTTCCAAGTCGGTGGCCGCATCAATCACTTTTTTGGTAACCTTCGTCGCGCTGCGGACGACGACGGCGTTGAAGCCCGGAATCGTCGAGACGAGAGTCGGTTCGTCCATGCCTGTCTTGACCGTGACTTCAAAGCCGCGAATGGCTTTGAGCTGTTCCAGAGCCTCTTTGTCCAAAGAATCTGCGATAAGAATTTTTTTCATGACCAATTCTCCCTTAGGGCGGATTCCGCGGCCTTGACCGCGGCTCCCATGTTGAATTTATATCCCATATCGGCCAGGCTGAGTTCGAGCGCGCTAAGGGCAGTGACGACGTCGAACCCACCCATATAGCCGAGGTGGGCGATACGGAAAAATTTGCCTTTGTTGGGGTCCTGGGCTCCAGCGATATAAGCCCTGTATTTGCTCTGCATGATCTTGACGAGGCTGGCACCGTCGAGTCCGTCCGGTGTCTTGACGGCCGTCAAAATGTTTCCAGGCTTCTCGGCCAGGAGCTCGAGGCCGAGGGCCCTGATTCCGGCCCGGGTGGCTTCGGCCAGGATGCGGTGATGGGCGTAGAGCGATTTCAAGCCCATCCTTTGGATGATTTCCAGGGATTTTTGTTGCTGGGTAATGAGCGAAATGGCGGGTGTGAACGGGGTCATCTGCTTGGCCAGGCTCTTCTTGGCCCTGACAGCGTCGAAATAAAACTTGGGCAGACCGGCCGTTTCGACGAGGGCCCAGGCTTTCTGACTGAACCCGATATACGCCAGCCCGGGCGGGATCATGAAGGATTTCTGAGACCCAGCGACCAGGACATCGATTCCCCAATCGTCCATGGGGCAGGGGGTCGCTCCGATCCCTGAAATGCCGTCCACAACAAGAACGGCGCTTGTCCCGGAGACGACTTCGCCGAAACCTTGAACATCATAAACCGCGCCGGAAGACGTCTCTGAAAGCGTCGTAAAGACTGCCTTAACTCCGGGGCTGGCTTTGAGGTCAGCTTCCAGCTTTTCCTTCGGGTAGTCTCGCCCCCATTCGAGTGCGATTTCTTTATATTCGACGCCATAGGCCTTGCAGATGTTCCCCCAGCGCTCTCCGAATTTTCCCGCGTTGATGCCGAGCGCCCGGTCCCCGGGGCTCAGGATATTGACGACTGCGGCTTCCATGCCGCCCGTGCCCGAGGAAGCCAGGATGAACACGTCCTCTTTCGTGCCGAAGACAAACTTGATGCCCTCGGTGACTGCCGTCAGGATTTTTGAGAATTCGGGCGTTCGGTGATGGATGAGCGGCTCTGCGGCGGCCGCCAGGACTTCTTCGGGCACGGGCGTCGGGCCCGGAGAAAGCAAATAATATTTTCTTATCAAATAATTCCTCCTCGCGCGCGGTATGATATCTATGGGGAGGGCGGCGAGGCTTTTTCCTGAGTTATTAAACTAACAGAAAATTTTCGCCGAGTCAACCTGACGGGAAGTCCGCTTGTCCCTCAAAGTTGGCGCAGCAATTCCGTAAGGAGGGCCGTCCGTTGAACAAGGGATGACAGTAGGACATGTTCGGTTTCGGAATGAATTCCGTCGCCGTCCGGGCCGAGTCCGTCGAGGGTGGCCAGGCCGAGGCCAGACGCAATCGAGGCATCTGAACCTCCTCCGGTCCTTCCCGTTTCCAGGGACATTCCTAGCGCCGAGGCCGCCTCTTTGACTCGTGTCAGGAGTATAGTCGAAGGCTTGGTTTTTTCCATGGGAGGAAGAAAGCTTTCCACGGAGAACTTCAGTTTCGAGCCCCGAAGCGTCGGCGATAGGTTCTTAAACGCCCGAATCACCTTTTCTTTTTGGACCGTATCCCAGAAGCGGATGTCCAAGACAGCCCAGGCATGATCCGGGACGACATTGGCTTTATCCCCGCCGCCGATAAGCCCAACGTTGACCGAGATATCTTTGGTTTTTAGGCGCCGCACGGCCCGTATCTGGGCGATCAACTCCTCGATGGCATTGATTCCTTTTTCGGGGGCACCCCCGTGGGCCAACCTGCCCCTGACGTCCAGCCGGATGACCAGACGCCCTTTTCTCTGGGTTTTCAAGGCACCCCCAGGCAAGGCTGGTTCCAGGCAAAGGATGCAGGCGGACTTTTTGGCGAGCGTCCGGACTATCTGGTGGGATTCCTCCCAGCCGGTTTCCTCGGCCGTATTGATGAAGAGGACGATATTTTTCTGCGGGCTGACGTTGAGGTCATGGAGCGTCTTTATGGCGTAAAAGGCGATGACCAGCCCGGCCTTCATGTCGAGGACGCCGGGGCCGAACACTTTGTCCCCGGCCACATAAAACGGCATCTCCTGGATCCTCCCAACCGGCCAGACCGTATCGATATGGGTCAGCAGCAGGATTTGTTCCTCGCGTCGTCTGTCCCGTTTGGCGGGGAACTCGATGAGATAAAAATCTCCGACCTCTTTTTGAGGAAAGCGGTTAACCCGGGCTCCGGCCTTTTTGAATTTTTCGACCAAGCAGGCCGTGCAGGCATCGACGGCTTTCTTGTCCGAGGTCGGAGATTCCCGTTGGACAAGCTCTTTGAGGAGGCTGACCATTTCTCCCTGGCGGGACTTAAAGTAAGAATTAAAATCCATCGATCCTCCTTTCCGGGAGGCTTTAATCTACCATACGTCGGGGCTAAATTCATCATTTTTATCGTTGACAGGGCCTCTCGGTTCGAAGATACTAACTTAGCCATGACGCTAAAGGCTCGAGCCTTTTCTCTCATCCTGGCGCTCGGCCTGCTCTATCCGTCCGCCTTGGCCCAATCTGGAAGGCTGAGTCTGTTTGCCCAGGGCGGGGGCGCCTTTCATGAGGAGAACAACTTGAAGCCTGCCGCAGAGACGGGCTTCGGCTTTTCTTATCCGTTGGGCGACCGCTTTTCCCTGGCCCTCGAATATATGTATTGGCAAAGCCGATCCAAAGAATTTCGGACCAAACTCTACAACGGGACTCTGACATTGTCCCCCGTCCTGGCCTCCCTCCAGTACAATTTTCATCGCAATAAGTTCTTTTTCCCCTACGGATTTATCGGCGGCGGCTATATGTTCACTCGGTTCAAAATCGGGAACTATATCTCGATTCCGGAGGTGACGATTAACCAGCGCGTAAAAGAAGGCCCCGCCTTCTATTTCGGACTTGGGGCCCGGATCGCATTCTCCGAGACCTGGAGTTTTTTTGCCGAGGTGGCCTACCTCATCCGCAATGCCGCCGGCGAGACCATTTTCACCGACATGAACAAAGGCGTGACTAAAGAAGAAATCTGGGTCAACCTCCATGTCGTGTTTCTCAAATTCGGCGCACGATTCTACCTCTAGCCTGGCTGCGTCGGGCATTTGATTTTAGCGGGATTTTGCCTTAAATTACATCTTGAGGAGTGCCGAGCTGAACATGTTGCGACGCGGCCTAGAAAAGATTTTTTATCTCGTTCTGCTTCTTATTCTCTGCGCCTCATCAAACCCGCTTCTTTCAGAAATCGACTATCCTTGGAAGGACACTTATATCGGGGCCTTGGACAGCAGGGGGTGGTGTGGGCTTGTCTTGGCCCCGCAGAAGGACGTCGCTTTTGCCTTTCGCTTAATAGTCGAGAAGGACGGTCAGACTGCAGACGGAGAAGACCTTTTTTATCTCGTCTCCGAAGTCGGCCCGAATTCTCCAGACGGACTGTATGCCCGGGTGAAATTCGACCTGAGCCTTCCTTTCCGGGCGAAAAAAGAAACGCCGATTCTGATCAAGCCTCCCCGAAAATCAGACACCCTTACCTTTGAATGGTCCCGCCAGGACGAGCGGACGGTGATCGGAAGAGTCCTCATCCCCAAAAAAACTAAGGTTCATCTTCTTCAGTACTTCCCTTGGGATTTCAAAGGACGCTACCGCTTGCTCGAAGACGGCCAAGTTGAGGGAAATTCCCGGACGACAAAACCCGTCCACAGCCTCCTCTGGACGAACAGACGGGGAGAAGCGGAGACAGAACGAGAGGGGGAAGAAATCTCACTCGGCTTCTCTGGTCAGGATGATCAAAGCCTGTATTTCCTCATCAGTGTCGGCGAAAATATAAGCCAATTGAGGGATCACATTTACCGTTATAAGAACCGGAAGGCCATTGATTCGAAGCTCGAGGAGGAAATGGCCCGGTATGCTGAAAAGCGGGTGAAAATCAAAGGCCTTTATCAAGGCGTCCCCGAGGCGATAACGAACAATTTGTTCTGGATGACCCTCTACCAGCCGGGCAGCCATAGGCTCTATGCGCCGGCCGGCCGCCGTTGGATTTTTCCCCGATCGGATGGATCTTCCGATGATTGGCAGATTTTCGAATGGGACTCTTTTTTCAATTCCCTCGAACTGGCGGTGGAAAGCTCGAAACACTCCCTCGACGCGGTCAAGGCGGTCTTGGAGACCCAGTATCCAAACGGGAACATCCCGAACTGGCGGAGCCGCTTCGGCGGGACCCCAGACCGCTCGCAACCGCCCGTCGGCGCCTACGTCGTGCTCAAGCTGTTTCAGAAGCTGGGGGACCCGGAGCTGCTCAGGTTCGCCTATCCCATGCTTGGCAAATGGCATGCTTTTTGGAAGGCCAAGAAGCCGAATGGCCAGGCCCGCCGCGACGGAAATGGAGACGGCCTTCTGGAGTGGGGATCGGATAAGGAACTCATCGCCGAGAAGGTACCGCCTTGGGAGGAGAATGCGAAGGGCGAGCAGAGGGCCAAATGGGAGTCCGGACAGGATGACCTGCCGACCTGGGATGACGTCCCGTTCAATAATGAGAGCGGGACTCTGACCATGAACTGCGTCGACCTGAATAGCCTTTATGCCCTGGACGCCTGGTGCCTATCGCAGATCGCGAGCCTCTTGAGCAAGCACGACGACTCCGAAAGTTACCTCACTGAATACGAAAAAATGAAAGAGCTGATCAACACGCACCTGTGGAATCAGAGAGAAGGGTTCTATTTAGACCGCTTTTGGGACGGCCGATTTTCGACGCGCCGGGCGGCCTCGAATTTCTACCCCCTCCTGGCCAGGATTCCCGACGAGCCGAGGGCCCGGCTCATGGTCAACAAGCACCTGCTCAATCCCAAGGAATTCTTTGGAGAATACATGATCCCGACCATCTCGCGGGATGATCCCGCCTTTAAGGACCAGCAGTATTGGCGGGGGACGATCTGGCCGCCGACCAATTATCTCGTTTATCAGGGGCTGAAGGCATACGGGTTTGATGCGGTTGCCTCCGAATTCGCCAATAAGAGCTCAGCGCTTTTTCTACAAAGCTGGAAGAATTTCGGGCTTTGCCCGGAGAATTTCAATTCCCGGACGGGAGAGGCGGGCGGCGAGCGTTATCAGAGTTGGGGCCCGCTGTTTGCCTTGATGGCCCTGGAAGAATATATCGATTTCACGCCCTGGGAAGGATTCCGCTTCGGCATGATCAATCCGGAAGATGACGGAGTTCTCTCCCGGGTCGGCATCCAAGGCCGTCATTATGATGTTGAAGTCGATACCGGCGAGATCCTGCTCCGCGAAGAAGGCCGGGAAATCTTCGCCGCGGACGGAGGCGCCGTCATCCGTCACTTCCTTTATACCGAAAACGAAGTTTCATTTGAAATCAAAAGCACTGAAAAGAGGCGGATCAAGATCCATTTCCTCAAGAAGGGCAAATACCAACTCCTCCTGGACAACCAGCTCAAGCCTCTATTCAAGGGTCGCTCATACAAATTCGACGTGCCGGAGGGAGACCACTCCGTCTTGATTCAGCTTCTGGAAGAGACGGATTGACCGAGTCTAGGGGAGACTTTCCCGATAGGCTTTCTTAAGCGTGTCGCCTCGGACTCCCTGCCGCAGGGCTTCCAGGGCCAGAATTTCTTCGTGGGGAATATTGCCGAGATTGACATTCGGGCCGAAGCGCAGAATCAGGTCCTGCTGTTGATTCTTGAGCGGCGCTTCCCAAATCAGGGCGTTAGGATCAGCAACGCCGGCGACAATATGTTCGACTTCCTCCAATCTCGTCCGTCCCGCCTCGTCAAAAATACCGACACCCTTCCCGGCTTCCCGGGCCTCGATGATGACCTTGAAGGCTCCCGCTCCGATATCGGCGGCGACGAGCCGATGAGTTTCGGCAATGGGGAGGGCCTCCTGGGGATCCTTTTTTCCGACTTCAGTGATGACCTTAAAACCCTTGTCCAGAGACCTCTTGATCAGTTCTGCCCGCGTTTTTTGGTCAAAGGCAATCGTCCCATCCGATATTTCGATGGCCGAAAAACCTAACTCTCTGGCGCGTTGGAGATACTCGGGGACGACGCCCTGCCATACCGCCACCTCGAGAAACGTGCCGCCCGGCATCACCTCGATCCCGCTGGAAGTAATCACCTCGTTTTTTTTCCTTAAGAGCTTCCGGTCATAAAAGGCGGACGTCCCGAAAGTCAGCTTGAGGATATCAATATAATCGGCAGCGATTTCAAGAAGATCATTTAGGAGACGAAGTCCGACGCCCTTATCTATGACCATGGTCAAGCCCGAGGTGCGGGGCTTGAGGTGCCTGCCCGGCATGGGCATGCGGATGATTCCATCCCAGGCTTTTTCGTTCATCGGCGCCTCCTTTGAACACCGTCGGGCAGATTTTTCCAGCATTCGGCGGGGCTGGAAAGGACAGAGGCTATTTTTATGATCGACGGGTGTCGGACAAGTCGGTACGAGGAGCGCAGGCGCGCCTCCGCGAGTCTTCTGTCATCGAAGCCGGGAATCGCCATTCGGTCATAAAGGACCACACTCTCAGCGATTTTCTGGGAGATGTTGTCGAAGAGGGTCTTGGCCGCAAGCGAGGAGCCGTCCAAGGACATAACAAGAGAGTCCTTTCGGCCCTCTTCAATTCTCGGAAATAGGATTATCAACCGAGGCGAGGACAGTGTGTCCGCTGCAAACTGGTATGAAGTCAGGTTCAGGGCGATCTTTTTTTGCCAGAGATCGCGTTTTCCAATTTCCCGGACTCGGCGGGGCAAGAACTGGGGGAAATCGTGGACCAAAGTTCCCAGACGGACGTTATCCACGAGCGATCCTTTGAACCAGACCAAACCTTTTTCCGTGCTTCGGAAATGGACGGTTTCCGTCGAAAAAAGTTTTAGCCCTCTCAACAGCCCGCTGAGGAGATAGACCGTCTTCCCGCTTCCGGCTCCGCCGGCGATGATATAGAGAATGTTCCGTTTTTCGTCATAGAGTCCGCAGGCATGAAGGCTGAAGATTCGGTGCTTTGCTTCAAGGAGGTAAAGGATAAACCGGTAAAGAAAACCCTGATTGCCCCACAGGCTAAAGCGGAGGTCGGAGGCACGGCGTTCAAGCCCAACGAGCGGACCGCGAACGACGGCCTTTTTTTCAGAACGGCTGAAAGTCGCTGCCGCAGACGTGGCGTTTGTCAGGACAATCTGTCCATCCAGATTTGAAGAGAAGGGAATCTCGGCGACGTCATGGAAATCCGTGAGAAGCGACTTGACCTCGATTTTGAGCGGGAACTTTGGCAGAAGGAGCCGAGTATTGGACTGGATACCAACCGTTGTTTTGAGGATTCGAAGGCCTGTGCGGTGCATGGCGGATTTCAATTTGCGGAAACGCGCAGATATCATCATACATGAATTGGGCGAGGCTGACAATCTTCGATGAATCCCGTTCGAGAAGAAAATTGTAACATTTTCGGCCTTTGGCGCGTATTAAATAAAGACATCAGTGGCTTGAGGTTTAAATAGGCATAAAACTTGCTGTTAGCATTTTTAAACTTTGAGGGATATAGCTCTCGGGCCATTATCTCAGGCGGTTTTCCTTATCCGCAGGCGGCCGAGGATCTCTGCCAATTTTTTTTACAGGCCAGGTAAAGTTTCTTGGCCAGGGCCCGACCCGATTGTGACCGGAGGAGACGGAAATGAAAACAAGATTCGAGCGTGCCTGGCTCGCCGCTGTTTATCTGTCTTTGGTTAATGTTTTTCCTGCTTTTCCCCAAACTCAACCGACAGTTCAGATCGATATCGAAGCCCTTAAAAAAACGGCTCCCCGGACTTATATCGACTGCGGTTCGTGTGATATCGAATACATCAAGACTGAAATCACTTTCGTCAATTATGTCCGCGATCGCAAAGAGGCCCAGGTCCATATTCTGATTACGACCCAAACGACCGGGAGCGGAGGCAGGGAATATACGCTCGCTTTTTCCGGCCAGAACGATTTTGCCGGCATCGACGATACGGTGAAATATTTTTCTAGCCAAACCGACACCGATGATGAAATTCGAAAAGGGCTGGTCAAGACCATCAAAATGGCCCTCATGACCTACGTCGCCCGGACGCCGATCTCCAGGCGGATGGACGTCTCCTACCAAGAAGAAAAAAAGTCGGAGGTTGTCGTCGACAAATGGCATTCCTGGGTCTTCAGCCTCAGCGCGGACGGCTATTTCAACGGAGAGAAATCGCACAGGTCAAGCTCGATCAGCGGCAATTTTTCGGCCAAGCGGATCACGCCGGACATCAAAATCCAGATGGCTTTGTCATCGAGCGTCAATAGGGATCTTTATGAATATGGGCAACAGTCGACGCAAAGCGACCAGGAAAGCTATGCCTTTGACGGCCTTGTCGTTAAAAGCCTCAATGAACACTGGTCCGTCGGGGGATATGTCAATGCCTCGTCTTCGACCTATCATAATATCCGCCTGAGTTTCAGCCCTGCCCCGGCCATCGAATACAATATTTTTCCTTATTCCCAATCCACCCGGCGGCAGCTGCGCATCCTCTACCGGATCGGATTCAACCTGGTCCGCTATCGCGAAGAGACGATCTACTTCAAGACGAAGGAAAATCTATGGCAAGAATCCCTGTCCGTCTCGTTGACCGTCAAGGAGAAATGGGGCTCCCTTTCCGGCCAACTCGCCGGATCCCATTATCTCCACGATATCCACAAGTATAATCTGAGTGCCTTTGCCACAGTCCAACTCAATCTCTTCAAGGGCCTCAATGCTTATCTCCTTGGGGGAGGGTCCAGGATTCGCGATCAGCTCTCCCTGGTCAAGGGCGAAGCGACTCTCGAAGAGATCATCCTTCAGCGGCGTCAGCTGGAGAGCGGCTACAATTATTTCTTCATGTTCGGCCTGAGCTATACATTTGGCTCGATCTACACGAATGTCGTCAATCCCCGCTTCGGAAGCCTCGGGAGTAGCGGCACATCGATCATCATCGATTAAGAGGACCCTCATGCGTGTTACAGATACAAACGGTCGGAAGGTGAAGCGGCATTCAGCAACGGCTGCGGCTCCAACAACCTCAGCTAAGATCAATGAAAAATGGTCCGGAAGGAGAAGGCGGCACAGCAGGGGATGCTTCTGGATTTTGTTTTTTGTCGTCGCCTTGGCCGTGGCGGCTCGTGTCGCTCCCTGTCAAACGCCAAGTCCGGCAGGCCGTGAGGATCAAAAGAAAGCAGCGCCCAACGTCTATTTAAAATCCAGCCTGGACCCCGCCTATTTTCAAAAAGAGGTCGGTTTTGTCAATTATGTCCAGGATGAAAACGAGGCCCAGGTCGTTATCGAAATTACGTCCCGGCCGGCTGATGGCGGCGAAGAATTTAGCCTTTCTTTTTTTGGCCGCAAGGAATTCGCCGGCCTCGACAACACCTTGAAATACTTGGCCGACATGTCCAAAAAACCGGATGAGGCCAAAACGGATATGGCAAGACTCTTGAAACTCGGCTTGATGCGCTATGTGGCCAAAACGCCAATCAGCGGCAAGGTCAACGTGTCCTTCCTGGACCAGGTCAAGCCCACATCCGTTGTGGATAAGTGGAATTTTTGGGTGTTTAGCCTTAACGCCGACGCGTTTGCCGACGGTCAGGAAACATTCAAAATGAGCGAGATCTTCGGGAGCTTTTCAGCCAGCCGGGTCACCCCGGAATGGAAAATCCGGCTCGGGCTGGGAACGTCGAACATGAAAAATAGCTATGCCGTCGGGGATTACAAATATGAGAGCACTTTGAGCAGCCAGTATTTGAGCGGGGTGGCTGTCCGCAGCATTTCTGATCATTGGTCTGTCGGAGCATTCTTGGCCGTCAATTCTTCCACCTACAGCAACACCAAGCTGAGCGTCAGCGTGGCGCCGGCCATAGAATACGATCTTTTTCCATACTCCCAATCCACGAAAAAGCAGCTCCGCCTCCTCTACCGGCTGAGGTTTATGACCGTTGGCTATCATAAAGAAACAATCTACGATAAAACAAAAGAAAACCTCTGGAGCGAATCTCTTTCGGCGGCTCTCGAGCTGAAGCAGCCCTGGGGAACAGTCAGCACTTCGCTCGAAGGCTCGCACTATTTTCATGATTTAAAAAAGAATCGCCTGACGCTCGATGTCGAACTCTCTCTCCGCATTTTCAAAGGGTTGAATTTCAATGTTTCCGGTGGGGGCTCCCGAATCCACGACCAGCTTTCGCTCGAGAAGGGGGATATTTCCTGGGAAGAAGTCCTGCTCCAGAGGCGGCAGCTCGAAACGGATTACAATTATTTCTTCTCGCTCGGCCTCAGCTATACCTTCGGCTCAACGAGCAGCCACGTCGTCAACCCCCGTTTTGGCGCGGCCGGTGGCACCTCGATCAACATTAGCTTTTAGCGGGCCCGGCGCGACCCCATCAGGGGCCGGTCGACCGATCTACTTTATGGCCTCGTGAATGGCGGCTGCGCCAAGAAATAATCGTCGAAAGGCCACATCTCGAAATCCTGCTTGCCTGAGCAGGTTGGTCAAGTCTTCGGCGTTATAAAACCTGGGAATCGTTGAAGAAAGATAAGCATAGCCTGCTCTGGAACCGGAGAGTCGAAAGCCCACGGGTTTGACGAACGTTTTCACATAAAGGTGAAATATCTTGCGCAGGATGGCCGGTCTGGGTTGGCTCGTCTCCAGGTTGACAAATCGTCCGCCGGGCTTGAGAATGCGGCGGAATTCCTGGAACGTAGCCCCAAGAATGTCCCGGGACAGGTTGATGTTCCTCGTAGCGAAAGAGATTGTGATTAGGTCAAACCTGTCGGAGGGAAAGGGAAGGTGCTTCACGTCGGCCATGATAAATTCGAAGGGATTTACGGCCTTGGCGGAAGCCTCCCGGACCATGGACCGGCAGAAATCGAGGGCGATCACCTTTGCTCCGTGAGGAGCGAGCCGGACAAGGTTGCGGGCCATTTCGCCCGTCCCGCTGCAGACATCCAGCCACAGCTGCCCACGGCCCCCGGCCGCGAATCCGGCGGCTTTTCCTCTCCAATGGCGGTCGAGCCCGAACGTTAGAACGTGATTGACGAGTTCATACGTCGGGGCGACTTCGTCAAATATTTTTTCGATACGGGTTTTCGTCATTCGATGAGACCGTTCGTTCCTGACAAATTCTTTTTGACAAGAGCGAAGAAAGATATATTATATTTTCTTCTCTGCCGAGACAATCGGTTGGCGCTGAATCCATGAACTCGACTCCGGCGCGCACGAAAAAGCAAAGGGGAACCATATCTTCGACCGAGAGGCCGAACTTCTCGAATCATCTAAAAAGAAAGCAAAAACGAAAAATGAAAAGGGAGGAGGGCCATGAACAAAAAAACAGTATTTCATTTTTTGATTGTCATGACCTGTTTGTTTTTTTCGGCTCGATCGTCCTTCATGGCTCGAGCTCAAAAGCCGCCGGTCTATGATATTCTGATTCAAAACGGAACGGTCTATGATGGATCGCTGGCCTCATCCTTCAAAGCCGACATTGCGATTAGGGATGACCAGATCGCCAGAATCGCCTTGTCGATCAAAGAGACGGCGGCCCGGGTGATCGATGCCCAGGGGCTCATCATCACGCCAGGCTTCATCGACCTTCACACGCACGTCGATGAAGGCATGTATTTCCCGGAGAACCGCGCCTGTTTAAATTATCTTCTTCAGGGAGTAACGAGCATCGTGGCCGGTCAGTGCGGCGGCAGCGCCTGGCCGATCTTCGAAAAGGCCGAAGATCTCATCCGTACTTGGACTCAGGAAGGGATCGGTCCAAATGCCGCGCTTCTTGTCGGCCACGGACAGGTCCGGCAGATCGTCTTGGGCATGGAGGACAGGGCCCCGACCGCGGAGGAACTGGAGAAGATGAAAGCCCTGGTCAAAGAGGCCATGGACCAGGGCGCCTCTGGGCTCTCAACGGGGCTGATTTATCAACCTGGCTCTTTTTCAAAAACAGACGAAATTATTGAACTGGCAAAAATCGTCGCTCCCTATGGGGGAATCTATCATACCCACATCCGCAACGAGCGGAACCGGCTCCTCGATTCGATCAGGGAGGCCATCGAGATCTCGGAAAAATCCGGAGCCAGGGCCCACATTTCTCATTTTAAAGTCATGGGCAAGGCCAATTGGGGATTGGTGGTTCAGGCCTGCTCGATCATCGAGGAGGCCCAAGCTAAAGGCCTGAAAATCACGGCCGACCAGTATCCCTATCGATTCACCAATGGCTATCCTTACCAGCCCTTGATTCCTCGGGTGACCTGGGTTGGACGCGAGGCCGTCGGCCGGCTGAGTTCGGCCGATGTCCAAAAGATGTTTGAGCATTTCGGCGATTCCGAGCTCATCGAGCTGTACAAGAAAGTGACTCCTTATTGCCCGGTGTCGGAACGTCAGCTCCTGTTCATCAAAAACCTTCCCCGGAATCGGCTGGTGGCGTTTGCTTCCCAGTTTCTTTTTGACCTTTCCAATTTTCAAGGCCCGGAGAACATGAGGGAACGCTCGCTTTTCCTCAACAGGATGGCCAATCCGGAGGAAGCTCAGAGGATCCGCCAGGAAATCCGCAAATATATCGAGGACACGCTTGGCCCCGAAAACTTTTTCGTCGGTATCTGCGTTGAGAAGAACTTGGAGGGAAAATCCCTGACAGAGGTGGCCGCGCTCAAAGGGAAATCGATCGAGGATGCGGCCATGGAGCTTGACCTCATGGGGGCCAAATGCATTCCGTTCCAGATGAGCGATCCGGATATTGAATCTATCATGAAAAAAAGCTATGTTGGCACTGGGAGCGACGGAACCTCGCCCCCTTATGGAATCGGGCTGACTCATATCCGATCTTACTCTACGTTCCTTCACAAGATCAAAAAATATGTGATCGACGATAAAGTGATCTCGCTGGCCCAGGCCGTTCGCTCACAAACATCACTGCCTGCCCAGATTATGAATTGGAAGGATAGGGGGATGATTAAAGAGGGGTATAAAGCGGACATCGCTGTGATCGACCTCAAGAACTTAAGGCTCCCCACTTCCATTTCCAACCCTCACCAGTACAGCCAAGGGGTCGTTTTTCTCCTCATCAACGGGCAGCTGACGATCGATAGGGGGGCCTGGAACGGGAAGCTCCCCGGGAAAATTTTAAAACTTGGAAAATGAGGAGGTCCTATGATTTCTAAATTTTCGCGAAGAGATTTTATCAAGACGGGTGTAGGGGTCGGTGCGGCCGCGTTGATCGGCGGAGGGAGGCTCGTCGGCCAAAACCCATCTGTGGTCCAGGCGTCTGCGGGTGTGATGCGCGTCGTCGCTTCAGGAAACGGGATCCGGGCTACGGAAAAAGCCATGGAGCTGATGCGCCAAGGGATGGATCCCCTGGACTCTGTCATCGCCGGCGTGAACATCGTCGAGGACGATCCGAATGACATGTCGGTCGGTTACGGAGGGCTGCCTAACGAGGAGGGGGAAGTCGAGCTCGATGCCTCTGTGATGAACGGGCCCACCCACGCTTCCGGCGCGGTGGCCGCACTCAAGTTCATCAAGAATCCATCCCGGGTGGCCAAGCTCGTGATGGAACGGACGAATCATTGTCTCCTTGTAGGGGAAGGCGCCTTGAAATTCGCTTTAGCCCAGGGGTTTAAGAAAGAGGACCTTCTGACTGATCGGGCGCGGGAAGCGTGGCTGCGGTGGAAGGAAAACCTCTCGGATAAAGACAACTGGCTGCCGCCAAAAACCGACAAGTTGCCGGCGGACGTCTGGGAAGCCATCATGACCTACGGCACGATCAACTGCATCGCCATCGATAACAAGGGGGATTTGGCCGGAGTGACCACGACAAGCGGGCTGTCCTGGAAACGGCCCGGCCGCGTTGGCGATTCGCCCATTATCGGCGCCGGACTTTATGTCGATAATGAGGTCGGCGCCGCCGGCTCGACCGGTTTCGGCGAAGCCAATATCCTTAACTGTGGCAGTTTCCAGGTCGTTGGTTTTATGGCCCAGGGCTTATCGCCTGAACAGGCATGTTTGAAGACGCTGGAGCGGATCGCCCGGACGGCCAAACTCCAAGCCCGCCTGGTGAATTCGGACGGACGGCCCAATTTCGGCCTCACCTATTACGCCATTAACAAAAAGGGCGAATGCGGTTCGGCCAACATGTGGGGAGGCAGCCGCTTTGCGGTGCACGACGGGGAGAAGAACGGGCTCAGAGAAAGCGCCTACCTTTATAAAAGCAGGCCATCGTGATGATCACTCCTCGAAGATGAGGACTCGATAGCCCTCTTGAGAAAGACTTTCGGCGAGGGCTTGGGAAGACGCCTGATCCTTGGCCTGGATCCGGACGCGATAATACCTTTGGGAAGGCGTTTCGAACAGGGAAATAAAGACCCTGTCGTATTTTCTCTTGAGCCGGCTCGCCAGGTTTCGGGCGTTGTCTTCGGAAACAAATGAGCCCACCTGGACGACATACTTGGGTTCGGTCTCGGCTACGATCGTCTTCTCCTCCAGGACGTCCAGCCTGACGGGCGCGGTGCCGTGGCCCACCATATCCAAGAGCCTGGCGGCGGCATAGGAGACATCGATAATCCGGCTCTTAACAAAGGGCCCCCGGTCATTGATACGGACCAGGGCCGTCCGTCCGTTGTTCAGGTTGGTCACCATCACCAGCGTCCCGAACGGCAAGGTCTGATGGGCAGCGGTCATGTCATGCATATTGTAGATCTCTTTGTTGGACGTCGGCTTGCCGTGAAAATCCGGTCCGTACCAGGAGGCCATGCCCGTCTGGACGGTGCCGCCCCCGGGAAAATACCTCGCCCGGACACAGGAAACCAGCAGTAGAGGCAGCCAAAGAACGAGGACCAAGGATTTTTTCACTAGACTTCGACGCCGCATGTTCACGGGATCCATCATACCTGTCTCCGCCCTTAGGGGCAATCGCCCGGGTCGATGATTCGGAGAATGAATTTGTTCTTCTCTGCCTCACCTCCAAAGGTGAACTGGCGAACTCCACTCAATTCGTATAAAATACCGGCCATCTTGAGTACGCTAAAGAAAGCTTTGCCTTTTGCGCCCGCCGTCCTCTATTACGGGTTGATTTTTTGGTTCTCTTCTCATCCGCTTCCGATCCGCTCGACGCTTCCCAATTTTGACAAGCTGGGTCACTGTGCGGCGTTCGGCGGGCTGGGGTTTCTTCTGGCCCTAGGCTATTTTGCCGCCCCGCGCTTGAAAGCCGGCCAAAAGGCGCTCTGGGTGGCCGTGACAGGAGCGGGCCTGGGCATCCTGGACGAGGTCCATCAGCTTTTCGTCCCCGGCCGGACTCCCGATCCCTTGGATGCCCTTGCTGACGCAGCCGGCATCGGCCTGGGGCTTTTCTTGTACTGGATTATCATCGGGAGAAAGAAGGCCCCTCAAGCACGCCTCTGAACGCGCCCGGGCTGCGGTGCATCTTTAGGACCTAGACAGAGGCACGCCCAAATATTTAGTCAATTTTTTCTTAAGAAGTGAGAATGTTTTCGCCGGACCAGACGAGAAAATAAAAAGCTTTGCCTCCTCCTCCGAAATCGTGCCGGATTTGACCATAGCATCGAAGTTGAGGACGTTTCTCCAATAATCTTCTCCGTAGAGAACAACCGTGACCTCTTCGCGGGCGATCTTTCCCGTTTGAACAAGGGTGATTGTCTCGAAAAACTCGTCGAGGGTGCCGTAGCCGCCGGGAAAGGCGATGACCGCCCTGGCCCGGGAAATCAGCCAGAACTTTCTCATGAAAAAATAATGAAAAATGAAGGAGAGTTCGGGAGAGATGTAGGGATTCGGATCCTGTTCTTGGGGAAGTGAGATGTTCATGCCGATCGTCTTCGCCCCGGCTCTGGCGGCGCCGCGATTGGCAGCTTCCATGAGCCCGGGGCCCGCCCCCGTGCAGATGACAAAATTCTTTCCCTTCGGCTTCAGGGGGATCGCCCATTGCGCGAGGCGGAAGGCCAGCTCTTCGGCTTCCCAAAAGTACCGAGCGAGCTCGGACGCTCTATCATCAGGATTGGCCCGGGCCGAGCCGAGAAACAGGACCGTGTTGTTAACCTTCAGCCGATCCAGCCTCGAGAGAGGCTCCAGGTATTCGCTCAAAATGCGCAGGGTGCGAGCTTCGTCGGAGTTCAAGAATTCCGGGTTGGAGTAAGCTTTCTCCGGAGGAATCTTATTGTTCATATCCCGATTCTATCCGAAACCGTTTTTGACTTCAATCGGTCCCTATGGTATCTATTAGGGCCTGAAATCGGTCAAGGAGCGACCATGAATGCCCCTCTGGAAAACCTCTCCAGGATGGAATATCCGGGACGGGCTCTGGCTGTGGGCCGAGATCCGTCCGATCTTTTTAACATCCTTGTTTATGTCATAACGGGGCGTTCGCCCTCGAGCCAGGCTAGGCGGCTGGAACTGCAGGCCGATGCCATATGGACAAAGCCCACGGACGCTGACGTGCTTCAGAAGGGCAACGTCGAGCTGCTCATCTATCCGGCCGTCATATTCAAGAATGGCTTGGCCGGGAGCAACGGCCAGCAGACACAGGACATCGCCGGGATGGCTGGCTGTAGCCCGGTTCAGATTTTGGATGAGGCGCTGAAGAACTGGGACTATGAGCCAGATGCTCCCACTTTCACACCGCGGATCAGCGGATGCATTCTCCCCACTGGCCGCGCCGGCCTGAGCCTCATCAAAAGGGGAGACCAAGGCGCTTGCCTTCGATATTTCTACGAAGTCCCGCTTATCCGGGGAAGTGGAAAATTCTTAACGACTTATGCCGGAAGTCACAAAGATCCTCTCCGGCCATTCTCGGGAGAACCTCAAGATCTCGGCTTTGCCGAGCCGACGGCCCGGGCCACGGCTGAAGCCGTCTATGAATGCCTCCGGCCGCCGGTGGGAGGTCAGGATTTTCGGGTTGCCGCGGCCTGCGTTTTTGCCAGGGTTTCCGATATGCAAGACCGGCAGGTTTTCATCATCAACCGCCAAGAAAGGAAATGACGATGAGCCAAGAGCCGTCGGATAAATCGCCCAGAAAACAGTATTCGACGAAAGTGAAAGAAGAATTTCCCGAGCTTCTGCAGATCGGAGAGCAAAAATTTCTCAAACGTCTTTCGATGAGATACGGTGAGAATCCCGGCTATCCGGCGGCCTTTTATATCGAAGACAAAGCCGCGGGGCCTAATATGGCCACCATGCATGTCCTCCAGGAGGGAACGAAGGGTCTGAGCTATATCAACGTCGGCGACATGGACATCGGCCAGCGGCTGGTCAGGAAGCTGAGCGAAATATACAAAAAGAGGCATATCTGTGCGCTGATGAAGCATGAGATGCCGAGCGGCGTCGCTATGGGCGCCAGCGCCGTGGAGACCTTTGAGAAGGCCTGGAAAAGTGATTCTCTGTCCAACTTCGGCAGCGTGGATATTTTTAACTTTATCGTCGACGATGGCCTGGCCAAGCTCCTCGTCGAAAGCCCGCGGAACGTCGAAGTCGTCTACGCCCCAAGCTACACGCCCGAGGCGCTCGGCATCCTGGCCCAGAGGAAACCTCTGCGGGTCGTCCGCATGGGCGCTCCCGTCGATCAGCCGGCCGTCGACAACGGCCTTGAATTCAAGCGGGTCGCCGGAGGCCTTCTCGTCCAGAAAAGGTTTGATTCGAAAATCACCTCTCCGGCCTCCGTCGAAACCGTCTCCCGGAGGAAACCGACGGACGAGGAATTGCAGGCCGCGATCTTCAATTGGACCGTGGCCACGTTCACCCGATCCAATGCCGTTGTCATCGGCACGGCGGATAAGGTTCATGGCATCGGTTCGGGCCAACGAAGCCGGATCGATGCCGCAGAAAACGCCATCCGTTATTCGAAGCGCGGCTACGGGCCTGAAGGATGTGTAATGGCCTCGGACGCCTTCATGCCGTTCCCCGATGTCGTGGAATTGGCCGCCCAGAACGGCATCGCGGCCGTTATTTATCCGCTCGGCTCGATCAGGGATCAAGAGGTGATCGACAAGGCCAATGAGCTCGGTCTGGCGATGATCGTCACGAGAAGGCCTGGGGATGTCGATTGTGAACGCTGCTTCTTGCATCGGTAGTCTTGGACATGGGCTTGAAAGCGTACAGGGAAAAAAGAAATTTTAGGAAGACGTCCGAGCCGGCTGGAGAATCCGGCCAAAAGAAAATCCGAAAACCTAAAGAGCTCCTCTTCGTTATCCAGCGACACCAGGCTTCCCACCTGCATTTTGACTTGCGGCTCGAAGAAAGCGGGGTGCTGAAAAGCTGGGCGATTCCCAAGGAACCGCCGCGGTCCGAGGGAATCCGGCGGCTGGCTGTCCAAGTGGAAGATCATCCTCTGGAATATGCCGGCTTTGAAGGAACGATCCCCAAAGGCGAATATGGCGCCGGGACCGTAAGAATCTGGGACAAGGGCAGTTACGTGCCGGAGGAAACGACGCCCTTCAAACGTGTTTTCGAGATTAAGGGCCGGATTCTTCGTGGCACGTATGGCTTGATCAAACTCAAAGGCCGCGAGCCCGAGGACCGCAACTGGCTCTTTTTCAAGCTGAAAGGCGGTTCTCCTGAGGATTGAGACGATGAAAATATCCGGACAGGAGCAGGGGAGGGGGCCGATGGGGAAAAACAGGAGGAAAAATAATCCATGTTCTTAGCCGTTCTCTGGCATTTCCACCAGCCTATCTATCATCCTCCCAGAAGCCGTCATTACTTGTTGCCGTGGGTCAATTATCATACGACCAAGAACTATTACCAATTGGCCCGCCTAACAGAGGAATGCGATTTTCCCGGAACGTTCAATTTTGTCCCCTGCCTGCTCGAGCAGATCGCGGATTATGCCTGCGGCAGGGCGCAAGACCCCTGTCAATTAGCGCTCGAAAAACATCCGGACAAGCTCGAGGCTTACGAAATCGAACTTCTCCACAAGTTCGTTCCCGGGGAGAAAGACCCTGCTTCTCTCCAGCTCCAGTCTCTCCGGTCGTTCTTCTCTCCCGTCGATAATCTTCCTGCCGACAAGGACGACCTTTTGGCGCTTCAGAAGAAGATTTACCAGGAAATATTTTTTCTCTATCAGCGACTGCGGGAAGAGAATAGGGCCGAGTTAACGGTATCGCCGTACTACCACCCGCTGCTTCCCTTGATTTTCGACCTGCACTCGGCCGGCGAAGGAGTGCCTCCGCCTGTTTCCTTCTGCTATCCCCAGGATGGAGAAGTGCAGATTCAGAAGGGGAGGGAATATTTCCGAAAGACATTCGGCTTTAATCCCCAAGGCATGTGGCCCTCGGAGGGAGGGATCAGTCAGAGCGTCGCCCGAGCTATTTCGGAGGCCGGCTTCCGCTTCGCCGTGACCGACGAGAATATCCTTTGGAAAAGCCTGCCCGGGGCCTCCGATAAAAAAGATCTCTTCGCGCCGTATAATGCCGAAGGCTTGTCCGTATTTTTCCGTGACCGTGAGCTCTCCGACTTGATCGGGTTTGAATACCACAAATGGAAAGAACAAGAGGCGGTTTCGGATTTCATGAGGAGAGTCAAAGACCGGATGTCTTTGTCCGATGACCGCTCGGTCCTCACCATCGCCCTTGATGGGGAAAATCCGTGGGGGGCCTATCCGGAAAACGGAGTGCCCTTTCTCCGGGAATTTTTTCTGCGCCTGAAAGAAGAGAAAGACATCAGACCGATACTTTTCCAGGACTATCTGGCCGATTATGGAGCGCCCAAGGAAGTGGTCCTGGCCCCCGGGACATGGCAGGGGAATTTCCTGAAATGGGTGGGTACGCAGGCGAAAAACGAGGGGTGGGTCACCTTAAGCCGAGCCCGGGAGTCCTGCGGTCCGAGGGAGGAAATTCTGGTCGCGGAAGGATCGGATTGGTTCTGGTGGTTTGGGGAAGAGCCAACCATGGAATTTCGTTATCTCTTCGATCGCTATATCGAAGAGGCCTACCGGCAATCAGGCCTAAAGCCATGACCGAGGAGAAACTCATTTTTCTCTTGGCGGTCCATAACCACCAACCCGTCGGCAATTTCGCTTCGGTTTTCAAAAAAGCATTCGACGACTGTTACCGGCCGTTTTTCGAACTGCTTGAAAAACATCCGGACCTGAAGGTGACCGTTCATTTTTCCGGCCCCCTCTGGGAGTACATGAGGGTCAAAGATCGTGCGTGTTGGGATCTGATGCAGGAACTGACGCGTCGCAAACAAGTTGAGCTCCTGGGAGGGGGTTTCTATGAACCCATCCTGTCCGTGATTCCCGAAGAGGACAGGCAGGGGCAACTGGCTCTCATGACCCAATTCTTGCAGAGCGAGTTTGGGGTCAGGCCGCGGGGCGCCTGGCTGGCCGAAAGGGTTTGGGAACCGTGCCTCTCCAAAACTCTGGCCGAAGCCGGTATCGCCTACACCCTTCTCGATGAAGAGCACTTTCATTACGGGGGAATCTCCGATATCCACGATCCCTATATCACCGAAGACGCAGGGCGCGCCCTGCATCTTTTCCCGATTGACAAGAAGCTTCGCTATCTCGTCCCATTTCGGGAGCTGGAAGAGCTCGGAATTTATCTCGATTCCATTAAGAGAACGGGAGGGATGGCCATCCTGGGAGACGACGGGGAGAAATTCGGGCTCTGGCCCGGTACAAAAGCCTGGGTTTATGGACAAGGCTGGCTGGCCAGGTTTTTGGATTTCCTCGAAAACGGGGATTTCCAGACTCTGACGTATTCCGAAGCCCTGGATTCGCATCCGGCTAGGGGACGGGTCTATCTGCCGCCGGCTTCGTACGAAGAAATGATGGAATGGGTGCTGGAGCCCGAAGATCTCGAAATTTTTCAAGGGATTAAAGCCCAGACTCCCGCCAACGCTCGACGGTTTATTCGGGGTGGATTTTTCCGAGATTTTTTCGTGAAATATCCGGAATCCAACCATCTCCATAAAAAAATGCTGATTGTTTCCCGGCGGGTGAACGAAGAAGGGGACGCCGAAGCCAGAAAAGAATTGTACAAAGGCCAAGGCAATGATCCCTACTGGCACGGGATTTTCGGCGGTTTGTATCTTCCGCATCTGAGGGAGGATGCCTACTCTCACCTGCTCCGAGCCGAGAGCAGGCTGCCGGCTCTTACTGGCTGGGAAAAGCTTGATTTCGACCTGGATGGGAGAGAGGAGATTCTCCATCAAGCGGAGTCGTTCGGCCTCGTTCTTAAACCCTCGCTGGGCGGAAGCATTATCGAAGTGGATTATTATCCCTTAGCCAGAAACCTGACAGATGTCCTTTCCCGCCGCAGGGAGTCCTACCATATCGAGCAATCCAAGAAGACGGCCGAAGGAAAAAGCATCCACGAACTGGCCAAGGAACCTCCTCCACAAGCCGAGCGGTTGCTTCGCTTCGACCGGTATCGCCGGGCGTCCTGTCTCGACCATTTATTTCATCCGGCGACGACGCGCGAACATTTCGAAAATAGGGATGCTCGGGAACTCGGAGATTTTATCGGTCAGCCTTACGATTACAGAATCGAGCCGGCCAGTGTCAGCCTATCCCGGACGAGTGACGTCCTCGTCAATGGAGAGAGGGGTTTTCTCTTGGTCCGGAAAGTCATCGTGCCCCGGGGCCAAGAAATCCTTATCCAGTATGCGATCGAGAGCTGTTCGGAAAACGTCTTGGACCTGGCGTTTGCTTGTGAATGGAACTTCTATCAGATTCCGGAGGAATTCCGCTTAGAGGACGAAGCGGTCAGCCTCTGCAGCGGAAAACTTAGATTTGAGGCCCAACCGCGGCCGGAGTTCTGGCACTTTCCGCTTCAAACGCTCTCCCAATCCGAAGAGGGCTATGATATAATTCACCAGGGCATCTGCCTGCTGGCGAAGTGGAAAATCTCCCTATCGGGTGGGTCGGTATTTTCTGCTGAAATCCGGCTCAGAGAGACTGGAAGGTGACCCGGAGACAGGTTGTACCCGCCGTTTGGGCCAAGAATCTCCGATGATCGGCGCCGACGGCGCCGACGGCACGACAGGGTTTGCGGAAAGGAAGCGATATTCAAGTCAAGGGACAAGGCCTATGGAGCAAATTTCTGAACGCATATTCGTCATGATCCTGTCGGGGGGAAAAGGGGAACGACTTTACCCTTTGACTAAAGACCGGGCCAAACCGTCGGTCCCGTTTCTCGGTACGTACAGGATCATCGATTTCAGCCTGTCCAATTCTCTAAACTCCGGGCTTAGGAAAATCGCTCTGTTGACGCAATACAAATCGCTTTCGCTTGAGCGGCACATTCTCTTCGGCTGGAACATTTTTCATCCGGAAAGCCGAAGCTCGATTATCTCCCTTCCAGCCCAGGGCCGGGTCGGGGATCGCTGGTACGAGGGAACGGCCGATGCCGTTTTCCAGAATATCTATTCGATCCAGCAGGAGAATCCCGAGGCAGTGCTCGTCCTGTCGGGGGACCATGTCTATAAGGCCGATTACCGCCCAATGATGAAATTCTATCTGGAAAAAGATGCCGAGGCCGTGGTTATGGCCAAGCCCGTGCCGCGTCAGGACGGGCGACGGTTCGGGGTGCTCCGCACGGATGAGGATGGCCGGATCAGTGAATTTATCGAAAAGCCCAAGAGCCCGCCCCACCTGCCAGGGGACGCGGAACATTCGCTGGCCTCGATGGGAATCTATCTGTTTAAGACGGCGAACCTCATCCGGGCCTTGATCCAGGATGCGAAGAACGCCAAAAGCAGCCACGATTTCGGCAAGGACATTCTGCCCCGCCTGGTCATGGAACACAGGGTTTTCGCCTATCCTTTCCAAGGATATTGGGAGGATATCGGAACGATCGATGCCTATTGGAAGTCCAATATGATCTTTCTTTCGCCGACGCCGCCCTTTCATCCCGGAGATGCTGCCTGGCCTATCCGAACTTATCAAGGACAGAATCCTCCTGCTTTCATTGACAGAAGTTCCCTGGTCAACTCTATCATCGGCCCGGGCTGCCGCATTGCCGGGGCCAGCATCAGGAACTCTGTCTTGTCTCCCGGCGTGAGCGTCGACACGCAAGCCGAAATCCTGGATTCAATTGTTTTTGAAGGCGTCCGGATCGGGAAGAACGTCAGGTTGAGGAAAGTGATCGTAGACAAGGCCTCCGTAATTCCGCAAGATCTTTGCATCGGCTACGAGGCCCGCCAGGACGATCGCTATTTTAAAGTCTACGGCGAGGGGATCCGTATCGTGCCCAAGAACTGGAGGCTGAGTTGATCCAAACGTTCCAATTTTCCGCGTCTGACTTTCAGAAGGATGAACCGAGGGAGCTTGCCCTCCTGTCCATTATTTCCCAGAGTTTTTTTCAGCCCTTTTCGATCGAGGACAACCTCCTCGTCATCTTGACCGCTCTCACTTCGGGATCGGGTGTCGGGTTCAACCGGGCTTTGCTCTTCCGGACAGCGGGAGAAATGCTCAAAGGAGAATTATGGCTCGGTCCCAAGTCCCCCCAAGAAGCCAACTCGATTTGGGAAGTTTTATCCACGCCCGGGATCGGATACATCGAAATCATCGAGCACAACCGCGCCCTGCTTCGTCAGCAATCGGATTCTCTGAGCGAAAGAATCAAGCCCCTGGTTTATGCCTTAGATCGCGAGCCGCTGATGATCCCGGCCGTCGCAGCCGCCAAACGCGAGGTCATCTGGGTCAAGGAGGCCTGGTCTGAGCCGTTGGTGGACAAATCCTTCCGAGACGTCATCAATGTCAACGAGTTCCTCTGCATCCCCCTTTTCTCGGGAGACGAGATCCTAGGAGAAGTCGTCTTGGACAACGCCATCACTCGGCGGCCGATCGAACACAAGGATATCCAGCTGGCCAGCCTCTGCGGGCTGATGGCCGGCAATTACATCTATGCCACGACCCTGCACAAGAAATTGGTCGATATGGAACGCATGGCTGCCTTGGGAGAGATGGCCATGTTCGTCATGCACCAGCTGCGGAATCCTCTGGCCGCTATCGGCGGTTTTACCGATCAACTCCTCCATTCTCCAAATGATGAAGTCAGGACGCGGCGGAACCTGGAAATCATCCGGACTGAAATCCAGCGCCTGGAGGAGGTCCTGTTCAAGCTGTCGCCATTTCTCAAGATGGATTTGCGGAAACCCATCACCTTCGATATGGTTCCCGTCGTCCAGGCCGTTCTTCAGAGCGTGAGCTTGATGGGCAACCGAAAAAACGTCCACATAGAGGTCGGGATGGAGGACAGCCTTCCGGAAATTTACGGCGATCCGACCTATATCGGCGAAGCGCTGCGAAATCTTCTCGAAAATGCCCTGGACGCGACGAAAAAAGGGGGCCGGGTTTCAATCCGCGCCGGCCGATCGGAGCCGAACTGGGTTGTCCTAAGCGTGGAAGACACGGGGCGGGGTTTTCCGGAGTCGGTCAAGGAAAAGCTGTTCGATCCTTTCTTCTCGACGAAGGACAGGGGCATGGGAGTGGGACTGTTCTACGTCAAAAGAGTCATGGAAGCCTGCGGCGGCAGAATCGAAGTGGAGAGCGAACCCGGCCGGGGGACGATTTTTCGTTTATTCTTCCGGAGTCGCGAAGGAAAGGGAGAGAACGCATGAAAAAGCTGTTGATCGTCGAAGACGAGGAAACCCTCTGCCTGCTCTATAAGGAAGAGCTGAGCAAAGAAGGCTACGATGTCACAGTCGCCTACGATACCGAACAAGCTTTGGAGCTGCTCGGCCGGGAGCAATTCGATCTCATCATCACGGATATTCGGATGCCCGGCCGGGACGGCGTCGAGCTCATCACGGAAATCATGGGCTTGCGCAAAGACGTCCCCATCATCATCAACACGGCCTATCAGAGCTATCGCGATGATTTTATGACTTGGGCAGCCGATGCGTACGTTGTCAAATCATCCTCACTCGACGAACTCAAATCCAAGATCAAGGACCTTTTGAACCGATGACCTCGCAACTGCGCAAGGATCATATCAGCGGCCGGTGGGTGATCATCGCTTCCGAGCGCAGCAAGCGGCCCGACGACTTCCGGCCGGCCCAGGCTGAAAAAAAGGAGAACCCGTCGGGATTCTGTCCGTTTTGTTTGGGGAACGAAACCAAAACGCCGCCTGAGGTGTTCTCCCTAAGAAAAAAAGGGTCCAAGCCCGATGAGCCCGGCTGGAGCGTGCGCGTCGTCCCCAATAAGTTCCCGGCGCTCACGCGGGGCGAGCCGCCGCAGAGGCTGGTCCAAGGGCTGTTCGAATCCATGGACGGCGTAGGCGTCCACGAGGTGATCATTGAAACTCCGGAGCATGAACGCGAATGGAGCGACCTCTCCTTGATGCATCTCCGCGATGTTCTCTGGACCTGCCAGCAGCGCGTCCGGAGCATCGAAACGGAATCCCAGTACCAGTATATCCAGGTCTTCAAGAACAAAGGCAAGGAAGCGGGGGCGTCACTCAGCCACCCTCATTCCCAGATCGTCGCCACGCCCATCATCCCCAAACGTGTCAAAGAAGAAATCTGGAGCTCGGACCGCTATTTCCGGCGGGCCAAGGAGTGTCTTCTCTGCCGGACGTATCAGGAGGAAACCAAAGCCCGGGAGCGCATCGTCCGGGTGAATTCGCACTTTGCCGTCATCGCCCCCTTCGCTTCGCGGTCGCCTTTTGAAATGCGCATCCATCCCCTGCGGCATACCCCGTTTTTTTCGCAAGTGAGCGACGAGGAGCTCCTGGCCCTGGCCGATATCCTCCTGGCCGTGCTTGGCAAACTCAAGGCGATTCTCTCCGACCCGCCCTTTAATGTCATCCTCCATCAAGGACCGCCGCCCGGGTTGGGCCGCAAGACCTGGGCCAATATCCTTAATATTTTTCATTGGCACCTGGAAATCATCCCTGTCCTGACGCGATTGGCCGGATTTGAGTGGGGGACGGGTTTTTATATCAACCCCGTTTCTCCCGAGTCCGCGACGAGCTATCTGAAGGAATGATTTATTGACATTCGCTTCTTGATTTTTAAAAATAATCCATTGGCCTGGTGCCTGGAGGAGGGCTCATGAGGAAAGCCATTGTCGCTGCGGCCATATGGGTCTTGTCGGCTTCAATGGGATTTTCCCAGCAGTCTTCGATCACCCTGAGCGGAGGATTCGGCTATGCCGCCGGGGGCGATTTGAATACATCCATCACAGGGACAAGCGATTATCGCCGAGATATTTATGGAGCCAGCGGCGAACTCCTGCCCCCGCATTCAGGGATGAATTTCAATGTCGAGTTCATGCATCATTTTGCGCCCAATTTCGGTCTGGGCATGGGAATCGGATTTTTCCAGACCTCAAAGAGCAGCGGCCCTTCGTCTTTTAGCCTCAGCACTCCCGATAACATCACGCTGGCCTCGGATTATTCCATCACTCCCAAGGTCAGCGTCGTTCCTGTCACTCTGAACCTTCACTATTTCCTGCCGGTTGGATCGAAGGGGAAATTTGATCTCCAAGCGGGATTCGGGTATTACGTCACGGTCCTGGATTTCCGTTCCCAGGACAGTCTTTATCTCGCTTATTTCGGCTCCTCGCTGCGCTGGACAGAGGACTTTACGTTTCGGTCGACCCGGGGCGGCCTAGGCTTCCAGGCAGGGGTCGGGTTCGAACTTGAAGTCGCCCCGAACGTTGCCGTTATCTTGAACGTGTTCGGACGTTATGCTTCGGTTTCAGGATTTGCGGGCACCTATACCTATAAAGAAAGCGGAGATTCTGCGGCCGATGAGACAGGCAGCGGCTACACGTTCTGGTTTTACGATGAGAAAGTTGACTCCAAGACCTATTCCCAATATGATTTTTACGGCGAAAAGCCTGATTGGGAAGGCCTGTCGAACGTGAGGGAAGGGAAGGTCGATTTGACGGGATTCGGAGCGACCCTCGGCCTCAGGATAAAATTCTGAGGGTGCTCGAGCGGACGGTCCGGCCTTTAGCGGAGGGAAAAGAGTTGAGGAAGAAATGGTTTCTTTGCTTGATAGCGGGGCTGGGTCTCATTGCGCCCTGGATTCAGGCGCAATCTTTTGTCCTCAAGCTTTATGGAGGATTGAGCTATGCGGACGGCGGCGATTTGGCCAAAGGGATCAAGGGCGGGGCGGATTATCTCGCCGCGGACTTCAACATCAGCGGCGATTTTAAGGCCCCCACGCTGGGGCAGAATTTCGGCGGCGAGTTCATCTATTATATCGGGCCCCGGCTTGGGATTGGCCTGGGCGCAGGCTATTTTCGGCACGGTCAGGAGAGCTCTGTTTCCTACTCCGCCAACGCACTCACCGTAAGGGAGACTCTCAAACCCAGATTCTGGGTCGTTCCCATCACCGCGAATCTCCATTGGCTTCTTCCCCTCAGCTCGAAAATCCGTCTCGACCTGACGGCCGGAGCTGGCTATTACCTAGCCTTCCTCAATTGGGAAGACCGGATGGATATGGACATCTTGGGATTCAGCGGATATTTCGATTACACTTTCGAGTCAGTCCGGGGAGCTCTCGGTTTTCAAGGCGGGGTAGGTTTAGAAGTGAAAATCGCTCGCCAACTGGCTCTTGTCTGGACTGTTTTAGGTCGGTATGCCTCGCTTTCAGACTGGAAGGGGGATTGGACGGACAAGGGTGGGGGAGATCTCTGGAGTTATGAGGAAAATGGCAGCGAGCATACCGCTTGGTATTATGATTTAAAATACGGCGGCACAACGTACCCGCAGATTCTTTTTAATACGGACAAGCCGACGGGGGCGAATTATTCCAATGTCCGGGCTGCCAAGCTCAGCCTGACAGGGTTTACGACCACACTGGGGATCAAGCTCGACTTCTAGGAAAAGCCAATCAAGCGCCCGCGATCTTCTTGTAGAGGGCGAGGTATTGTCCGGCCGACTTTTCCCAAGAAAAATCCGAGGCCATGGCATTCTGAATGAGAGCGTTCCAGGCTGGTTTATCGGTGTATACCTTAACCGCGGTTCGGACGGCTTTCAAGAGAGCATCGGCCGAATAATCCCAAAACTTAAAGCCGTCGCCTCTCCGGCTTCCGGGATGAAATTCCTGGATGCTGTCGTCCAGCCCACCGGTGGCGCGGACAATGGGAATCGTGCCGTACTTTAAACTGTACATCTGGGTCAGGCCGCAGGGTTCATATCGTGAGGGAATGAGGAACATGTCGCACCCCGCGTAAATCTTATGAGCGGCAGAATCATCGAAAGCAACTTTCAAGCCCAGGAATGACGGGTAGCGGTCCCTCGCTTCGAGCAGGGCCTTTTGGATTTTCTCTTCGCCCATGCCCAGAATGATCAATTTCACCCCAGAAGCCATTAAGCCGGGCAACGCTTCCAAGAGAATATCCAAACCTTTTTGTCCGGCCAGCCTCGAGACCATGCCGATGAGAGGGGCCTCCTTTGCAGACAGAGGAAGCCCAAACATCTGGAGCAACTCGGCTTTGATCTCCGCTTTGCCGCGAATGTTGTCGGATGAATAACGGACGGTAAGGAAATTATCATGACCGGGATTCCAGTCAGAATAATCGACACCGTTCAAAATGCCCGACAGGACGTCCTTTCTCTGCCGAAGCAGGCCGTCCAAACCAAAGCCGAATTCATGGGTTTGAATCTCCCGGCTGTAGCGGGGGCTGACTGTGTTCACCGCCGTTGAATAGAGGATTCCTGCCTTCAAGAAATTGATTTTCCCATAAAACTCCAGGTGTTCAGGCTTGAAGAGATCTCCCGGCAGGCCTATCCTAGCGAGCAGGGCATTCTCAAAAAGCCCTTGGTAAGCTAGATTATGAATGGTGAATAGGCTGCGCGTATGGTCGAAAGGGGGTCGGCCGGCGTAAAGGAACTTGAGGTAGGCTAAAGATATAGCCGACTGCCAGTCATGGGCGTGGACGATGTCCGGGCCAAAATCCAGGGCGCGCATCGTCTCAAGGGCTGCCAGTGAATAAAAAGCGAAGCGCTCCCCATTATCCGGGTAATCTCCGGCCGGGGTCCCATAGAGGTTGTCGCGGTCGTACCATTTGTCTTTTTCGATAAAGAAGGCGAACTGGGAGTCTTCGGAGCCCTGCCAAACGGAGAATCTCTCTTTACGGCTTCCCCAGACCAGTGGGTGGTCGTCTAAGATTTTCCTCAAAGGCAGGTTTTTTTTCCGCACTTCTTGATAGAGGGGCAGAAAGAGCCTGGTCTCAAGGCCCAGCTTGGCCAGAAACTTGGGAAGCGCCCCGGCCACATCAGCCAAACCCCCGGTCTTGGCAAAGGGCGTCGCTTCCGAAGAAAGATAGACGATTTTCATAGCCGCGTATTCTACCATAAATAGGCAGCCGCCGAAAACCATTTTTCCTTTCGCCACGGGAGTTTTATCCGCTTGATAATTGGCTGCCAAAACAGACATACTATTGGCGTGCGCATCGTGACGGCGGCCGTGATCGAAGAAGACGGCAAAATATTGATCGCTAAGCGCCGGGCCGGTGACCGTTTCGGCCGCTTATGGGAATTTCCCGGAGGAAAGCTCGAGTCTGGAGAGAGCCCCGAACAGTGCCTGGAGAGAGAGCTGCGGGAAGAGTTGGGAATCGATGTTCGGGTGAGCGGTTTCCTGGGATCCTATCCATTTTCCTCGCCGGCCCTGTCCTTGGAACTTCAGGTTTTCCGGGCCTGCATCATCGGCGGCCGTCCTTGCCCCCGCGAGCACGAGGAAGTGCGCTGGGTATCTCCGGGCGATCTTAAGAGCTTTTCCTTCACCGAGCCTGACCGGGCGCTGGTCGTCAAACTCGTCAAAAACTTCGAGGATTGAAGAGGGCTTTATTGAGCATGGCCAAGATTCTCCCAGGTTCGCCCAAGGGCCGGAGCGTCATCCTTCATCCGGGGAAGGATAGGGCAATCAAAAACCGCCACCATTGGATCTTCTCCGGAGCCGTGAAATCCCTTCCCGATTTTGATGACGGCAGCCTCCTGACCGTCAGAAGCGCCGAGGGTGAACTTCTTGGAACGGCTTATTTCAACCGGCGCTCGTCTATCATTGGCCGGATGGTCAGCTTTGATGAAACGGCCCCGCTTGAGGCTATCGAACGCAACATCGACCGTGCGCTCGCCTTGCGGCGCACTTTTAGTTCCGTTGAGACAAACGCCCTGAGGCTGGTTAATGGAGAAGGGGATTCTCTGCCGGGCCTCATTGTCGACCGATACAACGACGTCCTCGTCCTTCAGGTTTCCACGCTCGGCATGGAGCGCCTGAAGCCGTTTGTTGTCGAGACGTTGGCCAAGAAGCTTTCGCCGCGATCCATTTACGAGAAATCCAACCTGGCCTCTCGGCGGGAAGAGGGGCTTGACGACGCAGAAGGAGTCTTGGCCGGAGAGGCCGCCGAACGGGTGGAAATCCTGGAGAGCGGGCTCCGGTTTATCGTTGATCTCGTCCATGCCCAAAAAACAGGCTTCTACCTGGATCAAAAGGAAAACCGCCGGTTCGTCGAGTCGTTGGCCAGGGGGAGGAGAGTCTTGAATTGCTTTTCCTATACGGGCGCTTTTTCTGTCTTTGCCCTCAGGGGCGGAGCGCTCTCAGCGAAGAATGTAGATGCTTCGCAGCCGGCTATGGAGATAGCCAAAGACAATTTCCTCCTGAACGGATACGAGACCGGCGACGATGATTTTCATACGGCTGATGTTTTTGATTTCTTGCGGCGGAACAAGATTCCCCAGGATTTCGTCATCCTCGACCCGCCGGCCTTTGCCAAAAAAAGGGGAGAAGTCGTCCAGGCCTGCCGCGGCTATAAGGATATCCATAGGATCGTCTTCCAGAAATTGCCGCGAGGGAGCCTGGTCTTAACGTTTTCTTGCTCCTACTTTGTCGGCGAAGACCTTTTTCGGAAGGTGGTTTTTCAGGCTGCTTGCGAAGCTTCGCGCGATGTTCGACTCCTGGCGAGACACCGCCAAACCTATGATCACCCGATCAATATCTATCAGCCGGAATCCGATTACCTCAAGGGATTTCTCTTATATGTCGACTAGGAGAGGGAAGGACGTGCGTCAGGGCCAAGAAGCGGAATCACGACGAGAGCCGGGGTTGGATCCGTTGTCGGAATTGCGGAAAGCTTATAAGGGAGCCAGCCTTATCGGGGGGGCGGTCATCGCCAGCCTCTTCGTGTACGGCGTTTGCGTAGAAGTCATCCGGGCCCTGTTCAAGCCGTTTGTCGGCTTCGGCCGGGTGGGGAATCCGCTGGGCCTGCGATATACGTTTTACGCGGCGGCGATCGTCCTGGTCATCGTCAACCGCGTCCTGAATTCGATCATCTTGCGAAATCCCGGGAGAGACAACCTACGGACGACCGTCCGAAAGCTCACCCGCGCCGCGCTCGTCTCGATGGTCTTAGCGGAGTCCCCCGCCATCCTCGGCTTTGTGCTTTTTCTCGTCGGCGGATTTTCCAGGGATTTTTATATGCTCCTTATGGTCTCCCTGTTCCTGGAATTCATGTATTTCCCGAGGCTCCGAAACTGGAAGAATTATGTCAAGGACAAGCCGTTCCGCTGTCCGATGTGAGGGCTCCATGAGAATTCAGTTTCTGGGTGCGAACCGCCAGGTCACCGGCTCGCGGTATTGTCTGGAAGCCGGCGGCCTTCGGGTGCTCGTCGACTGCGGGCTTTTTCAGGAACGGCCTTATCTGGAACGCAATTGGGAGCCGTTTCCTATCCCTCCCGCGGATGTCGATTTTCTTCTGCTCACCCATGCCCATCTGGACCACTCGGGGCTGATTCCTCGATTTGTCAAACAGGGCTATTCGGGACCGATCCTGGCTACGTCGGCATCCGCAGACCTGACGGAGATCGTTCTGCTCGACTCGGCCCACATTCTCGAAGAAGACGCGGCTTTGAAAAAAACGCGCCATGCCAAGGAAAGTCGGAAGGGCCCTCATCCCGAAATTCCGCTTTACACCGTCGAAGAGGCGGAACAGACGTTTTCTCTCTTTGAAGAAGTCGATTATGATGCCGACGTCCGGCTGAACGATAAGCTCCATGTCCACTATCGCGATGCCGGTCATATTCTGGGCTCCTCGATGCTGGAGTTTGAAGCCGAAGAAAATGGACGGAGGAGCCGGATCATCTTTTCCGGCGATATCGGCCAATGGAACAATCCTCTGGTCCGGGACCCCTCCGTGTTCGACAGCGCGGACTACGTCGTTATGGAATCCACGTATGGCTCCCGAAACCATGAAGACCGGGGGAAGGTTGAAGATCTGCTGGCGCGAGTCATCAACACCACGGTCGCCAGGGGTGGCAACCTCGTCGTGCCGATCTTCGCGGTTGAGAGGGCCCAGGAATTCTTATTCTTTTTAAGCAAATTGCTGGGCGGAGACAGAATCCCTCATCTTCTCGTTTTTCTCGACAGCCCCATGGCGGTCGAAGTCACCAAGGTTTATACCCGGCATCTCGCAGAACTCGATGAACAAACGCAGGCTCTCGTCGGTTCCGGAAAGAAGCCCTTTGAATTCCCCGGCTTGAAGCTATTGGCGACGTCCGAGGAATCGAAGGCGGTCAACCGCATCAAGGGCTCCTGCATCATCATGGCCGGATCGGGCATGTGCACGGGAGGGCGGATCAAGCATCATCTCACGAACAACATCGGTCGGCCGGAGTCGACAATCCTCTTCGTCGGCTACCAGGCGCGGGAGACGTTGGGACGGCAGATTTTGGATCGCCGGCCGGAAGTGCGCATCTTGGGCAAGTTCTACAGGGTCCAAGCTGAAATTGCCCAGATCGAAGGCTTTTCGGCACACGCTGGGCGCGAGGATCTGCTCCGCTGGCTGGCCGCGTTTAAGTCCCCTCCCCGGCGTCTCTTTATCACCCATGGCGAAGAAGAAGCTTCAATCGGGCTCGCCCGATACATCGAAGACAGGAGCCATTGGGCTGTCGCTGTCCCCGAGTACGAGGACGTCTTCGACCTGGACTGAACTTATTTTCAAATTTTATTTGAAAGGCAGGGGATAACCTCGGTAAAATAGGGCGATAGGTCCAGGAGGCTACGAAGATCATGGAATCCCGGCCGGCCCGAAAAAGATGGAGCCTTCTCAAAATCGTCGAAATCTCTCTCAGCATCACGCTGATCGTCCTGCTGGCCACATATTTAATCCAGTCTCGCCGCGGAAGCGATTCCGGATTGGAGGTTGCCCTCAGCGACATCACCGTTTCCGAAGTCAAGCTGGGCCCCTTCCACGAGTATCTTGCCGTTGAAGGCAGGGTCGAGCCTCTGAATACGGTTTACTTGGATGCCATAGAGGGCGGACGCGTGGAAAAGATTTTTGTCGAAATCGGCTCGATCGTCAAGGAAGGCGATCCCATTCTCCTCCTCGGAAACACCAACCTCGTTATGGACATCATGTGGCGCGAAGCTGAGCTTTTTCAGCAGAGCAATAATCTCCGCAACACCCGCTTGTCCATGCAGCAGTTCCAGCTCCAACTGAGCCAACAGCTCTCGGAACTCGAAAACCAGATTCAGCAACAAAAACGACTCTATGACCGGTACAAAGAGCTCGACAAGGACAGCCTGATTCCCAAGCACGAGTTTGAAACGGCTAAAGACCAGTATGAATACCTTCTCAAGCGTAAGGAGCTCATGACCCAGAGTCAAAAAAGCGAGCTGGCCTTCCGTCAGAGTCAGATTGACTCGCTGGAAGAATCGCTCGCCCGGATGCAGGCCAACCTCGAGATCGTCAAACAAAAACAGGAGAATTTGACAGTCAAGGCTCCCATCGCCGGACGGATTACCTCCCTCGACGCCCAAATCGGACAGTCCAAGTCGGCGGGACAGAGACTCGGCCAAATCGACGTCCTGAGCGGTTTCAAGGCGACCGCGTTCATCAGCGAAGAACGCCTGGGAGACGTGGATATCAACAAGGCCGGCGCCTTCGATTTCGCCGGCCAGACTTATGGCCTTGTCGTCAAAAAGATCTATCCTGAAGTGAAGGACGGCAAGTTCGAAGTCGAGATGGAATTCCGGGGTGACAGGCCCATGGGCATCAAGCGTGGTCAAACGCTTCATATCCGGTTGGAATTGGGTCAGGTCTCCAAGGCTATTCTCTTGGCCAAGGGAGATTTCTTGAAGTCCACCGGCGGCGCGTGGATATACAAAATTGACGCCGAAAAGAATATGGCCGTCAAAAAACAGGTCAAGCTCGGCCGCCAAAATACCCTGGTGGTTGAGGTTTTGAAAGGACTCGTCCCTGGCGACCGAGTCATCACCTCTTCATACGATGCCTTCGCCAACCGAGATCAGCTTCTCCTCAAAGAAAAATAAGGAAGGGAGAATCCCGATGACGAAAAAACGATCTGCTTTCGCTCTGCTCATTTGGCTCCTCGCCGCGGCGGGAGCGCCGGCCCAGACCCAGAATAAGGCCATGTCCCTTGAGGCTTGCATCCTCGTCGCCCTGAAAAACAACTTGGGCGTGGCTATTGAAATCATCAACCCGGCGCTAGCCGAGCTGACACTGGGCTTTGTCAAAGAGAAATACATCCCCGGCCTGGCTTTCGGGTTCGGCTCCCAGAGTACAAGTTCGGCATCATTCTCTTGGATTGAGGCCGCCGCCCAGGTGACCTCCCAAGACAAGAGTTACTACACTCAGGTTTCCCAATTCGTGCCGACAGGAGGACGGTTCTATGCGACCCTATCCTCATACAAGAGCGAAAGCAACCGCAGCTTCCAGACGATCAATCCTCGTTACGGCAGCACTCTGACCTTTAGCTTTTCCCAGCCCCTGCTCAGGAATTTCGGGCTGGAGCTCAACCGGCGCGATATCGTCATTGCCCGGAACAACCGGGACATCTCGGAGATCCAGTTCCGTTCTGTCCTTCAGGATACGATTTATAAGGTCGAGCAAGCCTATTGGTATCTTGTCTATAGCATAGAGGACCTCCGCGTCCGCCGGCAGTCGCTCGAGCTGGCCCAAGACCTCTTGGCTAAGAACAAGCGAGAAGCGGAAGTGGGGACCATCGCACCCATCGAGATCCTGAACGCCGAAGCCGAAGTGGCCACCCGGGAAGCCGATATCCTGGCCGCCGAATCTCAAGTGGCTTCGAGCCAGGATCTTCTCCTGACAATACTCAATCCGCCGGCCGCCGAGGGGAAGCCGAGAATCACGGAGATAAGCCCTTCCGACCGTCCGGCCTATGAAAAGAAGACCCTCGACCTTGACGAATGCTTGTTCATTGCCATGGATAACAGGACGGATTTACAGATATCCAAACTCGACCTCCAGAATAAGGAGGTAACCTATAGCTACGCCAGAAACCAACTGCTGCCAGACCTCTCACTCTCAGCCTCGTACTGGAGCCCGGGGATCTCGGGGACACAGATTCTTTATCAAGACGGCAATCCTCTAACCGGCATAGTCGTCGGAAATGTCCCGGGAGGAGCCACGGAATCTCTGCGCGATGCTTTTCATCTCAAGTACAAGAACTGGTCGGTGGGGCTCAGCCTGAGCATCCCCCTTAACAATTTTTTGACCCGGGCCCATTTTGCCCAAATCCGGCTCAACCGTGATCAAGCCCTGCTCCGGATCAGGAACCAGCAGCAGCAAGTCTTCCTAGAGATTAAAAATGCCGTCCGGGACGTGGAAACAGACTACAAAAGAGTCCAGGCCTACCGGGTCGCCCGTGAGCTGGCGGAAAGGAAGCTTCAGGCCGAGGAAAAAAAGCTTAAGGTCGGGCTGACCACCAACTACCTGGTTCTCTGGCAGCAGCGCGACCTGGCCAATGCCAGGAGCGCCGAGCTGAAAGCCGTCATTGATTACAACCTGTCCTTGGCCGCGTTGGACAGGGCATTGGGGACGAGCCTCAAGAATAAAAATATTCGGCTTCAGGAGCTTCTCCAGCCGGAAGGGATAAATTAGACTGGAGTCCCTAAGGCTCTTTTCCGGTTGGCATCCATTCCCGGACGATTGCCCCCTGGGCGAAGGCTTCATTATTTATCTGGATAGAGTATAATAAAGCCCGAGGATTATTAAGTTTTTTCATCTTCGGGCGCGTCGACTTAGCCGAACATTGAAACCGATGACCAAAGCTAAAAAAAGCCTGGTTGCGCTCGGCTTATTCGGAGCCTTGACGCTCCTGCTGACATATCCCCAAATCCTGCATCTGGGAACCGGGGTGCGGGATCATGGGGATCCTCTTTTAAATACCTGGATTCTATCATGGAATATCCACAAGATGGCCGGGCTGGATTTCCGCCATTATTTCGATACGAATATTTTCTTCCCTCACAAGCACACCCTGGCCTATTCAGAACATCTCTTCACCCAGTCGCTCGTCGCCCTGCCCGTCTGGTTGATCTCCAGGAATCCTGTCTTGTCGTACAATATTGTTTTCCTGCTGGCCTTTCTCACCTCGGGCTGGGGAATGTATCGGCTCGCCCGCAAGCTCGTCCAGAACGAGCTGGCCGCCTTCGTGGCAGGGATGATTTTTGCCTTTTCGCCGTTCATGTTTGCCCATCTCTCCCATGTCCAGGTCATTAGCGCGGCGGGAATTCCCCTGGCTTTCCTATGCCTGCACAGATTTTTTGAGACCGGCCGTACCCGGGATATGCTCTGCTTCACAGGCTGCTACGTGTTTCAGTTCTTAGCCAACGGCTACTATGGCTTGTATCTCAGCCTTTTTGCCGGCCTCTTCATAGCTGTCATGACAATCTCCAAAAAGGCCTACAAGAATGGCCGCTTCTGGCTCAACATGGGGATCTTTCTCGTCCTGGCCGTCATCGCCGTGGGACCTTTCCTCGATCAGTATCTCATGGTCAGGCAGGAGATGGGTTTTGCCAGGGTGATTGGGCCCTCGGCAACGCTCCAGAGCTTTCTGACAACCGCCTCCATAAATCGCCTTTACGGAAAGATGACGCGGATTTTTATGAGGCCGGAGGGTGAGCTGTTTCCTGGTTTTGTGGCTCTCGCTCTCGCCGCTTTCGGCTTTCTGCAAATGATCAAGCTCAAAACCGTCGTCCAAGAGAATCATCGGCCGGCCAAGGTCCTATCCGTCCTTTCCCGGATTGTCAAGGCGCTCATTCTTATTTGCTCGGTGATCATTGTCGTTCTGATGGCCGGGGGCGGACGAGTCGTTCGTCTTGGGCCCGGCCTTAGAATCAATATCCATAATCTAAACAATCCGCTTTTGATCCTGGCCCTCCTCCTCGTTTGCAATTGGGGATTGAACAAGACGGGCCGGTTGGCAAAGCGGCGCGTTTTTCATTGGCAGGGCGGTCTTCTTTGGATTTACGCGGCCATTTTTTGGCTCGCCTTTATTTTTGCTTTCGGCTCGCTGGGCCCCTACGTCTGGCTTCATAGGTACGTTCCCGGCTTCGATGGTTTGAGAGTTCCCTGCCGGTTTCATATCTTTGTCATGTTTTCTCTCTCCATTTTTGCCGCGTTCGGCGTCCGCAGGCTCTTCCCGGATGGCCGAAAGCCGCGAAAATTTCTTGGGCTGGGAGCCATCGTCCTGCTCATCCTTGTCGAATATGCTTCTCTGCCGGTGCCGATTAAAACGATTGAGGTCAAAAACAAAATTCCAGAAGTTTACCGCTGGCTGGCCACCCAGAAAGAGAATATTTCCCTGATCGAACTGCCCCTGTCGGTTCCCGATGTTCCTTTGGCTCTGATCGAGTGCCCTCGAGTCTATTATTCGGTGTATCACTGGAAAAATATTGTCAACGGCTATAGCGGCTATTTTCCGCCGTTGTATGACGAGCTGTGCCGACGGTGGACGAGCATGCCGATCGCCCAGAACTTCGCCGACCTCAAGACGCTGGGCATCAGTCATGTCATTTTTCATACGGAAAGCATCCGAAAAAAGCAGATTCGCCAGATCCTGCCGGAGCTAGAAGGCTTGCCTTATAACATCCAAAACGTAGGCATTTTCGGTGATGATTATGTCCTTAAGCTCGGCACGGAGAGCAGCGTCTCCAATCGGCCGATCGAGAAGCCATTCGTCGATTTGGCGACGAGGCCAAGCTGGCGCGTCGAATCCAACGTCCACCCGGAATTGGCCCGTCTGGCCATCGACGGATCCCTTGCGACTCGCTGGGATAGTGGGCCTCAAAAAAGGGGCACCGTTTTCACGCTAGACCTGGGTCGCCCGGAACTCATCCGTGGCGTCTCTCTGAAATTCGGGGAAAAGTTGGAGGATTATCCCCGGGGCTATCGAGCCGAGGTTTCAGCTGATGGAATTTTCTGGGAAATTGTGAGCCAACAAGAAAAGACCATCCTGCCCATTCTCAACTTCTTAAAGCCGAGGGATTTTTCGATGGACATCACCTTCCCTCCGCAGAAAGTCCGCTACATCCGTTTGACCAACTTGGGTGAAGACGACTTTTATTTTTGGTCTATCTATGAGATCGCGGTGCTTCAATAGAGCCCTTCTTCCCGGTTGGCATTTTTCTGTTTTTTGCGGGCCCGCCGCTCGTTGACATTGCCGATCTTGCTGACATAGACTTTGTCCATGGTTGACCCAAAAGACTCGGGGCCACAAAAGAATTCCACCTCCTGGATGGAGACCTCTGATAAGGCCCCGTTTTTCCGGCAGCGCATTCGCCGGACGACGATCATTTGGATGGCCCTGGGGCTATTGGCCTATGCGCTGTTTCTTGGCTTCAACATGGGTGCGGTAGCCGGGGGATCGGACTCTTCCGGTTATTTGAACAATGCGCGCCTGTTGCGCCGGGGGAGGGTCGCCGCAAGCTACCGAGAAGTTCCCGGGCTCCCCGCTAATAAAATGCCGCCTTTTTTTTATGTGCCGCTAGGTTTCAGGCCGGCCGGCCCCAACAAGATGGTCCCGACATATCCCATTGGCTTGCCGCTCCTTATCAATGTCGTCGCTTCGGTTGTGGGAACGGACGCGGCTCCCAGCTGGACGATCTCGCTCCATGCGATCGCGGGAGTGGTCCTTTTGTTTTTCCTCGGCTGCGCCAGCGGCTTGACGGTTGGATGGGCTGCTTTGGGATCATTGCTGCTCGGCGTATGTCCCGTGTACGTTTCTTACTCGATCCAGATGATGAGCGACGTGCCCGCGACGACGTGGGCCTTGGCCGCGATCCTCTTGGCCTGGCTCAGCCGGCGCGATAGCCGATTGTCGCCAGTCGCGGGTCTCGCTCTGGGCATAGCCGTCCTGGTGCGTCCGACGAATGTGCTGCTGGCATTTCCGGTCGCCGTGGCGCTCGGCGCAAACCTGCGGCGTTGGCTGGGCTTTATAGCCGGGGGCCTTCCCCCCGCCCTCCTCTTTCTGGGTTATAATTATGCGGCCTATGGCCGTATCTTCGCCAGTGGCTATGGCCGGGTGGATTACTTATTGCGGTGGGAATATTTTCCGATCACGCTGGCCCATTATATAAAATGGTTCCCCGTACTCCTCACTCCGTTCGGCCTCCTAGCCCTGGGACTGCCACTGTGTGCCAAGAAAACGCCGCGATTGACAATCCTCCTGGCCGCCTGGATCTTGCCGCTGATAGGGTTTTATGCTTTTTACTTCCATACGCATGAGATTTGGTGGTATTTGCGGTTCGTGTTGCCGGCTTTCCCGGCCTTCTGGGTTGCTGCGCTTCTGGTTGTTAATGATTTATTAAGACGGCTCAACTGGCGGCATTTTGCACCGATCGGATCTTGGAAGGCCGGGGTGACCGGAGTTCTTTTAGGCGTAGCCTTGTTTTTCTATGCTTGGCATTGGGTGGGTAAACTGGAAGCCGCCCACTCTGGGAATGAGGAAAGGCTCTATTCCGAGGTTGCCGATTATGTGATCGGCCAGATCCCGCCCAACGCCATCATCTTCGCCATGCAAGTCAGTGGCTCACTCTATTATTACACGAAATTTCCTATTGTTCGCTGGGACCACATCAAATCGGCCCAGTTTAATAGACTGACCGCGGCGGCCGTCGCCGCCGAGAGGCCAATTTATGCCGTATTCTTTCCTTTTGAGGAAAAGCGGGTATTCTCTGATCCTCGGGCAACGGGCGGCTGGTCGAAAATCGGCATCGTTCGCAACGTGGGCGTGTGGCGGTATAGCCCGGGCTCCTGAGCCGGTCGGCTCGCCGGATTAGTTTGGAGTCTTGGCCCCGGGCACGAGACGCCAAAGCGATAAGAATTGAATGGCCCCGATTTTTTGCCAGCGGCCGGGGACTCTTTTTTGAAATCCCTCTTCTTCAAACGGAAAAAGAAGGGCAAAGACATCATAACCGTGTTCACGGGCAGCTCGACGTACCAAAGAAAACTGCCCCGGCTGCAGGACATCCCATAGACAGGGAATCGCATTCGTATAATAGGTGAGGGCGCCGCTTATCTGGGCAGAGAAAACGACGGCTTTTTCCGGCAAATTATTTTTAACGAATAGGCAGCCGAGTTTGTAGACGGATTCGTACTCATTCACATCCATCAACTTCAGTTTCCTGGTCTGGGATATTTCTGCGGTCAGGACCACAAGGAGCAGCAGGGCGGTCACAAAACCCGGAATGAGAAGAGTCGCCCGCTGTGCCGGACGGCTCTGGCTATGGCCAGGAGAAAAGATTTTCTTTAATGATCCCAGCATGTCGCGGAGTCCCAAGAGGGCCGCCAGGATTAAGGCCGGGAGAGCCGGCAATAAAAAGCGAAGAAAGGTCCAATTTTCGTGGGGTCGGTAAAGGGAATAAAAGATCAAGAAAGGAAGGAGCCAGGATAGGAGAAGGAGCCTATCTCTCCAGGCGACTGTCCGATTGAGCAGGATCCCGAGCCAGGCGACGGGGACGAGGGGAGTGAGCATCGTCATCAGCCATCGGCCGTAATAAAAAAGCCCGGGCAGGAACTTCTGAGCGTCCAACGACGCGACGATGTCCCCTCGATATCCGCTGGTCAGGGCCGTTCCGTATAAGGCGATATTCAGAAAAATTTGGAGGATCCCGAAGACCAGGCCGCCGAGAAGGAACCTGCCATAGACCTTGGCTTTAACAGGCATGGCAAAAAGAAGCGGAAAAAGGATAAAGATATTCGTTGGCCGGACCAAGATTCCGATGCCAAAGGATGCTCCCGCGAGCCAAGCCCATCCGTTGCGTTTCCGGGAAAGACAACCAGCCAGGACTGCAGCCGTGCTCCAGAACAAAGCCAGGACATCGCTCATCGGCTGGACGGCAATAAAAAGAAAGGCTGGAAATAAGGCCAAAATAATCGCTGCGGATAGAGATAGGGTCGGGGAAAGTCCTAAGTTACGAGAGAGCGCATAGAGGAGAAGCAATGCAGCCAAGGCGGCAAAAGGGCTCACTAGAAAAGGTCCTTTTCCCCAGCCGAACAATTCGGCGAAAAGAGCCATATGGAAGGGCAGGCCGGGCGGATAAGAGGGGACCATGAGACGGCTCTCAGAACCCCATGTAAACCCTAGCGGCCGAAAAAGCGGACTGTACTCCTGGCCAAGGCCCAGGGCATCAAGGGCCTTGATGGATTCTCGCAGGCTTCCGTGCCGCAGTCTCCAAGCGTAATTCAGATACCCGGAGCTGTCCGACCCTCCGGCGACGTCGCAGAGGTTGGTCCAGAGGAGCCAGGAATAATAGACCAAAAACAGAAGCGCGATCGCGGCCGCGAAGATACGCTTCCGCTTTATTGCCTTGGCCTTCAGAACGATGTCGGCTTTCATAAAAATATTTCGACGGGGGAGGGTTCGTACAGAGGCGCCGAGGTCATTCGCTTCCTCTTCAGAGAATCAGGGTTTGAATAGCAACTCCGGGGCTCGCCGAGGGCGGCAGGTTGGCGTACGGATGGTTAAAAGCGGCCCGTTTGTATTCCACCCGGGCGCTGCCAGGCTTCAGGGTGATTTTCGTATATCCCGAGGGACTCCAAAAATCAGTCGCCAGAGAGGCCGGAGAAGACTCTGTCCAATAGTGCCCGTACTCTCCATAATGCTTGGTCCACAAAGGGCCTTTATACCAGTCGAGCTCACCTTTATGTTTGGTGGAGCCGACGCAGATCCCATACATTTTTTGGCCGGCGTTCCCGGTTATTGATCGAGAATGAAAGATGTGGTCGTGCCCATAAAAAGCAACGGAGAGTCGGCCCTCCGTCATCCATTGCGTCAGCTCGACCTGTTCGACAAGGCTGGGATCAGGACAATAATCCTTGTAGTCGGCGCCCGTGAAGAGCGGCCCCCGGCCATAGGCATTATCGGTCAACTCTTCGTTGGTCCCCCGCGGCCAGCCGCCAAGAACATGATGAAAAAAAGTGAATTTCCACTTCGTGTCATACGTCAGGAGAGCCTTGAGCCAGGCTTTCTGCAGAGCTCCGAGCGTCCAATCTTCGGGCTTTTTGGGCAAGACATCAGGCTGGTTATAACTTTCATTGTCGAGAATGATGAAGAGGGGAGCGCTGCTGTTTAAGAAATCGCCTCCCCACAACAGCGGGAAGTAGTTCTCATCGATCGAACCACCGTGCGGAAGACCCGGCTGCTTGAAGTATTTTCGCCTGTACTTTTTAGCCGGAACGCGGGCTCCATCATAGCTCGATTCACCGTCATGGTTGCCTTGGACAAGATAAAGCGGAACCTGGGGGGTCAGGGCGGAATACATCTTCCTCATGCGCAGCCAAAGGAGTTTCGAGATATCGTCGAGATCCTGACTCGTCAAACCGGACAGCGGGTCTTTCAGCCCTAATCCTTTCCATTTATAGGCGGCCCCGATCCCTGTCGAATCTCCCAGGATCAGGATGAAATCCGGCTTCTCGTTTTTCAAAACTTGGTGGATTGTCGAGGCCAGGCAGAAACCGCTCATCATTTTGCCCGATTCGGCGTTCGGATCGGGGATGAAATTCGGGTCGTTGAGCAGTTCATGCAGGTACATATTCACATAATCCCCGTTCCGCCGGGCCTCTCGGAGGAGCGGATTGGAGATAATCCTTGTGCCCATGTCCGCATCGTCAAAGGTATGATCATCGCTGATCAGGATGACTTCCATGAGTCCGGTTTGGCTGTAAGAAGACGGCGTCTTGACGCGTCGTTCGGGGGTCGATTTCCAGGCGCCCTTCCCGCTTTCCCGGTATTCCAGGCGATAGACGAGCTCGGGTGCCCACAAACGGCCGAGGACGGGGATGTCGATACTCTCATCGACGCCGGTCGCCAGTATCGAGCCGCCGCCGCCCACGGCCAGCTGTTCCTTGGCTCTAACCAAGCGGAGGTCCAAGCTTTTTCCCGCCCTGGGAATAACGTTGAGGCTGGCTTCGCTGGGGCCGAGGAAGACAATCCGTTCGGCCGCTTCGAAAAACTCGCTGTCGAAGGGAGAGTAATCGTCGGCCGCCGAGGCCAGGCGTTCGAGCAGCGGGTCGGGCGATGTCCGTTGTCGGCCGCGCAGGAGGCCGGAGGGGAGCAAGGTCGTCAAGGCTCCACCAGCCGCCGCCCGGAAAAAATCGCGTCTGTCCATCAAGCGCTCTATATCATACTATATTTATAGATTTACTATAAATTAAGCGGAGACAGTCGGGGCAGGTTGTCCGCGCCGTTGGCCTTGGCATCGGCAGACATGATAGCCGTAAGCGCCGTCTGCAATCCCTTCTCGACGAGATGAGGCTCGTTCCGCTCCAGCATCTTTCGGATTTCATCCGCAGCCCGTTCGGCCATGGATTTTTTCCCCCGGGAGGCCCAGGCATCGTAGGTTTCCCGGTCGGCCAAGCGTGGAAAAGTGTGCTCCCCGCGGTACCATTTTCTGGTATGTGGCATGGTCAGAAACTGCGTGTCCGGCCGGATGCCCTCGAACAGAGGAAGAACGAGTGGGTCGTCTCTTTGGGCGACGCCGGCGATGAGCCGATAGGCCATTCCGCAGATCTCATCATCGATCAGGAGCTTTTCCAGACTCTGGGAGCTTTCGAAGTCCATCATGCCGGCGCCGGAGACGACATTGATTCCAGCCAGAGCGGCCAGGACGGCGCCGAGGCCGGATTCCAGACCGGCCTGGGAATCATTGGTCTTCGAATCGCTCAACCCCATATAGGCGTGCGTCGGAAGGCGAAGATGTTTCCCGATCTGGGCGTAGGCCATGTCCAACATCATGGTTTCGACAGCCCCCATAGGGGTCGTGCCCTTCCTCATATCGAAGCTCGCCGGTGAGCCGCCGAAGATAACAGGGGCACCATTCTGGGCGAGTTGGCAGATGACGAGACCGGAGAGGTTCTCTACGACATGCTGGACGAGCGTTCCAGCCAGGGTTACGGGTGAAGTCGCGCCCGTCAAGCCCATGGAAATAAGTTCGGAAGGGATTCCCGCTCGGGCGCAGTCAATCAGGCTTTGTGCGGTCAGGTTACTCCACTTAAGGGGAGGGGAGGGGCAGGCATCAAAAATCGCCAGGGGTTTGCGTCTCAACTCCTGGGACCCGCCCCGGACCGCGGCCAGCATCTCGAACATCGGCCGAAATCCCTCCACTCGAAAGGTCCCGGTCACGACAGGCTTAGAGCAGAACTGAAGGCCAATGAACAGCCGGTAGCTATCGGCGATGATCTCGGGAACGTCCGCGGAGATAATCCCCGTGCTCTGGAAATGGATATTGTCCAAACACTCGGTCAGCCGGCAGAATCTCACGAGGTCCGCCGTATCGGCCCGGCGTTCCTCGCCGGCCTGATGGTCGAAGATCTTCACCGCGGCCGAGCCTGGGTCGAAATGGACTTCGTCGCCTCCGACAACGTATTCTTTCTCGCCCGATCGGTCAAAGAGGGTCACCGACGGGGGCGTGCTGGCCAGGCATTCTTCGACCAATTTCCTGGTCAAGGTTACCCGTTGCACGGTTTCATCCACGGCCATCCCGGCTCTCCTGAAAAGCGCTTTGGCTTCGGCATTTTCGAGGAAGATACCCTGCCGTTCCATGATCAGGAAGGCTTCGTCCAAAATTTTCTCGATCATAGCCGGGTGGAGCAGCTCAATTTTGGGCCGGATTGTCGGAATCATAGCCTCACCTCTTGTCCCTGAGCGATTTGGCCAAAGCGACAGCGGCCATGGCGTTTTCGGCATAGCCGTCCGCCCCGATCGACTCCGCCCACTTGTGATTCACCGGCGCGCCGCCGACAAGCACCTTGAATCGTTCCCGGAGGCCATGCTCCCTCAGCAATTCTATGAAGCGGCGTTGGCCGAGCATCGTCGTCGTCAGCAGGGCGGAAAGGCAGATAAAATCGGCCTGGGCCTCCCGGGCCGCCTGGATGAATCGGTCCAGCTTGACGTCCGCGCCCAGGTCGACGACATCAAACCCGTTAGCCGACAGCATGGATGCGACAAGGTTCTTGCCGATATCGTGGATGTCGCCTTCGATCGTCCCGATGATGACCTTCCCCAAGGATAGGCTGGTCAGCCGCGCCTGCTCCATCGCAGGACGGAGCACGGCCATCGCCGCTTTCATGCATTCCGCGCTCGTGATCAGTTCGGGCAGAAAATATTCCCCCTGCTCCCAGAGTTCACCGACTTTCTGGATCCCGGGAATATAGCCTTGGTTAATGACTTCCTGGAGGTCCAAGCCTTGGGCCAGGGCTGCCTTGGCCAAGGCTTCAGCCGAGTCCTTGTCACCGTCGACGATGGCCTTGGCCATGTCCCGAAAAAAGGAATCTTTGGTCATTGAGTCCATCCTCTCATTCCAAAATGATCATAGATTTATTTCCAAGCCTCGAATCTTAAAGCCTCGATAAATGTTTTTTGGAAGGAAGGATCCGTAGCCAGAGAGACGTGCCGGACCGTCCTGGCCAGGTGCTCCGACCGAGCCCGTTCCTTCCTGGAGACAAGAAGTGCCTTCGCCCCGGCCAGGGCAGAATTGCCAACGAAGCGGATCTTTTTCTTATCCAGGCCCGGCAAGAGGCCCAGCTTCCGGCTGTTGTCGATATTGAGATAGTTGCCGAAGGCTCCGGCGACATAAATCCCGTCAAGGTCGCGAACGGTGAGGTTCTCGCGGCCGAGCATCAGGCGGATGCCCGTTTTGACCGCCGCTACGGCCAGCTGGATTTCGCGGATATCCCTTTGGAAGAGCTCGACGCCCCGCCAGACCGGCAACTTCGGGGCTCCGTTCCGGATCCGGCCCTGCGGGGAAATAGTCCCTTGGCCGAGAAAGATGGCGACGAGGTCGATGAGGCCCGTGCCGCAGAGGCCGCGGGCCGGAAGGTTGCCGATGGTCCTAACCCTCAGCCCGCTGCGGTCTTCGACTTTATAGATAGCGCCCGGCACAGCCAACATGCCGCAGCGGATATTCATCCCTTCAAAGGCGGGACCGGCGGCCGTCGATGTGGCGAGAAACCGGCGGCCTTTTTTGAGGACGATCTCACCGTTAGTGCCGAGGTCAATGAATAGATAGTTGCCCTGTTGATGGCGGAGGTCGATGGCGATGAGCCCGGCGGCGATATCGCCCCCCACAAAGCTCTTGATATTGGGGGCGATATAGACTTTTCCCCGCGGATGGATGGCTAGTCCCGCTTCGGACGCGGGCACGGGAGGTAGCGTGGAAAAGACGGCGTGGTAGGGCGCAAGAGCCAGCGTTTTCACGGGCAGGCCGAGGAACAGATGGTTCATGGCCGTATTCCCCGCCGCGACAGCTTCGTATACATGTCGGCGGGCAATGCGCTGCGTCCCGAGCAACTTTTCAATCATGGAATTCAGAGAATCGAGGACAGCCGCCCTCAACGCTCCGGACTTTTTCGGATCTTCGAACACGGCCGTGATCCGTGAGACGACATCGGCCCCAAAATGAATTTGACTATTGAGGCCGGTCACGGCATCGAGCGTCTCTCCTGTGTTGAGGTTGACGAGCTCGGCGACGAGCGTCGTTGTTCCAATATCGATGGCAATTCCGAAATTTTTCTCGGCGGTATGTCCGGGCTCGAAGTCCAAGATTTCATTGTTTTCGTACACCGTGGCGGTGAACTCTTCAGGCCTTTGACCTTCGAGTTCGGCCCATTCGCTTAAAATCCCGGGAGAAACCTTTTGTCTGAGGCTGGGGATTTGTCTCCTGACCTCGTCCGACAGGGAAAGGGGAGCGGCAAGATTCGGAGGGCAGGAAGCAAAGACGACTTTCTTGACAGCAGGGTCTGGCAGGATGGCCCGGCGCAAACCCCGTTTCAATACGGGCATCTTCGGAAGCAGCGCTGGCTCTGGGATGCGGATTTTCAGATCGCCGCTGATTCGATAAAGACAGGCGAGGCGGTATCTTTTCCCCAGGCGCTTCCTGGTCGTGAATTCTTTCTCTCGGGCCTCAGCCGGTGCGAGAGCCCCCTTTATGATCTCGACAAAGCACTTTCCGCACAGGCCCTTATGATTGCAGTAGGAAACGAGGTTGATGCCGGCATCCCGAAGGGCCTCTATTAAAAGGACTCCCTTCTTCACTCGGAATGAGTGACCTTGAGGCAGTATTGTCAGGCCAAAGGTCATAATGGCGGCACTTTCTTTTCGGGGTGTCTTCCCCGATTCCATAAAATATAGGCAGGAAGCCCAAGGGCCAGGAAAAAAGTCCCGGCCAGGGATTGGCGGGGTCTCGAGATGATGATATTGATAAAGAGGTAGACATTGGCCAGGCCAAAGAGAAGCGGCAAGACAGGATATCCCCAGGTGCGATACGGCCTCGGCCGGCCGGGATTTTTTTTGCGCAGGACAATAATCGAGAGCCCGGTAGCGGCGAAAAAAAAGGCCAGGGCAAAGACGACATATTCATACAAGCTCTGATAGGTCCCGGATAGACAGAGGAAACCGGCCCAGAACATTTGGGCCGTAATCGCCCTTGACGGCACGTGAAACTTTGGATGAACGTAGGCCAATGATCGGAAAAAAAGCCCGTCCCTAGCCATGGCGAAGGAAATTCTGGGACAATAGATCAGGTTCGCGCTCAAACACCCGAAGACCGCCAAGAGGATGAAGCCGCTCAAAAACAGCCCGCCGTTCGGCCCGAAGAGCTGGACGCTGGCCGCCTCGCCAATGCGAACGATGCCTTTCATTTTTTCTACTGGAAGGGCTATACTATAAACAATATTGGCCAGCAAATAAAGCAGGATCACAATGGATGTTCCCAAAGCCAATCCCCGAGGAATATTTTTGCCCGGATTTCTGATCTCCTCCGCCGTGCAGCTGACGGAATACCATCCGTCATATGCCCAGAGGACGGGAATCAGGGCAATGGCGAAAGCACGCCAGCTCACTCCGCTAGGAAGTTCAAAAACCCGGGAGAACGACTGGACGCCTGCTTTTTTGCCCAAAGCCAGGCCTAACCCAGCCAGGCCGACGAGGGCTAGGATTCGGAGCACGGTGAACACATTCTGGAAGCGGGCGCCGCTCTGAATCCCCCGATAATTTAGTCCGGAGAGAACAACGATGGATAGGACGGCCACGACCTGGCCGGCCGAAGGATTCAAATGAAGAGGACCAAGTCTCGTATCGAGCAGAACATGGGAAAGTGAAAGCCCGGGGATGAACGCTCCAACGTACTCGGCAAAACCGACGGCGATGGCTGCAATCCCGCCCCCGCCGATTATCCAGAAGAAGGCCCAGCCGTATATAAAAGCGGCGCCGGATCCATAGGCTTCTTTGAGGTAAACGTACGGCCCGCCCGATTTGGGCGATTGGGCCCCGAGTTCGGCGTATGTCAATGCTCCACACAGTGTGATAAGGCCTCCCAGGATCCAGACGATCCATATCAAGCCCGGGGAAGGAAGGTCCTTGGCAATAATCCCCGTTGTCAGAAATATCCCTGACCCCAGAACGGATCCGACAACCAGGAAGGTGGAATCGCCAAGGCCGAGTTTTCTTTCGAGTTCCGGCATAGGGCTAAAATTCAGACAGATAGAATGCCTTCCAAATTTCTTGTATCTTATTGATATTAATAAATTTATATAGATTCATGAAGTTGACAAGTCTCCATTATAAGGAAACCTCCAAAAAACTTCAACGAACCTTTTATGGCCCGGCCCGACAAGCCGACGGGCTCTTTGCCTTTTAACGTCCGGAGACGCTCGCCCAGGACTTCTTAACAATGTTCGGTCCGCTCGCTGCTGTTGTTCTAGGGAGCAACGGAGGATGAATCTTCGGCAGTGAAATATTTCAATAGAAGCTGAGGCCAATAACTATTTCTCAACGCTGAGTTCCCATATTGCCAAGCCTTGATCACACCAGCACTTCAATGGACCCCGTATGCCCCATTACGTTGTTATACCGTTTGTATGTCCAAAAACGGATTTACCCTAAAACGGATTTGATGAGAATTTTATATTTGTGCGCTTTGTTTTGGAGTGGGGGAGAGGTTCGAGGCTCTTGCTTCGAACGCAGGCAGCCGTAGTGCCAGTCCTGTCAAAGATTTTTTTGCCGCCTTATTTTATTTTTATCAACTATTTGCGGGTATTGTCGGCCGGCCGACATCGTCAGTGAAAAAAACTTGCAATTCTCTGCCGAATAGATTATCGTAGCGAAGAAATGTTTCCGGTGACTTCGTGATCATCGCCGTAACCAACCAGAAAGGCGGAGTCGGCAAGACGACAACCGCCGTTAACGTTGCCGCAGCTCTCGCCCTGGATGGTTGTCGCGTCCTTCTCGTCGATACCGACCCTCAAGCGCACAGCACGAAATCATGCGTTAAAGATCCGGAGAGCATCCCGCATTCGCTCTATGACGTCATGATGAGACGAGATAATCACATCGAAAATATTATCGCCAAATCGACGATTCCAGGCCTGGAGGTCGCTATTTCGCGCATCTCGATGGCCAAGCTCGAGCCGTCGCTTCTCGGAGAGATCGACGGGCACTTCCGTCTCAAAGATATTCTGGCCCCGGTCCGCCGCAAATATGAATTCATTTTTATCGATACGCCCCCGACCTTGGGGCTGATCACGGTCAATGCCCTTGTGGCGGCGACACATTTGCTCATTCCCATCCAGTCATCATATCTCTGTTTAGAGGGAACGGATGACCTTCTGGAGACGATCGATAAAATCCGGCGTGTCGCAAATCCCCATTTGGAAATCCTTGGTGTCTTGATCACGCTCCACGACACGCGGACAAACATCGCCAAAGATGTTGTCGAGCGGATCATCAAGGTTTTCGGAAAAAAGGTCTTCAAAACCTATATTTCCAAAAGCGTCAAGATCGAAGAAAGCCCGGCCTATAAGGAGTCAATTTTTACCTATGCGGCGAGTTCGGTCGGGTCGCTGCAGTATAAGCTCGTCGCGGAGGAGATATTAGCCCGTGCAAAAAATTAAGCGTTCCGGCCTGCCTGAATCGGTTGCCATGCGGCATGACACCCATTTTGTCGATTTCATCTCCAAGAAGGCCGCCGCCCCCTTGGTTCGAATGATCGCCCTGGACAGGATTGAGCCCAACCCGCACCAGGCGCGCAGTGAGCTCGGGAACATCCAGGAACTGACGAACTCCATTAAATCCAAGGGCGTCCTCGAGCCGATCATTGTCCGGCCGCGGGGGGACCGGTATGAAATTATCGCGGGCGAGCGGCGGTACATGGCTTCCAAGAACGTCGGGCTCAAAGAGATTCCGTGTATCGAGATGAACGTTTCAGACAATGAGGCCATGGAAATCTCCCTGATCGAAAACCTCCAGCGCAAGGATCTTGACGTTTTTGAAGAAGCTGACGGCTTACGGACATTGATCGATATCTATGGCTACAGCCATGGCCAAATCTCTGAGAAAATTGGCAAAGCGCGCTCGACTATAACGGAGGTCATCAATATCAGCAAGATCCCAGCGGAGGTTCGAAATCTTTGCCGAGGCTACCAGTTGGACAAAAACCGAAGCCTCTTGGTCGAGCTTTCTAAAATGAAAACAGACGAAGAGATGTCAGCCGTCCTCAGAGCGATCCATGAGCGCGGGCTCAAACGCGAGGATACGCGTGACCTGACGCGCTTATTCAAAGACAAGGAAAAGGGTAAATCCGGACAAACAAAGGCTCGTCATTATATTTTTACCTATAGTCCAAAGGAGAATCGGACTTACACGATCCGGATCGAATTCAAAAAAGAAAGCGTCAGCCGGCAGGAGCTGATAAAAGTTTTGGAAGACCTGGTAGCAAAGCTTAAGCTTCCGATGTAGGGGAATAATAATTCTTCTATGATTGCGAAACGCAAGCTCTCGGATACATCATTCTTTTCTCCGTCTTTTATGGCTGCCTCGGTTTCTCGAACCACCCTTCTATCCGCGCCATTATGCGCACCATAACATTCGATCTC